>JACXTT010000138.1_pt1 | contig 109981 bp, 94 predicted proteins | sample 9270951 | NCBI WGS metagenome assembly JACXTT01 (sample SAMN15532306, study PRJNA645909) | rock metagenome | isolation source: weathered quartz diorite | place: Puerto Rico | collected 2017-06-21 | reverse complement strand
TATATGGATACGGATCCCAGTGCTTGATAATAGCGATCACATTAAGCCCCATCCATACCGCAACGATTACTGTTTGAATAATAATAAAGCGCCATGACCCCATCCCGTTTGCGACGTTATCAGCCAGCCGCTGTGCGAAAGTCAAAGATTCTTTATGTGTTTCATGCCACGTTTTGCCGTTTGCCATATGTGTTAGTGTTTTATTTTATGCGGCAAAATATAAATAAATAACCATACAGGAATTATTATTTCCCTATAGTATTAATTTGACCGGTAACCTGTAAACTCAAACCGCAGCCAATTGTTTTACCCGCCTGCCTTTGCGGTATTTTGCTAAAATGCCCAGTAGCAACTGCAAGCCCGAACGATTGGGAAGGTTGGGTTAAGAACTTAAATCTTGATCACCTTATTGCTTTTCCCGCGGGGTTTATGCTCTTCGGGTTTGGGAATGTTTTTTACGATGAAGATAAGTGCATGGGCGATAACCCGCATAGCCTTTATGGAAAAGTGCACAAAGGGTTTCATGATATCCCATGCGTCGTGCAGGGTGCTGGCGTTTATGTTATTTTGTTGTTTTTTATTTACGGGGCGCTGACCTATTCTTTTGGTGTTTTGCTGTGGCATGATGGATGTTTGTTAATAGAACTATACAAGCTTAAACCGTGCCAGTTTTGGAGAAGTCGGATCCCGATAGCTATCGGGACGGAATGCCGATTGCGGAATGTAGCAGTTGGACGGTAAGTTAAAACATTCCGCATTTGGCATTCCGTCTTCCGCAATCAAGCAACCTTCTTCTTCAGCGTAATCACTGTGATCTCCGGCCAGATGCCGAGGCGGCCCGAGAAGGCCAGGAAGCCAAAACCCCGGTTCACGTACAGGTAACGGTTTTTTTCGTTGACGAGGCCGGCCCAATCCAGGTAGCGGTATTTTACCGGGCTCCATCTGAAACTGCCAGTCTCCACGCCAAACTGGGCGCCGTGGGTATGGCCCGACAGGGTTAAGTGAATGTTTGCCGGGTTATACCGCACTTTTTCTTCCCAGTGGGTAGGGTCGTGCGAAAGCAGTATCTTAAATAAATTTTGATCAACCCCGCGCAGTGCCTTGTCGAGGTCACCGATCTGGATAAATCCTTTACCCCAGTTTTGCACGCCGATGAGGGAGATTTTTTGTCCGCCTTTTTCGATTTCTACGTTTTCGTCGAGTAATAAACGGTACCCCAATGCCTGGTGGTGCTGTTTTAATTTTTCGAGGTTGGCGGCTTTTTCCTGCTCGCTGTCCCAGTGGATGTAGTCGCCGTAGTCGTGGTTGCCAAATATGGAGAACTGGCCGTATGGCGCTTTTAGCTGGCTGAACCTGTCGATGTATGGCTCAATTTCCCAGGCAGCGTTGTTTACCAGGTCGCCGGTGAAGACGAAGAGGTCGCTTTTTTGAGCTTTGGCCAGGTCGATGCCGCGCTGTACGGCAGCGGTATTATCAAAGCTGCCGGAATGGATGTCGGAAAGTTGGGTGATGGTAAAGCCGTCGAAAGCATCGGGCAAATCGTCATAATAAAGGGTTTGACGGTGTACTTTATAGTCGTACTTACCCTTGAGCATCGCGTAAAAGAAACCTGTAAAGGGTACAGCGGCCACCAATATAGCGGCCTCGGCCATAAACTTGCGGCGCTCGGGGAAAAAGGGCTGAATGGTTTTGCCTTTTGGTTTTACGATATTGTTTACTATCCCGTAAAGGAACCGTCCTGTGTCGCCGAGGAACAGCACGAGGATAAAAATGAGCTTGGTGAAAAAGAACGTCAGGAATATGCTGAGCACCCACTCGTGGAATGGTGTCATGCCCCGGGCGGTGGTAAAGCTGCCGACGCCGAGAATAAACATCGCGGTAACGCCAATGGAAACTACCAGGTAGCCCCAATTTACCAGCTGGCGAAGGCGGAGGGAATGCCAGTCGTGGGTGAACGTGCGCACGCCGGCAAATACGTACCAGTCCATGAGCAGGCTTAGCCCGGCGATGATTAAAAATATTTTGAAGAAGCCGCTTCCGTGCATAATCGCGAGTTAAAAGTTGCAAGATATAAAAGGGTTGGTAATTGGAGGGTAAAATTTGAGGTTGGCCGTTAGCGGTCGGATATGCTTTTGATTTTTCGGAGCAATTCCCAAATGCTTTATTTAACTTTATTATAACCAATGAATTATTGATTATGAAAGAGTTTATGTTACTTATCCGCAACGAGGTGAATAGCAAAAGCACGCTTTCACCCGAGCAGGACCGTGCATTCCTGGATGCCTGCAGGGTTTATATCGAAAAGTTAACAAAAAACGGCAACATGATCAGCGCGCAGCCGCTGGTGCGGGAGGGGAAAATGCTGTCGGGCGGGAAAGGGTCGTGGGAAACGAGGCCGTTCGGCGAACGCAGGGAAGTGATCGTGGGTTACTATCATATCAGGGCAAGCGATATTGACGAGGCGGTGGAAATTGCAAAGGGAAACCCGGAGTTTGTGTATACCGCTACTGCAAGGGTTGAGGTGAGGCCGGTTAAAGTGAAGGAAGAGGCGACTGCTTATGTTTACCCGAAGGGAAGTAATGCCAATTGATGTGGCTAATTAAGCAGCAATGTGGTTCGGGAGGGAAAGCAGCTTGGAGGGCGTAGTGACGCTTCACTGCGTTTCGCATAACGATATGCGGGGTTCGCACATAGTTCTCACCGCTCATGGCCGCGGAGGCCTAGTTACTTTTGTGGCGACAAAAGTAACCAAAAACGCTTTCAGCAGAGAGGCTTCTTTGCCGCACAGGGCCTTCACCCTGCAAATCAGTCAAAACCGGGGCTGCAATCTTTTCGCCCATGTTTCGCACAGGCCGCGCTTCAGCGAAAATTTGCTATGCCCTACAACGCTCGGGCCGCCATCGTTTTGCCTGATTTCGGCCGAAGCTTATCTGCTGAAGGGGTAATAAAAAAAGGGTGTCACCCTGAGGCACTCGAAGGTGAGCATAGGGGAATAGACGATTTGAGTTCTAAAATAATTTAGCTTGCGTCGTTTTGCGTGATTTCGGCCGAAGCTTACGGTTCGACGGTGCTCACCGTGACAGGCCAAACCTGAGAGAAAAACAAAAAAGGGTGTCACCCTGAGGCACTCGAAGGGTGAGCGCGGGGATGGACGATTTGAGTTCTAAAGTAATTTAGATTGCATCGTTTTGCCTGATTTCGGCTGAAGCTTATCTGCTGAAGGGGAGGAAATCTAATTCTACACGTCATTGCGATGAACGAAGCAATCTCTAAATTATGCAAGTCAAACAGGAGAATGTGGATTTGGGAACAAAAAGCAATTATGCTTCACTGCGTTTCGCATAACGATATGCAGGGTTCGCACAATATTCTCACCGCTCAATGGCCGCGGAGGCCTAGTCCTTTTTGTCTTGATACAAAAAGGACCAAAAAAATCAAGACAAAAAAATGCTTCCCCGCTGCAGGCCATACTCCCAGGCCCGCTTTTTTTTCGTGCCTTTGCCCGCTTTTGTTTGGTGCGGGAGGCATATGATTTGGGTTCTGAAATAATTTTTGGCCGAAGCTTATCTGCTGAAGGGGGGGTAATAAAAAGGGTGTCACCCTGAGGCACTCGAAGGGTGAGCGTAGGGGGGAGCGGTGATTATCGTGAATGTGTCATTTTCTCCCTTAGCTTTAACATGCGCATGATGTTGTCGTGTTCTTCCTGGTAAACACCGTCGAGGGTGGTGAATTTTTTTTGGAAGTTGATTACCGTATTTACAGCACACCGGGTTGAGGTATTAAATGTTTTTCACAGCAGCAGAAGCATATCTGTTATCAAAACCTCAAGAAAAATAAAAGTATAACCAGGTTTTTAAATGATGTTGATTTACTTGCAAGCGGGGCACGAGAACGCCACCTTTTTTGCCTGCGCTGCATTCTCGCGCCAGGTTGGGAGAGTATATGGGTTATTTAAAATCCGCAAGATTGTTTATATTCATTGAATATTTACGAACATTTTCGCCACTAATGAAAAAGCTGTTAACAATGATTACCCTATTTATAATTGCGCAAAACGCAACAGCACAAAAAAACAGGCTGGGACAGATTGCTGATAGCATTAAGGCAGAGGGGGAAATGCTTTATCGTTCTGAATGGGCATCCGGGCATAGTACACAAATTTTTGCCTCCCGTTTCGGCGGGAAGAAGCTGCTGTCTGGTGGATATTTTTCTTATGAGAGTAAAAAAGGAATGGCCACTGTCTTTTTTTCTAAGAATGAGGATGCAGTAGTAATAGCGACGGTTAAATTCCCAGACGGCCTGGACTCGTCTAAATACAGTATAGACACCACAACAAGAAAATTTACCGAAATTGAAAAAGAGTTCCATGCTATCCGGTCAAAAGCTGCACAGGCTATTTTAAACGACACGCTTTTTAAATTTTATAACTATACCAGTTTAAATCTGGTTCCTATTATAAAAAATGGAATAAAGAAAGTATATGTCATCACTGCGCAAACGTCACCGGATGAAATTTTATTAGGAAATGATTACCTGATTAATTTTAACAATGACAATGCTATAACTAGCAAAAAAAAGCTTCATAACAATCTTATCCCTTTAGGAAACGGCGGCAAAGAGGCAATAAAAGCATCCTCACATTTACATTTAGGCGAAACAAGCCCTTTTATTACCGCGACAGACATTTGTGCATTTAAATTATGGAAGCCAAAGAACACATGGGTGATCAGTTTCGTGGTCTCAGCTGGCTATGTGTCTGCATGGCACTTTAGCGATGATTTTCTGGAAATTCTTACCCAGGCCGAATGGGAAAAAATAATGAAAAACAAATAGCACAAAACTAATATACTTACGAAGTTTTAAAACTCCGTAAGTATAAATTACACATTCTAAATCCGAAATAGAAAATACGGTAGCGGAGGAGATAAAAAACTTTGAAAATAATTCATCGGACTGGACGGGGTTGTTTTATGAAGTAACAAAGTGCTGACAGAATTGAGGTTGGTAAGCGGGAAATAATAGTGCACGAGAACGCGGTGCTTTTGGCTTGTGCGAAATTATTCAGCCACAAGCGAGACGTTGCGATAGCAGAGAATGAATTCATAAGCAAAAGATTAATATTTAAGTGTAGTCTCAGGCTACAGAAATAGTCGCCTTAAGTGCGTTCGAACATCAAGGTACTGCTATGCAACTTTAGGTTTTGGTGGAATGCCGGCTGCTCTGGTGGTCAATAAAAGGCTGCAGCTCTGCGAAAACAATAGTCATCAATTCATTGAATTTGTCTTCTGAAAATACTGTGCCTTTAGGGAATTGTTTGAACGCTTTCAACACCGTGCTCTTGATCTGTTGAGCTAAATGGAAATCGATCTGTATCTGGTCTGCGATGCGCCATGTGCGATTAATTTTTTTTACTATCTCTTGATGTAAGGTTTGTTTGTGCGTAAAAAACTGAAGTAGGTCGTTTCGACGATAGGGCAAAGGAACAGTATGGGTTAACTCAGCCATCTGCAAAACATCGAATAGGTAAGTATGGACAAACCTCTCGCCATCGTAATTGTCATTCAGCAGAACAATATAATTGTGGAAGTTGAATAATTCGATGTACGCATAGAGAATGCTTTCCGTTGGATCTCCCTTAATAGTGATTAAATGTGTGACTTCGTCCTCCTGGGGAACGTACAGAGGCTCTGCAGAATGATGGTGCCAGGCCACATCCAGATCGCTTTCACCTTTCAGATATGGCAGCAAATGTTTAATGTAAAAGCTGTTCCCGCCCCGGTGGATATAATAATTAACGGCAGTTTTCGTAATGGACTTGAACACTTCTGTGCCGCCGAACTGCAATTGGGAACTGATAGGCTCCTGTAGAAAATATTGCGAGTGCCGTGCTGCTTCTTGAATATCTTCCATTTTCAACTGTGGATATTTACGGATCAAACCTTTGATCACTTCGTTAAACTGTTCCTCGCTCGATGCGCTAACATGTATGTTGATCCGGTCGCCGTTTTTTTCGATTTTAATGTCCGGCTTTGATTTAACCAGGGAGCCGTCAGCCAGGTATTTATATTCAGTATCACTACTTTGAATTTTGCCAACGATTGGCTGAGGTTTATCTCTTTCCCTCTTGATCATTAAGTAATTGGCGATCCCGTTCACTTGTTTGGCAAGTTCATTATCAAAGCTATTACCAAACTGGTTGTTGCATTTTTTACAAAGTAGATTTTTCGAGCTCAGACGTCCCCCACAAGCATTCAAAATGATATGTTCGCGCGATTGATTTGCCGGGGTCAGCAAAATATCGCAACTATAGCATTTCCATATTTTTGAAGATTTTTCGGCCATGGTCCTTAATGCAAATATCCAACAAAATTACCGGCTAATTAATCTCAATTTAAACATACGTCTGCACTTGAACACTTACCGATGTAAGCGTCCGCGCTACTTTATCGTTGTTAAGTATAAGGATTGAACTATGTATATTTACCAACATGCCCGCACTCAGGCGCGAATGCAGCGTTGACTATGCATAACGTTCTCGCGGCGTAGACAAAAAATTTACAAACCCCCTTTCCTAAACCCGATTGCAGCGAATACCGGCCTACGCCTAGGCTTTGAGCAGTATAAGCGTAAAGCGGGGCTGCCTTTAATAGCAGCACAGGCACTGCTTTTCAAAATAATAGCCGTTATTCCCGGAATTGAGCCGCACGCGGTGCCCTGCGAGGACGTGACTTTACGTGTCTGATTTTCATACGTAGAGATTGCTTTCCCGAAACAAGTTCGGGACAGGCTGTTTTTCGCAATGGCGGGTTAATTTTTCCCCTCTGGCGCGAGAATGCAGCAGTGACTATGCGTGGCGTTCTCGTGACTTAGTACAAACGCATTTACCTAAACCCGATTGCAGCGAATACCGGCCTTGTGGTTAATGCGCGTGCAGTATAAGCGCAAAGCGGGGCTGCCTTTAATAGCAGCACAGGCACTGATTTTTCAAAATGATATACCGAAAAAACTGGTACGGCGCAGGGTCCCCTACGGGAGACCCGGCGGGGACGCGGGGACGGTAAAAAAATTACAATATCGAACACTGAATATTGAATTTCGAACGCCGAAGTAACTTCATTATTCGACATTGGTTATTCGTTGTTCGATATTAAACCAACGTTGCTTAATCCTTCCCCTTCCCGCGCCCAATTCACCATTTTGTTTACGGTTGCCAGCCCCATTTTTAGTTTGGCGGCGATCTGGCGCTCGTGTTGACTCACCCCGACTGCGCTGCGCTGGTCGACCCTCTCTACCTTCGGTAACGAGGGTGAAGCTCAAAAAAAAGATAAACTTCTTTTTACTGCGTAACCCTCTTTCCGGCCTGCCGGAGAGAGGGTGATCCAGCGAAGCGCAGATCGGGTGAGTCAACGCGTAGCAATCGAATAAACTACTCACCTTCCCGTGCCCAATTCACCATTTTGTTTACCGTAGCGAGCCCCATTTTTAGTTTGGCGGCGATCTGGCGCTGGCTGTGGCCGGCGGCGTGGAGCTCGGCTACTTTGGCGGCGGTGCGCTCGCGCTGCTGTACGGTGTGGTGGCGCAGGTGGTCGGCTTCGCGGGCGTGGCCGGTAAATACGTGGCGCAGCAGGCTGCCGCGGCGTTCGAGGCGACACAGGCATACGTTGTCGGCACCGTAGATCTCGCCACCGCTGCGCTGCTTGATCTGTTTGAGGTAGCGGTGGCCGGGCAGGCTGTGGCTTTGGCCGATGGCGAAGGCGCTGTCGGCAAAGTTGATGAGCATTTTGCTGCCGCCCAGGTCGTTGCGGCTGATGGGGTTGGCGGGGTTGCGCTTGGGCGTGTGTGCCAGCACCAGGATGCTGAGCTGGTGTTTGGCTTTGAGGGTTTTTAAATGCTGCATAAGCGGGAGGGCCTGCGCGGCGTGCTCAGTGCCGCTGCGCAGGCAGGTGATGTTGTCGATAATGAGCACATCGGCCCCGGTGCGTTTGATGGCGTACTCGATGGCGCTGCTGATGTATTCGTCGAAGTCGGCAAAGTCGTAGGGGAGCTGGGCCAGCGGGTTAAACTCGGCGCGGAAGAAGCCGGTGCCAAAGTCGTACGGCCGGCCGTTGTCGGTATAGCGCAGCTCGAACTGCTTGGCGCTGAGCTCGAAGTCGATATAGAGCACGTTCGACGGGTCGGCATGCACGGCGAAGTGGTCGATGGGCTCGCAGCGGCTGATGCTGTTGCCGAGTTGCACGGCCAGGATGGATTTGCCCATATTGGTGTCGGCAAACAGGATGCAGAGCTCGTGCTGAAGCCAGAAATGGTCGAACAGCATTTTGGGCGCGGGCTTTTGCTGTTCGGCCTGTATCCACTGGTTGGCGGTGAGGATGGTGAAGAGGCCAGCGCCGGGCTCGGGTTTGGTGGTTTCGTAAAGTTTGCCGGCTTTTACTTTGCGATCGGTGACCTGTTGCGCTTCGGAGCGGAGCATTTCGATGAAGATGGGGCGTTCGGACGTATGATTCATGCGGGGAGTGTTGAGTCTGGAGTCTGGAGTCTGGAGTCTTGAGTCGGTAGTCATTAGTAGCAGTGGCAGTGGCAGGGTTGGTTGGGGGATCGTATAAAAAGATGGCGTTGTTTTGTCAGCAAAGCGCCAATGTATGGCGAAGAAGATCCTTCGCTACGCTCAGGATGACAAAAAAGGTCGCTGGTACCGCTACTGCCAACTGTTACTATCAATTCAAATTTAGCGATTGATGCACACTTAAATGGTGGCGCTGTTTTGTCAGTGCGTTAATTTGTTCATTGGTTCAGTGGTTCATTTGTTCATTGGTGGGATGGCGGAAGCATGATTTTAGAACGACTTTTTTGGTCGTTAGAAAAGTGCGCTGTCATCCTATCCTTGCAAACATAGGATGACAGCCCCCGCGTTTTACTTTGTCATTCTGAGCGTAGCGAAGAATCTTCTGCGTTTGAAAAGCATGGCGTTAATGCCTGGTGAAGAAGAATCTTCTGCGTTTGAAAAGCAAGCACGGCGATAAGCATGGTGAAGAAGATCCTTCGCTACGCTCAGGATGACAAAAAAAAGTTGCTGCCACTGCCACTTCTAATTCGCTGCCAACTGCCCACTCACAACTGCCAACTACAAAACCGCCATTTCCCTATTGTACTTATTCCGGTAGCTGACTGGCGAGAGGCCGGTTATTTTTTTGAACATGCGGAAGGCTTTGCTGTCGGAGTAGCCGACGGCGTACATCACTTCGTTGATGTTTTCGCGGCTGGATTCGAGGCTTTTTTTGGCGGCTTCGATCTTTACGCGCTGCAGGTATTCGACTGGGGTGTTGGATGTTGCCTTTTTGAAGCGGCGTTCGAAGTTGCGGCGGCTGATGGCGAACATGCCGGAGAGCTGGTCGACCGAGAGTTTATTGCTGACATTGTTTTCCATGAAGAGCTGGGCCTGGCGGATGGGCTCGTCCTCGTGCTCTTTTTGTCCCACGAAAATGGCGAAGGGCGACTGGCTTTTGCGCTCGATCTCGATCTCGAGCAGTTTGGAGCAGTACACGGCCATTTCGCGCCCGCAAAACTTTTCTACCAGGTAGATCATCAGGTTCAGAAACGAATACGCGCCGCCGCTGGAGTACATGCCGAGCTCGTCGGTAATGATCCTTTCGGGCTGGAGCTTTACGTCGGGGAAGGCCTGGCGGAATGCGTCGGCCGCGATCCAGTGGGTAGATACCTTTTTGCCTTTGAGCAATCCGGTTGAGGCGAGTAGGAACGCGCCGGTGCACAGGCTGGCTACTTCGGCGCCCATTTTATATTGCTCGGTTATCCACGGCACGTAGGCGTAGTTCATTTTTATGCTGGCCGGGATCTCGCCTTGTATGGCGGGGATGATGATGAGGTCGGTTTTATGGACCTGATCGAGCAGCACTTCGGGGCGGACGACGAACAGGCCGTCGTACAGCGGCGTTTCGTGGCTGAGGCCGACGAGCTGTATTTTGAACGCGGGCTTTTTGCCGCGGCTGATGAGGGTGTTATTTACGGTGGTGAACACCTTGTAGGCGCCAATGATGCTGCTGAGTATGCAGGGGCCTTGCGGCACGAGGATGGCGACATGTTTGACCGTTGATTTATTTGATTTAGGGATGTCGTTGATTTTCATGGCAATGGAAATATGATCAAACTTACGGCAAACTGTTGTCGCAATCAACCCCTAAGGTTGGCGTATTTACACGCTATTATTAGCTGAAATTGACGGTAAGTTTGTTTATGATGATTGCATGATAATTTAATATAGGCTTAGTAACTTTAAATAAATTAAAACCTTAACAAAATGGACGGATCTGTAAACATCTTAAACTGGTTTGAAATATCGGTGGGCGATATTGCCAGGGCGAAAAAATTCTACGAAGAAGTTTTTTCGATCGAAATGAATGAATCGGAAATGATGGGCATGAAAATGGCCTTCTTCCCGATGGAAAACATGAACGGGAAGGTATCGGGCGCGCTGGTGCAGGGTCCTTACCACAAGCCCAGCGCCGACGGTGCCAAAATTTACTTTAACGCCAACCCGAAAATGGACGACATCCTGGCCAAAATTGAAAAAGCGGGCGGCAAAATAACCCTGCCCAAAACCAGCATCGGCGACGATATCGGCTTCATGGCCAACTTTATCGACACCGAAGGGAATGGAGTGGCGCTGCACTCGAACGGGTAACCGGGGGATTTATTGGTTCACTGGTTCAGTGGTTCATTGGTTCATTGGTTCATTAGTTCATTGGTGGGATGGCGGAGTAGGAGGCAAGAGGTTGAGAGGCAGGAAGAAAGAATTTTATTCATTGGTTCATTGGTGGGATGGCGGATTGGTGGGGATCCTGGCCTGCGCGCCGTGGTTCGACGGAGCTCACCATGACAGCCCGCGCGCGAGAAAAGAGGTTGTTGCTACTGTCTACTGCCTACTTATAACTGCTAACTGAAAAATGGCGTGTTCAGGGGTGTTCGGGGTTGTTCGCGCCAGTTCGGGGTGTTCATACATACTGCAAAGCGAACAGTACACAAATTACCAGCCGCCTTTAAAGCCTTCTTTGAGGGCGGCTTTGTAGTTCTCTTGGTTGAATGAATACAGGTAAGGGGCTTTATGCGCGCCGCCTTTGCGCGGCTGCTCGGAGCGGTTCAAAATCCCAAACCCCAGCATACGCCGCTGGAAGTTACGCCGGTCGAGTTTTTTATGGAGGATGGTTTCGTACAGCTTTTGCAGCTCGGGCATCGTGAATTCCTTTGGCATCAGGTTATAGCCTATAGGCTGGTAGTTGAGCTGCAGCCGAAGTGTGTCGAGCGCCGTTTTTAATATTAGCGAGTGGTCGAGCCGGAGTTCGGGGACTTCGTTCAGGTCGCACCAGGTACATAATTCGGAGAGTTCATCCTGTATGGGCGTGGCATCGCAAAAATCAACCAGGGCGTAGTAACCAATGGTGAGAAACCGGTTGGCAAACCAATTCTGTTTGGCAGGGAGCATATCCTTGTACATCTCAAAATGTTCCTTCGAGCGATCCGGGTCGCCGAATACATGAAACTGTTGTAGAAATATTTTATCAAGGCCGGTGCGTTCCTTTAGTATCCGGTTAGCAGCCATTTCGATAGGCTCTTTTTTTAAAACGAAGCCGCCGGGCAGATACCACTCTCCGCCATTCTTCATTTTTAGCACCAGCACTTTCATCACTCCTTCGTGAAAACCAAATACCACGCAATCCACCGAAATATGAGGAACATAGTTTTCATAGGCGTTCCTGCAATAATCTATCAGCTCTTTTTTGGTCAACATTTGCGCTATTCTACAAAATAACTTTGATTATTAAAATTATAATATTACAATTGTGTCAATAATACACTATGTTTTTTTAGCTCTAAACCAAATATATCGGCACTTTATTTTTAATAGAAAAAGGTAAAAGCGTTATTCTTTTCCATTAATTTGTACCGCCATTTAATAAATCACAAAATCTGTCCAAAAATGAAAAATCGTCTCTCAATTCTTAAAACAGTTTTATTTTTAACTTTTGTTGTAACATCATATTTCGCTTCGGCACAAACGCAGAGCAACGATGCTAAAATGAACGCCTTTGTTACGAACCTGATGAGCAAAATGACGCTCGACGAAAAAATTGGCCAGCTAAACCTTGTTACGGCCGGCGGTCAAAGCAAAACGGGTTCGGTAGTAAACGAAGGCGTTGAGGGGAAAATTAAAAACGGCGCAATAGGAGGTATATTCGGTATTTATGGAACTAATTATATAGGCGCAGCTCAGGATATTGCTGTGAAAAATTCAAGGCTGCACATACCGCTTATTTTTGGTTTGGATGTGATACACGGGCATCGTACCATTTTTCCAATACCCTTGGGCATAGCCGCAACCTGGGATATGGATTTGATTGAAAAATCAGCACGCATAGCTGCGACAGAGGCTACTGCCGAAGGTATTAACTGGGTGTTTTCGCCAATGGTAGATATTGCGCGCGACCCGCGTTGGGGCAGAATTTCGGAAGGCTCGGGTGAGGACCCATGGTACGGTTCGCAGGTAGCGAAGGCGATGGTGCACGGTTACCAGGGCGCCAATATGAAAGATGCAGATGCGGTAATGGCTTGTGTAAAACACTTCGCGTTATACGGTGGAGCAGAAGCAGGCCGCGAATATAATACAGTTGATATGAGCCCTATAAAAATGTACCAGGATTACCTGCCGCCATACAAAGCAGCAGTCGACGCAGGTGCAGGCAGCTTTATGAGCTCATTTAATACCATAAACGGGGTGCCGTCCACAGCCAACCAATGGCTATTAACCGATCTGCTGCGTAAGCAATGGGGCTTTAAAGGTTTCGTTGTATCGGACTATACCGCTGTTAACGAATTAACGGCGCATGGTTTGGGCGACTTGCAGCAGGTATCGGCGTTGGCGCTGAAAGCCGGTTTGGATATGGATATGGTGGGAGAAGGGTTTTTAAATACGCTTAAGAAATCGTTAAAAGAAGGAAAAGTTACGCAAGGTGAAATTGATTTGGCCTGTCGCCGTGTACTTGAGGCCAAATACAAATTGGGCTTATTTGATAACCCGAATAAATCAATAAACGCGGACAGAGAAAAACAAGATGAGCTTACTGATGCCCATCGTAAATTTGCCCGCGAAATCGCCGAGCATTCATTTGTATTATTAAAAAACCACGATCAAATGTTACCCCTGAAAAAATCAGGAACAATTGCTTTGGTTGGCCCGTTGGCAGATAATCATTCTGAAATGCTGGGTACCTGGGTGATTGCAGGTAATCCTAATAAGTCGGTAAGTGTGCGGGAAGGAATTAAAAATGTAGTTGGTGATAACGTGAAAATACTATACGCACGAGGTTCAAATATTACCGACGATTCGCTCTTAAGTGCGCGCTCTTATTTTTTCGGCCAAAAACAAGTAATGGATGGTCGCGCACCACAACAAATGATTGACGAAGCTGTTGAAACTGCAAAAAAAGCCGACGTGGTTGTTGCCGTTGTAGGCGAATCTGCCAATATGTCGGGCGAGTCGTCAAGCCGCTCAGATATCAGCATTCCTGAAAGCCAGCAGGAATTGCTAAAAGCGCTTGCTAAAACAGGCAAACCATTGGTTGTTGTGTTATTTAATGGAAGGCCACTTACTTTAACATGGGAAAATGAGCATGCCAGCGCTATATTAGATGCGTGGGCGCCGGGTACCGAAGCTGGAAATGCCATTGCTGATGTGCTTTTCGGAAATTATAACCCTGCCGGGAAAATTACAGCAACGTTTCCGCGTAGCGTTGGGCAGATACCTATATATTATAATCACAAAAATACAGGCCGTCCTTATGATCCCAAAGGCCCGGCAAAGTTCAAGTCAGACTACATTGATATTTCAAACGAACCGCTTTACCCGTTCGGATACGGCCTTAGCTATACGACATTTAGCTACGGCGACGTCAAGTTGAATAAAACGAGTCTTAAAGGCAATGAAACGCTAACTGCTACAGTAACCGTAACCAACACGGGTGCATATGCAGGCGAAGAAGTAGTCCAATTGTATATAAGCGATCCGGTGGCAAGTATAAGCCGCTCCGTTAAAGAGTTAAAGAATTATAAAAAAATAAACCTGCAACCCGGCGAAAAAAAGGAAGTGGTGTTTAATATAACTACAAGCGACTTGAAATTTTATAATAGTCAACTCAAATACGACTGGGAGCCCGGGCAGTTTATTGTTGAAATTGGCACCAATTCGAGCGATACGCGTAATGCGAGTGTAGAATGGACTAAATAAAAACACTAATTAACTTAGACTGAAAAGGTGATCATTTGATTGCCTTTTTTTGTTTCAAAACCCCGTCGGTTTCTTGTGTTCAATTTTTTACTTTAAAAAGTTTACGGATGTTTTTTAAGAAGCTCACCCTGCTTTTTAATATTAATGCTGTTGTCTTGAGCAAGGTTTTCAACTTGGATGGCGTAATTGGAAATGAAAGGTTAAAAATTTAGTTTCTATCCGAAATTGGCGTATAAAAGGATTTTTAAATAGGCTGCGTGGTTATATAACAACAATATTACATTACTATTTTATTAAAAAATAAAGTGTTTTATTAATAAATTGTTAAATAAAATTTGTTAAACTATATTATTTACATGTTGTAAAGGCTGTAAAATAATTAATTTGTAATTGTTATATAATTACTTGTGTAAACAGTACACACTTTTTATATTAGTATCAGTACCAATATAATTTTTTGTTTCGTCAAGAAATTAATACAAACCTAATAGTATTATAACATTTTGTTGAAGAGGCATCTCACTTGTTGGGATCGTCGGAAAAGTGAGGCTTAAATAAGTTTTGAAAATTTATTAATGTAAATTACATGATAAAAATTTTACACTTTTTTCTTTATATATCTTCGAGTATAACGGGGCCGTCTGCGCCGGGCTGATTTGAAATTGTTTCGAGTCCGGCCGATTACGAAAACTATTACCTTATTCAATTGACCAACAAGCTTAAATCAAATAAATTAATCAACTAAATCTCAATCTCATGTTTAAAAGTTTACTCCTAAAGGGAAGAACATTATGCCTGCTGTTATGCTGCATGATTTCTTCATTGGTAGTTACCGCCCAAACAAGGCACACAGGTAAAGTCATCGGCAGCGATGACAAACAACCTGTTATCGGTGCATCCATCCGGATCAAAGGCACCAACACGGGCGCGGTAACTGATGTTAACGGCGATTTTAGCCTTAACGTAGCCCCCGGCAATGTCCTTATTATAAGTTACATTGGGTATCAAACCCAGGAAGTAACAGTACAGGGCAACCAATTTATTAACGTTTCACTGCAGCCTAATAACAGCACTTTAAATGAAGTTGTTGTGGTAGGTTACGGAACGCAGCTGAAAAAGGATATCTCCGGGTCGGTTGCCACCGTTGATATAGGCACGGCGAAGGAACTGAAAGTCACAAATGCTGAAAATCTGTTACAGGGCCAGGCAGCGGGTGTTCAGGTAACAACACAAGGCGCTCCGGGCGCCGCGGGCCAGGTAATTATCCGTGGTATCAAAAACTTCGGTAACTCCAGTCCGTTATTTGTTATTGACGGTGTGCAAGCCGGTGATATGTCCAATATTAATCCTAACGATATTGAATCTATATCTATATTAAAGGATGCAGGTTCAACTGCAATATATGGTGTTCAGGGTGGTAATGGCGTTGTATTAGTTACAACAAAAAAAGGTAAACAAGGGAAAACTCAATTTAGTTATGATGCGTTTTATGGAAGTACCTCACCAGTTGCCGGTAACCCATTTAACGTTCTAAACGCTGCTAACTATTTAACGCTGATTAAGCAGGTTGATCCTCAAAACCCACTGGTTGTAAACGGTATCAAAGATTTTGGTTATCAGGGGGCAGGTGCCAAAGGCATTGGTAACGCTTCAGATCCAAATGCAGCTGCTTCGAAATATTTCCTGGATGTGAATACTCCAAACAACGACTACCTTATCCAGCAATTTAACAATGGCGCCGGTACCGATTGGTTCCATGCTATCTTTAAATCTGCGCCAATACAGCAGCACAGTTTTACCGCCAGTGGTGCTAACGGACAAAATAATTATTTATTCTCATTAGCCTATACTGATCAGGAAGGTACCTTGATAGATACCTACTTTAAACGTTACCAGGCGCGTATTAATACTAACTTTGCCCTTAACGATCATATCCGCGTTGGCGAAACAGCCCAGGTTTTTTATGTGAATAATCCTAACCAGTTTGGTAACCAAAATGAAGGCAATGCCCTTTCGGAAACTTACCGTATTGAGCCACAGATACCTATCTATGATATAAAAGGTGGTTACGGCGGTACTTATGATGGTCCTACCCAATTAGGTAACGCAACCAACCCGGTAGCACAGCAAAACTCCACTAAGGATGATCAGGGTAAGAATTGGAACATTCAGGGTAGTGCATATGCCGAGGTTGACTTTTTAAAGCACTTCACAGCGCGCACCAGCATAGGCGGTACTGTTTATAATTTCGAGTATGCTAATATAGCTCCCGGTCCATATTGGAGCGGCGAGGGGCATAGTGGTGCAAACGCTTTTTTTGAAGGTTCAGGGTTTGGTAGTACTTACAACTGGACAAACACGCTTAATTACAGCCAAACGTTCGATAAACACAATTTGAAAGTTTTGGTGGGTTATGAGGCTGCTAATAACTATGGGCGTTACATCAACGATTCGCAAACTAGCTTCTTTTCGCTCGATCCTGCTTTTGTTGCCATTAACGCAGGTTCAGGCGCTTTGAATGCAAATAGCGGCATAAACGGCGATGATTCACGTTTGTCACAATTTGCCCGTTTGGATTATAATTATAACAGTAAGTATTATTTGTCCGGAACTATCCGTCGTGACGGTTCGTCTCTATTTTATGCAGGCAGGCAATATGGTACTTTCCCGTCGGTTTCGGCAGCATGGCGTATATCACAGGAGAGTTTCCTGAAGAGCGTTAGCTGGATAAATGACCTTAAAATTCGTGGTAGTTATGGCGAGTCAGGATCAAGCCGAAATGTTGGAGCAGGCAACGCTTACTCCTCGTTCTTCACCAGTCCCGGTAACTCAAGCTATCCGATAACAGGTTCGATAAGTAGTTCCGTTAGCGGGTTTTATGCGTCGCATTACGGAAATACCGGCACCACCTGGGAAACAGATAAAACCGCTAACGTAGGTTTCGATGCATCCTTGTTCGGACACCTGGATATTACGGCGGAATGGTACAAAATAACAAGCAGCGGATTGCTTATAAATGTAAACTTGCCTGCAACAGTAGGTACCGGAAGTGCCCCATTTGTAAACAAGGGTACGGTACAAAATACCGGACTTGACGTAACCGCTAATTATCATGCCGCAATAGGTAATGATTTCAGGTTTAGCCTTGGTGCTAATATCACCAGCTACGCCAATAAAATCACAAACCTTAACGGCATTACCGGAAACTTCTTCTCAAACTTCCAACGCCAGGGAGCGATAGCTTATAACCAGGTTGGCTCGCCGGTGGGTGAATTTTACGGATACAAGGTTGTCGGCTATTTTGCCAATGCTGCTGATGTAGCTGCTTCGCCTACACAGAACCAGGCAGCACCGGGCCGCTTTAAGTATGCCGATACTAACGGTGACGGTAAAATTACTGATGCCGACAGGGTAAACATTGGTAACCCTAACGCTAAGTTTACTTATGGCATAAATTTAACTGCCAGCTATAAAGGCTTTGATTTTAGCGCTGTATTATATGGATCGTATGGTAACAAAGACTATAATTACATTAAATACTGGACCGATTTTTATAGTACGCTGACCGGTAATAAGAGCAATGATCTTCTATTTAATTCATGGACTCCATCGAATCTGAACCCTAAAACGCCAATTGCGGAATCGGTAAGTACATTCAGTACCGACCAAACCGTAAATTCATGGTATGTTGAGGATGGTTCATTCCTTAAACTTAAAGTGGCGCAACTTGGATATACATTCGGCGCACAGCAACTTAAATTCCTTGGAGTTACAAAACTACATCTATATGTCCAGGGTAATAACCTGTTCACCATTACCAAATATACCGGCCTTGATCCTGAATTGCAGGCTGTGGCAAACAATGGTATTGGAACCGATATCGGGAACTATCCTAGTAACGAAAAGCGGGTTGTTTTTGGCGTAAACTTAACCTTTTAAAGAAAAAATATTAAAATTTTAATGTTATGAAAAGTTTAAAGAAAAATGTATTTATCCCCGCGGTTATGATAGTGCTTGCGCTGTCATACTCCTGCAAAAATTATCTCCAAAAAACGCCTCCGGGGTCGTTGAATACGGTAATATTAGCTAATAAGGCGGGTGTAGACGGTTTGTTGATCGGTGCATACTCACTACTTGACGGCGTTTGGCGCGGCCAGGCTGGCGCTACATGGTCAACAGGTACTGATAACTGGATTTATGGAAGCGTTGCCGCTGACGATGCCCACAAAGGGTCGACCCCAGGCGACCAGCCGGATGCAGCTGCAATTGAAAGCTACACCGCCTCAGGCAGTAACGGTTATCTCGACCCGAAATGGCAAATGAACCTTGGCGCCATACAGCGAGCTAACGACGTATTACGCGAGTTACCTTTAGTTAAGGACGGTTCAATAAGCCCGGCTTATGCTACTGAAGTTACCGCTGAAGCCCGTTTTTTACGTGGATTTTACGAAAGTGAATTGGCAAAATTGTGGAGAAATGTTCCTTACGTTGACGAAACAGTTACCTATAGTGCGGGTAACTACAACATAGGCAACCCCGGCCCGGTTTGGGATAAAATTGAAGCCGATTTGACATTTGCAATGAATAACCTGCCTGCTACGCAATCGCAGATAGGCCGCGCCAATAAGTGGGCTGCCGAGGCGTTTTTGGCAAAAGCTTATATGTTCGATCATAAATATTCGCAAGCCAATACAGCGTTAAAAGATTTGATTGCTAATGGTGTAACTTCAAGCGGCGCTAAATATGCGCTTGAGCCATATGCCAATAATTTTAACCCTTCAACCAAAAATGGTCCAGAGGGTGTGTTTGTTATTCAAACCGCTGTTCATGACGGTTCTGATGGCGTGAACGGTAACGCTGGCGAAACACTAAATTTTGCATCGGGTGGCCCCGCCAATTGCTGCGGCTTTTTCCAGCCATCATTTAGCTTTGCTAATGCCTTTAAAACCGACCCTGTAACCGGATTGCCTTTAATCGATACTTATAACAATTCAGATTTAAAAAATGATCAGAATGTCGAGGCCACTGACGCAACTTATTTACCGGACGTAGTAACCACTGTAGATTCACGCCTGGATTGGTCCGTTGGTCGTCGTGGTATACCATATTTAGACTGGGGAATTATGCCAGGCAAATCGTGGGCTCGTGACCAGGCGGACGGCGGCCCGTATGCGCCTATCAAAAACGTATATTATAAGGCAGCTCAGGCTACTACAAGCGACACATATGAAGGTTGGGCTTCAAACCAATCGACGGCTAATAGTTATAATGCTATCCGATTTGCCGATGTATTGCTTTGGGCAGCTGAATGCGAAATAGAAATTGGCAGTCAGGCTCAGGCTGAAGTGTATATAAATATGGTACGCGCCCGGGCAGCTTTGCCATCAAACTTTGTAATGGGCAGAGTAACCGGTTATGGAACAACTAACGGACAGCCCGATGCCGGTAAGCCAATTATTGACAATACTTTGCCGGCGGCTAACTATAAAGTTGGACTTTATACCGGGCAAATTGCTACCGGCACCAAAGACTTTGCACGCAAGGCGGTTCAGTTTGAACGCAGAATAGAGCTGGGAATGGAAGGACATCGTTTCTTCGATTTACAGCGCTGGGATGGCCTTTATGGCGGGCAAATGGGTAACGGCTTTATGGCGGCGCAATTAAATGCGTATCTCGCACATGAAAATGCGGTTCCGAATTTTCCTGCTTTATTGCTTAAGAGCGCGCATTTTGTTGCGGGCAAGAACGAATTATATCCTATACCACAAAATCAAATAGATATAACTCATGGGAATATTAAACAAAACCCTGGTTATTAATTAAATAGATGTTTAAATAGAAGGGGGAGAGAGATTTTTATCTCTGCCCCCTTTTTTTGTACCTTGTCGTACAATTTTGTAAACTTAAATGAGATCCTTTTCATTCCTATTTTACTTGCTTTTCTTTTTTTTATTCCTTTCCTGCAAGAAAGCCACCTTATTTGAACAAGTTCCGTCTTCCTGGTCAGGTGTTCATTTCAACAATAAAATTGTTGAAAATGACTCCATAAATCCCCTTGATAAGTTGAATATATATAACGGCGGAGGTGTGGGTATCGGGGATTTTAATAATGATGGGTTGCAGGATATTTATCTCATTGGGAACGCTGTGCCAAATCGGCTTTATATGAATAAGGGTAACATGAAGTTTGAAGATGTTACCGAACAGGCAGGCGTAGGGGGATTAGGCGGATGGGGGCGTGGAGTAGCTGTTGTAGATATTAACAATGATGGCTTGCCGGATATTTATGTTTGCAATACCCTGCTCGAAGACTCTGTTAAACGGAGGAACCTGCTTTATATAAATCAGGGGGCTGATAAAAATGGGATTCCTCATTTTAAGGAAATGGCAAAGGAATATGGGCTGGATATTAATGTACATTCAACCATGGCCTCTTTTTTTGATTATGATAATGATGGCGACCTGGATATGTATTTAACTGTTAATGAGGCACAGGCGTCTGACAATACCAGCTTATTCAGACCTATTGTAAAAGACGGCTCGAAAAAAAGCACGGGGAGGCTTTATCGTAACGATTGGAATCCTGTATTGAAACACCCCGTTTTTCACGACGTTTCAAAGCAAGCAGGTATATTAATTGAGGGCTATGGACATGGAACTACTATTGTTGATATTAATCGCGACGGGTGGAAGGATATTTACGTTACCAACGATTTTTTGTCAAATAATATCTTATACGTCAATAATCATGACGGTACTTTCACTGATAAATCAAAAGAATACTTTAAACATACCTCAACAAGCGCCATGGGCCAGGACATTGAGGATCTGAACAATGACGGCTTAGCAGATGTTTTCGAACTGGACATGTTTCCTGAAGATAATTATCGAAAGAAGATGTTTATGAGCTCAAACTCATACCAGGTGTTCAAAAATTTCGATTATTATGGTTACCAGTATCAATACAATCGAAATACCTTGCAAATAAACCAGGGGCCGCGGGTAGGTGCCAATGATTCAATTGGCGATCCCATTTTTAGCGAAACGTCGTTTTTAAGCGGAGTATCGCAAACCGACTGGAGCTGGTGCCCGCTCATTACCGATTTTGACAATGATGGCTTTCGCGATATCGTGGTCACCAATGGTTATCCCCGCGATGTTAACGATCATGATTTCACAACATTCAGGGCGCAAGCCTATTTTATCGCGTCAAAAAAAACAATGCTTGACCAGATACCTATCGTAAAAATTCCCAATTATGCGTTTAAAAATAACGGCAACCTACAATTTGCCGATGTAACCAAAAGCTGGGGGCTGGATGTGCCAACGTTTTCAAACGGGGCGGCGTATGCCGACCTTGATAATGACGGCGATATGGATATGGTAATTAATAATATTAATGATGAGGTGCTGATCTACAAAAATACAGCAAGGGAAAAGGATAAAAAGAACAGCCATTATTTACATGTGCAATTTACAGGCGGCCCTTTAAACCGCAACGGAATTGGCGCCTGGGCCGATATCTATTACAGTCACGGCAAACACCAGGTATATGAAAACACACCGTTCAGGGGGTACTTGTCCACCATACAAAATATAGCCCATTTTGGATTGGGTAAGGATACGCTGCTCGATTCGGTAGTGGTCAGGTGGCAAAACGGCAAAAAGCAAACCCTCCAAAATATCAAAGCCGACCGGGTGTTAAAGGTAAATATTGCCGACGCCAGGGATAGTTACTCGTTTAATCAGCCAAAAATTAACACGGGCTCATTATTTCGTGATGTGACCAGGTCAGTTGGCGTTACCTACAAACATCAGGAGGATGATCTGGCCGATTTTAACATTCAGAAGCTTCTGCCGCATAAATTATCGCAATATACACCCGCAGTTGCCGTAGGCGATGTGGATGGCAATGGCTACGATGATATGGTTGTTGGGGGCACATCCAAATATCCGGCTCAGCTGCTGCTGCAGCAACCTAACGGTAAATTTATCCAGCGGGACCTTTTGCCTAAAGACCCAAATAATGTTACCGCCCGTATTAAAGATGAAGGGATTTTGCTATTTGATGCCGATGGCGACGGCCATCCCGACCTGTATATTGCAAGTGGCGGCTACGAAAAGCAGCCCGGCTCGCCAGAGTATCAGGACAGAATATATATAAATGATGGTAAAGGTAACTTTAAGGAAGTACCCGATGCGCTGCCAAAAAATTTCACCAGCAAGCTATGTGTTAAAGCGATAGATTATAATAAAGATGGGAAACTTGACTTGTTTGTGTCCGGTCGCGTTGAGCCCTGGAGTTATCCGAAACCGGTTTCAAGTTTTATTTTACGAAACGATAGCAAAAAGGGGCAGATAAAGTTCACGGATGTTACACCCACGGTAGCCAAAAGCCTGCAAAACATAGGATTGGTATGCGATGCAATTTTTACCGATTTCGATAATGATGGTTGGCCCGACCTGGTGCTTACCGGCGAATGGATGCCGGTAACATTCCTGAAAAACGATCATGGGATATTTAAAAATGTAACGGCAAATACCGGCATAAGCGATAAATTAGGTTGGTGGAACAGCATTGCCGCCGGCGATTTCAGGCATACAGGCCGCATCGATTATATCGTTGGCAACACAGGGCTAAATACCTTTTATAAAGGGACGGATAAATATCCGGTTTATATCACAGCCAAAGATTTCGACAATAATGGCAGTTATGATGCATTTCCTTCCGTTTTTCTAAAAAATCAGGATGGAGAAATGCAGGAATTCCCGGCGCAAACGCGGGATGACATTATTAAGCAAATGATAGGGATGCGCGTTAAATTTCAAAACTATAAATCTTTCGCTACTGCCACCATGGATTCGGTAATTACGCCCGAAATGCGGAAGGGTGCCATCAGGTTAAAGGCTAACATGCTGCAATCTTGTTATTTAAGAAACGACGGGCACGGCAAGTTTACAATGATACCATTACCCCTTGCCGCCCAGGTATCGCAATTAAACGGCATGGTAGTAGACGATTTTGACGGCGACGGCAACCTCGACGTGGCCATCAGCGGTAACGACTACGGTACAGAAGTGGGGACCGGCCGTTATGATGCTTTTAATGGTTTAATGTTAAAAGGAGATGGTAAGGGTGGTTTTAAACCTTTATCAATTTTACAAAGCGGTATTTATATTCCTGGCGATGGCAAAGCGCTGGTAAAATTACAGGGCGCTAAAGGAAACTATTTGCTTGCAGCCAGCCAAAATAGGGATGTAATGAAAATATTTGAACTAAAACGGGCAGTTACCTCAATAAGGCTGCAGCCGCTTGATGTATATGCGATAATAAAGTACAAAAACGGGAAGACAAGTAAACTGGAATTTTACAATGGCACATCTTTCCTATCACAATCCGCGCGGTTTTTTAATTTGGATAAAACTATGGAGTCAGTCCAAATCACAGATAGCTACGGACGTACCCGGGCTATTTCAATAGACTAATTATTTTAATATGAGATCCTTTAGCATACTAACTTTACTGGCAGGCATTTTTCTTATCACTGCCTGCACGCACAAACCAAAAGCCGCATTAATTACAGATGCGGATGTTCTGCATCAAAACGAAGATCAGCTGACCCAGGTAATCATTTATGATGTATTTACCCCGCCGGTAGCGGCCCGCATTTACGGATATACCGCGTTAGCTTCGTATGAGGCAATGCGTTATGCAGATCCTAAATACAATTCAATAATTACGCAGCTCAAAGGTTTCGGTAAACCGCCGGAGCCGCAAAAAGGGAAAAATTATAATTATGCACTAGCCGCTACCAAAGCATTTTTTACTGTTGCGCATAAGGTTACCTTTTCGATAGACACACTTAAAAAGTACGAGAACAAAGTGTATGCGATGTATAAGGATAACATGGATGATTCAACCTATGTGCGTTCAGTTGATTTTGGGGAGCAGATAGGCAAATTGATATTAAAGCGGGCGAACGTTGATGATTATCCGCAAACACGCGGTAAGCCGAAATATTTGGGTGAAAACAGCCCGGCCAAATGGCGCCCCACACCGCCGGATTATATGGACGGCGTTGAGTTTTGCTGGGGCGATATGAAAGTACTTGCCATTGACAACTCCGCGCAATTTGCGCCGCCGCCGCCGCCAGCCTACAGCGAAGATAAAAACAGTCCGTTTGTTAAGCAATATATGCAGGTTTATGATCAAAGTAAAACACTAACGAAGGAGGAAAAGGAAGTAGCCAAATTTTGGGATGATAACCCTTTTGTGATTGAGCACAACGGGCACATGATGTTTGCCGATAAAAAAATAACGCCCGGCGGCCATTGGATAGGTATTACTGCGATAGCCTGTAAAAAAACAAATGCCAATGCAGTTAAAACAGCGCTTGCTTACGCGCTTACATCAACCGCGCTTTTTGATTCGTTTATTTGCTGTTGGGAAGTTAAATATAAATACAGCTATGCCCGCCCGGTTACTAATATCAACGAAAAAGTGGATCACAATTGGCTGCCTATGCTGCAAACACCTCCGTTTCCGGAGTATACTGCCGGCCACTCAACGATCAGCGCCGCTTCGGCAGCTGTACTAACGCATTTATTTGGTGATAATTTTTCATTCCAGGATACCAGCGATCTGCGTTACATTGGCATGCAACGCCATTTTAAGTCCTTTTTCCAAGCGTCCGACGAAACGGCCATAAGTCGGTTTTACGGCGGCATACATTACCTGAATAGCTCTCTTAAAGGTGCACAACAAGGGAAGGAAATTGGCAATTACATTTGGGAAAAATTAAAGCTTACTAACTAGTCATTTACTTTACTTCTTATGAAACTAAAGGCGTTTTATCCTTTTACTTTCTGTTTATTATTTTTCATAGTCAGTTTGTTAATTAGCAGCTGTAAAAATAAAAATGATAACGTTGCCTTTCAGCTAACGGGCGATACTATTGCCGACGGTAAAAAGCTTGTGCAAATTAACTGTGTGAAGTGTCATGCAATGGTGCCGGTTGACGCACTCAATAAAAACGTATGGGAACATCATGCGCTTCCATCGATGGCCCATTTTATGCAGGTTACGCCATATATGGGTGGTTATTACAAAAGCGATAAAGATACAGCTGGGTTATCACTCGTTGAATGGCAAGCGATTGTTTCCTACTATAAAAAAATGGCTCCAGATACGCTATTGGCAGCCCCCAAAATCATCGAACCGGTAACCGACTGGGCTGGCTTTAAATTAAAAACCCCGCCTGCGAGTGCTCAGCCTGCATTTACTACTATGTCGGCAATTAACCCGAACAACGGGAAAATATACACATCAGACGGAATTTCTGACAAGTTAACGGAATGGGATAAGAATTTCAAGATGAAGGATATAGCCACCTTGCCGTCGGCGGGAGTTAATGCTGTTTTTAAAAAAGCTGATAAAGGAGGCGGCAATGTGATACTAACTTGTATCGGCCAGATTGCGCCAATTGACTTCCCTAATGGTAAAGTAGTACAGGTTAATCCGGATTTAAGAGATAGTAAAACAAAGCAGCTTTCAATTGCTGAAATTTTGGCAAGGCCTGTTCAAACTATTGAAGGTGACTTTAATAAGGATGGTTTAACTGATTTTATAGTTTTAGGTCAGGGTAATTTAAAAGGAGGCATTTATCTTGTTAAGCAAAATGCCGATCATACTTATTCGCAATCCTCAATATCTGATAAACCAGGGGCCGTTCAAGCTATTGCCGGTGATTTCAATAACGACGGCTGGCAGGACCTTATGATTTTATTCGGTACCGGCGATGAGGGTTTGTGGCTTTATTTAAATGATCGAAAGGGCGGCTTTACAGCGAAAAACCTGTTGCGGTTTCCGCCGGTTTATGGCTCAACCAGCTTTCAGTTAGCAGACATGGATCATGACGGCAAACCGGATTTGATTTACACATGCGGGTATAATTATCACGACTCTCGTATATTAAAACCTTATCATGGTTTATATATTTTTAAAAATATGGGCAACTGGAACTTTAAACAGCAGTGGTTTTACCCAATTAACGGCTGTACTAAAGCAATTTCGGCAGACTTTGATGGAGATGGCGACCAGGATATCATTACGAGCGCATTTTTTGCCGATTTGAAAAATAATCCGATGGAAAGCTGTATCTATTTTGAACAAGATAAGCCATTCAGCTTTAAACCACACGCTATTCCAATCAGCAAATATGGCCGCTGGATGAGTATGGAAGTAGGGGATTATAATAATGATGGTAAACCTGATGTTATACTTGGGAATTATTCATCTGGTTTTATGTTTCAGCTTGGATTAAAGCCTTTTTGGACGAAAAATATACCATTTGTTGTATTGGAAAATCATTTTAATAAATAGATGCCTTATCTTGTGTAAACCAAAAACCAGATTTAGTACTAATTCACCATTATTTTTAACACATTGTTTGCCAGCTTAAGAATGTTCGAACTACACTTATTACCGTCTAAAAAAGTATATTTTTTTTGTGTTTTTGCGATTGTGTTTTCAGTTGTCATGCTCAACAGCTGCCACAACCCGGATATATCCGAACTTCAGCACACATCTTTAGCTGAAGGCAGATCGCTCGCTGAGAAATATTGTGTAAGCTGCCATCGTTTCCCAGAGCCTGACTTGATTGACAAGGAAAGCTGGATAAAGGGGGTATTACCCGCTATGGGAAGACAATTAGGTGTTCAAATGTACATGGGGCAATATTTTTGCGACAACAAATCGGCATTAAGTACGCCGGAATGGCAAAAGATAGTTGCTTATTATAAATCGATGGCGCCGGTAACGCTTCCGATGCCCAAAATATCGGTTAAACCACTGCATGATTGGGCAATTTTTAGCCTGGAGAGACCGAAGAGAATCAATCAATCTATGGCAGCTATGACCACCATGATATCGTTTAATCCTATTGACAAAAAACTTTATACGGCCGATGCAGCCGGCAACCTTTATAAATGGGATTCGGATTTAAACACAACCCTCGTTCATAAATTTGATTCGCCGGTAACTGGCCTTAACTATTTTGGGGATGATGGTAGATCAATGGGTATAGTGACATGTATCGGTAATATGGCTCCGGTTAATTTATCAAAAGGGAAGGTGTTGTTATTTAACCTCGCGGGTAAAACGATAAATGCTAAGCCGGTAGTAGTTGCCGATAGCCTGCCAAGGCCGGTACAAACAGTTGCAGCAGATTTTAACAAAGACGGCCTGATGGATTATGTAGTATGCGGCTTCGGGCACGATCGTGGCGCTTTATACCTATTACAGCAGCAGCGTGACCATAGCTTTAAAAAGCAGGTGATAAGTAGCATTGCCGGAGGAGAACAATTAATAACAGGCGATTTTAACCATGATGGCTGGCCGGATGTGATGTGTTTATTTGCGCAAGCTGATGAAGGCATACGCATGTATTTGAACGATCACAAAGGCGGATTTATCACGCGCACGTTATTGCGTTTCCCTCCTGTTTACGGTTCAAGTAGCTTTCAGCTGGTCGATTTTAATCACGACGGTAACCCCGATATTTTATACACGTGTGGGGATAATAGTGATTATTCAAAAGTAATGAAACCTTATCATGGCGTATATATATATACCAATTTGGGCAACTGGAAATTTAAGAAAACTTACTTTTATCAACTTAATGGAGCAACGAAAGCTATAGCAGCTGACTTTGCTCATAATGGTAAGCTTGACATTGCTGCTATTGCCTTTTTTCCGGACCTTAAATATCATCCGGAACAGGGTTTTACCTATCTTGAGCAAACAAACCCCAACAAATTTACTGCGCACGAAATTCCTGTGAGTAACTATGGAAGATGGCTAACAATGGAAGTAGCAGACATTGATCACGATGGAAGGATGGATATCGTTTTAGGCAATTTTTCAACCACGGGCCGTGGTCTTGTAAACCAAACTGGGTTTACTCCTAAATGGGATATGCACGAACCCGTTATTGTGTTAAAAAATATATCGGGTAACAAGCACAAATAGAAAGCGGTTAATTTAACAATTAATACTATTCAAACGCATTTGATGAGCAGGTAACTCCCTCTTTTGTATAACCGGGTGAAGGATATAATACCTTACTATTAGATTGCTAAATGTAAAGTCGAATGTAGTTGTTGAGGGTAGGGAGCCTTGATGAACAAATTATAATTACCGGCCAGTCAAACCTTTGATTTGTTTATCAATTGAAGCAATTTGCCGATGCTTCGGCTGGCGCGCGTATTGCGCCAGCATACGGTTAGTGTTAGGCTAAGATGCCAATCTAATGGTTTAACTTAACCTAAAAGTGAATGATTGAAAAATTGCTCGCTCATTACAGCATTGTCTCCTAGTGCTTGTTTTATTTCGATATCGACAAGTGATACCAGTTTAGAATTACAAAGCACACAGTGGTGGCTATTGTTTAATGTACGTGAATTCATAGGCAGATCAATGATCAATACCGAGTTATTATTATAGATAGACCCTTTGCAGGCGTTATTAAAGCAGTAGTAAGAGATGTTTTCGTTCGTTTTCATGGTAGTATGGGTATAGCGGGGTTCAACAATTAAGCTGCGACCTGGATGTTTATTTGTTGTTGATTTAATGTTTTGCGTTTTTTGTAAGCTTCAATATCCTGCTGAAGGATAGCTTGTAATTCTTTATCAAATTTGATTGTAAAAAGTGTTTCGATGATGTTTAGTTTTTCAGTTTTCATAATGATAATATTTAATGTTGTTGTTAGTCTTTATCCAAGTTTTGTACCAATTCTCAGCTCAGAGGAAATAATGTGCAGATTGTTGCTATTTAAGCTTAAAATAGGCTGATTTCTTTTCGATTAATATTTAATTTTTAATTAAATATTAATAAATGATGATGGTGTAAATTATTGATATAGTGTACTTTAAGTCGTAAATAAAATCAATCTGAAAAACGATATCCATTATTTATCGGTTGTCCTGTTTATTGTACAAATAAGACAGACTGTATTGAAAGGACTATAATTAAGTCAAATAAAAACTGCTGGAAGAGTCTACTTAACTGTTGCGGGAGTCCAATAGTTACCCGAAAGAATAATCATATCAAGCAATTTAATGCTGTTATCGTAATAATCGTAGTCTTTCATCTTAAAGGCGGTAAGATAATCCCATACTTTATTTAACCAGGCCTGGTTCTTTTTATCTACCATGGCTGAAACGCCAAACGGCGCAACAAAGCTCAATGCTTCAAAGTAGCGGCCTTTAATATCGTTGCCTGCTAAGGTATAGCCCGCCGATAGGTTATAACTGTCATTCTTTGTAGTTTCTCTTATCCAACTGTTTATTTTTGATACGATTGCCTTTGAGCGTTTATCTCCGGTTAATAGATAGTCTGTAGCAATTCGCCAGGGAATACGGCAGGCATTATAATTGTAAAATCCATCGTAGCGCGATTCAAGGAAATTTGGCGGAGCAGGTTTCGGATGTTTATTGATATGGACAATAAAGTCAGGAATCAGCCCGGCATCTGGACTATAATTTTCCTGCATCCTTGCAAAAAGTTTATAGTTCGCATTTATTACCTTGTTCCATCGCTCGTCTTTAGTAGCCAGGTAAAATGCCTTGAAGTGCGCGGGCATAAAATCTGAGGATCGCATATCAAAATAGTCCTTGCTATCTGGTTCTATTGCATCACTTAGTAATACCGACCATGTAACCGGGTTGATATCATACCGCATTATGGTATTGATGGCTGCCTTAGCTTCGCTTAAATAATTAATGTCGCCCTTACTGCCCCATTGTTTATTGGCCAATAAAAGTGAATATGCGATATCCATGTCGCCATCGGTTGCAGATGTATTATCTATATTTTTTCCATCTGGAGTTTGTGCCCAGGCCATTAAATATCCGGTTCGTTTGTCGCGGTGGGCCCGGTAGTAACGGTATAAATTATCGTAGGTATCTTTTGCAGAGTGGTCAAACCCGGCCATAAGCGCAACGATAATCATTCCATATCCTTGTCCCTCCGATACCGATTGTTTATTTCCCTTGTTTTCGAACCATACAAAGTTTTCCTGTTTTCCGGGTGTGCTTTTTATAAACCGCTTTTTCCATTGAATATAAAAGCTACGTATCGAATTGTCTAATTTGGTTTGAGAAATATGACTGGGCTTAACTGTGCCATCGAAATAATTTATATGACTGGGAAACGGGTTTCTGGATTGCTGGGCAAAAAGAGAATGGGCTAACAAAAGTAATATGATAAAAACTCTCTGAAATTGCACATTCATATATAGATTGTTGGCATCAACGATTACGTGTTAACGTAAAAAAATGCAATTTAGCGTTTTGGGATTAACCATTGCCTGTTATCGGATTTGCAACTATTCCATGCAATTTCACCGTAACAGGGATGATACCTATTAATGTGTCATAAATACACATTAATAATTAATTTGCGCACGAATTACTACCTTATTATGTTAAAGGTCCTTTTTAAATATATTACTTGTGTTGGGTTAATCAATTTTTGCTTCCTCGGGGCGCATTGTCAGCAAAAAATACTAGGTTTAAAAGAAGCAGAGCAAGTTGCATTAGCCAACTACAGTTCTATCAAAGCTAAAGCCAATCAATTAAATGCATCAAAAGCATCGCTTACCGAAACAAAGACTGAACAACTACCCGACGTAAATTTATCGGCCCAGCAGGCTTATGGTACTGTTAATTCGCAATTTGGCCCTATCTATGGATACAGAGGATTTAGTGTGGCCTCTTCGGGGCCTGTTCTTAACAAACAAAACTGGAATGCAGCATTCGGGGCATTGTATTTAGGCAATATAAGCTGGGACTTTTTTTCCTTTGGCCGGGCTGTTGAAAAAGTTAAGGTGCAAAAGCAAACTGTATCTCGCGATGAAAGCGACCTTACGCAGGAACAATTTCAGCACCAGGTGCGTGTGGCTGGTACGTATTTGAATTTACTTGCTGCTCAGCAGTTAAGCAAGGCGCAGGAAGATAACCTTAAGCGGGCCATTGACTTGCAAAAGGTTGTGGTAGCCCGCGTGAAAAATGGGTTGAATGCCGGAGTGGATTCTTCACAAGCTAATGCAGAGGTTTCGAATGCAAGAATTTCGTTAACCAATGCACAGGAAACCGAGCAGGAACAAAGCAATCAGCTTGCCCAATATCTTGGCGTTGCCCCGCAAAACTTTTTACTCGATACTGTTTTCGTGACAAAAACGCCTGCAAATATAGGTGTGGCATCGCAGGTAAGTCAGGATAATCATCCCATACTGCGCTACTATCAAAGCCGGATAAATGTAAGTAACGAGCAGGCAAAATATTTAAGCACCTTCAGCTATCCCACCTTTAGTTTCTTTGGTACCTACCAGGGCAGGGGATCTGGTTTTAATAATGGTTATGGCAGTAATCCAAGCGATTATAACAGCAGCTATGGCAGCGGCGTCGAGCCTATGCGATACAATTATTTGTTGGGCGTGGGAATGATTTGGAATATTACGAGCCCGTTCAGAGTGCATTACCAGGTGCAATCGCAAAAGTTTACATCAGCTCAGTACCGAGATGAATACAACCTGGTAAATCAACAACTGAACGCTCAGCAGATACTGGCCGAAACAAGGATAAGCAACGCATTGAAAAACTACCGTGAGGTGCCGCAGGAGATAAAAGCAGCAACCGACGCCTATAATCAAAAATATGCACTCTATAAAAACGGACTTGCCAATATTGTTGATTTTACGCAAGCTTTGTATGTGCTGAACCGCGCCGAGGTTGATAATTATATCGCGTCAAATAACGTTTGGCAGGCGTTGTTATTTAAAGCTGCTGCCACTGGCGATTTCGGAATATTTATAAATAATTTTTAACAGGAACTTCTAATGGGATTGATCAAAGGCGCACTTCAAAAACCGATTACTATTTTGGTTATAGTGGCTGGTTTGTTTTTCTTTGGAATAAACGCGGTGCGAAATATTAAAATTGACATATTTCCTGATTTAAACCTGCCTGTAATTTATGTATCGCACCCCTATGGTGGTTACACCCCCGATCAAATGGAAGCTTATTTCGGTAAACAATACGTGAACCTGCTTTTATTTGTATCTGGAGTTAAAAGTATTGAAACGCGCAATATTACAGGTTTAACGCTGATAAAGCTAACGTTTTACGAGGGTACAAATATGGCCCAGGCTGCTGCAGAGGTGACGGCCTATACCAACAGGGCGCAGGCCTCATTTCCGCCGGGTTCGCAGCCGCCGTTTATATTAAGATTCGATGCGTCTACCCTGCCAGTGGGGCAGCTGGTGCTCTCGAGCCCCACGCGAACGAATAACGAATTGCTCGATATGGCTAACGTGTATATACGTTCGTCATTTACCTCTATTCCGGGTTTGGTCGCACCCGCGCCGTTTGGTGGTAATGTGCGTACGATCGTTATAAAAGTGGACCCAGGGCTGCTGCGCTCCCATAATTTAACGGCAGACCAGATCGTTGCCGCTTTGCGCGAAAATAACCAAAACACGCCTGCGGGTAACGTGCGCATAGGTGATTACAATTACCTCGCACCGGCCAATACCTCGGTGAAGGCCATAAAAGATTTTGGCGACATCCCCTTATTCAAAAACGGCATACAAACCGTGTTTCTGCACGATGTAGCAACTGTTGAAGATGGAGCCGATATAACCACCAGCTACGCGCTGGTAAATGGAAAACGCTCAGTATATCTCCCGATTACAAAATCGGCTGATGCTTCCACGTGGGAGGTAGTTCAAAACCTGAAGAAGGCCATACCGCGATTCCAGGCATTGCTGCCTGAAGACGTTAAACTTTCATATGTATTTGACCAATCGGTATATGTAATCAATTCAGTAAAGAGTTTGGCTGAAGAAGGCGCAATTGGAGCAGTGCTTACAGGGTTAATGGTATTGCTGTTTTTGGGCGATAGGCGCGGTGCTTTAATTGTAATTCTTACTATCCCAACCTGTATAATTTCCGGTATATTTTTCCTGTACCTGTTTCATCAAACAATCAATATTATGACACTGAGCGGGCTTTCGCTTGCCATTGGGATCCTGGTTGATGAATCGACGGTGACGATCGAAAACATACACCAGCATTTTGATATGGGAAAACCAAAAGCGCTGGCCATTTGGGATGCCTGTAAGGAAATAGCTTTTCCAAAGCTGTTGATTTTGTTTTGTATCCTGGCAGTTTTTGCCCCTGCGTTTACTATGAAAGGCATACCTGGTGCATTGTTCCTTCCGCTGGCGCTCGCAATCGGTTTTTCAATGATTACATCGTACATGCTCGCTCAAACATTTGTGCCGATAATGGCCAATTGGGTAATGAAAAACGACCATGAAGACAAAAGCCATGAAGATGGTTTTGCCCTTGATGATGAAGGGGAGCCGTGGGAGCAGAAGGAGCTGTCAATAAAAAATGCTATGGAAGGCACTTCGCGAAAGCTTACGAGATTTGACAAATTCAGGCTGCGGTTTTTAAGTTTAATGGACCGCATGATGCCTAACCGCAAGTGGGTGGTTTCTATTTACGCAGTGGCTTCGCTGGCACTGGCTTTTTTATTATTGAATATTATCGGCCGTGATGTGTTGCCTAAAGTTAATACAGGTACTTTCCAGGTGAGGCTTCGTGCGCCTGACGGAACCCGCCTTGAGCGAACAGAGGCAATAACGATTAAAACTTTGCATGTCCTTTCGAATTTGGTTGGAAGACAAAACATTGAAATTACTTCTGCATTCGTGGGCCAGCATCCGGGCCAGTTTTCAACCAGTCCCATTTATTTGTTTATGGCCGGCCCGCAGGAAGCGGTATTGCAGGTAAATTTAAAGGAGAGTTACGAGGTAAATCTCGACGATCTGAAAGAACGTTTCAGGCAGGCTATGAAAAAAGAATTGCCTGGTATTCAACTTTCCTTCGAGCCTATCGAGTTAACCGATAAGATTTTAAGCCAGGGTTCACCTACGCCGGTTGAAGTAGCCATATCCGGAAAAAACAAAGCACAAAACGTGGCAACTGCTGCTAAGGTTCTCCAAAAATTAAAGCAGATCAGTTACCTGCGCGATGTGCAGATAGGTCAGTCGTTTAAATACCCCTCGCTTGATATTAATATCGACAGGGTGCGCGCGGCGGAGCTTGGGGTAGGTGTGAGCGATATTTCGCGGTCGCTTGTTGCATCCACCTCATCATCGCGGTATACCGAAAAGAATGTATGGCTTGACCAAAAGGCCGGATTAAGCTATGCTGTGCAAGTTGAAGTTCCTGAATATCAAATGGCGAGCCTGAATGATGTACGCGAAATACCCGTAATGGCCAATCAACCAAGGCCGGTTCTGGGTGACGTTGCAACGGTAACAGCCGGGACAACCTATGGCGAAAATGATAATGTCGGCGCTATTCCGATGCTTACTGTCACCGCCAGCCTAAACCATAAGGATTTAGGTACAGCAACCGACGATGTACAAAAGGCCATTCGATCACTTGGAAAATTGCCCCGCGGATTGACCGTTACTTTGCGTGGCTTAAGCCAAACTTTAGTTGATACCCTGGACAGCCTGCAAAACGGACTGTTGGTGGCAGTTATTGTTATTTTCCTAATGCTCGCAGCCAATTTTCAGTCATTTAAAATGTCGTTTGTAGTATTGTCAACCGTTCCTGCGGTTTTGTTCGGCTCATTGCTGTTGGTTAAATTAACAGGCGCTACATTAAACCTGCAATCGTATATGGGTATGATCATGTCAGTTGGGGTATCTATATCGAACGCGGTATTACTAATAACCAACGCTGAAGAATTACGGAAGCACAATGGCGACGCACTCAAGTCCGCACGCGAGGCGGCGGCTTTGCGCTTACGGCCAATCTTAATGACCAGTTTGGCGATGATTGTCGGAATGATTCCGATGGCATCGGGATTAGGTGATGGCGGTGACCAGACTTCCCCGTTGGGCCGTGCCGTTATCGGGGGCTTATTTGCCTCTACATTTGCAGCATTGCTGATATTACCGCTCGTTTTTGCATGGGTTCAGGGAAATGCAACAACCGAGTCCGTTTCTCTTGACCCTGAAGATAAAGAAAGTAAATTTTATGTTCCGCAGCATCATTCACATCATGAATAATAAATCACTAAAAATATTAACTATACTTACTTTGAGCGCTGGTATGTTGGCGGCCTGTCATTCGGATGAAAAGGAAAAGCAAACCCAGGTTCAAAAACAGGATGATACTCTGGACACGCCGGCCGTCGTACTGGCAATCGTGCAAAAAGGTAAATTAGGTTCAACAATTGCGGTGCCCGGTGAGCTAATACCTTACCAGCAAGTTGACCTGTATGCAAAAGTAAATAGCTATGTAAAAAAAATGTATGTAGATATTGGCTCCCAGGTGCACTCGGGGCAACTGATGGCTACGCTGGAGGCCCCTGAAATTAATTCGCAACTATCTGGAGCACAATCAAGAATCAAACAGCAGGAAGCGGTTTACTACGCCAGCAAGGCCACTTACGACCGGCTTTACAGTACCAGTAAAACGCCAGGTACCGTTTCGCAAAACGACCTGGAACAGGCCGAGGCTAAAAAGAATGCCGATTACGCCAACGTGGAGTCGGCCAGGTCGTCTTACAAGGAAGTAACAGCCAATATGGGTTATCTTGAAATACGCGCCCCTTTTGACGGCGTTGTAACTGCCCGAAATGTAAACCTCGGCGCATACGTGGGCCCGGGTGGAAAAGGTTCGGACCCGTTATTTGTATTGCAGGATCAAAGACGGCTGCGCCTGGTAGTTTCAGTTCCTGAAAATTATACCACAGGGTTAAGCAATAAAAGCGACGTTACATTTTCTGTACAGGCTTTGCCTAATCAAAAATTCACCGCACAAATCAAACGCCTTGCGGGTGCGCTTGATGAGAAGTTACGTTCAGAACGTTTAGAAATGGACGTATATAATAAAGACAAAAAATTGCTGCCGCACATGTATGCCCAGGTAGATGTGCCGCTTCCGTCACATGACAGCGCTTATATCGTACCCAAAACAGCTGTCGTTACATCAACCGAAAAGGTGTTTGTTATTCGTGTGGTAAATCACCATGCTGAGTGGGTGGAAGTAAAAAAAGGATTTCAATCAGGCGGTATGATGGAAGTTTACGGTACATTGAAGCCTGGAGATAGCGTGGTTAAACAGGCAAATGATGAAATAAGGGATGGATCGGATGTGAAGTATTAACAGAAAGCTGGAAGGGTTTCCGGAAATAGCGTATGAGAAAGTCACATAAAGCCTCGTTGAGCGAGGCTAAAAGCAATGCCAGAATTTTATATTCTGCACAATAGTAGAAATCAAAACGCCTAACCTCGGTCAGGCGTTTTGATCTATATATGTTTTACCAACGGCTGCCGCCGCCGCCACCGCGACTGTCTTTGTTGTAACCGCCACCGCTGCCACCACTACGGTTGCCGCCGCCATAGCCGCCACCGCCACCGCGGTTGCCGCCATAACCACCGCCACCGCCGCTTCTGCGATCATTTGGCTTCTTGTCTTCAGCCTGGCTTACCGCAATTGACCGTCCACTAACGTCAGTGCCATTTAAGCCTGTGATCGCTTTTTGTGCGCTTTCATCGTCGGGCATTTCAACAAATCCAAAACCTTTGCTTCTGCCGGTTTCTCTGTCGCTAATTAATTTTACGGAGCTAACTTCACCGTAGGCTTCGAAAAGCTCTCTTAAATCGGCTTCCTCTAATTTAAAAGGAAGGCTTCCTACAAATATGTTCATCAAAATTTTGTTTACAGCACTCAGGTCTAATTTTGCCCGGCACTTTTATTAACACCAAATATAGCAATAGATAATTTAGGTTTACCGCTACATTTTGTAATATATAACAGTAAAGTTAAAAAAATCAATTAAATAACCATTTTTATATGATATAGTTTTCCATTAACTGTAATTTCTTCACCTGTTTTTTTTCCTTTTAATTTTAACCCGATCGGTGATGCCGGAGATACGGCAAAATAAGAGTCGTTCCCTATATTTAACAAGCCGGCACTTATAGCGATGTAAAAATTGCCATTATCGGTTATTACAATGCTGCCGTTCTCAACGTTGTCGGGAGTTGCGGATGTACTAACCTGGTTTAAAGCTACTTTAAGTTTATTGGCTTCGGCCAACTGCTGCATATTGCGGTCGGTTTCCTGCTGCATCATAGCCCGGCCTGTTTCGTATTTATCCCCTGCGCTGCTTTTGGTATCGTCGTTCGAGGCTTTTTGTGCCTCGTCGATGGCTAGCTGTGCTGCGGCCATACTTTTTTGAACATAATCGAGGCAAAGGCTGTGCAGTTGTTTCTTGAGTTTGGACATGGGGGTGAAGTTAGCCTGAAAGTCTGGAATAAAAAATTTCAGGAACCTTCATGATCAGGTTTGAATTGCGGTCAGGCCGACAAAATAAAAGCCCCCGTGCACTCGCTGCTTGGGGGCTTTCAACCTAAACCTTATCACAATTTTGTAAATACGAGAATGCATTTACAAAGTAAATTAACGCTGGGAAATTGGATATGTTTTACAACTTTAAAAAAATTGACCAATTAATGATAAAAAATTTAACGCACAGGTTTATGAGGCGTTTACAGCGAAAAATTTCAATGAATCGATGATGTGCCGGGTCCAGTACGGCCATTCGTGCCCGCCGGGGTGTTCCTCATAAATATGCGGGATACCCTCTTTTTCCAGTTTGCTATGGAGAGTCCGATTGTAGCTTATTAACAAGTCATTTACCCCGCAATCAAAGCGGACGGGTGGCAACGTGTCCCGGTAATAAATGAAAGCCTCGAACACATCCTCGTCGATGATGCTATCCTGGGCGTAGTATTTTAATGATTCGTCGGTAAAATATTTTATCTGCGGCAAGCTGGTGATGGATGAATGTCCGGATATGGCTTTGAATTTATCACCGTATTTTGCCCCGATACGCAATGCGCCAAATCCACCCATTGATAACCCGGAGATAAACAGAGGCGAAGTGCTTTTTGCGCCGTTGATACATTCAAACAAAGCATCGGGGACATCTTCGGCTATCCATTTTTCGTAGTTGTGGCTGTCGAGGTTTAAATAGCCGGAGCCATCACCCCAAAGGCCATCGGAGGGCATGGCCAGGATCATCGGCGGCAGCTCGCCGCTTTTTATCATTTCATCCACCTTCAGGTGTACCCCCGACGAGAAGGGCCAGCTCCAGGCGCTGCCATATACGCCATGCAGCAAAATTACAATGGGTAAGGTATCTGATGAAAGGGTGCCCGGCGGAGCATATACGATGATATCGCCCCGGCCCTTCAGGTTAGGGGTTTTAACCGTTATAAAACGGAGGTTATCGCTTTCGTAAGCGGGGTTTGAAATTTCTAAAGTTTTAAATCGAGGCATGAAAATGGTTTAGTCGAATACGATAACCCCTTTGGCGTTCCTGCCTTTCAGCATATCGTCAAAAGCGTTACCAAGATCGTTTATCGAATAGGTACGTGTAATCATTTCTTCAAGCAGTATTTTACCGTCTTCGTAAAGGGCGACAATGTTCGGCATATCAATTTGCGGGCGGCATTTGCCATACAGCGGGTTGATGTAAACTTTGTCCCACTCAAACAGGCGCATATCCATGGTAATTTCCTGCTCTATGCCGCTTACCTGCACGGCGGTGCCCGCATTGCGCACCATGGCCAGCGGCGCGGCACCCAGTTCGGGGATGGCGGTACATTCGAAGGCGTAATCAGCTCCGCGGCCGCCGGTTAATTCTTTTACCTGTTCGGCCGCTTTTAACAGCCCGGTGTCGTTTTTATCCGCGAGAAGCGTATCCGTCGCGCCGAATTTTTTTGCCATTTCGAGGCGGTTGGCATTGATGTCGACCGCAATGATCTTTGCCGCCGCGGCTATCTTTGCGCCCTGTATCACGTTAAGGCCAACGCCACCCGTACCCAGGACGACTACAGACGAACCCGCTTTAACCTTCGCAGCATTGATAACTGAGCCATAACCGGTCATCACGCCACAGCTGATGATGCTGGCCGCCGGAAATGACATTTTTTTGGACACGTTTTTAACCAAGGCCGATGCTTTTACCAGCGTGTATTCAGCCATGGTACCGATATTGAACGAACGCAAAACAGGCGCGCCGTTTAGCGTAGTTCCTGATGGGTCGGCATGGCCGGGGGTATAGCCATTGCCGCCGGCTGCTACGGGCGAGGCTACCTCGCATAAGTGCTGGTTGCCCTCTAAGCATTGAAAGCAGCGGCCGCAATGCATGGCCCAGTTGAGTATCACGCTATCACCCGAGAACAAGTCGTGTACGTCACTGCCGGTTTTAACTATAATGCCCGCGCCTTCGTGACCGATGATGAGCTGTTTACCCCAGCTCATCGAATCATAGTCGGTATGGCAAAGGCCCGCGGCCCTAATCTTTACCAGCACCTCGTCCGGTTGCGGGTCATGAACCTCTATATTTTCAATCTTAAAGTTTCCGCGACCATCCGTAATGGCCGCTTTGCACGTTATGGTCATTATTTGTTGTCCTGAAAAGGAAAATGAGGTGAAGATATAGTCGAATCGAAAATATGATTTGCCATATGTGAAATTGGGCACTATGGCCATGGGTTTAACAGTTCAAATTAACCATTAGTCGCCGTTTAAAAGTTGGATTAGATTGGCATTTTACTGGGGAATATTAACCGCAGGCGATAGTTTTTTTGGGGTGGGTGGGATGTGGAGACGAGTTTTGGAGAGTGCAGTATGGCGCAGAGTTTACTCACCCGGCCTTTGCTTCGCTCGGCCACCCTCTCTCCGGCAAGACGCAAAGAGGGGAAGGGAGAAAGATATTTCCTTCACCCTCTTTATGATTTATCATAGAGAGGGTCGACGATCCGCTGGCTAGCGGAGCAGTCGGGGTGAGTCAACTCTACGCCACGCTATCATGTCACACCTCCGCAATATCCCCCACTATTCAACCAACTTCGTCATTGTTTTTTCCTTGCGGGATGTTTTACTTTGGCGTATCCAATTTTCCCGAACCATGAAACTGAAAGCTGCTGTACTTATTTGTTTAACCTGTTTACTCGCCGGCTTCGGCAGCTATGCCATCCCCGCAAGGGAAATCAAACCGCCCGTTAAACATGCCGCGCCGCCGCAGGAGATCATTTACCATATTTTTGAGCGCAGCTTTTACGACAGCAACGGCGACCAGCAGGGTGACCTGAACGGCATTCGCCTCAAGCTCGACTATTTGCAGCAGTTGGGCGTTACCGCGATATTGCTTACACCGCTGTACGAGTCGGTGTTTTACCATAATTACTTTGCCAGTGACTTTAAAAAGATAGACCAGACATACGGCACCATGCACGATTACCTGGCATTGGTGAAAGAGCTGCACCACCGGGGGATGAAGCTGTATTTGGATATGGAAACGCAGTATGTGACCGAGGATCATCCCTGGTGGAAGGATGGCGTGGGCAACCTCAAATCGCCGTACAGCGACTATATTTTATACCAGGACGCGGCGCATACCCAGCCCTCCACCATTATTTTTAACCTGAAGGGCCTTGTGGGCTACGACAGCGTGTACCGCCGCATCACCACGGTAAATCTGCTTAGCCCGAAGGTGCTGGAGTATAATTACGGACTGTTCAAATATTGGGTGGACCCGAATAACGACGGCAAGTTCGACGATGGGGTGGACGGTTTTCGGCTCGACCACATGATGGACAACCTCGACGGCAAGCTGCCCAACCTGTTCCAGAAATTCTGGAACCCGCTGCTGGGCCGCCTGCGCCGGGTGAACCCGAAACTCAACATCGTTGCCGAGCAGGCCGAATGGGGCTCGCTGGGCAAGGACTACCTTACCCGCGGCGGCGTCGACAGGGTGTTTGGGTTCCGGCTGGCGTTTGCCATACGGTCATTCAGTAAAAGGCAGCTCGAAAAAGCGGCCGATTCTACCTTTTTGATTACGCCGGCGGGCAAACAGCAGGTCGTATTTATCGAGAACCATGATACCCCGCGTTTTAGCTACAGCGTAAAGGGCGACGCGGGCAAGCTGCGCGTAGGCGCAGCGCTCAACCTGCTGCTGGGCGGCGTGCCGTCTATCTACTACGGGCAGGAGCTGGGCATGAGCGGCACCAACGCCAGCCTGGGCGCTACCGACGCCAACGATATCCCCAACCGCTCGGCCTTCGAATGGTACAAAACTGACCAGGGGCCGGGCATGGCCTACTGGTACAAGGCAAAAGGCCCATGGCGCAGCCAGTTCAATAACGACATACCCAACGACGGCATCTCGCTCGAAGAGGAACAAAATGACCCCAGCTCACTCTTTAACTTCTACCGCCAGATGATCCGCCTCCGCAAGGCCAATCCCATCATCTCTACCGGCGCCTATAAAACGCTGCAGAACGATAACGCGCAGGTATTTACCTTCACTCGTCGCCAGGGCAATAAACGGGTTGTAGTGGCGGTGAACCTGTCGAACCAGCCGCAGCAGGCGGTTGTGCATGGAGAGGGTGTTGCGCTGATTAAGGTGTTGTATGGCAGTGCCAAGCCGGTTGTTAGCGGGGATGGGGTTAATGTTAGTTTGCCTGCATACGCGGTGGAAGTTTGGGAGTAGTAGTATTACCTAAATCCTCTGCTAAGTCATCTGCCTGCGAGACGGAATTGTGTATGTTAAAGCAATGTGTTCGAGGATTGGCATGCGTAGCGACTGCTTTCCGAATCAAGTTCGGTACACTTCAATTTTACCGTAAAAACACCCTGTTTTATATACTTTAAGACATTTATCTTTATGGTGTTTAACATTCAGTAACCTTAAACCTCAATCGAAAATGAAAAGTAATCTTTATTTAAAAATCACAGGGCTATGCCTTGTTGTTTTAATGATTTTAGCATCCGGTTGCAGCCCGCGTGTGGTAAATATCAATGGGACGCCGCAGGTGCCGGTTGATCTGAATGAGGTTATATCCGCTATGAAAGTGCAGTTTGAAGCAGCCCAAGCACGGCTTGGCGTTCTGCATTTAAAACCCGTTTCGGCATCGGTTACTGTGCAGGTTACCAAAACAGAAACTGGTAATGGTGATGTGTCGGTATTGATATTCAAGCCATCGTACACACGCAAGGTGGTTAAATCGAGCTCGATAACTTTCGATCTGCAATCGCCGAGCGCTGCAAATCTGCACATGGCTGTCAGGAGGCCCGGGTCAATAGACTTTTCGTTGGCCGACCTGATCGTTGGCGCTGCAAAGTCATACAGCGAACTTGGGCCGAAGCCCATTCCGGGATTGGAGAGGCAGGATTTCGTTATTGACGTGGTGTTTTCTATCGAAAATGACGGGAGCACGGGGATATCATTTAAAGTGCTGGGCATGGGCGTCGACGCCGGGTACGAGTATGACAAAGCAGTGCAGCATGAACTAAAGCTGACCTGCAAGTTGGCGGATTAACTTAAAGTGACTTTTGAATTATTAGTCGGCAGTGGTTTGCAGGCAGTAATAGGAGGAATAGCTGCTACTAAGGCCAACGCATTATGAGCGTATCGCGACGTTATCAGATATTTCAACGCCATTTTCGTAATTTCGGTAAACTTCACGTTAGCACCATAGCATATGAAAGCATTTAAAAGATCTACAAAAACGCGGCTATACCGCAATTTCCGGCTGCTGGTTATTGCGGCTATGGTTATATTTACCTTAGGATTTAATAAACAGGCTATGGCACAGCATAAGGAGCAAATGGTGAGGCTGGCAAAAATACAGGTCGATCCGGCGCAGCTGGCACAATACAACGCCGCGCTGAAAGAACAAATGGCCGCCGCCATCCGCCTGGAGCCGGGCGTGCTGGTTTATTATGCCGTTGCCGATAAAAGCGACCCCACGCACATCACGATACTTGAAATATACGCCGATACCGCGGCCTACCAGTCGCACATAACAACCGCGCATTTTAAAAAATACAAGGAAACTGTTGCACACATGGTTAAAAAACTGGAGCTGGTGGATGTTGACCTGATCGCCTCGGCGGTGAAGTAGGTTTAAGTCAAAAGCCTTAAGTCGGGAGTTGGTGTTTGTAAGTTGCGGGTTGCGAACAACCTGAAACGCCGAATGAGGACGAGGCAAGATGTTGCCCTTCCGATATATGATTGCCCACTACATACTGCCAACTGAGACCGTCGTTTTTGTGAAAAGTTAACGCCACAATCGAGCCAAATCAGGACGCTTTGCGGGTGGGGTGTTCTGCTGTAGTAGGAACGACGTTGGTTCGCCAAAACATGACTTCGATGTCGTAACGAATAGCACGGGGTAGTTTGTCGTTAGTAATTCGGAGGCAGGCCGGACTGTTGCCCTCAATATGGACGCAATCCATGATGCTGAGTTTGGAGGAGGTGAAGTACTGATTATGCTTCTTCTCGATGGCCTTTAAATAGGCAATTGCGAAATCCCTGTCTTTCATATTCAATCGTATTTCAATCAATGAGAAAATACAATGGTGTAAAACCATTTGCTTTTACGGTAACAAACTGATGAACGGGCTAATTATGATATAAATTTAAGCTATTCGGTTTCAATTCCGCAAGTATTAAATAAAATTTTTTAACTAAATGTTTTAGCGAGGTATAACTATTGGTTAGATATAAGTAATGAGGTAGATCAAGTCGTGAGCTGAGAACTAGGGCAGGAGACAGAAAAGTGAATGTTCGGGGGGATATCAGGTGGACGATTCGATCATTTCAAAAAATTGACAGGGCGAATCTTGAAATTTATTTTCAGGCCTGAAAATTGAAATCTGCACATCTAAATCTTTGGTCATTAATTTGCACATTTGCAATAACGCGCACCACGAATGCATTTTTTACACCCGGCTTTCCTTTTTGCATTATTTACGCTAGCCATACCGGTGATCATCCATTTATTTAATTTCCGCAGGTATCATAAGGTATATTTCAGCAACGTGCAGTTTTTGAAGGATATACAGGAAAAACAGTCGCACCGCAAAAATTTAAAGGAGCGGCTGATACTGGCGGCAAGGATGCTGGCGCTGGCTTTCCTGGTACTGGCGTTTGCAAAGCCGTACATCCCCGGGCAAAACACGGCTGCCGCGGGCAAACGCCACGCCGTTAGTGTTTTTGTAGATAATTCGTACTCGATGCAAACCCTTAACCGTGAGGGTACGCTGCTCGACGAGGCCAAACGCCGGGCGAAGGAAATTGCCTCGGCTTACGGTATTAATGATAGTTTTCAGCTGCTTACACAGGATTTTGAAGGCAGGCACCAGCGCCTGCTCAACCGTGATGAATTTACCGATGCCGTTGACATGGTAAAGATTAGTCCGCGGAGCAGGAGTTTGCAGCAGATTGTGAGCCGGCAGCAAAGCTTACTGAATATGCATAAAGATTTATTGCGGTCGGCCTATATTATTTCGGATTTTCAACGGAATATGGCGGCCATGCAGCCGGTAAAAGCGGATACGGGGTTGCACCTCAGCCTGGTACAGCTCAAAGCCAACCCGTTACCCAATGTGGCGGTAGATTCTGTTGCGTTGCTGAGCGCCGTGCACCGCCCCGGCGAAAGTGAAAAGTTAGTAATTCGTCTCCATAACTATGCTGATGAGGTGGCAGAGAAAATTCCGGTTAAGTTGGTAATTAACGGTATTCAGAAAGCGCAAGGCAGCTATACGGTAAAGCCGCGATCGGTGCAATATGATACGCTGATGTTTTCTGGGTTGCAGCCCGGCTGGCAGCGCGCCGAAATATCCCTGCAGGACAACCCGGTTACTTTTGATAATCAATTCTATTTTTCCTTTAATATACAGCAGCAACTGCCGGTGTTGCTGATTGACGGCGGTACACCTAATCCTTACCTAAAAGCAGTATTCGCTGCCGATGGCTTTTTCGCGACTAAAAGGGTGCCCGACGGCAACGTTGATTATGCCGCGTTGAATACTCACCCGCTGATTGTTCTAAGTGATATTAAGGCTATTTCAACCGGGTTGGCGCAGCAGTTGAAGAGCTATGTTGGCAAAGGTGGGATGCTGGTTGTTTTTCCCTCAGTCGATGCGGATTTAAATAGTTACAGGTCATTTTTACAACCTATGAACGCGGCTTACCCGGTAAAGCTGATCACGGGGGCTGCTAAAGTTTCGGGCATCAACCTGCAAAGCCGTGTGTTTAAGAACATTTTTGAAAGCTTCCCTCGCAACCCGGACCTGCCGGTAATAAAGCAATATTATCAGCTAAGCACCCCAGCAAATAACCATGCCGAAAACCTGATGTTGCTGCCGGGACAAGCCTTTTGGGCCGGGTACAACAGTGGAAAGGGTACAGTATATGTTTCGGCGGTAGCACTTAACGAAAATTTCAGCAATCTGCCACGGCACGCGCTCTTTGTTCCGATAATGTTCAGGATAGCGCTGCTCAGCGGTCACGACCAGCCCTTGTTTTATACGCTGGGGCGCGATGAAACGATTGAAGCAGCACCAATAACTGTCAGCGGAAAGCAACTATTAAAATTGGTGAAAGGAAACCAAAGCATTATCGCTGATGCCAGGCAGCAGGATGGGACAACGCTGCTCTATATAGCCGACCAACTTCGCGAAACCGGTTTATATGATTTAAAAAGGGGCGACAGTACAGTAGCAGTTTTCGCGTTTAACGATAATCGGAGCGAATCAGACTTGAGCTATTTAACTGTCGCCGAACTAGGCAAATTAGTGCCACAGGCCGCCCAGGTTTTACAGGGCGGGAAGGGCTCGTTGAAGGATGCCGTAACTGAAATAAATTTCGGCTTACAATTATGGAAACTTTGTATAATTTTGGGATTGTTATTCCTGGCCGCCGAAATTGTGTTAATCAGGTATTATAAAACTGGTAATCAACGATTTTCGGAGTCTGGATAAAAACCCACCTAACGCAGTGCAAATGAATTTGCTTATCAAGTCAGCAACCATCATCGACCCCAACTCACCATTTGACCAGCAAGCCGTTGATATTTTAATCGAGAAAGGTGTTATTACCAATATAGCCCCGCAGATTGATGCCGATGCGGAGGTTATTGAAGCCAGCGGAAAATATATATCACCGGGATTTTTTGATTTGAATTGTAATATCGGCGAGTTGGGCCTGGAAACTAAGGAGGACCTTCATACCGGAACCCGGGCGGCCGCCGCCGGAGGGTTTACGGGTATTGCGTTAATGCCAAATACTACTCCGCCAGTACATTCCAAAGCTGAAATTGAATATTTGTTAAACCGGGCACAGAAGAACCTTGTGGATGTTTACCCGTTAGGTGCTATTTCGCACAAGCGGGAGGGGAAGGATATGGCGGAAATGTATGATATGTACCTGAGTGGGGCCAAAGCTTTTACCGATGGCAATCGCCCGGTGCAAGATGCAGGGTTAATGGAACGCGCGCTGTTATATGCACAGGGCTTTGACGCGCTGGTTTTTTCGTACCCGGAAGATACCGCCATCGCCGGCAAGGCTAAAATCAATGAAGGGGAGGTGAGTACATTATTGGGAATGAAGGGCATTCCATCATTAGCGGAAGAACTGATGATAGCCCGCGACCTTTACCTTGCCGAGTATACAGTATCAAAAATTCACTTCAGCACTATTTCAACTGTGCGTTCGGTTGAGTTGATAAGGGAGGCTAAACGAAAAGGGCTGGAGGTTACCTGTGATGTGGCAGCACACCACCTGGTGCTTACTGATGAAGCTTTAACAGGGTTCGATAGCATGTACAAGGTTAAACCCCCGTTGCGCACACAGGATGACGTAGATGCCCTGATCACCGGATTAAAAGATGGCACCATCGACGCCATAGTATCTCAGCATACACCGCACGAAATAGAATTTAAGGATGTGGAATTTGAAGTGGCCGAATTTGGTATGATCGGCCTGCAAACTGCATTCCCGCTGGCCATTAAAGCCGGGTTGGATATTAACCTGGTTATTCAAAAACTGGCTGTTAGCCCACGTGAAATATTAAATATTGATATGCCTGTTATTGCCGAAAAACAATTAGCTAACCTGGTGTTGTTTGATTTGAACGGGGAATGGGAGTATAACGCAAAGAACAACAAGTCTAAATCGGCCAATTCGCCATTCATTGGCCAACAGTTAAAAGGCAAAGTGCTTTTAACTATCAATAATAACAATCTTTATAAATAAAAATCATGATCGATTCAAAAGTGAAGTCAGCTATGAATGCTGGTTTGGAAGCCTTTTCAAAATACAGCGGGGTAGACGCTAAACCGCTTACACAGGCGATTGAGGACGTGTTTGCGTCGGACGAGGATTTTTTAAGCAAGGTTGATTTGCTTGATGAGGTTTTTGATGAGTACCCAAAGCTTGAAAGTTTGCGCGAGGTGTTTTTTGATTTGTTGATGATCAACTTCTTTAGCGCCGATGTTAAAAAACTTGAAGAAGATTACCTTGATACACCGGAATGGGAAGATATAGAGGAGCAGACGCTTGACAGGGGTACAGAGCTGTTAAACCTGTTGCTTTACCTTAACGAATGCGAAGATGAAGACATTGAGCCTGAACTGGAAGATTACCTGAAAGAGTTTTTACTGGTAGACGAAGATGAGTTCCAGGATGAATACCGCATATATGAGCCGGTCATCGCTCACCAGGTGTTGATGGAAAGCCCGGTTGCCGAGATCAGCAAAGTTGCATCAAAACTGCCTGAAGACTCGGAATTAAAGGAGTTATTTTATCCCATGATGTGCTTTTTTCAGAATATTGACCCATCTGCTGAAGAACAAAATACAATTGCCGACAATGCTGTAGATAAAGGATTTGACATGGCCGTATTAGAAATATTGGTCAACTTCAAATAAGTAATTGCTGCAAAATAAAAATGGAACAAAAAATAAAGATTATTTTTCTTCGGTACGGAATAATTTTAGGGGTAATTCTGCTCATTCTATCGATATTAACCTACTACCTCATTACGCGGGTGTCAACTTCGCCCATCGTATTCGTCGCTTCTCCGATATTTCTGTCGCTGTTTATCCCCATCGTCATAACTGTGTTTTTTTGTTACAATGGGCGTGCGGAAATCGGCGGATATTGGACTTTCAAGCAAGCCACAACAGGTGTGTTTATCATGTTTATGGTTGCCTACGTAATCCAATTTATTGGAAAGGATGTGGTTTTCGATAAATTTATTGAACCCAATGGCACCCACAATACGCAGGTGGCAGCTATTAACGCGAAAATAACAATCGAAAAACAGCGTGGCGATGACCCGGGGAAGATAGCCAATGCTGTTTCGGAAATGAAAAAAGATTTTGCACAGCAGCAACATAATACGATAGGCAGCCTTCTTCAAAGCATCGTAATTTCTATCCTTTTTATATTTGTTGTCGCACTGATCTTTGGCTCGCTTTTTAAAAGAGACCCTCCGGTTCTTCAAACCGAATAAGGTTATTTAAGTTAAGTATTCCTGTGTCACCGTGTAGCGCGTGGCATAGTATTTACTTTGTCCATTTGGTTAAAATTTGATTGTGGTTTAAAAGATATTGGTTAGCTTTAATAAATAAATCTCTTAAACCTTTAACCTTAATTTTATGGACACCCCAACTCAAAAACCATCCCTCGAAAGGCTGTCAGCAATGCATGGATTGCTGATAGGAATAGTTTCGATTGTACTCTCTTTTGTTCTGCGCTTAGTTGACCCTTTGCTGCAATTTTCAAATTTATGGGTCGGTTTGCTGATCTTTTGCATTATTGTTACGCTATTGGCCGTACTTGGATTGGATGTCCGGAAAAAAATAGGCGGATTTTGGTCATTTGGCGAGGCATTCAAAAGCCTCATGATCATGGCGGTTATACTGTGCGCGCTTTCTACAGCGGACAAATTTGTTTTGTTTAAATACATCGATCCCGAACTGCCGACAAAGGTTAGTGCTGGAATGCTAGAGAAAACAACATCTATTCTCCAAAAGACCGGCGCTGATCAATCGCAAATCGACAAAGCCACCGAGCCATTTAAAAATGGGCAGATTGAAGCCAAAATGCAACCCACATTAACAAATGAGGCTATTGGATTTGGTGGAGGAGTACTTTTATATGCGGTTATTAATTTGATTATAGCCGCCTCTATAAAAAGAAATGCCCCGTTGTATATTCCCGCAGCAGATGAGCCGGAAAATGTAGCTTAATCATACGACTATAAAAAAAGCATCTGTCAATTATGGAAGATGCTTTTTTTTATGGAGCATATTATTTTATTTCTTCATCACCTGCTTTACAATATCATTTCCGAATACGAATACCATTAGCGTTATCAATATCACGAAACCCACTATTTGGGCGCGTTCTAAGAATTTATCGCTCAACGGTTTGCCTTTTATCATTTCGATGATCAGGAATACAGCGTGGCCGCCGTCAAGAGCCGGTATAGGCAGTAGATTGGTTAATGCCAGTACCATCGACAAGAATCCAACCAAACCCCAGAAGCGGACCCAATCGATATGCGAACCAAACATGTTGGCGATAGCCACCGGGCCACCAACAGCTTTATTAAACTTAACTTCACCTTTAAATACTTTGCCAAGGCCTTTTGCATTGTCAGCAAAATTACCCCAGGCTTTGTTAGCACCAACAGGTAACGAGCCAAAAAACCCAAATGTAAGTCGCTTTAGTTTTGGCTCGGCGAAGTTGGCGGCAATACCGGTTCTTCCGTCTTTAAAACCAAGCGTGCCATCCTTGTTTACGTTTGTGGTTACCTGCGTAATCGCATTATTTCGTTTTACTTCGAGCGCAGCCGTTTTATTGGATGACTTTTTTAATTCGGATTGCAGCTGATCGAAAAACTGAATTTTGGTTCCGTTAACCGCTGTAATGCTATCGCCCTTTTTTAGTCCCGCTACATTTGCATAGCTTCCCGGCACAACCGAGTCTATCGCAAACTTTGACCGTGGTAACCTGCTGATAAATTGATCGATACCGTAGTCTGACAGGTCATTTATTAAATTCCCCGGCACTTTTACATGTACAGTCTGATCGCCGCGTAATACGGTAAGGTCGGTGTTTCCCAGTAATACCTTCGAGCTTGTCAATTCATCAAAACGAACCACCGGCTTGCCATTTACTTCAGTTATTTTATCGCCTGGCTGAAGCCCGATTTTCATGCCAATTTTCCCAGGTACTATACCGTATTTTATTTCAGAATTTGGAATATAGGTTTCACCATATTTAATCGTTAATACCCAAAATATAAGTATCCCCAATAAAATATTTACCGTTATACCTCCCAGCATTACAATCAAACGCTGCCATGCGGGTTTCGACCGGAATTCCCAGGGTTGCGGCGGGCCAGCCAGTTGGTCGGTATCCATCGACTCGTCGATCATACCTGCAATTTTTACATAGCCGCCAAGTGGAAGCCAGCCAATGCCATACTCAACACCTTTATAATTGAATTTGAACAGGCTAATGCCCCATGCATCGAAAAACAAGTAGAATTTCTCTACTTTAATTCCGAAGGCACGTGCTGCCAGGAAATGTCCCAGTTCGTGCAAAATTACCAAAATCGAAAGGCCCAGAATCAACTGGCCCACCATTATCACTATACTCATTATATCACATTAAAATTGTAATGCCTTTAACGGCATTTTTTGCATAAAATTTTGCGCAAAGATGCGTGTTTCTTTATCAGTATTCAAATAGTCGTCCAAAGCAGGATGCTTTTCAAACGCTATATGTTGCATGCAATGTTCAATAACAGCGCTCATGGCTAAAAAACCAATGGTTTTATTTAAAAAGGCTGCAACAGCAATTTCGTTAGCCGCGTTGATAATGCAAGGCATATTGCCACCTTGTTTTAAGGCTTCGAACGCAAGGTCGAGATTTCGGAATGTGTTTCTATCCGGTTTTTCGAAGGTCAGATTGGGATAGTCCGTGAAGTCGAACCGTTTGAAATCGTTTTTTAATCGATTTGGATAGGCTAATGCATATTGTATCGGCAATTTCATATCCGGCAATCCCATCTGTGCTTTGAGCGAACCGTCTTCAAACTGTACCAGCGAATGAATGATAGACTGAGGATGAACAACTACTTCTATTTGTGATGCATCCAGGTCAAACAACCACCTTGCTTCGATAACTTCCAGCCCTTTATTCATCAACGATGCAGAGTCGATGGTTATTTTAGCACCCATTACCCAGTTGGGGTGTTTTAAAGCATCTTCCCGGGTAACCCCGGCCAAAAAATCCAGGCCTTTTCCCCGAAACGGGCCGCCTGATGCAGTAAGGATGATCTTTTCCACTGCATTGCCTTCCTCGCCGGCGAGGCATTGAAATATAGCCGAATGTTCAGAATCTACAGGTAGTATTTTAACGCTATGCTTTTTCGCCAGCTCGGTAACTAATTCACCCGCTACCACCAATGTTTCTTTATTCGCCAGGGCGATATCTTTTCCCGCTTTGATCGCCGAAATGGTGGGCTCCAACCCCGCAAAGCCAACCATAGCGGTTACAACCATATCAATATCCGGGTGGGTAACCGTTTCAATAATGGCTTCTATCCCGGCCAGTACTTTTACGTTTGTATGGGCAAGTGCCTGCGTTACATACTGATATTTGCTGTTGTCGCATATTATAGCGTACGCCGGTGCAAATTCTAATGCCTGCCGTATAAGCAGATCGGCATTTGATTGCGCGGTAAGCATAAAGGCTGCGAATAGGTCTGTATTCCCCCTGACCACTTCCAGCGTCTGCGTGCCAATACTGCCTGTTGAGCCAAGTATAGCTATGTTCTTTTTATGATCTGTCAATTTTACTTATATACTAATTCACTTGCCTTAAACACTTTAATCCATTTGTTAACAAAATCATTTGATAATTCTTTTTCTTTAACGGCTACCATATTAATATATAATGCGGTTTCACCTTGAATTATATAAAAAAGTTGTGATTCGGGTTGCGGATTTTCTGTAAATGCGGCGGTTTCTATTTTAAAAATCACCCATGGCGATTTGGTTTGGTCGTCTTTTTCGAAAATCGTCAATTTAGGATTTGTAGCTCTTTTTTGCGCCTCCTTATACATCATGTCGGGAACTGAATTAATAGGCACATTTTTTACGCCTTTATAAGAAAGCATTGACCCCATAATTTTCCATTTGTCAATATTTTCTTTGGCCGGGACCAGTTCTATTAAATGTGTTGAACTGTTTTCCTGGTCAGATCCAACCTTCCAGTTATACTCATTAGGCCAATCTATTTTAACATATTCCGTCTTTACTTGTCCAAAAACTAATGTGGCAATTATGGATAATGCGCACGAAATAATAAATCTTTTCCCTATCATTATTTAGTGATAATATAAGTAGTTAATTCATCCGCGATCTTCCTGTCATTCGCCAGCCTTGGTACTTTGTTTTGGCCGCCGAGCTTTCCCTGCGAGCGCATATAATTTATAAAGGTATCCTTTTTTAGGCTTTGGATAACCAAAGGCTGCAAAATGTTACCTTCAATTAAGTCAAAATAGTAAATGTTTTTTTTCTGAAGCGCTTCATCGACTTTAAGGGCAAAGGCCGTAATATCGGCTGGCTCTTTTCCAAACTCAATAAACCATTCGTGATAAGGCAGCTCTCCTTGCGGGGGATTTACCTGCGGCGCCACAGTGAATTCAATAACGTCAACGCCGTGTGCGTTAGCAATACTCATTAAAGCCTGCTCAACTTCTTCCCCGATCACGTGCTCGCCAAAGGCGGAGATATAGTGTTTAATTCGCCCGGTTACGACAATTTTATAGGGGTCCTTCGAAATAAACTTAACAGTATCGCCCAGGCTATATCCCCACAAACCTGCTGAGGTATTCAAAATCAGGGCGTAGTTTTTATCCAGCTCAACATCCTTTAACCAAATACGGGTTGGGTTTTCGTTGAAAAATTCTTCGGCGGGAATAAATTCATAAAAAATACCGGAGTCGACCATCAGCAGCAGCCCCTTTTCTTTTTGCGAATCCTGGAAAGCAATAAAACCCTCGGATGCCGGGTAAGTTTCGATGGTATCGATTGAAAAACCTATGCTTTCTTCCATGCGCGCACGGTAGGGCTCAAAGTTTACGCCACCATGAACGAAAAGCTTAAAATTCGGAAAAATGTCTTTTATCTTTTTACCACCCGAAACAGCCGACAGCCTGTCGAAGTACATTTGGCACCACGGCGGTATGCCTGAAATCAGGCGCATGTCTTGGTTTTTTGTTTCTCCAACAATCGCGTCAACCTTTTCCTCCCAATCTTCAATACAATTTACCAGGTAGGAGGGAAGCCTGTTTTTTTGAAGGTAACCCGGAACATGGTGTGCAACAATGCCCGACAGGCGTCCGGTTGAAATGCCTGCTTTAACGTCCAATACGGGGCTTCCTTGAAGGAATATCATTTTGCCGTCAACAAAATCGGCATTACCGGTTTCATATATATAGCTGAGCAAAGCATTTCGTGCAGCTTTAATATGTTCGGGCATACTTTCTTTAGTGATGGGGATATATTTTACACCCGATGTTGTGCCTGATGTTTTGGCCAGGTATGCCGGCTTGCCGGGCCATAGTATATTCTCTTCCCCATTGGTTATTTTTTCAATATAAGGGCGAAGGTCCTCGTAATCTGCTACGGGTACATTTAGTTTGAAATCATTATAAGACTTGATTTTATCAAAACGATGTTCCTGCCCGAAAGAAGTATTTTTAGCCTGATTTACAAGATATTCAAAAGATTTTTGCTGGAGGTTAACCGCGTTTTCACGGAGCTTATTTAGCTGCCGGTTGACTATGGCGGCGAACGGTTTGCTCAATGCTGCTTTTAAGCCCATAGATTAGTGGGTTTCTGTAAGGTCGTCATCTACATCAAGATGGCTATAGATGAGCTTGCGATAGGCTACTACTAATATGATGTTTACAAAAGGTATCACAAACAGCATCCCGATAACGGTTAATGATCCAACGAAAACCATAGCTTCTATAATCATAAATAGCAAAAAGTATTTCAAAAAATTACCTCTTATCAACTCGAAACTTTGAGCAACTGACTCAAACGGCCCTGATTCGTCATCCACAATAAAGCAGGTGCAAACAGGGAAATAAAACAGGAAGAAAAACTGGAAGAAAACCCCAACAAAAATCCCAAGGGCATATTGAACCATGCCGTCGTCCAGCCTTTTTATAAGATTTGTCATAAACACTGCAAGTGAACTTACGATCACTAAAAGTATGAGGTAACTGAGCAGCATTTTCATGGTGGGTATGATGTCGGTGAAATCAAAATCATAGTACTCCTTATCCATGAGTTGAAAAACCAACTTGATAAAAGCCAGGAAAATAAAACTGATGCCTATCAATAAAATAACTACCCCGATAGATGTTAAAATGCTGTCAGATAGCAGGTTGTAAATAACGAACGCCAGCGCTGAAACGATAAGAAAAGCCAGCAATGAAAAAACAGCGATAGTTGAAAAGTTTTTCTTCAAAACATTCCACGATATTTTGATGGTTTCTGCTACCGAAAAGGGATGATACATAGTAAATTTTACGATTGTTTTAATATTACCCGCTTCCAAAAATCTTGCATAAATCCCAGGCCATAAGCTACAAGCAACGTAAGCGAAGCAATAACACTCAAAAATGCAATTTTTAACGACCTGTTTTTAACAAGGGCATGAAAAAATATCAACAAAATGTAAACACTGATTATGTAATTACAAAATTCAGCGATAGGCAGTCGGATAATGTTAACTGCAATGCTAAAAAAAAGGCATAGGGTGAAGGCAGCCGGAAAAAAATGAACAAGTTTAAGTTCATTTGGAAAAAATTTATAAATATTGATACGGGCGCGGCCAAAGAAATGTAACTGTTTATAAAATTTTAAGAAGTTGGTTCGCCGTTTATGATAAACTTTTGCTTCGGGAATCAGGCCTATTTTAAAACCGAGCGAATGAATACGTATGCTGTATTCGATGTCCTCGCCCAGGCGTGTGATTATAAAGCCACCGGCCTTTTCCCATACCTGCCTTGATATGCCCATATTAAAGCTACGCGGATGAAATTGACCGATAGCTTTTTTACTGCCGCGGGTGCCTCCGGTTGTAAAAGGGGAGGTCATAGCATAACTGATGGCTTTTTGTACGGGCGTGAATGATGGATGTGCATCGTCTGGCCCGCCGTAGGCGTCCAGGTAATTAGCGTGAAGAGAATTATTGACGATTTCCAAATAATCGTCCGGTATTAAGCAATCGGAATCAAAAACGATGAAATAGTCGCCTTTTGCCCGTTCAAAGCCAAAGTTTCGGGTAAAGCCCTGGCCCTCGTTCTTCTTTACAAAATATTTAATATCAAGTTTTCCCGAAAAGCCCTTCACAATTTCGGCCGCGTCATCCGTTGAACCGTCTTCGATCACCAAAACCTCAAACTGCTTGTAAGTTTGTAAAGTCAGCGTTTCCAAAAGTTCCTTTATCTCCTGCGGGCGGTTGTATAGGGGAATGATGATGGAGAAAAACATTTTTAGATATGAGATTTGAGACGTGAGATTTGAGATAGAATCAAGAAACAAGAACCTTGGTACAGGAAACCGAGGCTATTTACATTAAACACAGAGCCAAATATTTTAAGTCTCATATCTCAAATCTCACGTCTCAAATCCAATTAAATAATTTCCTCGATCTGGTATTTATTGCGTTCAGGAGCGCTGCGGGAAACCAGTTCGGCTACAAAGCCTGTCAAAAACAGCTGTGAGCCCACTATGATGGCCACAAGCGCGATGTAGAATAAAGGCTGCGCGGTAATTTCGCGCTGGATTTTTATCCCATGTGCCAGCGCGTATAATTTATCCCAAATGATCCAGATGGCCATTATTGTCCCGATAAGAAAGCTTAATACGCCCATCGTGCCAAAAAAGTGCATAGGGCGTTTACCAAATTTGCCCACGAAAAATATGGACATCAAATCAAGTAAGCCATTTATAAAGCGGCTCATGCCAAACTTGGTATTGCCATATTTACGCGGCCGGTGTTCCACAATTTGTTCGCCTATTTTAACAAATCCAGCCCATTTGGCAATTACCGGGATGTAACGGTGCATTTCGCCATAAACTTCGATGTTTTTTACAACGGCTTTGCGGTAAGCTTTTAAACCGCAGTTAAAATCGTGCAGGTTGTTAATGCCCGACATTTTTCGGGTGGCTGCATTATATACTTTAGTCGGTATTGTTTTGCTTAGCGGATCGTGGCGTTTTGCTTTCCAGCCCGATATGAGGTCGTATTTCTCTTCGGTGATGCGGCGGTAAAGTTCCGGTATCTCGTCCGGGCTATCCTGCAGATCGGCATCCATTGTGATAACAACATCGCCTTGCGCAGCTTCAAAACCCGTATTTAACGCCGCCGACTTGCCGTAATTCCGTCTGAATTTTATACCCTTTATAAAAGGATTGTTTGTTTGTAACCGCCTGATCATATCCCACGAGCCGTCGCTGCTGCCATCGTCAATCAGGATGATTTCATAAGAAAAACGGTTCTCGTCCATTACTCGGCTGATCCAGGAGGTTAGCTCGGGTAATGATTCTACTTCGTCATAAAGCGGTACAACAACTGATATGTTCATTGGTGGGCAAAAATAGAAAAATTAGTTGATTGGTTTATTGCAGTTGGCTACGTGAATAATTATGATGTGCGAATTTATAAGTGCAAAAATTTAACTGAAAAAAAACAAAACAAACCTGGTCAGCCAGGCCAATTCAATCAACTTTTAACCAATTATACCTACATTGGCTTTAAAATTAAAAAACCTTCCCGGAATATGAAGTACTATAATATCGTTCTGACACTACTACTATGTATTTGTGTTCATGCAACGCGTGCGCAGAATGCTGACACAACTCCTGCAAAATATGATCAGCATAAAGTTTTTACACCGCTGTTTTATCCCGATAAGGGCAATGAATACCGCGCTGCGTCAGGTGCCCCCGGCGCTAAATACTGGCAAAACCGGGCCGATTATAAGCTCAATGTTACTTTAGATACGCTTAAACACAGGGTAAGCGGAACAACGCTGATCTCGTACACCAATAATAGCCCCGATCCGCTGGCTTTCTTATGGCTGCAGGTCGACCAGAATATTTACCGTGAAGATTCGCGTGCCACAGCTGCCAGCGCAGTAACCGGCGGCCGCAACGCGATAAAAGAGTTTACCAACGGCGATGAGATAAAAGGCGTATACGTTATAAAAAACGGAAAAACTGAAAAGGTTGATTATGTTGTAACTGACACCCGCCTGCAAATAAAACTGAATGACACGCTGCGTTCGGGCGGGAGCAAGGTGCAGGTGAAAATTGACTATGCCTTCACTGTGCCTGAATATGGTACCGACCGCATGGGCCGGATGCTTACAAAAAATGGCTGGATATATGAGATCGCGCAATGGTACCCGCGCATGGAGGTGTATGATGACGTAACCGGCTGGAATGTGATACCTTATTTGGGCGCTTCTGAGTTTTATTTAGAATATGGGAATTTTGATTTTACGGTTACTGCACCCGCTAATTTGGTAGTGGTGGGCTCGGGTGAATTACTGAACCCGGCTGAAGTACTAACGCCGAAAATTATCGGCCGTTTGGCAATGGCTAAAAACAGTGATAAAACGATAATGATCAAAGATTCAGTCGACCTGGTCAGCAAGAATTCCTATCCTGCGAAAGCAAACCTTACCTGGCATTTCTTTTGTAAAAACGCGCGTGATGTATCGTGGGCAGCTTCAAAGGCTTTTTTATGGGATGCAGCACGTATCAACCTCCCAAGCGGTAAAAAGGCGCTGGCGCAATCGGTTTATCCAATAGAAGTAAAAGGCATGAATGCCTGGAGCCGTTCAACAGAATATGTTAAGGGCGCTATAGAGTTATATTCAAATGAATGGTACGAATATACTTACCCGGTTGCTACCAATGTAGCCGGTAAGGTAGGCGGCATGGAATACCCAGGCATTGTATTTTGTGGCTCTGATAGCCAGGCTGGTGCTTTATGGGAGGTAACTAACCACGAATTCGGACATAACTGGTTCCCTATGATAGTGGGTTCAAACGAGCGCAAATATGCATGGATGGATGAGGGCTTTAACACTTTTATTAATAAGGTGGATACCAAGGTGTTTAACCACGGCGAGTACTATGAGGGCACCGACGAACAAAAAATAGCCCCCGCTATGTTTTCGCCGGATGCGGATGCCATCATGAATACGCCTGATGTAATACAGGCAGATTTTCTGGGTTATGCTGCTTACGAAAAACCGGCACTCGGGCTAACTATTTTGCGCGAGCAGATTTTGGGCGAACAACGTTTTGATTATGCTTTTCGCACCTATATTAAACGCTGGGCATTTAAGCATCCAACACCGTGGGATTTTTTCCATACAATGGATAACGCTGCAGGCGAAGACCTGAGCTGGTTTTGGAACGAGTGGTTTTTTACAACCTGGAAGCTCGACCAATCGGTGAAGGAGATCAATTACCCGGATAATGACCCGGCTAAAGGTTCATTAATAACCATCGAAAACCTGGAAGGCATGGCCTTGCCGGTTACAGTAGCAGTTAAGGAAGAAAACGGAAAGACAGGAACGGTTAAACTGCCTGCCGAAATATGGCAGAGGGGTGGCTCGTGGACGTTTGCCTATAAATCGAGCTCAAAAATATTGTATGCCATTGTTGACCCCGAGCACGTTTTACCGGATATCAACCCGGATAATAACGCATATAGCGGTATAACAGTAGCAAAAGGTGTTACCGCGGCTACAATAATTAAAAATTACCTGGATGCCATTGGCGGCGAAGCACGGGCAAAAGATGTAAAGGACCTGGTTGTTACTTCCGAAGGTGCTATACAGGGCGCAAACGTAGTGCGGGTAAACAAATACAAATCGCCGGATAAATTTTACCAGGACATCACGGTGCCTTCCTATAATAATTTAGTGGTTGCGCATATTGTTATAGATGCGGATAGTATAAACATACACCAGCTTAACCGTGCGGTTCCGCTCAGCGCAAGCGAAAGGGCTCCTGTTAAAGCCCGGTACAAATTGTTCCCCGAGCTTGAATTTAACAAGACAGGGTATTCGATGCAGCTGGCGCCGATGATGCAGGTTGTTAATGGCCAGCTCGCCTATATGGTTACGGTAACATCTCCCGATGGCGTTAAGGTGAAATATTTTTACGATCAAACAACCGGTTTAAAAATCAAACAGTTTACCGATGTCCCCAACAGCACGATTATGGAGTTTAGCGATTATCGCGATATAAACACCGGCGTCAAAATTCCATTCATGGAAAAAACGATTGTTGTTGGACAGCCGGTAGAATTTAAAGTAAAAAGCGCGATGGCAAATGGTGGGATTGGTAATGATATATTTAAGTATTAACAACAAAGCCCGTAGCTAACGCACGGGCTTTGTTGTTTTATAGCTTAAATAAAAAGGCTTCCACAACGATGGAAGTCTTTAGCATAGTTAATTGTAAATGATGGATTAAATTACTCCTGTATCCACCAGCACCTGGTTCATATTCCGAACCGCGTCGGCGCTTTTATTGAATTCAGCTTGTTCAGCGTCACTCAATTTAAAATTGACGATCTTTTCGAAACCGTTTTTGCCGAGGATCACGGGCACTACCAGTGATATGTCTTTTTGACCATACTCGCCATCAAGGGCTACACCGCACGAGATCAGTTTTTTCTGGTCGCGTACAATGGCTTCAACCATAAATGCCGTGCCGGCACCCGGTGCGTACCACGCTGAAGTACCGATCAATTTGGTTAGGGTTGCTCCGCCTACCATCGTAGCCGCAACCACTTTATCCTGCTGCTCTTTGCTTAATAACTGCGTTACGGGAATACTGTTCCAGGTAGCATGCTGTATTAACGGGATCATGGTGGTATCACCGTGGCCGCCAATAACTACCGCGTTCAGGTCGGCAGGTGAACAACCCAGTTCCTGGCTTAAGTAATATTTAAATCTTGATGAATCCAATGCGCCGCCCATACCAATAATGCGGTTTTTTGGTAAACCTGAAGTTTTAAAAGTCAGGTAATTCATCGTATCCATCGGGTTTGAAACCACGATGATAATTGTATTCGGCGAGTGCTTAACAATATTTTCAGTTACGCTTTTTACAATGTTCGCGTTAGTTCCGATTAATTCTTCGCGGGTCATCCCTGGTTTACGGGGAAGGCCCGACGTTATAACCACAACCTCTGAATCCGCTGTAGCGGCATAATCGTTGGTCACACCTTTGATTTTTGTATCGAACTCCAAAAGAGCCGAGGTTTGCATCATATCAATAGCCTTACCTTCAGCAAAGCCTTCGCGGATGTCTAACAAAATTAGTTCTTCGGCTAATTCTTTCCTGGCAATATTATCTGCGCAGGTAGCGCCTACAGCCCCAGCGCCCACAACCGTTATTTTCATAGTATATTTTGATTTTTAGATGGAAAATTAAATTGGCCGAAGATAGAGATTTATATTTTTCTCCGTGTAAAAAAAAGTGCAATAAGCATGAGGAAACGCGAAATGCGGATGTTCGATTTTGGAAAGGGTAAAAGCTGGATATAAACAAATCGCCTTATTTGCTGTATATAGCTTATTGATATTTTTATTATGAAAAATGCATTACACATCGTGGTTTCAGTTACGCTCTTTGCAATATTATCCGCTTGTGATCATTCAAAGCCAAAACCAATTTCAAATGATATTGCGAAAACGAGTGTTACGGTTAACGGTAAAAAAGATAGCGTTATAAATAATCCAGAGAAGAATTATGGCAACGCTACAGTTTCTGAGCCATGCGTTAAATGCCTGATCGATGTTATTCAAAAAACGGATAGCTATAAAAAGGTTGTTGGACAAACGCCACAGCAAAAAATCATTTACGATGTTAATTGGATAACGTCAACCAGGCCGAAGAAGATCGGTGACAACAATAAAATAATTAATGGCATGGAGATAGATGTTAACGAAAAAACGGACGCTAAACCCATATCTGTTACTGTTTTTCTATATAATAATGCCATCGGTCGTCTTTATTTGCCAAATAATCAAGGCAAATTTGTCAATGATGCTCAAATCGACAGCGCATCTTTAAAAAAAATAAGGAATAGCTGTTTTTGGGGTGTCGCGTCAGCTAAATAGTGTTGCGGAAAAGAAGTCGGTTTGAAAAGCTGCGCATTTTTAACGTTTATTTTGCTTTTATTGACCATTATTTAAGCTTTGGTTATGAAGCGTTGCTAACAAGCCATGTTTTTTAGCTATTTTGGTAGTGTAATTGTTAGTTTCTGAAAATATTTCTAATTTTTTCAACAATTTATAACAATTTTTATAAAAAAAGTTTAAATTCGCCTCGATAATTACAGATAACGTTACAAAAATTACAATCTGAACCCAAATTAATAAAATTAGTAAACAATGGCAACAAAACTTGAGTACATTTGGCTTGACGGTTACAAACCAACACAAAGCCTGCGCAGCAAAACAAAAATTGTAGATGACTTCAGCGGGAAATTAAGTGAATGCCCGGATTGGAGCTTTGATGGTTCATCAACCGAACAGGCACCAGGCGGCTCTTCAGATTGTGTGTTACGCCCTGTTTTTATTTGTAAAGATCCCGGAAGGATGAATGCCTACCTGGTTATGTGCGAGGTATTGGATTCATCCGGGCAACCGCATCCTTCAAACGGGCGTGCAACCATCCAGGATGATGACAACGATTTTTGGTTTGGTTTTGAGCAAGAGTATTTTTTATGGGACCCTGAAACGGATAAACCACTTGGTTTCCCGATTAATGGCTACCCGGCTCCGCAAGGGCCATACTATTGTTCAGTAGGTGCAAAGAATTCATTCGGACGTGAAATAGTTGAAGAACACCTGGATACCTGCTTAGAAGCTGGCTTAAATGTTGAAGGTATTAATGCCGAGGTGGCTGCCGGTCAATGGGAGTTTCAGATTTTTGCAAAAGGTGCTAAGGAAGCCGGTGACCAGATTTGGGTTGCCCGTTACTTGCTTGAAAGAATAGGTGAGGCTCATGGGGTTTCGATTAACTGGCATTGCAAGCCGCTTGGTACGTTAGACTGGAACGGCTCGGGTATGCATGCTAACTTCTCAAATACTACTTTAAGAACTTGCGGAAGCAAAGAGACTTACGATAAAATATGTGAAGCTTTCCGTCCGGCGATTGCGGAATGTATTGCCGTTTACGGTGCACATAACGAGTTGCGCTTAACAGGCAAGCACGAAACTGCTTCGATTCACGATTACAGCTATGGTGTGTCGGATCGTGGTGCTTCTATCCGTATTCCTTTGTACACTGTACAAAAAGGATGGAAAGGTTACCTTGAAGATCGTCGCCCGAATTCGGCTGCCGATCCGTACAAAGTTGCCGCGGTTATTATAAAAACTGTTAAATCAGCAAAAGTTTAATCACCCTAACTAAACTGTAACTACTAATCCCCTGGCTAAAAGCCAGGGGATTTTTTTTTATTTTCCATTGTTTGTGTCCCCACAAACAATAAGGAGAGGGCTGTCTGTGAGGAGTTGTCTGTGAGGACACAGACAACAGGGATAGCGGAATAGAAGAGAATCTTTTTATTGTTCAGCATTCTGTTTATCTTGCTTAAATTGCCTGCGCCAATTATATTGCATATCATGAATGAGGAACAGATCATTTCCTATCTGAAGGAAAACGATATAAAAAAAATAAAATTCGCTTTTGCCGATATTGATGGCGTTCTGCGCGGAAAAGTAATTCATCATAAAAAATTTACCGACGGCCTGCAAAGCGGTCATGGTTTTTGCGACGTGGTATTTGGCTGGGACGGCAGCGACGCCGTTTACGATAATGTACAGCTTACCGGCTGGCACACAGGCTATCCCGACCAACAAGCCCGTATTGACCTGTCAACTTTTCGCACCGTGCCGTGGCAAGGTAATATTCCATTTTTTTTAGCTGATTTCAGTAAAGCCGATGGAAATGATTTCGCCGCCTGTCCGCGCAGCTTGCTGAAAAGAATTGCCAAACAGTGCGCCGATATGGGCTATCATCCCGAATTTGCGCAGGAATTTGAATGGTTCAATTTTCAGGAAACACCGCAAACGCTTAAGGAAAAAAGTTTTACCAATATTGAGACGCTCACGCCCGGCATGTTCGGCTATTCTATTTTGCGTACTTCACAAAGCGAATTCTATAACGACCTGTTCGACCAACTGCTGCAATTTAATATACCGTTAGAAGGCTTGCATACCGAAACCGGTCCTGGTGTATATGAGGCCGCATTGATGCACGATGAGGTTGTGGCTGCAGCCGATAAAGCGGTTTTATTTAAAACTGCCGTTAAGGAGATAGCTTATAAACATGGCATCATGGCATCGTTTATGGCTAAGTGGAATGAAAGTTTGCCGGGCTGCGGTGGGCATATTAACCAAAGCCTGTGGGGCATGGATCAAAAAAAGAATTTATTTTATGATGCAAACGATCAAAATAACATGAGCGATTTGCACAAACATTATCTTGCTGGTCAATTACATTGCCTGCCGCATTTATTGCCGATGTATGCGCCAACCATCAACAGCTATAAAAGGCTGGTCGAAGGCGCCTGGGCGCCTACCACTATAACATGGGGAGTAGATAATCGCACCACAGCCTTCCGCGTTCTGCATTCATCCGAAAGTTATACCCGGCTTGAAACCCGGATACCGGGAGCTGACACCAATCCATATCTTGCAATGGCCGCGGCGCTGGCGTCAGGCTTGTACGGGATAAAAAATAAGCTTCCGCTAAATATCCCTGCAACTTCGGGGAATGGATATCTCGATAAACGGAACGGCAGCATTGCTTCAAACCTGTTTGAGGCCGCAACCCAAATGAAGACCTCCCTGATAGCAAAAGAAATGTTTGGCGAACCATTTGTCGAGCATTTTACCAACACCCGTTTATGGGAATGCCGGCAATTCGCGAAAAGCGTAACCGACTGGGAGTTGAAGCGTTATTTTGAAATTATATAGTAGCTGTTGTGAACAAAGAAATCGAATTACATCCCGAAAATCTTATTAGCCCGCTGTTCCCCGTAAGGGCATCAAAGGTTGAAATACAACTGGACTATGAGGAAATATTGAAAAAGGCATGGGATGGCTACGACGCATCGAAAACCATCAAAAAGATCGAGGATATCAGCGCGATGGTATCAACCAACCACGTATTTCGCATTACTTTCGAGGATGAGGATATGGTTATTGCAAAGCTTTCGTATTTTGGAAAATATGAGCATTTTAAAGAGGACCACCGTATCATTCATAGCTTGTCCAACAACCTGCTTTATCCTTTTGAAAACCTGCTGGCGAAATCGTTGTTAAAAAACAACCGGGTTTATATTTACCGTTACAAGCACGGCAAAACAGATGCCTGGGTTATTTTTTATAACCCAAGTCGCATACTTGATAGTTTGCCGAGGCGGCTCGAAGAACATCATATCAAAAAACTGGGCCAGCAACTCGGGAAATTTCATAAGGCCTGCTCGCGGGTGAAGAATGTGCTTCCAAAATCGTCCAAAACATTACGCACCGATATTTTTGCATTGCAGCAACAGCTCGAAACCAACGAGAAAAACTTTGGAACGGCCATGCAGGTTGATTTCTTAAAATACCACTGTGATCTGTTTCTCAAAAACCGTTCGAACTATAATATGAAGTCCTTCGAAATTATACCGGTTTTTATTGACTGGAACATTGGCAATTTTTCGGTGACACCCAACCTTGAGCTTTATTCGCGCTGGGATTATGACTGGTTCAGGATGAGTTACCGGCTACTGGATTTTTATTTTTTCAGCAGGGTGGTATCCGATGTAGGCGATCGCACAGTTTTTAGTTACGTCATCAACACCATGATGGAAGACCGTTTTATCGTCTTCCTTAAAGAGTATCACCAGGTAAACCCGGTAACAGCCGATGAGATCAGGTTTTTAAAGGAAGCTTACCGGTTTTTTATACTAAATTATGTGATAAAAGATGGCAAATACTTTTTTAATGAACAGTATGCCAAAAAACTGCAGTCCGAAGCTTTTAATATTTATTTACCCTCTGTCGACCGGGATTTTAACGCGGAGAAGATCATCAGGGAGCTGGGGATAAAATAATATGGTTCATAGTTTATAGTTCATAGAAAAAAGAACACACACACTAATCGCCAACCGCTAATTACTAAATGAAACGCATCGAAAACTTCAAATCTATCATTGACAGGTATAAGATCATTTTCTTTGACGCGTTTGGTGTGATCAAAACTTACCAGGGGCTGGTGCCGGGGATTGAAAAAACGTTCGCCTATCTCGAAGCTCAAAAGAAGGAATATTACATTGTTACCAACGACGCTTCGCGCAGCCCGGTACAGCTGGCACAAACATATCACCGGATGGGTTTAAGTGCCATCACTCCCGACCGGATCGTTTCGTCGGGAATGCTGACCAAAGAATATTTAGACCTGAAGGTGAAGGACGGAATTGTAGCCTACCTGGGCACGCCGGACTCAGCGCACTATATCGAAACTTCGGGCTTGCATACCATGCCGGTGAGCGATGTAAATAACAGTAACATCGATAAAGTGAACGCGCTGATATTTTTGGATGATGAGGGTTTTAATTGGTTTGATGATCTGAATAAAGCTGTCAATATCCTGCGTAAACGAACTATCCCGGTTATCGTAGCCAACACCGACCAGGCGTACCCGCTGTCGGTGCATGACGTTTCCATCGCTATCGGGGGTATTGCCTCTATGATAGAAAACATAGTCGGCAAGGAATTTATCCGATTCGGCAAGCCGGATTCACAGATGTTTATGTTCGCTTATGACCTAACCCGCGTACACCGCACGGTAAGCAAGCAGGATATTGTAATGGTAGGGGATACGCTGCATACAGACATACTCGGCGGCAATAAGTTCGGGTTGGATACCGTGTTGGTTTTAACGGGCAATACGCTCCCCGGCGATGTTGATACGCGTGTACGGGCAACGGGTATAGCACCCACATATATTTGCGGGAGTGCAGCTGTTGAGCTGGGTGAGTTTGGCTTTTAGTTCGATTTGTTAATTAGTAGCTAATGAATATCATTTTTAAAAACCTTTCAGCCATATTACCAGCCTGTATCATATCTTTGGCGGCTTGTAACCAGTCGACGCATAAAACACCTACAACTTCAACCATGACGGATAGCACAACCACTATAACCTTACCGCCTGCTTCAGGATTTGAGAAAACAATCGACGGAAAACAATCACACTTATACATCTTAAAAAACAAAAACGGCGTTACAGTAGCTCTTACCAATTACGGTGCCCACCTGGTAAGCCTTGCGGTGCCTGATAAAGCAGGAAAACTGACCGATGTGGTGATAGGGTTTGATGATATCGATGGGTATAAAAAAGCGATGTCGGCTTATTATGGTGCGACGGTAGGGCGCTATGGAAATCGTATTGCGAAGGGCCATTTTGTTTTGGACGGACATAGCTATAATCTTTTTATAAACAATAAGCCAAATACCCTGCACGGAGGCGAGAAAGGATTTAACGATGTGATATGGGATACCAAACAGGTAAACGACCATACCATTACGTTTTCTTACTTATCAAAAGACATGGAAGAAGGCTACCCGGGGAACCTGGATTGCAAAGTAACTTATGAGCTTACGGATGATAATGCAGTTAAAATAAGCTATGAAGCCACTACCGATAAAACGACTGTTGTAAACCTGACTAACCATTCGTATTTTAACCTGAATGGTGTGGGTGCCGGTGCTATTTTGAATCATATTGTGGAGTTAAAGGCTTCCAACATAACTCCGGTAGATTCTACGTTGATTCCAACAGGCAAACTTCAACCCGTTGCGGGGACACCTTTCGATTTTGCCAAACCTGCGACTATCGGCAGCAGGATAAATGAAAACGATGAGCAACTGAAGAACGGCAAAGGCTACGACCATAATTTTGTGCTGGATAAACACGATATTAATACCCCTATCGCCACCGTTACCGGCGATAAAAGCGGTATCAAAATGGAAATATTCACCACCGAACCGGGCCTGCAGTTTTATAGCGGCAATTTTATGACGGGAAACCATATTATGCTTGGTGGTAAAAAGGATGAGTACCGTACAGGCTTTGCTATGGAAACGCAGCATTTCCCGGATTCTCCCAATCAACCGCAATTTCCATCCACTGTGCTTAAGCCTGGTGAAGTTTATAAAACGGTTACGATCTATAAGTTTTTGGTTGATACGCAATAAGCTCATAGTCAATGCCTAATCTCTATATTATAGCAGGCTGTAACGGAGCAGGAAAAACTACTGCAAGTTATACCGTTTTACCTGAAATATTAGGATGTAAAGAATTTGTTAATGCCGATAATATAGCCGCAGGGCTGTCGCCATTTAACCCGGAGAGCGTTGCGATAGAAGCGGGCCGGATTATGCTCAAGCGTATTTACGAACTTTTAGAAGAAGAGCACGACTTTGCTTTTGAAACTACACTGGCTACCCGGAGTTATGTTTCGTTTATAAAGAAAGCACAACAAGCGGGTTACGAAGTTACTTTGCTCTATTTTTGGCTTAATTCACCACAAATGGCGTTTGAGCGCGTTGCAAAACGCGTAACAAAAGGCGGTCATGATATACCGGTTGACATAATCGAACGCAGATATTATAGTGGCCTCAAGAATTTGTTCGGCTTATACATTCCTGTTTGCGACAACTGGATTGCTATAAACAATATGGATAATTATCCGGAAGTTGTTGCTCAAAATTCTAAACATTTGGGTGTGACCGTAATAAATGACGATATTTGGCATATAATCGTAAATCAAGGCAATCGTGAGCGAAAATAATAGAACCGATATAAACGAACTGTCGCAGCGAGTTATTGGCGGTGTAAGAAAAGCAGTTCGCGAATTAATTGAGAAATCGGCAGCAAACGACGAAAGTTTAATTATCGGCGATAAGGAGGGCAATGTAAAATCTGTTCCTGCTAAGGAATTACTCAAGACCCTTCGTAAATAGTCACTATTTTAAGTTTCCAAAATCTTCGGCAGTATCAATATCGACACTTCCCAAGGGAAAGGATAGAAAACACACATCATCCGCATACTTCTGCAACAGTGTTTTAGCCCCTTCCGGACCTTTTAATAACGACAATTCCTCGAAATATTTAGCGTCAAATAAAGCCGGTACGCCAAGTGTATCATTATAGGCAGACGCAACAATCCCTTTTTCTCCCTTTATTTCAATGAGGTCATTCAGCAATGATACGCTCACAAAAGGCTGGTCACAAAGCATTAAAATAACTGAAGAAATAGCCGGCCTGGCTTTTTGCAGCTCGTTAATACCAACCCTGATCGAGGAAGCCATTCCCTCACGCCAATCTTTATTATAAATGATATTTACCGGCAAATTTTGTATGGTGGGGCTAATAACATCTGCATTTGCACCTAAAACCACTGCAATGGGGTTGCACTTTGAAGATAAGGCAGTTTCAATTGCGTGCTGAAGCAAAGTTTGTTTTTGATAAACCAGGTTTTGTTTTGGTTTACCTAACCGGGTTGAGGCCCCCGCGGCCAGAATGACGAGGCCTGTCATTTATGGTTGATTTCGGGAGAGAGCTCCTGGTGGACTAACGGTTCGGGTTCGCGATCGTGAATTACAGGTTTATCCCGTAAGGAAGTGCCCTCTCGTTTTGTTAATACCGCCTGCATTTCAGCAATAATCGACAACGCTATTTCGTCCGAATTTTCCGAGCCGACATCCAGTCCTGCCGGGCCGTAAACGCTTGCCAGTTGGCGGGCGGTAAAAGTAGTTCCGTCATTTTCCAACTCCTCCAGCATCCGGTTCAACCTTTTCTTTGGGCCCAATGCACCTAAATAGGGCAAGTCGAGCGGCAGTAATTGCTTTAATATGGTCGCATCGTAATTGTAATTATGGGTCATCAAAATAACTGCGGTACGGTCGTCGGTCGAAAACTGCGATAATGCATACTCAGGTTTTGAAACGATGATCTTTTTAGCCTGCGGGAAGCGATCGGCTATAGCGTAATTCGCCCGCCCGTCAACCAGTGTCACATGCCAGCCTAAAACGGAAGCAAATTGAACCAGCGGTATGGCATCGTTACCAGCGCCAAATATTATCAGCGAAACCGCCGGCTGCAGCAATTCAATAAAACAGGTGAATTTGTTGCCGTAAACATATGTTTTGGTTACCGAATTGCCATGGGTAAGCACATATTTTGCATCGGCAAGCAAAGCATCTTTTATTTCGTTGTCCGGGAAAGAACCTTTTATGGTTTTATCTTTTTTTAATAACAAACACGTACCGGGTTGAGGCCCTTTTTTATCATTCAGAGAAAATGAAGTAATCAATACCACCGGTTCGCGTTTGCGCAGGAATATCTTGAACAACTGGATCGGATTTTCTCTTTCCACTGAGAAAATGGGTTCGATAAGAATGTGGATTATCCCGTTACAGCCCAACCCTACACCCAGTTTGGCATCGTCCTCGTCTGTCGTATCATAAGTTACCAGCATGGGTTTATTCTGAAGCATCACCTGGCGGGCTTTGCGTAAAGCATCACCCTCTAAGCAACCACCGCTGATGGCGCCGGTAAGCTGCCCATCCTCTGTAACAAGCATGCGCGCGCCAGCACGGCGGTAGGAGGAACCCTCCACCAGCACTACTGTGGCAAGCGCTGTTTGTTTCCCGGCCTTATTGGCAATGTCAAATGCGTTTACGATGTCCTGTAACTCTTTCAAAGCGCTATTATTAGTAACTCAACTTCAACAAATATATATGAATGTTGTTTATGATGGGCACTGCGATTAACCATACCAGCCTAAGTGTATCTTACAATTTACAATAATTGTAAAAATGTTATAAAAGTACATTTAGTCAACATTGTAATAACTTGTAATATTTACTTTTACATAGCGTTGGCCGCGAGGGGACTTTTTAATTATTTAAACGATATCATTTGTTAACGGATAATCACGGACGGAAGATAAATTACCTGCGCCTTGCAGTAACGGACCGGTGCAACCTGCGCTGTTTTTATTGTATGCCGCAGGAGGGCCTCAATTGGCTATCCCGTAAGGAACTGATGACCTACGAGGAAATGCTGCAGGCCTGTTCGCTTTTGGTGAATATGGGTATCGAAAAGATCCGCATTACAGGCGGTGAGCCATTTGTTCGAAAAGATATTATGCAGTTTATGACGGCCCTGTCGAAACTGGATGGCCTGGATGAAATTACGATAACCACCAACGGCGTTTTGACTGCGCCTTTTGTGCCCGAATTAAAAAGAATTGGGATAAAGTCGGTAAACCTGAGCCTGGACACGCTTGATGCTGCCAGGTTTTTTACCATTACCCGCCGTGATGAATTTTCTAACGTGATGGAAACGCTGGAAGCTTTATTGAAACATGATATCGAAGTAAAAATAAATGCTGTGGTAATGGACGGGCAAAACACGCAGGATATTATTCCCCTTGTTGAGCTTACGAAAGACCTATCCGTCAGTGTTCGTTTCATCGAGGAGATGCCTTTTAATGGGGATAGTCATGTTTACACCAATTTGGCATGGGATTATATTCGTATCCTTGATGAAATAAAAGATAAATATCCAACTATTCAAAAGCTCACCGACCCACTATACTCTACGTCATATAATTACCAGATCCCGGGACACCGGGGAAGCGTGGGGATCATCGCTGCCTATTCACGAACCTTTTGCGGCACCTGCAACCGGATACGCATCACTCCGACAGGGGAATTAAAGACCTGCCTTTATGATGATGGCGGGTTAAATATCAAAGATATGATAAGGCTGGGAGCCAGCAGCGAGGAGCTTAAATTTAGCCTGATCGACGCATTCAAGCACAAAGCAAAAGACGGTTGGGAGGCTGAACGGGCAAGGGTTGAGGGTTTGGGTGTTCACGAATCAATGGCCAGCATCGGCGGCTAAAAAAAATCACATTTAATTATACCGGCATATGATAACAGTTGAGGAAGCCGAAAAGATAATATTTGCACAAACAGCGGATTACCGTGCAGAGATCGTCCCTTTTGAAATGTCGTTAGGGCGCGTATTAGCTGAAGATATTAAAACCGACCGGGACCTGCCGCCATTTAACAGGGTAACGATGGATGGGATAGCGATAAAATACGAAGCTATTGAAGACGGTATCAGCACATTCCACATTAAAGCCACTCAGGCTGCAGGCGACGAGCCCATAGAACTTGAAGATTATAATGAGTGTGTGGAGATAATGACGGGGGCGATATTGCCGTCATCAACCGATACGGTAATACGATATGAAGACCTTGAACTGCGGGCGGGGCTGGCCACGCTGGTGACCGATGAAATAAAAAAAAGCCAGAACATTCACTACAAAGGCAAGGATAAAAAGCAGGATGAAGTTATAGCAAGTACAGGGCAACTGATTACCCCCGCGCTCATCAGCCTGATCGCATCAGTAGGCGAATCGGAAGTTCGGGTAAAAAAAATGCCGCGGGTTGTAATCGTGTCATCGGGCGATGAGTTGGTTGATGTGGCCGAATCCCCGTCACCCTACCAGATCAGGCGGTCGAACAGTTATACCATCCAGGCTGTATTGAAGCAGCATAATTTATCCGCCGACCTTTTGCATATTCCCGATAATCCGATCATCATAAAAAAGCAATTGACCAATTGCCTGCAAAATTATGATGTGCTGTTGCTTAGCGGGGGCATATCTATGGGCAAATTCGATCATATCCCAAAAGCGCTTGAAGAATTAAAAGTGAATAAGTTGTTCCATAAAGTGCAGCAGCGTCCCGGCAAACCCTTTTGGTTTGGAAAGCATGAAAAAGGCGCATTGATTTTTGCCTTTCCAGGAAATCCGGTGGCTACGTTTATGTGCGTTTACCGGTACTTTTTGCCATGGTTGCAAAATGTACTGGGCCAGCAAGCAAGATCGCATCAGTACGCTGTTTTGGATAAACGGTATGGCTTTTCACCGCCATTGAAATGTTTTTTACAGGTAAAACTGCACAGTAATGAGCATTGCCAGCTAATGGCCACCCCGGTTGAAGGAAATGGTTCGGGTGATTTTGCTAACTTAGCTGATGCGGACGCATTTATGGAACTGCCGCTTGAGCGGAGTGAGTTTAAGCGGGGAGAAGTGTTCAGGATATGGCCGTTTTGAGCATCTGTGAAATCAAAATATAATCTGTGCAATCAATGTTAACCCATCTTGATAACAAAGGCAACCCGGCAATGGTTGACGTAAGCGAAAAAAAAGTTACTAGCCGTACAGCCACAGCGCGTAGTATTGTTGTGCTGCCTGATGAAGTACTGACCCACCTTGCGGACGGCGATTTACAAACCAAAAAAGGTTCAGTATTTCAAATCGCCATTATAGCCGGTATTATGGCGGCAAAAAAAACAGGCGAGCTGATACCGCTTTGTCACCCGCTGGGTTTGGAAAATTGCAATGTAGCTATTCGGTTGAACAACGATAATGAAGTAGTTATTGATTGCACGGTCAGCATTACTGCCAAAACCGGGGTGGAAATGGAAGCCCTGGTAGGTGCGTCGATCGCGGCGTTAACCGTATATGATATGTGTAAGGCGATGAACCATGACATCGTAATCCGCGAAACGAAGCTCATCGAAAAAACAGGAGGTAAACGTGATTTCAAAAGAGCATAATTTGCCGGACGACAGGCAGGGAAAACACGTGAAGATGGATCGGCCCTCATATGGCAATTTTGGCCGTAATGAATGGGCGATTGTCGGCGGGCCATGTACGTTAATTAAAATATTAGCCGACCAGGTCATAAGCGCCCTGTCATCTCAATATAAATGCGCTTACGCAGATACTGCACATACAGATGAGGTTATTTTGCCTCCCGGGCGACTGGCAGCGGGCGCTATTCTTGATTATACCGAACAGGTAAACTTTCAGCAATTGAATTACCGGCAATCATTTAACCCGTTTCAACTACGTGGTATGTTTGGCGCGGCAGATATGGTGCTGGTTAATGGTAATCATCACGAGGCTAAGGCGCAGGTAGTAGTTATTTACAATAGTAAAGCAGCTTCATTGCAAAAAAGAGTTGAACAGCTGACTAATGTGAAGATGATACTGCTTGCCGATGATGCAGAAATTTTTGATTTCGTAAAAGAAGCGGTACCCAACTGGGCGCAGTTACCCACTTACCGAACTGATGAAACGGAAAAGATTATCAATTTCTTTAAGGCCGAAATGCAGCAGGCTAAACCCGAAATAAATGGGTTGGTGTTGGCAGGGGGTAAAAGTCAGCGTATGGGTTTTGATAAAGGCGCCGTGAACCTGCATGGAAAGGAACAGCGGTACCACGTTGCGGATATGCTGAAACCACTTTGTAAAGAAATATTTATTTCGTGCCGGGAAGAGCAGCAGCAGGACGTAGAAGTAGGTTATCACACCATGCCGGATACCTTTACGGAATTAGGCCCCTATGGTGCTATTTTATCGGCTTTCCGCGAAAAGCCCGATTCCGCATGGCTGGTTGTTGCATGTGACTTGCCATTACTGGATAGCGAAACACTTCAACATTTGATAAAAAACAGGAATAGCTCGGCAGTGGCGACCGCCTATCAAAGCGCGTTTGACGGCTTTCCTGAACCGCTCATTACGATATGGGAGCCAAAAAGCTACCCCGTTTTGCTCTCATTTTTATCGCAGGGATATTCTTGTCCCCGTAAGGTGTTGATCAATAGTGATATTACCTTGTTAAACGCGCCAAATCCTGATGCGTTAACCAATGTGAATACGCCCGAAGACCTGGAGCAAATTAAACGAACGCTCCATCAAAAATTAGCGACATAATGAACCCTGGTTTTTCACGATACAGCTGCCAGATGGCTTTGCCCGGTTTCAGCGAATCCGCGCAGCGGCTTTTGCAGCAGGTGAGGGTGTTGGTGGTGGGTGCCGGGGGATTGGGCTGCCCGGCTGCGCAGTATTTGGCTGCGGCAGGTATAGGCACTTTGGGTATTGCCGATTTCGATACGGTTTCTGTTAGCAACCTGCACCGGCAAATATTATATACCCCTGCTGATGCCGGCAAAAAAAAGGTTGCTGTGGCCGCCGCCCAACTGCAAAGGCAAAACCCGGATATAACTATAGTCGTGCACGATGTCCGCGTTACTTCGCAAAATGTTATGGATATTATCCATGGATATGATATAATAGTGGATGGTACTGATAATTTCGATACGCGTTATTTACTGAATGATGCCGCTGTGATCAGCGGGAAGCCGCTGGTATACGGCGCCATATATCAGTTTGAGGGCCAGGTAGCTGTATGGAATGTGATTAATGAACATGGCGATAAAACACCTAACTACCGCGACCTTTTCCCAAATGTAGATGCCACCCAAATTCCCAATTGCGTGGAAGGTGGGGTGATACCGACACTCGCGGGCATCATCGGCTGCATGCAGGCTAATGAAGTGATCAAATACATCACCAAAACAGGCGAGCCGCTTTCCGGCAAAGTGCTGGTTTTCGATGCACAAACCCTGCAAAGCCGCATCATTAAAATTGGCGATGTTACCGGCACAAATATTACCGGTTTAACAGAAACAGTCAATATTCCTACGATTTCGGTTGAAGAACTAAAACGGGAACTTAAAGATAATGCTATCGAATTAGTGGATATACGGACTGAATCGGAGCGGGAAGAATTCAATATAGGCGGAAAACATCTGCCGCTCGATAGGCTCTATCCGTATATTATGAATCTGCCGGCAGACATTAAAACCGTACTTTATTGCGCATCGGGAAAACGTAGTGGCGAGGCGGTGAAAATCATCAAACAAAAAAATCCTGCGGCTAATGTTTTTTCGCTGGAGGGCGGATTAAAGGCATGGCGGGAAGTTGTCTGAACCGGGATTAACCGGATGTTTTCAATTTTCTTGATTTAATATGCATATCTAAAAAATCAGTTTAATCCAAAAAATCCCGGTCTGACTACGGATGCGCGGCTACCCAAACTTCGCCGTCTTCAAAAATTTCCTTTTTCCAAATGGGGACGGTTTCCTTCAGGGTATCGATGATATACCTGCACGCATCAAAGGCTGCGGCGCGGTGAGCAGCGGATACGGCGATTATTACGGGAATTTCACCAATCTCCAATACCCCGGTGCGATGATGTATCAGTGCCTTTTGCACCGGCCATTTTTCAAAAGCCTGTTTTACTATCTTTTCCATTTCGGCCAGCGCCATTGGTTCATAAGCTTCAAATTCCAGGCGGACAACCGGCTTTCCTTTCGTTGCATTGCGCACAGTTCCTATAAACACATCGATCCCGCCTGATTCCGGCGACATCACCCAGTCAATGCAGGATTGAATGTTTATTGGTGTGGATAATATTTGGATTTGAGTTGTCAAGGGCTTTTCGTTGGTTGGCAGACGTGACACAGACATGGGTTCAAAGGTGTTTCTTTAGTTGTCTGTGAGGACACAGACAACGGGGGGAGAGGTATTTACCCTCCGCTTACCGGCGGGATAATAGCTATTTCATCACGCTCGTGGATGGTATCGCCCGGCAGGGCGTATTCGTTATTTACCGCCACCATATACGAAGCCAGTTGCTGAAGCCTGGGGTATTGGTGCTCCAGCGCATATTTTAAATTATATACGGTGGCGTCATTCCCAAGTTCTAAACTAACGGACGGCCCGCCGAATATATCCTTTGAAATACCGAATGCCAGCACTTTAATTTTCATCAGGTCAAAATTAGGGCAATTTTTCTAATTCTTTGTATAGCCTGCCTAAATGACAACGCCTTCATGAATGTCTTTTAAATTATAACCTTTTTAAACGAGTGTTAAATTGATCTCAAATCTCATATCTCACGTCTCATCCCGATAGCTATCGGGACTCACATCTATCTAAAACAAACATCTCGCCGCTTAAATTGTATATTTGAATATGGCTGAACAATCAATCAAACGGGTACCGGTTGTAAAAGTTAAAGACATTGAGAATGCTGAAACTACGGATGCTCTTGCCATAGAAGAACCATTAGAGATCCGGTTGGAATACGGACCGGCTAACGATCGCCAGGTTAAAAATGTCTCGGTTACCATGCGTACACCGGGTCATGATGCCGAGCTTGCCACAGGATTTTTGTTTACCGAGGGCATCGTAAAAAACAGTGAAGATATCCTGGCGACAGACCATTTTTTTATCGCCTGCGCGGAGAATAAGGAGAACGTGATACAGGTAAGCCTGAAAGAGGGCGTAATACCCCACCTTCAAAACTCCGACCGCAACTTTTACACCACCTCCAGCTGCGGCGTCTGCGGCAAGGGCTCCATCAATGCCATCCGTACTGTAAGCGCCTTTGTAAAGCCCGCGGTCGACAATCAAACCATCACAAGCGAATTATTATACCAGCTTCCCGATAAGCTGCGGCAGCACCAGCAGGTTTTTGCCGACACCGGTGGTTTGCATGCTTCGGCTTTATTTAGCTTAGGCGGAGAACTTTTGCTTTCGCGTGAGGATGTTGGCCGGCACAATGCTTTGGATAAATTGATAGGCGCCGCGTTGAGTAAAAACTGGCTTCCGTTAAACCAATGCGTGCTGCTTTTAAGCGGCAGGGCCAGCTTTGAGCTGGTGCAGAAAGCCGCTATGGCGGGTATCCGGATCATTGCGTCGGTAGGGGCACCCTCGAGCCTGGCGGTTGAGTTGGCAGAAGAATTTGGCATTACGCTCGCTGGTTTTTTAAGAGATAAACGTTTTAATATTTATACTGCGGCACACCGCATCATACTACCTGTTTATGAAAGTTCGTATTAAAAGTAATTCAATAAGATATAGGCTCACAAAGTCGGACGTAGCCCAATTGAGTGCCGTTGGTTACCTGGAGGATAAAGTTAATTTTGGCAATCAATCGTTATTATATGCATTGAAGCTTACAGATGGCGGGTCGTTATCGGCAACGTTTGTGAACAACACCATTACGCTGAACATGCCTGAAAACATGGTGCATGAATGGGAAAATACTGATAAAGTAGGATTTGAACATACCACCGGTAACCTGCACTTGTTGGTCGAAAAGGACTTTACTTGCCTGGATAATGTAGATGAAGACCAGAGTGACAATTACCCCAACCCGTTAGCAGAGAAATTTAATGGATAAATACTAAAAAGAATTTAAAATGGTGTTACCCTCTTTCCGGCTTGCCGGAGAGAGGGTGGTCGATCCGCCGACAGGCGGAAACGACCGGGTGAGTAGATATACAAGCGATAATACGCTGATGCAGGGCGCAGAGTGGACTCACCCCGACATCGCTTCGCTGGTCGACCCCCTCTATTGCAGGCAATAAAGAGGGTGAAGTTTCAAACAATGATCTCCTGAAATAACAATATGAGTAAAGATATTAAGCAACCGGCCGCCGAAAACCCCGAAGAGTTACTGGACCTAAAAGTCACCGAGCCCAAAAAATGGGCGGCGGGCATTCCTGCTGTTTACGAAGCCGGGAAAGATGTTTTAGGTGAAGACGGCGTACTGCGCGGCATGAAGGGATTGTTTCACATGAACAAAAAGGGCGGTTTTGATTGCTCGAGCTGCGCCTGGCCCGACCCGGATGACGACCGCTCGCCGATCGCCGAATATTGCGAGAATGGCGCAAAGGCCCTTGCCGAAGAAGCTACTACAAAAAAACTGACCGGCGAATTTTTTGCTAAAAACTCCGTGACCGACCTGGCAAAACTGAACGACTACGAAATAGGTAAAAAAGGACGCATCGCGCAGCCTGTTTATTTGCCGAAGGGCGGCACGCATTACCAGGTAATCAGCTGGGGCGACGCATTTAAAAAGATCGCTGAGCATCTGAATAGTTTAAAATCTCCGGATGAGGCGGCGTTTTATACTTCGGGCCGTACCAGCAACGAGGCTTCGTTTATTTACCAGCTTTTTGTACGGGAGTTCGGCACCAACAATATGCCTGATTGCTCAAATATGTGTCATGAATCATCAGGCGTGGCACTCGGCGATGTGATCGGTATCGGGAAAGGTACGGTCACGCTCAATGATTTTTATGAAACGGATGTCATCATCATCATGGGGCAAAACCCCGGAACGAATCATCCGCGGATGCTTACCGCGCTGGAAAAAGCCAAAAAGAACGGCTCGAAGATCATCGCTATAAACCCGTTAAAGGAAGCCGGCTTAATGGCTTTTAAAAACCCACAGACGATACAGGGTTTCCTTGGCATGAGCACGCAGTTGGCCGATGTGTATTTGCAGGTGAAGATCAACGGCGATATGGCGCTCCTCAAAGCGATCGAGAAATTACTCTACGATACCGAGCAGGAAATGCCGGGGACGGTATTCGACCACGAGTTTATAAAGAAAAATACTGTTGGCTACAAAGAGTTTATAGACGACCTGGTATCAAACGATCCTGAAAAGCTGGCTGAAGAAGCTGGTGTGCCTTTTGCCCAGGTTAAGGAAGCCGCCGACCTGCTGAAACACAAAAGCAGGATAATTATTTGCTGGGCCATGGGCATTACACAGCATGTTAACGGGGTTGATACGATCAAAGAGATCGCGAACCTTATTTTGCTTAAGGGCAGCATAGGGAAGCCAGGGGCGGGGGTGTGCCCGGTACGGGGCCATAGCAATGTGCAGGGCAACCGTACGATGCTGATATTCGATAAGCCCAATAAAAAACAATTGGATAAACTGAAAGAGATTTTCGGCTTTGAGCCGCCCCGGAAAAACGGCTATGATGTGGTTGACGCCATTAAAGCCATGCATGCGGGAAAGCTGAAAGTGTTTTTTGCGATGGGCGGCAATTTTCTTTCATCAACACCCGACACAACATTTACGGCGGAGGCTCTGCGGAAAATGAAACTCACGGTAAATATCTCGACCAAATTAAACCGCGGCCACTTGGTGAACGGCGAGGAGTCGATCATTTTGCCAACCCTTGCACGGAGCGACAAGGATATCATAAATGGCGAGGTGCAATTTGTAAGCTGCGAAAACTCGATGGGGGTGGTACAGATGTCGAAAGGTGTTTTAGACCCGATCTCAAATGATTATATGAGCGAAACAAAAATCGTTTGCGAACTGGCCAAAGCAGCCCTGGGCGACAGGACGGTTGTCGACTGGGATAAATACGCCAACAGTTATGACGAGGTGCGTAACATTATCGAAAAAGTAATCCCCGGATTTGAAGATTACAATCGCAGGGTGCGGCAGCCAAGTGGTTTTTACTTACCCAACGGACCGCGCACCGGCAAGTTTGAAACCGAAAAGCATGGCTCAAAAGCTATTTTTTCGGTTACCAAAACACCAAAACACAAACTGGCCGATGATGAGTATATGATGACCACAATTCGCAGCCACGACCAGTTTAACACTACCATTTATGGATTTGAAGACCGCTACCGCGGTATCCACAACGAACGTCGTGTTGTTTTTATGAATAAAAAAGACATACAGCTTGCCGGACTTAAACCAGGCGACAAAGTCGACTTGTTTAATCACGATGACGGTAAAGAACGGGTGGCCCGGTTGTTTATCGTTGTTCCTTACGATATACCTGAACGTAATACCGCAACCTATTACCCGGAAACTAATGTGTTGGTGCCGATAGGCATCGTCGCCCGGGAAAGTAATACGCCTGCGTCGAAGTTGGTTGTTATTAAGATAAAAAAGCATATCGGTTGATGCGGATTAAACCAGCGCCCGGCGTTTTTTCAACGTGAAGACCGGTAGTTTTTCTTTTTCACTACAATACCATTTGCTTAATTTAATGTTAAGTAAAAACTTCTTATTATGAGGTTTTCGGTGGTTTTTTCAGCGAATATTAACGTAAAAAAACCATTGGGTTAACAAACGTAAATCCATTAAAAAATTCAGAATTTCTACAGAATTGACCCGGTTTCTTGGTGAAAAATCTAGGGATGGTCAGGCGATTTTATCTTATACCAGCACTCATTTTAATAACTTTTTCCTGCTTTGCCCAGCCGGCTGCGTCATATCGTACCGGTGCTGTTTCGGCGAATAAAAAATACACTTCGCCACAATCCGATATCATTAATCTTGTCTTTACTTCAGATGCGCATTATGGGATTAATCGTCCAAAATTCAGGGGCGACACCGATGTGCCGGCATTTGTGGTAAACGCTGCCATGGTCAGGCAAATCAATACGGTTCCCAACCAAACTATACCTGCCGATGGCGGGATCAACTCAGGAAACAAAGTAGGGCCGGTCGATTACATTATACAAACAGGCGATATAGCTAACCGAATGGAGATTCCCATTCAAAGTGCAGCCGCATCGTGGGCACAGTTTGATAATGACTATATGCATTCTATTAATTTGAAAGGGCACGATGGTCGCCCCGCCACATTATTGCTCGCTCCGGGAAATCATGACATCTCTAATGCTATCGGCTACGCCAAACCAATGATGCCCCGAACCGACCCCACATCAATGGTTAAAATATACAACCTGATGATCAAACCGGAAAAGCCTTTGACCAATAGCGATTACGATTATGCACAGGACAAGATAAACTACTCCCGGAACATTAATGGTATACATTTAATGTTCATCACCTTATGGCCGGACTCTGCGGAGCGGATATGGATGCAAAAGGACTTGGAGCATGTGAGCAGCACCACGCCGGTTATCCTTTTCACTCACGATCAGCCAACCTGTGAGGCGAAGCATTTTACCAACCCGCTGCCGCCGCATAATATGACGGTATCGAACAAATTTGAAAATCTTACGGCCGAATATTATAAGGAAGGCTCCAGCGCTTCAAAAGACGATGGGGCTACCGATATAGAACAGCGTGGATGGACAAAATTTTTGAAGGCACACCCCAATATCAAGGCTTACTTCCACGGTAACAGCAACTGGAACGAGTTTTATGTTTATAAAGGTCCGGACAATGACGTTAGTTTAAACACTTTCAGGGTCGACTCGCCAATGAAGGGTAAATACTCTGTCAAAGATGAAACATTGCTTTCATTCCAATTAATAACAGTCGATCCGCAAAGCAAACTCATGACCGTACGTGAGTGCCTTTGGAACACCGAACCACTAAATAACAAGCAGGTACTAAAATTCGGCAAGAGCGAAACTGTTTCGCTCAAGGCCGACTGATGTCCGTTAAACGCTGTCCGCACCATGTTCTTTCAAACACGCACCTGTAACGCTAAATATATTGTCACCTATTTATAAACTATTGATGAATTCATTTTTACTCAAAAGAATCTATTTAATTATCGGCTTTGCATTTTGCTTCGGCTTGGCGAATGCGCAGGAGATTAAGGGAAGGGTTGCGGACGCGCGAACCAACGAACCGCTGATTGGTGCCACTATTCATATTGAAAACGGAAGTGTTAAAATGAATACGTCCGTCCGGTTGGATGGCACTTACCTTTTTAAAAATGTGCCCGCGGGAAGCTATAAACTGCAGGTACATTTTATGGGATACAAAACCACCCGGGAATACACAGTTGAAGTAGTGAAAAATGCAGCCGCCATATTAACTATATCAATGGTTGCCAATTCGACTGCATTAAACGAGGTAGTTGTTACCGAGCACGCTAGCAGGGATAATGACCGGTATGCCAGGAGCGATGAAAAGAATGCCAACAATACAATAAATGTGGTTTCGGCGAGCGCAATTGCTATATCTCCCGACGTACTTGTTTCCAATGTGCTCAGCAGGGTTTCAGGTATTTCAATAGATAGGAGTAACACCGGCGACGCGCAGCATGTGATCATCCGCGGCATGGATAAGCAATATAACACCGTTTTAATAAATGGCGTTAAAATACCCAGTCCGGATAACAAAAACAGGTATGTTCCTTTGGATATTTTCCCGGCAGATTTAGTTGAACGGATTGAAGTTTTTAAAACACTTACGCCTGATTTGGAGGGCGATGCTTCGGGCGGTGTGGTTAACCTGGTGATGAAAACCGCACCCGATAGGCTGAAGGTTGAAGGAAGCTTTGGCACCGGCTACAGTCAGTTGTTTTTTGACCGGGGTTTCAGCAGTTTCGACGGCAGCACTGTAAATAGCAAAGCTCCCGGCGAAATGTCCCCGGGAACCTCAGCTTCTATCAGCCAGTTTCCATACCAAAACCTGGTAACAAAAACCGGCAACCCGCCGCCAAACGCAAATGCAAGTTTAACCATCGGCAATCGATTTTTGAATAATAAACTAGGAGTACTTTTTTCGGGAACGTATCAGAATACTTACCAGGGCAATAACACTTTTGTGGTTGTACAGGAAAATACAGTGGGTTCGTCTCCCAACATCAATACACCCAACCAGGAAACAGCGTTCCAGAGCGCGTACAATCGTCAATACTCCTCTCAGCTCAGCCGGCTGGGAACGATCGCCTCTATTGATTATAAGTTTAATGATAGTAACGTGATCAACTTATTTGGCACCTATTTGCAAATGGATGAGTACAGGGTGCGCCAAACGCAAAGTCTCACTTTTGGCGGCTATTCTTACCAGGGTTATTACGGCACAAACGGCATCGACAATTTGACCGAAACAAGAACTGATAAGCAAAGCATTTATAACGTCACCATTAAAGGCAAGCATAAAATAGGCAACGCATTTTCGTTCGACTGGATACTGGCGAATTCGGAAGCCACACATAAACAGCCTGACATCGCAGAATTCAAAACTTCGTACCGCACAAACCCTGACACAGTTAAAGCACATGGTTATAAACAAGTGCCCAATCCTTACATGCCAGGCAACAGCGTATCGGTTACGCCGGATATCATTAATGACCCGGCGGTTGTGGGTAATGAATCACGGGTTTGGACGCATAATACAGATAAAGATGTATCGGGATATTTGAACCTGCACTATGATGCAAAGATATTTGGCCGCAGTGCGTTATTTTCAGCAGGTGGAATGTTCAGGCATAAAACACGTGATAATTTTGTAGACGCATATAGCTTACCAAACACATTTATCCCGAATACCAACAATGCCGAACTGTACACGTCGATCCCGGCGGCGACATTCTCATTTTCCAACAATCCCTATAATGCATTTGGCTCGTCGGCCACCGACCCGGGCGTATATACGTTTACTGAAAATATACAGGCAGCTTACGGTATGCTAAAATATACGGTCGGCGACCGTTTTGATGTTTTGTTTGGCTTGAGAGCCGAAAATACCAGCCAGGGTTATTATTCAAATTTGCCCGCAACATTTCCGGGTAAATCGGCCAATATTTCATATACCGACTATTTGCCGAGCATTAATGCCAAATATGCGCTGACAGACAACCAGGCCATCAGGGCATCCTATTTTCAATCAGTTTTGCGGCCCGCATTTGCGGATTTTATCCCTTATCCTGATGTAACCAGCGATGACCCGAATGCTTCATTAGGAAACCCCTATTTACAACATACAGTAATAAATAACTACGACTTGAGGTATGAGTTTTTCCCCGGCGTGTTCGACGAATTTATGGCCGGCGGATTTTACAAGTATCTTATTAATCCCATTGAAAAAGTTTTACTGCAGGGGCCAAGCGGAGCTACTTTGTATCTGCAGCCCGAAAACCTCGGTAACGCTCAAAATTACGGTGCGGAACTCACAGCCAAAAAATTCTTCGGAAACATCGGATTTTCAGTTAACTACACTTACACCCAATCGCAAATTACTACGCCCAAAAGTATAAACGTTCAGGGCACTGTTACTTCAAGGTCGCAAAGTCGTCCGTTGCAGGGGCAGGCTGCCAACGTGGGCAATGTGTCGCTATTATACAAAAATTCCAAAATAGGAGTAGAGGGCCAATTGTCGTTGGGTTATACCGGCGAAAGAATAGCCGCCGTATCGCAATATTTTGCTTTAGATACCTGGGAAAAAGCGTCAACCTATCTCGACTTTTCCGCACAGAAAACACTGGGCAGGCATTTCATCCTTTTTGTGAAGGCAAACAACCTGCTAAACACACCTTACCAGTTATTCATCAAACAAAACAATACCAGCAATTATTCCGGATTGCTGAAATACCCACACCAGGAGAGCCCCAACTACACCACGGTGGAATATGACCATTATTTCGCCCGGTACAATTTAGGGGTAAGGTTCAAATTTTAAATTCAAATCAATAGGTAAAAACAGTAACAATTAAACATTAATCATGAAAAAGCTAAAATTTATTTCGTTGGGCGTCGCGCTTTTTGCCCTTGCTGCCTGCAGTAAGAAAAAAGACAATGTGGTGGTATCGGTACCGCAAATCGTGGTTGGAAAACCAATCAGCAATTCGGCAACTTTAACTGCCGGAACTTATAAGGGAACGATGCTTGCCAATCAAACCTATACTGTGTCGGGAGATATCACCATCAATGCAGGCGATACATTGCTGATACAAAAAGGCGTAAAAATCAACATGACCAAAGGCGCTAACTTTATCGTTAATGGCGATTTGATCAGCCTTGGCACCAAGGACGCACCGGTTACCATTACCGACCCGCGCCGCTCTAAAACAACAGGCGCATCTACCGTTGCGGCAGATTCGGCTTACGTTGGTGGTTGGGGTGGTATATATGCGAGTAATTCGGCAAAATTGGTTGTGCTTAAATGGACACACCTTGATTTTGGCGGCGCAGCTTTAAAGGCTTTACCGTTTGCTAACGCGAATTCGCTGAAAGCCGGCGCACAGTTTGTGCTTTATTTCTGCAACCCTACCGGCGTTTTCATCATGGAAGATTCATGGATATATGGTTCTCCTGATGATGCTACCCGTTTTTACGGCGGCTACTACAACATCATGAGAAATACCATGGAGAAATGCGGCGGCGTTGGCGGCGACGGCTTTAATGCAAAAGGAAGCGCAACAGGTAACATGGCTTATAACCTGATTATCGGCGGTGCAACCAATGGTACCAAAACGGCCAGCGATGGTACTACAGCCGGCGAATGCCAGTTCACCATGTACAATAATACCTATGTAAATGATGGTTTCAGAAATACCGGTGTGTTTGGTGCAAGAAGCGGCTCTGTTGAGATAGAAAACAACTCAAGGGCATTGGTTTATAACAACCTGATCGTTGATTGCGATTTCGGTGTGCGTATTGCAGGCGGCCCGGGTGGCGCAAAAGTTTATCTGGCTGACACTACCAATACCACCTCCAGCTCGACTGTAATCGCCAAAACTGCTTATGGCTATAATTTCTATTATGTTGATAATGCTACCATGGCCGGCCAGATTGTGCCGACAAGCGTTGCCCAGCCGGTAGTTACCCATCCGCAGTCGACAGATATCCCGAATATGGCTGCGTTTTTGCCAAATTACACGTTTGGTCAAACTTACGACGGCACTTCATTAGTAGGTAAAAATAATCCAATGTTTGTTAATTATCCTTTACCGGCAGCCGCTAATTTCTGGATTACGCAGGCATCCGTTGATGGCTATAATTTCCGGTTACAGTCGGGCTCTCCTGCAATCGGCAAAGGTACTACCTCTGCATTTACACCTATAACAGCTGGCATTCCTATTGACCCTAACTTCGGATCGAGCGGTATAACTGCTCCCGGAAAAGATATGGGTTGCTATCAGTCAAATGGTTCAGGTAACCAACACTAATATTTATTTTTAATGAAACTTAGCCCGGCAACCCATTTTTTGAGTAATCAATACAGGTATTATTTAACAATTGGCTTGCTGGGCTTTTTTATGATCTTCAGTTTTTCCTGTAAAAAGCCGGGCACTCCCGCTTTACCGGTAAAAGATTCCACCATTGTAGTGTCAAAACCAGTGGTGTTTACGATTCCTTCCTATAACCCTTCGGGTTTGGATACGACAAAATTGTTTAATGCTGTACCTGTGGTTAACAACCTTGTCCGCAAGGATCTCCTGGAAATCTCAGGTGTTGCCGCGAGCCGGACAAACCCAGGGATTTTATATATTCATAACGACAGCGGCAACCCAAACCAGGTATACCTTACGGATGGCACCGGCGCCGATAAGGGAACACTAACGTTAACGCAAGTCGGCAACCGTGATTGGGAAGATATAGCCGTAGGGCCCGGGCCTGCTGCCGGGGGAAATTACGTTTATGTAGGGGATATAGGGGACAATAACTCGGTATATAGTTCCGTGTTTGTTTATCGTTTTCCTGAACCCAACCTATCTGGCAAAACAATTCCATACATCACAGACATTCCCTCAGTTGATGTCATCGAGCTAAAATATCCCGATGGGCACCGCAACGCCGAAACACTGATGGTTGACCCGCTAACTAAAGACATTTATATTGCCAGTAAGGAAAGCAATGTTTCAAAAATATATGTGGCCCGGTATCCGCAAAGCACCACTGCAGTTACCACGATGACCCCTGTGGTACAGTTATATTTCAACAAGGCAACCGGCGGCGATATTTCGCCCGATGGCACCGAAATACTGTTGAGGAGCAATGAGCTAATTTGGTACTGGAAGCTTTCGCCGGGAACAAATATTTCAGCTGGCCTGCTTACTCAACCCCATGTAGCACCTTATGCCAATAACGAGCCGCAAGGCGAAGGCATCGGCTTCGCGGCTGATGGAACCGGTTATTACACCGATACCGAGATCAGGGACCATCCCGGTCACTTGGCAACGATGTCTTTTTATAAAAGGAAGTAGGTTTTTCTTAATATTCCAGGTATCTCAAACAAAAACAGGTCTGTTTGCTTTCTATTATCTAAAACAGATACCATGTCATTTGATCAATACCACGAACCCGTAGAAGAATTGTCCGACGAAACAAGAACCTTCGCCCGGATGATCGTTTCCCTAACTGAAGAAGCTGAAGCCATAAACTGGTACGAGCAGCGTATTTCGGTGGAAAAGGATAAATCAGCAAAGGCCATTATGCAGAATGCCCAGCAGGAGGAGTTTAAACACTTCGGTATGGACCTCGAGTTTTTACTGCGCAAAAAGCCCGTTTGGCAAGCTACCCTTAAAGCCATTTTATTTAAAAAGGGCGATATTGTTGAGCTGGGCGAAAAAGGTGAAGAAGCAGCAGAATAGTAATTAATGCAATTTTTCTTATAAGAAAGCGAGTTGCCCTCCATGACTTATTGTGCGATAAAGTTTACGATGCTGAATCGATAATATCGCCATTAACCCGAAACACAATCCAAACTGATATGAGCAAACTGAAAATTTCCTTTTTTGTAATAGTTGTTTTCGGTTTTTGCGCGTGCCAGTCTGAAAAGCCTAAAGAATTACTTGCACCGGCTAAGCCGCTTTTTACAAAGGGTAGCTTTGGATATGATCTTTCGTTTTTAAGGCAAAAGGATACCGTAATTGTTTTGTACAGCGACGGCGGAAAAGGAAAGGTTATTGTATCGCCAAAATACCAGGGCAAAGTATTCACATCTACAGCCGACGGATTGAACGGGCAAAGCTTTGGCTGGATCAATTACAATGCCTTTAGCCAAAAAAAGCTCGACCCGCATATGAACGCCTACGGGGGAGAAGACCGGCTGTGGATTGGGCCGGAGGGTGGTAAGTTCGCCCTGTTTTTTAAGCCCAAATCTAAAATGCAGTTCAGCAACTGGCACACTCCGCCGGGAGTTGATTTCGAAGAATGGAAAAAAACCGCCAGTAACAATAAAAAGGCATCGCTTACCAAAGCCATGCAAATGGTGAATTATGCCGGGATGTTACTGACATTTTCCATTAACCGTGATATAGAGATCATCGATGTTCCGGATATAAAGAAATTACTGGGGGTTGATTTTGATGATAAGATAAAATCGGTGGCCTTTAAAACCAGCAATACGATAACCAATACCGGCAACCAGCAATGGGACAAAAAAAGCGGTGCGCCCTGTTTGTGGAACCTGGATATGTTTGCACCAACGGCACAAACTGTAACGATAATTCCTTACGAACGTAAATCGAAGGGAAAAGTAGCGACGACCGATTACTTTGGCGAAATTTCAAAAGATCGTATTAAATACCATAAAGGCGTTCTCTTGTTTAAAGCCGATGGGAAATCGCGGGGTAAGCTGGGCTTATCCCCCGGGCATGCAAAAAATATGGCTGGCAGCTATGATGGTCAGAATAATGTATTAACCGTAACACTATTCGATCTCGACCCAAAATCGATTTACCTGAACCAGGAATGGAAAACTACTAAAAACCCTTTCAATGGCGATGCTGTGAATGCCTATAACGATGGCCCCTTAGCAAATGGAACCCAACTTGGGCCGTTTTATGAAATAGAAAGTGTTTCGCCTGCCGCATTTTTAAAGCCCGGTGAAAAACTGACCCACGCCCATAGTGTGTTTCATTTTACCGGGGATAAGGATGAGTTGAATAAAATAGCCCTGAAAACACTTGGAATTTCTTTGCAGGATATACAAGCTGCATTTAAATAATTATATTCATGGCGCCAATAGCTAAGCCTTGAGTCGGGAGTCTTAAGTCTTAAGCCTGATTAAACCTGGTTAATGCCCATGACGACAAATAAAAACCTGTATGCGATAGCGCTTATTACTTCGTTGTTTTTTTTGTGGGGCGTTGCGCTGAATCTTAATCCAATTCTTATCCCGCACTTAAAAAAGGCTTGTGAGCTAACTGACCTGCAATCATCGCTTGTCGACTCGGCATCCTATCTCGCTTATTTTATTCTACCAATTCCCGCCGCGCTGTTTATGAAACGGTATGGTTATAAAGGTGGCATATTGCTAGGATTGATTCTTTTTGCATGCGGCGCGTTTTTATTTTATCCCGCAGCAGCGGTGCGGAGCTTTATGTTTTTCTTGTTCGCCTTATTTGTGCTTTTCTCCGGGGCAGCATTTTTGGAAACTGCCGCCAATCCGTATATAACCGTTCTGGGCGACCCGTCATCCGCAACCCGGCGCATCAATTTTTCGCAGTCCTTCAACGGACTGGCTGCTACACTTGCCCCGTTGATCGGCGGCGTTTTTATCCTGTCCGGTAAAAATTTAACAACGGCTCAAAAGGCGACCATGTCATCCGGGCAGTTGAATGCTTATTTAAATAAAGAAGCCTCTGCAGTTCAAATACCATATTTAATAATCGGGCTTGTTGTACTCACCGTCGCGATATTGATATTCAGAAAGCTATTGCCTGAGATCGTGGAAGAGGACACCGAAACAGCAGAAGACAAAAAACGATCATTAGCCGGAAAAATAGGTGTGTTACTGCGAAGAAAGCAGCTCATGACCGGTGTACTGGCCGAATTTTTTTACGTGGGCGCACAGGCTGGTGTACTGGGATTTTTTATCCGGTTTTCAGAACGTGTAGCGGGCATGGGCGAAAAATCGGCCGCGGCTTTTCTGACCGCAGCCGCGCTGGGTTTTATGGTCGGCCGCTTTAGCGGGACATTCCTGATGAGATTTGTAAACCCGGTAAAAATATTGGTTACGTATAGCTTAATAAATATATTCCTGCTTATCCTGGCTGTCGCATTGCATGGGAAATTTTCGGTATTCGCATTAATTGGCGTTGCATTTTTTATGTCAATTATGTTCCCGACCATATTTTCGTTGAGTATCCGCGGCCTTGGGTCAAAAACAAAATTAGGCTCATCATTGGTGATCATGGGTATTGTTGGCGGCGCGGTTATCCCGCCCATTATGGGTAAGGTGTCGGATATGAGCAATATTCAATATGCCTACCTTGTGCCCATCGTGTGTTTTAGCTACATATTTTATTTTGCTTATGGTAATTTGAAGGTTAAAAAAGTGGAATTGGTAGTGGCACATTAATGAATGTAGGTAAAGGCGCTGAGGACTCACCCGGTCTTTGAGATACCCTCTTTCCGGTTTACCGGAGAGAGGGTGGTCGATTCGCCGGTAGGCGAATACGACCGGGTGAGTCAACTACGCCTGCAAATACATAAATTAGAATAATATGGACTTACAACTATCAAACAAAGTAATCATTGTAACCGGCGGCGCAAAGGGAATAGGCGAGGGGATTGTAAAAGTACTGGCAGCGGAAGGCGCCATTCCCGTTATAGTGGGAAGAAGCGAAGAAGATAATATCAAAGTTGTAAAATATATTGAACGCAATGGCGGGAAGGCCGCGCAAGTAGTTGCTGAACTGACCGAGCCGAATGAATGTGAGAGAGCAGTAAGGGATATTTTAACCAAATTCGGCCGGATTGACGGTTTGGTTAATAACGCCGGTGTAAATGATGGGGTGGGGTTGGAGAGTGGAAATTACGAAGCTTTTATGGCGTCGCTGCATAAAAATGTGGTGCATTATTACCTGATGGCCCATTTTGCTTTGCCGGCACTAAAAAAATCGAAAGGACCGATCGTTAATGTCTCATCAAAAACCGCGGATACCGGCCAGGGCAATACGTCCGCATATGCGGCATCGAATGGCGGCCGTAATGCGTTAACACGCGAGTGGGCGGTTGAATTGCTGAAATATGGCATCCGTGTAAATGCAATTGTAGTTGCCGAGTGCTGGACGCCTCTATATGAAAACTGGATAAAAACCTTACCCGACCCGAATGCGAAACGCAAAGAAATTGAATCAAAAATCCCCTTAGGCAACCGCATGACCACCACCGAAGAAATAGCCAATATGGCCGCGTTTTTATTGTCGGAGAAATCAAGCCATACAACCGGACAACTTATTTATGTGGATGGCGGATATGTGCATCTGGACAGGGCGTTGGCGAATGCTTGAGGTTCGTGAGTGGTTGATTGGGTTGATTTAGTGAGCGGTTGTCCAGATAATTGCTAATTTAACTCAATAAACTTAGTCAACTTAATCCAACCCAATCAACTAATTCAACAATGACCAAAATAGATTCCCACCAGCATTTTTGGAAATTCGACCCGGTAAGGGATAGCTGGATCGATGATTCGATGTCGGCAATCCGGCGGGATTTTATGCCCGCTGATCTGGCGCCGGTATTGAAAAAATTTGAGATGGATGGTTGTGTTGCTGTACAGGCCGATCAATCCGAAACCGAAACGGAATTCCTACTCAACCTGGCTGATGAAAATGATTTTATAAAAGGCGTGGTAGGCTGGGTTGATTTGCGGGACGATGCCGTCGGTAAACGCCTTGAATACTTTAGCCGGTTTAAAAAATTGAAGGGCTTCAGGCATATACTGCAGGGCGAGGCCGACAGGGCGCTTATGCTGAATCCACAGTTTACAAATGGCATACGTTTGCTAAAACCGTTCGACTTCACGTACGATATCCTGATATTTCCCGACCAACTGGGTTATACACACCAATTTGTAAAAACTTTTGGGGGGCACCGGTTTGTGATCGATCATATTGCCAAGCCGGATATTAAAAACGGAAACATTGACCGCTGGGCAAGCGGCATGAAGGCCATAGCAAAGCACGAAAATGTGTGGTGTAAAATTTCAGGGATGATAACAGAAGCCGATTGGCAAAACTGGGTGTTAAGTGATTTTGAGCCTTATCTGGATATTGTTTTTGAAGCATTCGGCTCAAAAAGGGTGATGTTCGGTTCCGACTGGCCGGTTTGCAACGTGGCCGGCGGATACCAGCAAATGCTTTCGGTGGTAAAAAATTATACGTCAAAATTGTCTAAAGATGAACAAGCCCGATTTTGGGGCTTGAATGCAATCGAATTTTATAAACTTAATTGGTGATTTCATGTATAAGCTTCGGGAGCGATTTAAAAGTAATCATACAAGCTTTAGACTTGCACCACGACGGCCGTTACATGCCGCTGCAGGATGATATCGCATCAGTCGTATTTTGGTATCAAAGTGAGCCGCATGGAATATTTCCCGTATTTCCCACCAAAGATCAATTGGAAGTAAACTAACCAATTTTTAAATTATAATCGGAACAAAACGCCGGGCTAAGGGTTGATATTAGGATTTGTATAACAAATGTAAATTTCAATCATTTAATTAGATGTTTAAACATCTAATATTTATATTTGTTCAACATTTAAAAACAATCAAAACATTAAATATCATGGCAACAGCAACAAAATGGGTGTTAGATCCCATGCATTCCGAGATCCAGTTCAAAGTAAAACACCTCGTTATTTCAACGGTAACCGGTTCGTTCAAGACCTTTGAAGGAACAGCGGAGACAACCAATGATGACTTTGAAGATGCAAAAGTTTCCCTCACAATAAATACCGACAGCATCGATACGAACCAGGGGCAGCGGGACGACCATTTAAAGTCGGCTGATTTTTTTGATGCAGCCAATTTTCCGCAAATTACTTTTAACTCGACCTCGTTCAAAAAAACAGGCGATGACCAATACAAACTGGTTGGCGACCTTACCATTAAAGGCGTAACCAAGCATGTTACTCTCGATGTTGAGTATGGTGGCTCAAACGACGATTTTTATGGTAACACCAAATCAGGTTTTGAAGTAACCGGTAAAATCAGCCGTAAAGAATTTGGTTTAACCTGGGGTGGCGTAACCGAAGCAGGAGCTGTGGTGGTTGGCGACGATATTAAATTATTTATCAACGTTCAGTTTGCGAAACAAAAATAATCGGATTTCGAATTCTGAATTATATAATATCCCGGAAGCTAAATAGGAATTGTTCAAAATTTCAAAATAGCTTTCCGGGATTTTTGTTGTATTTATGCAATAACGCCCGATATACACATTCCAATAACAATGCTTATAAAGATATATCCCGAAAATCCGAACCCGAAGGCCATCGAGCAGGTGGTTGAGGTATTGCGCAAGGGTGGATTGATCATTTATCCTACAGACACGGTTTATGGCCTGGGTTGTGATATTACCAATCATAAAGCCATAGAGGCCATTTGCAAAATCAGGAATATTAAACCGGACAAGGCCAATTTTTCGTTCGTATGCTATGATTTAAGTCACATTTCCGACTTTATCAAGCCAATCGACAATACCACCTTCCGTGTACTGAAAAAGGCGCTTCCGGGGCCGTTTACCTTTATTTTTAATGCCAATCATAACGTTCCAAAACTATTAAGTTCAAATAAAAAAACAGTAGGCATCCGGGTACCGGATAATGATATTGCCCGCGAAATAGTCAAAGTGTTAGGGAACCCCATACTTTCAACTTCAATTAAGGACGAGGATGAGATCATCGAATACTCAACCGACCCGGAATTGATACACGAGAAATACGAAGATCTTGTCGATCTGGTAATTGATGGAGGTTATGGAGAAAATATTCCGTCCACAGTCGTCGACTGCACTGGTGGCGAGTTTGAAATTATGCGTGAAGGTAAGGGTGAACTGGAATTGTATTTATAATAATTACGGATTCTACGGATTAATTCGAATTTCACGAATTCCAGTAACGTCTCATTGACTAAGGATGGATGGATTTTACAAAGGATTGTATTTTATCCAAATAACCCTCTGTTCCCAACAATTTCACGAAAGCGCTGCCTACAATTGCCCCGCTGGCATATTCACAAGCCTTTTTAAATGATTTATCGTCAGATATACCAAAACCTATTATCGCAGGGTTTTTCAACTGCATGGCTTTGATACGCTTGTAATAATCCTCGATGTTAGTGGATACCTGTAAATTACCGCCGGTTATTGATGAGGATGAAAGCAGGTAAATAAAGCTGTTGCTCAGTTCATCTATCTTGCGGATGCGATCCTCAGAAGTTTGCGGGGTTACCAAGAAAATGTTGCTGAGATTATTGTCAATAAAATATTGAGAATACATGGCTTCGTATTCGTACATCGGCAAGTCGGGTACAATTATGCCATCCACACCAACCTCGGCAGCTTGCTTGCAAAAGCGTTCGACGCCATATTGCACGATCGGGTTGACATAGCCCATCAAAAGAATAGGGATAGTTATGCGCTTACGCAGATCCTTTAGCTGCTCGAAAAGCAGGGTTAAGGTCATTCCGTTTTCAAGCGCTCTTTCCGAACTATGTTGTATTGTCGGGCCGTCGGCTACCGGGTCGGAGTAGGGGAAGCCGATTTCAAGAAAATCAACACCCGCTTTTTCCAAAGCCTCCGCAATCTCCAGCGTGGCATCCAGTTCCGGATATCCTGCGGTATAGTAGATGGATAGTAAATTATCCTTTTTTTTATTGAAAAGCGCGTTCAGACGGTTCATTCTTAGCTGATAGTTCATGGTTCATAGTTCATGGTTGAAGCTCGTGACGAACTATGAACCATGAACTATAAGCAATCAAAAATTGAAATATTTTATATATGTATCCAAATCCTTATCTCCCCGGCCTGATAAGCAAATCACCACGTTATCATCCGGTTTAAAAGTCATTTTTTCAAGATAGGCGAGGGCATGTGCGGTCTCAATTGCCGGTATGATACCTTCGAGTTGAGAACACAGTAAGCCAGCTTGCAATGCCTCATCATCGGTAATACTTACATATTGGGCGCGGTTAATTTTATACAAATGCGCATGCTGCGGGCCTATCCCGGGGTAATCCAAACCGGCTGAAATGGAATAAGGTTCAACTACCTGCCCGTCATCGGTTTGCATCAGGATGGTACGACTGCCATGCAAAACGCCTTCGCGGCCTAAAAAAGTTGTGGCGGCTGAATGTCCGCTGCCGACACCTTTACCAGCTGCTTCAACAGCTATGAGTTTTACCTCCTCATCATCCAGAAAATGATAGAACATTCCCATAGCGTTGCTGCCGCCGCCTACACAAGCCATTACATATTCTGGCAATTCCTTCCCGGTTTGTTCCCGAAGCTGTTTTTTAGCTTCCGCAGAAATGATCGATTGAAAGCGGGCTACCATATCCGGATAAGGATGGGGCCCTACAACCGAACCAATAATATAATGCGTATCAACCGGGTTACCTATCCAATCACGCAGTGCTTCGTTCGTGGCATCTTTTAACGTTTTACTGCCTGATGTTGCCGGAACCACTGTCGCGCCAAGCATTTTCATGCGCGAAACATTAGGTGCCTGGCGTTCCATATCTACCTCGCCCATGTACACCACACATTCTATACCTTTTAACGCACAAACTGTAGCTGTTGCCACGCCGTGCTGCCCCGCGCCGGTTTCGGCGATAATACGCTTTTTGCCCAGCCGAATAGCCAATAAGATCTGCCCTATAGCATTATTGATCTTATGCGAGCCGGTATGATTCAAATCCTCGCGTTTGAAAAATATGTTGGCGCCATACCGTTCGGAAAACCGTTTAGCATGATACAAAGGCGATGGCCGGCCTACATAGTCCCTCAGCAACTGATCGAACTCGGCAATAAAGTCAGCGTCGTTAATGATCTTTAAATACTGCTCGCGCAATTCCTCAACGTTCGGGTATAGCATCTCGGGTATATACGCCCCCCCGAAATCTCCGTAATATCCCTTATCGTTAACCCCGTATTTCATTGGTATATGCTTTTTTAACGGTTTCAAATGCTTTTTTCAAATGCTCAATATTTTTTATGCCCGGCGCATCCTCAAACTTACTGTTCAGGTCGATGCCATATAATTGCGGGTGATGTAAAGTCATTACCTCCTCTATATTCGCGGGACTTATACCGCCGCTTAAAAAAAACGGGATATCCAGCTTATACTTATTAAGAACCGACCAGTCAAAAGGTTTTCCCGATCCGCCGTGTTTTTCAGTTTTGGTGTCGAATAAAAAAAAGTCCACCTTGCCTGCGTAATCTTCCAGCTGATCAAAATCAAAATTACCGTCAACACCAAAGGCTTTGATCACTTTAACTTTGTTTCTGAAGGCCCGGGCGAAATCTGGCGTTTCGTTTCCATGCAGCTGTATCGTATCAAAATTGTACTTATCTATGAGCTTATTGATTTCTTCGACGCTTTCGTTTACAAATACAGCCGTTTTATGTATCGATGCCGGAACGCCATTGAAGATTTCTTCATCCGGTGTTTCAACGTACCGCGGTGAATTTTTGTAAAAAATAAAGCCCATAAGGTCGGGGTTCAAAGCCGCAATAGCTTTGATGTTTTCAGGCATCTTTAAACCGCAAACCTTGATTTTCATTTCAATTGCTTAGTAAAGTTTTAAAACTTTTTAACGCGTGCTTGCCCATCAGTGAGGCCTCGGTTTCATAGAAACAATCCGCGAAGCTTTTTTCAGGGTGAATTGTTTTTATGGCCAGTGCCGCATTTGCCAGCACCACATTATTTTGTGCAGTTGTTGCAGCTCCGTTCAGCACTTTCATAAAAATATCCGCAGATTCACCCACTGTAGAGCCGCCTGTTATTTCGCGGGCGTCGAGTTTGGTAAATCCAAGATTTTCGATACTGTTTATTTTTTCACCATCGGCCGAAAAGGTCTTAAAATCGCACGTAAGCGAAATTTCATCGTAACCCTCAAGCGCGTTCACTATAGTGTATTTTGAATTAGATTTTTGATACAGGTAGGCATAAACCCGGGCAAGTTCTAAGTTAAACACCCCTACCAGCTGGTTTTTAGGTTTGGCCGGGTTAACCAGCGGACCAAGCATATTGAAAAATGTTTTTACACCCAGTTCTTTACGTATAGGCGCCACCGTTTTCATGGCCGGGTGAAATAACGGCGCGTGCAAAAAGCAAATATTGGCATACTCAATATTCTCCTTTAGTTTATCGGTATCGTTGGTGAATTTGTATCCAAGATATTCCATTACGTTAGATGAGCCGCAACCCGAAGAAACCCCGTAATTTCCATGCTTAGCTACTTTGTATCCTGCACCAGCAACCACGAAGGATGCTAGTGTAGAGATATTAAAGGTATCCTTACCATCGCCGCCGGTACCGCAAAGGTCGATCAGATCGCGGGTGCCCAAATTTACCTGCATGCATAACTCAAGCATTGCATCCCTGAAACCTTCCAGCTCATTAACGGTAATGCTGCGCATGCAATAAGCGGTCATAAACGCCGCCATTTGCGAGTTGTTATAATTCCCCTGGGCAATTAAAATCAAAATATCCTTTGATTGCTCTCTTGAGAATGTTTTATTTTCAAACAGGTGATTTAATATCGGTTTCATACTCACTTGCTGATTGCTCCTTCCGGTTTCAATTATTGTATTTATAAATTCGTGTGCCTATTTAATATAAAAAAAGGGTTACCGCATGGCAACCCTTCTGAATATTTAAAAAACAAAAATGGGATTGCCTTACGATTTCTCGTTTAGCCACCACCAATTGTTGTTTACTGTTTTCATTATGATTATGCCACAAATATGGAAATAGTTTTTACTAAAACCAAGGATAATGATATTTTTACGTGGGCAAGTTGATCAAGCAGGTGTTGATTAAGTTAAGTGGTTAAAGCCTCTGAAACTCAATCAACATTCCACTTAATCTAACCTAATCAACCATCTTATGGCCATACACAAACGAAAAATAAACCCGGAAGATGACCTCGGCTTTGGCCCCCAGCCGGTGATCAAAAACCAGCCGTTGGTTAACAAGGACGGCTCGCCGAATGTACGTCGCGTTGGTTTGCCGTTTTTCAATACTGCCAATAATTATCATACACTGATAACCATGAGCTGGACAAAATTCTGGCTGCTTGTTTTAAGCGGATATCTGATCCTGAATATCATTTTCGCCTTCATTTATATGTCGTTCGGGCCTAATAGCCTGGATGGATCGTCGGGTAACACGCCTTTTCATCATTTTATGGATGCGTTCTTTTTCTCGGCGCAAACCATATCAACTGTGGGCTACGGACGTATCAGTCCGAAAGGGATGGCGTCGAACAGTGTTGCTGCGTTGGAATCAATGATGGGGTTACTGGCCTTTGCACTTGCGACTGGTTTACTGTACGGACGCTTCTCGAGGCCGTCGGCACAAATAGTATACAGTAAAAATATGCTGATTGCGCCATACCTGGATAACAGTAGGGGCGTTATGTTCAGGCTGGCAAATCTGCGCCGCAACATGCTGATCGACCTGGAGATTGAAATTATCTTCTCGTTCAACGAAACGGTCGATGGTAAAACCGTGCGTCGTTTTTACCCGCTCGAAGTGGAACGGCGTAAAGTAAGTTTATTGACGATGAACTGGACCATTGTGCATCCGCTTGACGAAAAAAGCCCGTTGAAAGATATGACCCAGGAAGACCTCGAAAAAACCGAAGCCGGCTTTGCCATATTGCTAAGGGCCTTTGACGACACCTTTTCGCAAACGATTCATTCCCGCACTGCATATCAATATAATGAAATCGTGTGGAATGCGAAATTCAAGCCCGTTTTTGATCGTGACGAAGACGGGCGGATCGTTTTGGATTTGGGTAAGATAAGTGACTACGCGTTGGTTGACAGCTCATAGTGCAAAGCCCCTTAGTTCAATAGCGAGTTTTTCTCTTTCGCAATTGTTTTATAAACAAGTTTATCCAATAAACCGGGTAAAAACTTATTTAAAAACACGGTTAGTTTTCCCTGGCTCGTCATAATCAGTGTCCGCTTCCCATTTTCGATGCCGTCTGCTATTATAACTGCTACTTCATCGGCGGTCATCATTTTGTTTTCTTCGAGTGTGCTTTCTCCCTGTTGAGTGCCATCTGCCGCAAGTGCAGTGTTTCGGATATTGGAAGCGGTAAAGCCCGGGCAAGCGGTCATTACATGCACCCCGGTATTTAAATTCTCAACCCGCAGCGCATCCAGGAAACCGTTTACAGCAAATTTTGATGCGGAATAACCAGTACGGCCAGGCAGGCCCTTATAGCCGGCAATTGAGGAAACTCCTACAATGCTGCCTTTGGTTTTTAATATTTGGGGCAGTGCATATTTGGTACAGTATACTGTGCCCCAAAAATTCACATCCATAACTGATTTTAACACACCCAGATCGGCGTCCTTAAATAGTGCCCGCATGGATATACCAGCGTTATTTATTAAAATATCTATTTTTTTAAAGGTGGTCAGCGTTTGCTTAATAAGGTGCTCGCAATCCTCTTCAACCGATACATCGCACTGCACGGCAATAGCTGTTATTTTATATTGTTGTTCAAGGCTTTGCGTTATTTCGCACAGGGTAACATATTGACGGGCGGCCAATACCAGATTGCAGCCGCGTTTGGCGAGCTCTGTAGCCAATGATTTGCCTATTCCTGAAGAGGCGCCGGTGATAATTGCTACTTTATCATTTAACTTCATAAGTTGACGGGTATAACTGGGCTGCGCCTGCAACTTTCAATTCAGGCATTTTAAACATGTATTTATTGGCGAATATAAACATAGCGCCATAAAAATGTTTAAAACTGTTCCAGCTAAATTTGGCCACGTTCTGACTTTGGTAGTCGATGATGAATGTCTTTGGGAAATAATAATTTTTATAACCCGCCAGCCTGATACGGTAGGATAGGTCGATATTATGACCATGGGTAACGAAACGGTCGTCGAATAAACCGGTTTCATTTAAAACAGAGCGGCGAAGCAGCATACAGGCTTCGTTTAGAATATCAATTTCAGCAATCTGGAATTCTTCAACCCAATCCTTGCGGTTGCGGTTGTATAAACGGGTTTTTGATAAATGCTTTGCAAAACCGATCAATTTAAAGAATCCGGCCCAGGTTTCATTTAACCCGTGTATTGATTCGGGAATAAAACGCCCCTGTGGCGATAACATTCTGACGCTTAGGCCGCCAGTGTCCAAATGCTGATCCATAAAAGCAAGCATTTTGTCGATCGACTCTTTGCCGCTTATTGTATCCGCATTGACCAGTAAAATATACTCTCCGGCAGCAATTTGCAATGCCTGGTTGTTTGCTTTTGCGATCCCCTGGTCGGTTTCGTTGGCAATTACACGGGCTTCAGGGAAGTAATTTTCAAGCATTTCCAATGATCTGTCAGTGGATGCATTGTCAACTATAAATAGCTCATAATCAACATTTTTGCAGGCTGATATTAGTGAATTCAATGCCTGTTTTAGTAATTTACAACAATTGTGATTTACTACGATTAAAGATAATTTCATATTTATTTAGGTAAAGATGTTTCATATGGAACACGTGTAGCGATGGATCGGCCTAAGGTGATCTCATCTACGTACTCCAATTCTCCACCAAAAGCTATGCCACGAGCTATTGTTGAGATAGTTACCCCGAAATTTTTTAATCGTTTATTTAAATAAAATAAAGTTGTATCACCCTCCATGGTGGCGCTAAGGGCAAAAATAATCTCCTTCGTTTCATTCGCTTTTAGGCGTTCGACAAGTGAATCCACCTCCAGGTCGGATGGGCCGACGCCGTCCATTGGCGAAATCAATCCGCCCAGTACATGATACACGCCGTTATATTGATTGGTATTCTCAATGGCCATGACGTCGCGGGTGTCTTCCACAACGCAAATGGTGCCGTGGTCGCGTTTGAGCGAAGCGCAGATCTGGCAAACAGCATTATCCGAAATATTGAAACATACCTGGCAAAATTGTATCTCGTTACGGAGCTTACTGATGGTTGTACTGAATCTCTCTACGTCGCCTTTATCCTGGTTGAGCAGATGAAGTACCAGGCGTAAAGCAGTTTTTTGTCCAACGCCCGGCAATTTGGCGAATTCGGCAACAGCATCTTCAAGCAGCTTCGAGGAAAAGTTCATTAGGCAAAGATAGTTTGAAAAGCGGAAGTCCGAAAATTGGAAAAGGCCGAGCTATTTCTCGCAGTTAAAATATTTTTGTTTAATAAAGTTCTATACATAACTTGTCGGCAACTAATATCTTTAACAATCGTTCGGATGGTTTCACTTCCGGACTAAAATAATAACATGGCCCCAGCAGTATTACTTTCGTTTATTATAGGTTACTTTCTTGTATTGCTGGTTATATCATGGTTGACATCGCGTAAGTCGGCTGATAACGATACTTTTTTTATAGCCAATCGTAACTCCAAATGGTACCTGGTCGCATTTGGAATGATTGGCACAGCATTGAGTGGAGTTACGTTTATATCCGTCCCCGGTAAAGTTGGCGCACCAACCGGGGATCAGTTCGAATATTTCCAGTTCGTATTAGGTAATGCAGCCGGCTTTGTCATTATAGCAACTGTGCTGCTGCCGCTGTACTACAGATTAAAGTTAACGTCGATTTATAGCTATATCGAAGGGGCGTTGGGCACCTGGAGTTATAAAACGGCGGCCGGCATTTTTTTGATCAGTCGTATTATTGGTTCGGCTTTCAGGCTTTACCTTGTTGTTATCGTATTGCAAAAATTTATATTCGACAGTTATCATGTGCCCTTTGCAGTTACGGGATTAATCTGTCTTGGGCTCATCTGGTCATACACATTCAGGGGAGGATTGAAGACCATTATAATTACCGACAGCCTGCAAACATTATTCCTGGTGTCCTCGGTATTTCTATCCATCTATTTCATTTGCCAGAGTTTACACTATAATATTTTTGAAGCTGCCGAAGCCATTAAGAATAGCAGCTATTCGAAAATTTTCTTTTTCAACAACTTTTTTAGCAGCAAGTTCCATTTTGTTAAGGCCTTTTTAGGAGGGTTGTTTATCACGGTTGCCATGACCGGACTCGACCAGGACCTGATGCAAAAAAACCTCAGCCTTAAAAATATCCACGAAGCAAAAAAGAATATGTTCAGTTTTACGGCGGTGTTTGTGGTTATTAATATTTTCTTTTTAAGTGTAGGCGCACTCCTTTGGTTGTACGCCAACAAATATGGTATCAGGGTTGAAAAAACCGACTATTTATATCCTACCATAGCATTAAAATATCTTGGCTTAGTACCAGCCATGGTTTTTATGCTGGGGCTAACCGCAGCAACTTTTGCTACAACCGACTCAGCCTTAACGGCCCTCACCACTTCTTTTTGCGTTGATTTTTTAGGGTTTAATAAGAAACAAAACGCCAATAAAAAGATGGTACGTACACGTCATTATGTGCATATTGCCTTTTCGGGTTGCTTATTTTTAACCATAATTATATTCAATGCGTTAAACGATGGGGCAGTAGTTAATGCTATATTTAAAGTAGCATCATATACCTATGGTCCATTATTAGGCCTTTACTCATTCGGATTATTTGCCGGAAAACTACAGGTCAGGGACAAGCTGGTGCCGTTTATTTGTTTAATATCGCCGGCTATTTGCTATTATTTAAGCACGCATTCGGCCGAATTGATGGGCGGATACGTTTTTGATAACGAACTTATATTAATTAACGGATTAATTACCTTTATAGGTTTGCTATTTACTTCATCATTAAAAACAAAGCAAAACCATAAACCAATTAATTCAATAAATCATTAATTCAAAACTAGGTAATGACAGGTGAAGAAAAGATAAGACAAGCTTTTGAGAATAAAAACTGGCAGGAAATAAAAGTTACTGATTCGTGGCAGATATTTAAGATAATGGCCGAATTTGTTGAAGGGTTTGAAAAATTAGCAAAAATAGGCCCTTGCGTTTCCATTTTTGGGTCGGCAAGAACCCATAATGATAACAAATACTACAAAATTGCCGAAGAAGCCGCCCGTTTATTAACTGAAAGAGGATACGGGGTAATTTCAGGCGGAGGGCCCGGTATTATGGAGGCTGCCAACAAAGGGGCGTATGAAGCCGGCGGTAAATCAGTGGGATTAAACATTGAGCTTCCCTTTGAACAATTCCACAATAAATACATTGACCGCGATAAAATTATGGAGTTCGATTACTTTTTCATCCGTAAAGTAATGTTTATGAAGTACTCACAGGGTTTTATCGTTTTACCTGGTGGTTTTGGCACCATGGATGAATCATTTGAAGCAATTACGCTTATTCAAACTGGTAAGATAGCTCGTTTCCCAATCGTTTTCGTGGGAATCGATTATTGGAAAGGGCTTTTTGACTGGGTGGAAGAAAAAATGCTGGCGCAGGAGCATAATATACACCCGGATGATCTTAACCTTTACCGGCTTGTTGATACCGCCGAGGATGCCACTGAACATATTTTCCGTTTCTACGACAAATACGTGCTGAAGCCGAACTTTTAAAATTTCGAACTTTATAAGGCGTGATATCCCAAAGCAAAATGCTTATTTTGCAATTATGCTTAAACCTAAAGGGCAGGCCGCATTAGGCTTTATTTTCGTTACCTTATTGATTGATGTAATAGGCTTTGGCATTATCATACCGGTTTTGCCACAGTTAATTCAGCATCTTATTCACGGAAGTATAAGCCAGGCAGCTATTTACGCGGGATGGATGGCATTTGCTTATGCCGGCATGCAGTTCCTGTTTTCGCCGGTTATTGGTAATTTAAGCGATAAATTTGGCCGCAGGCCCGTACTGTTAAGTTCATTGCTGGGATTTGGGATTGACTACCTGTTCCTGGCTTTTGCGCCAACTATCGGATGGCTCTTCGTCGGTCGCGTAATAGCCGGAATAACAGGAGCAAGCTTTACCACAGCGTCCGCTTATATTGCTGATATCAGTACACCCGAAAAGCGTGCAGCTAATTTTGGACTTGTTGGTGTTGCATTTGGACTTGGTTTTATAATTGGCCCCGTAATAGGGGGTATACTGGGTAATTATAATACCCAATACCCATTTTTGGCCGCCGCCGCCCTGGCGCTGCTAAATGCTGCTTATGGCTATTTTATCCTACCCGAATCACTTTCAATCGAACACCGTCGCCCGTTTAGCTGGGGCAGGGCCAATCCTGTGGGCTCGCTAATACAGTTAAATAAATATAAAGCGGTTATTGGCCTTGCAGTTTCATTGTTCCTGGTGTATGTAGCGGTACAATCGGTTCAAAGTGTTTGGACATTTTATACGATCGAAAAGTTTCAGTGGAGCAAAGCGATGGTTGGATATTCCCTTGGTTTTGTAGGTTTGCTTGTCGCGGTTGTGCAGGGCGGACTTATTCGCATAATAATCCCCAAAATAGGGCAGGAGCGCAGTATATGGATCGGCTTGCTGATGTATAGTATCGGTCTGATTTTATTTGCTTTCGCTTCAGAAGGATGGATGATGTTTGCTTTCCTCGTTCCCTATTGCCTTGGCGGGATCGCCGGACCGGCCTTACAGGGATATATGAGTACCAACGTGCCGGCGAATGAGCAGGGCGAACTGCAGGGCGGGTTAACAAGCCTGGCAAGCTTGAGTACTATTATCGGGCCGGTAATCATGACCTGGGCCTTTTCGTTTTTTACCAAACCGGGAGCGCCGTTTCAATTCCCCGGGGCGCCGTTTGCAATAGGAGCGCTTTGTATGCTCCTAAGTGCTTTATTGGCCGTCAGAAGTTTTAAAAGAAATTAACTATATCAAAACTATTTACTCAAAACAGCCTTTGTTACTCTGATTCACTATATGGCCAAATCAAAACACTCCGCAGCCCTGGGATTTATTTTCGTGACTATTTTTATTGATGTTTTGGGGCTGGGTATCATTATTCCGGTGCTACCTAAATTGCTGCAGATACTTGGACATATAAATGTAAACGAAGCCTCTGAATATATTGGATGGTTAACTTTCGTTTATGCGTCGATGCAATTAATATTTGCCAGCATAATGGGTAACCTCAGCGACAGGTATGGCCGCCGGCCTATATTATTGATTTCGTTATTTGGTTTCGGGCTGGATTACGCGGTTATGGCTTTTGCACCAACTATTGCGTGGCTTTTTGCCGGGCGTATTATAGCCGGCATTTGCGGCGCCAGCACCTCTACCGCTACCGCTTATATCGCTGATGTGAGTACCGGCGACAAACGGGCTGCAAACTTTGGCCTGGTCGGAGCAGCATCCGCAATCGGCCTGATATTCGGTATTGCGTTAGGTGCTTACCTCTTTGCTTTAAATATACGCTTTCCATTTATGGCTGCGGCAGCCTTCGCATTTGCCAATGGGCTTTATGGTTTGTTTGTTCTGCCCGAATCATTGTCTAAACAGCACCGCCGAAAATTTGAATGGAAGCGTGCCAATCCTCTTTTGTCGTTAACAAGGATCTATAAAAAGCAACCGGCGCTTGCGGGTTTATTAAGTGCTACTGCAATACTTTACATTGCACAAAAGGCTGTTGAATACTTGTTGTCGACTTTTATCTACGAAAAGTTTAACTGGACACCAGCCAGCGTTGGAACTTTGGGGCTTTTTGTTGGGTTAGTTTTATTCGCCATTCAGGCTGGATTAATAAGGTATACAGTACCTAAGTTTGGCCAGAAAAAAAACATTATAGCCGGATTGATATTTTATACCGTTGGGCTAGCGCTTATAGCATTTGTAGGCCAGGGATGGATGTTGTACTTGTGTATGATACCTTATTGTTTAGGCGGACTGTCCGGCCCGGCTATGCAGGGAATAGCTGCCGATAAAGTTGCAACAAACGAACAAGGCGAGTTACAGGGCGCATTCGCTATTTTAAACAGTATAAGCCTTATTATCGGTCCGCTTGTATTTAGTTATGTGTTTTTTTTCTTCACCAAAAAAGGTTCAAGCGTTTATTTTCCGGGCGCACCATATCTGCTCGGCGCCGCACTGATAGTTGTCAGTATTTTTATCACTGTAAGAAGCTTTAAGAAAAGAGGCGCTTAATGCAAGCCGCTTACCCCGCCCGATATAACAAATTTCATCATGTCGGCGGCGCTCTTATCAATAGGTTTAACCTTATCGGCCGATATAATAACCACCTGTCCCGCAAATGAATAGGAGTAAGGGAAATAAACGGCTACTTCGCCGGGAAGATTCAATACCGAAAGGTCTTTCTGAACCAGGAAGCCGATTTTTTTTAAGCCGAACTCATTTACCTCAACTAAAACGGGTTCATTAAATTTTTTCTCCTCGCCAACAAATGCCTCTGTCAGGTCTTTTATTGAAGAATATAAAAATTTAAATAGAGGTAGGCGGTTTATCCATCGGTTTGCCCAACGTTTTATCGGATCTGTAATAACATTGGTAACCAGTATCCCGGCAATGAATATCACCACTAAAACGTTTAATATACCCAGCCCAGGGATGTAAACCGGCTTTTTGCTGTCGTGCCAGAATATGTCGCTCAGATTTAGAGCATTGTCGATGCTTCTTACGGCCCAGAAAATTAAAAAAATTGCAGCTCCAAGCGGAACAACTACCAGCAGCCCTTTTACGAAATAGTTTAGTAAAGCTTTAGCTATTCTTTTCATAGCACGTTTTTCTACTCGTAAAAGTACACCCTTTTTACCCGTTGCGAAACATTAGTTAAAATTTCGTAGGGAATAGTGCCGATCTCGGCTGCCAGGTCCTCGACACGGATTTCCTGTCCAAAAACGATTACTTCGTCTCCCTCCTCAACTTCTACTTCAGAAACATCCAGCATACACATATCCATTGTAATATTCCCGACTGTCGGTACGAGTACCCCGTTGACCATCATTTTTCCAACACCATTGCCAAAAGCGCGGAGGTAACCGTCGGCATAACCTATACGAACGGTGGCCACCTTCCCGTCATTTAATAAACTGCCGCTGCGGCTGTAGCTGACGGTCTCGCCGGCTAAAACTTTTTTTACCTGAGATATACTCGTTTTCAAGCTGGCTATAGGTTGTAATACATGGGCAGAATCTTCAATAGCAGCATCAATCCCATATAGGCCAATACCCAATCTTACCATGTCATATTGGGCATTTGGCCAGCGCGTAATGGCCGAAGTGTTGCAAATGTGTTTTATTACTGTATATCCCAATGCTTTTTCAATTTGGCGAAACGCGTCTTCAAATTTGTTAATCTGCGATAAGGTAAATAAGTCATGCTGCGGGGCATCACTCGCAACTAAATGCGAAAAAATGGATTTAACTTGTACGTATTTATTCTCTTCAAAAAAATCGCACAGGGTTTCTATTTCAAAGTCTTCAAATCCCAGCCTGTGCAGGCCGGTGTCAATTTTAAGATGTACCGGGTAATTTAAAACACCGCTGTCCTGGGCGTACCTGATGTAGTTATCAAACAATCCAAAACTGTAAAGCACCGGCTCCAGCTTGTACTCGGTTAGCATGTCAAAAACAGTTGGTTCCGGGTTCAAAATCATAATCGGCAAGGTGATGCCTGCCTTACGAAGTTCAATACCCTCATCAACATAGGCCACAGCCAGATAGTCCACCTTGTTATATTGCAGCATATTGGCCACTTCGAATGTGCCGCTGCCATACGAAAAAGCCTTAACCATTGCCATTAATTTTACGCCAGGTTTTAATTTTGAGCGGTAATAATTCAGGTTATTCAGCAAGGCGTTAAGATTTATTTCCAATATGGTTTCGTGCGCTTTTTGAGCTAGCGCGCGGCTTATTTTTTCAAACTGAAAACTGCGCGATCCTTTAATCAGGATGGTTTCCTCTTTAAAGTTTAGGGTGCGCAAATGCAACAACAGTGTTTCAGTATCCGGGTAAAAATGTTTTTCGCCGATGTCGAAATCGTTCTTGTATTTAATAAGGGCCTCACCAACGCCAATAAATTTATCCACCTTCTTGGTCTTAATAAGTTCAGCAACCTGCCGATATAAAACGTCTTCCTTCAACCCCGACTGAAAGATATCCGACAAAATCAATGTTTTCTTCTCATGTTGATTTTGTTGATTTAAAAAGTTTAATGCAATCTCAAGTGACTGCACATCAGAGTTATACGAATCGTCGATTACCGAACAGCCATTAGTGCCGGTTTTCAGTTCAAGCCGCATGCTCACAGGGCTTAAGTGCTCAATTCGATCATCCGCTTCGGCAGGGCTGTACCCCAGGGCCAGCATAACCGCCCAGCAAACCGACGCATTTTCAACCGATGCAGCATCGGTAAATGGAATCAGACATTCTATTTCGTGTTCCTGATAAATAGCCCTCAAATAAAATTTCTTCTCAATAATGGCTTCACTAAAAATATAGAGGTCTGCCTGTTCAAACTTCGTACTCCAGGTAAAACAGTTTTTGACCTTTATTTTATCCTGGAAATCGATTAACTGGTCGTAATTATAAATTAGTTGGCGGCAGTTTTTAAAAAGCTTCAGTTTTTCAATCACTTTATCGCCAGGATTAGCAAAGCCTTCGTCGTGCGCCGTGCCGATATGCGTCATTACACCGATAGTAGGATGAATAATTGCTTCCAGTTTCTTCATTTCACCTTTGGTTGAAATACCGGCTTCAAAAATGCCCAACTCATTTTTATCATTGATCTGCCACACCGAAAGCGGTACACCTATTTGGGAGTTATAACTCTTTGGGTTACGCACTATATTTTTGTCGGCGCAAAGCAACTGGTACAGCCATTCTTTTACAATGGTTTTGCCATTGCTGCCGGTAACGCCGATCACTTCGAGCCCGAAGCTTTGCCGGTGGTGTGCTGCTAATGCCTGCAGCGCTTCCAAAACATCTTTTACAATTAAAAAATTGGCTTCAGGCATCGCTATTTCGGGGCCTTGTTTTACCACGAAATTTCGTACACCATCTGCATAGGCAGCGGCGACAAACTCGTGCCCGTTACGCCTGCCGCTAAGTGCAAAAAATAAAGCTTCCGTCGCGTTTGTAATTCGCCGGCTATCTGTTAAGAGTGTTGTTATCGTATAGTCTTTTACAATGTCACCGGCGGCGTTTAAAATCTGATGGATTTCGGTAATGCTATATGAATGGCTGGGCATGGCACGAATTTGCTTATATTTCCACAGATAGAAGAATTTTAACGAATTTTGGTTTGATGGACAGCCCGAAAACAATTAGAATAACTGACGAAAAAGCAGCCCGGGCAAAAGCCGAACATTATTGCGCATACCAGGAGCGTTCACAGCAGGAGGTTAGGGATAAGCTATACGAATGGGGGTTGTGGCCGCAGGCTATTGAAAATATTATCAGCTTACTTATTGAAGACAATTTCTTAAATGAAGCACGCTTCGCTAATGCATACGCGCAGGGTAAATTCAGGCAAAAAGTATGGGGAAAGGCCAAAATAAAGCAGGGACTGAAATTGAAAAGGGTACCCGATGTGTTGATTAAGAAGGCCCTTCAGAATATTGCCGCTGAAGAATACCTGGTTGCCCTGAAAGCTGTACTTATTAAAAAAAACAGGCTTGTTACCGAGAAGAATGCCTTCAAAAGGCAATACAAGCTAAAGCAATATGCCATTAGCCGCGGGTTTGAAAGCGATTTGGTGACTGACGTTTTGAAAGAATTAGCCGAATAAAGCTGATTTAGCGGGTTGTTTCACCAATTAGACCAACCGGGCACTTAACGGGTGGAAAAATAATCCTTTAATAGCCAATAACTTAAATCGCATTATTCATTTTGCGGGCAGCAAAATCAAAAAAAATGTATTTATCGTTTGCACAATCTGCATTTCTGTCTATATTTGCACTCCGCAAAAGCGAAAATAGTTTGTTGCGATGCGGAGTTCTTAAATATGCGAAAGTAGCTCAGTTGGTAGAGCACGACCTTGCCAAGGTCGGGGTCGCGAGTTCGAATCTCGTCTTTCGCTCAAATCCCTTCCAAAAGAAGGGATTTATTGTTAAAAGGTTAATACACCTGCTCAGATGGTGGAACTGGTAGACACGCAGGACTTAAAATCCTGTTCCCGTAAACGGAGTGCGGGTTCGATTCCCGCTCTGAGTACTTCAAAAAGAATCGAACAATAAAGTCTGATACGAAAGTGTCGGACTTTATTGTTTTATAAAACTTTTAAATCGCCAACCTATCGCCAAGCCTTAATGTTGTGACTTATACGCTA
>JACXTT010000137.1_pt1 | contig 110165 bp, 88 predicted proteins | sample 9270951 | NCBI WGS metagenome assembly JACXTT01 (sample SAMN15532306, study PRJNA645909) | rock metagenome | isolation source: weathered quartz diorite | place: Puerto Rico | collected 2017-06-21 | reverse complement strand
TTGATGGCGCGTTCATCAACGGTTACCAAAAATTCCTGTTACACTACAATTTCCCTGGTTTCTCAACCGGTGAGGTTCGTCCTAACCGTGGTGCTGGTCGCCGCGAAATCGGTCACGGTAACCTGGCTATGCGTTCATTAAAACAAGTATTGCCTTCTGAAGACGAAAATCCATACACTATCCGTATCGTATCTGATTTCCTGGAATCAAACGGTTCGTCCTCAATGGCAACAGTTTGTGACGGTACATTGGCGCTGATTGATGCTGGTGTGAAAATTAAAGAGCCCGTATCTGGTATCGCGATGGGATTGATCACCAACGAAATGGGTACTAAATATGCTATCCTTTCTGATATTTTGGGTGATGAAGACCACTTAGGTGATATGGACTTTAAAGTAACCGGTACCAAAAACGGTATCGTTGCTGTACAGATGGACTTAAAGATCAATGGCCTTTCATACGAAGTGTTAACCAACGCTTTAAACCAGGCTAAAGATGGTCGTTTACATATCCTTGGCGAAATGGCTAAAACCATTACCCAGCCACGTGAAGATTACAAACCACACGCTCCGCGTATTGTTACCATTAAAATCGACAAAGAATTTATTGGTGCAGTTATCGGGCCCGGTGGTAAAATCATCCAGGAAATGCAGCGCGAAACAGGTGCAACCATTTCTATCGAAGAAAAAGACAACCAGGGTATTGTTCAGGTATTTGCCGATAACAAGGCTTCTATCGATGCCGCTCTGTCACGTATCCGCGCTATTGCTTCAAAACCAGAAGTAGGCGAGATATATGAAGGTAAAGTAAAATCAATTATGCCATTTGGTGCATTTGTTGAAATTATGCCTGGTAAAGACGGTTTATTGCACATTTCTGAGATCGATCACCGTCGTATCGAAACGATGGATGGTATATTCCAGATTGGCGATGAGGTAAGAGTAAAATTGCTTGATGTAGATAAGCAAGGTAAATTAAAACTTTCAAGAAAAGTTTTATTACCAAAACCAGAAGCGCCTAAAGCCAATTAATTATTGAATTTTTGCATACAAAACCCTCGTAACGAGGGTTTTGTTATTTAGCCTGTTTTGTTGATGATTTTTTTGAAAAAAAATTAAAACAAAACAGGCTTATTTGAACTTTAGTAAAATTGAGAGATAGTTGACAAAACCATAAAGTCCGATCCTGCTTGAGAGAAAACATGACTTCTTCTACTAATGATCCTTTAGATTTTCTAAATAACAATCCGCATGGGATACAGTCGGGCACACAGACCGATCTTGTGCAGTTGTTGTTATATGAGATCATCAGGGTAAAAGATCTCATTGTATATTACGACTCCATACCCAATGGAGGCGGCCAACTAGGCTCATCTATCCTGAACGAACTGGTATCCGAAGCTTACAGCTCTCTGGTCAACTACGATACCATACTCATGAAAAAGTACTACGATCTGTTGCTTAACTGCGATTAAGCCCTGGCCTCCTGAGGGAGGAGTTTTTGAATTTTTCTTGTGATTTATTTATAAAGTTGTCATCTCGAACGAGGTACGAGGAGAGATCTTGTACGTGTGATAAATCCTAAGAAAGCAAATCATATTCAAAATTGGTACATTTAGAGCATGTGGAATCATAACTACTATGTCTATATCACTACGAATCCAGACAAGGCCATATTGTACATTGGGGTTACAAATGATATTAGTGTCAGACTAATTCAACACAGAGAGAATAAAGGCACAAGCCGGTCTTTTACTGGAAAATATTACTGTTATAATTTAGTTTACTACGAACACTTTACTAATATCGAGCACGCCATTGAAAGGGAAAAGGAAATTAAGAAGTGGCGCAGAGAAAAGAAAATAGGACTGATCGAATCTACAAATCCGAGTTGGACGTTTTTAAATGATCAATTCGGTGAATGACTTAGCGTATAAGATTTCTCTTCGCCCTGCCACACAATCCCTGCCCTTGCTCATCGAAATGACAATTTAAGAGAGAATATAAAATAAATTGTCATCTCGAACGAGGTACGAGGAGAGATCTTGTACAAGGGACATGCACACTGTATAAGATTTCTCACTATCGTTCGAAACGACAACTGGTGAGAACATCGTATATCCCTCCCCATAAAAACTTTACATAAATTTTATAACTCTGCCTTTTGAGGGCCGCGGGGATTATTATATTTGCATATGAACCATTTGATAGCACCATCAATTTTAGCTGCCGATTTTGCCAACCTGCAACGCGATTTGGAGATGATCAATAAAAGCGATGCAGATTGGGTGCATGTTGATATTATGGACGGTATGTTTGTGCCCAACATATCATTTGGTTTCCCGGTGGTCAGCGCCACCAAAAAACACGCTACCAAACCGCTTGATGTTCACTTGATGATCGTAGAGCCCGACCGGTACCTGAAAGCCTTTAAAGATGCCGGTGCTGATGGCATGACGGTACATTATGAAGCTTGTCCGCATTTGCATCGCACCATTCAGGCTATTAAAGAGCTGGGTTGCAGGGCAGGAGTGGCCCTTAATCCGCATACACCGGTTACTTTGCTACAAGACATCATTGCCGATCTGGACCTGGTACTCATCATGTCTGTAAACCCTGGTTTTGGAGGGCAAAAATTTATCGACAATACCTACAAAAAACTGCACGATCTGAAAGCGCTGAGCCGCGACAAAAATCCAAACCTGTTTATTGAGGTTGACGGCGGTGTTGATCAGCATAACATCCAAAAATTGGTTGATGCCGGTGCCAACGCGCTGGTTGCAGGCAGTTCTGTGTTTTCGTCGGCCGACCCGTCGGCTGCCATATCTCACCTTAAATATCCCGAAAAGTTATTACAATCGTAATAAATTCTACGAACTCCGTAGGATAAATTACAAATTTGCAATCAAAGGGCCTTTTGTTGATTAATTGTATATTTTTTCAAAAAATGCAAATAATCTCTATATATTTTGTCAAATTAATTAACTTCGGCCCAACTAAATACGAAGTTCCTAATCGTGTATTCAGAACCTACAATTTGTTAACTATATGAAACATAATTTTGGTGCCGGACCCGGCATTTTACCTCAGGAAGTTTTAAAACAAGCTGCTGAGGCAGTAATTGATTTAAATGGTATAGGATTGTCATTATTGGAGATCTCACACCGTTCAAAAGAATTTGAAGCAGTTTTAGATGAAGCTGTTAGTTTGGTGAAAGAGTTATTCAGCGTTCCTGAGGGTTATTCGGTTCTGTTTTTACAGGGCGGTGCCAGCACCCAGTTTGCTTTGGCGCCATATAACCTGTTGCCATCAACCGGTAAAGCCGCTTACCTGGAAACAGGTGTTTGGGCCAACAAAGCTTTAAAAGAAGCTAAATACTTTGGCGAGGTTGAAATTGTAGCTTCTTCAAAAGATAGCAACTTTACTTACATCCCTAAGGATTATACCATCCCTGCGGATGCCGCTTATTTTCACATTACTTCTAACAATACCATTTATGGTACACAATTACAGGAGTTCCCTAAATCGCCAATACCGGTGGTTTGTGATATGTCGTCAGATATTTTCAGCCGCAAAGTTAATGTTGCCGATTTTGGTTTGATCTACGCCGGTGCTCAGAAAAACATGGGTCCTGCAGGTGTGACTTTGGTGATTGTAAAAGATGATATTTTAGGCAAAGTTGATCGTAAGATTCCGTCTATGTTTAACTACCAGACACAAATTGAAGGTGGTTCTATGTACAATACGCCCCCATGCTTCGCTATCTATGTTTCTATGTTAACCTTAAGATGGTTAAAAGCCAAAGGTGGTGTAGCTGCCATTGAGCAGGAAAATATTACCAAAGCACGCGTATTATATGATGCTATCGATGCTAACCCGTTGTTTAAGGCGGTAGCAGCTCCGGAAGATCGCTCGAACATGAACGTATGCTTCGTAATGGAGAACCCAGAGCTGGAAAAACCTTTCCTGAAACTGTGCGACGAAAGAGGCATAGTAGGCATCAAAGGTCACCGCAGCGTAGGCGGTTTCCGTGCTTCCATCTATAACGCATTGCCATTAAGCAGCATTTTAGTGCTGGTTGATGTAATGAACGAGTTTGCAGAAAGTAATAAATAATTATTCACGTCATCAGGTCATTAAGTCATTCGGTCATTTTCATAATGACGCTGTTTAATGACTTGATGACCAAATGACTTAATGACCCTAATTAAGATGATCAAAATATTAGCTAACGATGGTATCGATCCAATCGGAAAAAAAATGCTGGAAGACGCAGGATTTTTTGTTGATACCAACAATATACCTCAGGATGAATTACCTGAAAAATTAAAAGAGTACGATGCCATCACCGTACGCAGCGCGACAAAAGTTCGCAAGGCTTTAATTGACGCAACTCCTAACCTGAAAGTAATTGGTCGTGGTGGTGTTGGTATGGATAATATCGATGTAGAATACGCCAGGGAAAAAGGTTTAAGCGTTTATAACACGCCGGCTTCTTCTTCCTTATCAGTTGCCGAACTGGTATTTGCCAGCTTATTTGGCGCTGTACGCTTTTTACATGACAGCAACCGCAAAATGCCGGTTGAAGGCGGTACCAAATTCAACGACCTGAAAAAAGCTTATGCTAAAGGTATCGAGCTACGCGGTAAAACATTAGGTATTGTAGGTTTTGGTCGTATCGGTCGCGAAGTAGCAAAAATTGCTATCGGCGTTGGTATGGATGTGTTGGCTTATGATCTTTTTGATTTTAACCCAGAGCTGGATATTGTTTTGGGCGGCGGTACAACTGTAAAAGTATCTGTTAAGAAAGCTACGCTTGATGAAGTGATTAAAACAGCCGACTTTATTACCCTGCACACTCCATTCATCGACAAAGCTCTTTTAGGCGCCGAAGAACTGGCTCAAACCAAAAAAGGCGTAGGCCTGGTGAACATTTCACGCGGTGGCTTGATTGACGAATTGGCCCTGATTGACGCCTTAAACAGCGGACAGGTTTCGTTTGCTGCTTTAGATGTATTCGATAACGAGCCTACTCCGCGCGAAGAAATATTAAAACACCCTAAAATTTCCCTTACTCCGCATATTGGCGCCGCCACGAACGAGGCCCAGGAGCGTATAGGTGTTGAATTGGCCAATCTGATCATTGATCATTTCAAAAAGTAAAAGTAAATACGAGGTTTACTGTTTAACGCAAATAGCCGGGATCTGTAAATGATCCTGGCTATTTTGTTTTTGGGGCACTCACAGTTACAAAGAAGATCGACTGCCTAAAAAAGCTGTCATTTCGATTGAGCATGGACAGGTATGGGCGTTGTGCGAAAGAGAAATCTTTTGCAGTAGTTAGAGTCAGTCGCAGAAGATTTCTCCTCGTGCCTCGTTCGAAATGACATTTCTTTAAATTTAAGACTTCTGAAGTTTTCAAAACCTCGTAAGTCTGGTTATGCATATCAATAACATTGCAGTTGGTTTGCTTTAGTATTTATAAACATTGAGTTTGTTGTTTGATAGCTTCCTGTAAGTTTAATTGTGACACAACGTAAATTCAAACCCCAGCTTTATTGCTTTTTAGTAATGTAATTCCCTTTCAACTTTATATATGATCGTTTAATAACAAAAATAGCCGATTGCCTCGGTTGAATTTTTGTTGAGTAAGTTTAATATTAGTTTACATGGTGTTTATAAATAGTGATTATAATTGTATATATACTAAACACTATCCCCAATTTAAACCATAATCTATCCGAATTAAATATCGCCTCTGTAGGAGGTATCACCCTAAATATGCTTACCAAGCATGATTATATAAAATAAACAAATTAAAATCCAACCACCTATGAAAAACAACAAATTACAAATCGCGGGACTGGCTATGCTCGCTGCTATTTTAGCCGGGAGCTGTAAAAAAGGCACACTGGAGGAAGTGAAGACTTCGAAAAGTAAGTCACTTGTTACAGCTGGCACTACATCGGCCAGCATTACATTTAACTGGGATAAAACCTATCAAACCATTGATGGTTTTGGCTGCTTCGGCGGACGAGTTACTCCCTTTTTTGAATCGGCCAAACGGGATACCATTATGGCGTACCTCTGGGGCAATCAGGGTTTACAGCTCAATATCATCCGCGGAGAGATCCTGTATACTTATCCTTTTGACAAATCCAGCGGAGTGGTAACCATAAAACCCAGCGGAGCTGATATCAACGTAGATGTAACCAGCAGCGCCTACACTTCCTTAACGGATGATCAGAAAGAACAGTTGGCGCAATTATGGATCATGAAAACGGTAAAGAGCAAGTACCAGGTGCCGGTAATGTTTGCCAGCGCGTGGACGCCGCCATTGGCCATGAAAACCAATCCGAACAGTGTAAACGCACAGTGGTTTAACGGGCTTAACTTCAACACCAGTTCTACCGATTTTGCAAGATATATAGCAGGCTTTGCAAAAGCTTTTCAAAGTGAAGGTGTTAATTTTTCTGCAGTATCGCCAACCAATGAGCCCGAGAATATTTTCTCATCCTGGGCTGCATCATATTGGGATGCGACACATCTTGGTCAGTTTGTTTCCAATAACCTCCGGCCGGCATTAAATGAAAAGGGTCTTAATTCGGTTAAGATCATTGCTTCTGAAAACGCGGCCTGGGATACAGCCAATGGCTTTTTGTCGGGAATGGATAAAAGCAATGTCGATATTTTGGCCGGCCATGGTTATGTAGGAGTGGTAGATGCCATTCTTGGCAAAAAAGGTCTGAACCTAACTCCTTCAGCCTGGACCTTTAGCACCGGTGGTAAACCGGTATGGCTCACCGAAACATCTGACGCAGGTGTAGCTTATGACAATACCATGGGAGAGGGCTTAAAATTAGCCACAAGCATGCATAATTTCCTGACAACCTGCAACGTAAATGCCTTTATATACTGGTTGGGCATGCTAGCCGGACAGGATAATGAGGCGTTGATCAATAAAAATAGTGATGGTTCATTGGATATTGCCAAAACTTATGATGTTATGGGGCAGTTTTCAAGGTATGTACGCCCTGGCTATGTTCGTTTTGATGCCAACGTGCAGAATGATTCTTCATTGAAAGTATCAGCTTTTAAAGATCCTTCAAGCGGTAAGTTTAGTATTGTTGCGGTTAATACGGGTAATCAATCTGCCGTTTGTACCCTTCAATTACAAGGGTTTACCGCGGCTACGTTAAACTCATATCTCACTGCCGATAGTAATAATCATGCTCATTGGCTGCAAGGAACCCCTGTAACTGCAAACCCCGACGGAAGCATCAGCGTTACGGTACCAGCTCTGAGTGTAACAACTTTCACTGGGGTTAAAGGTCAGTAGCTTTGCCGATTTGTTTTAAATAATTCAATTGATTATATTTACATATAACAACAGCCCGGGTCTCTTTTTTAAGAGGCCCGGGCTGTTTGGTTAAGAGCAAAACCAAGCCAAAAATTAACTTTTTTTATGTAGTTATTTGATGGTCAGATATTTAATACTTTTTAAAGTTTTAAAAACTGCTCAAAACCGCGTTGAAATTTGTTAAAAAGTGTTAAAATGGGGTGTTTTAAAGTAATTTTCGAGCGTTTTTGATCTGATTTTGGGCAGAAAAGTGTTAAAATTAAAGGTTTAAAAAGTTTTCAGAAGGGATTTGTATCTTAGGGTATTCCCCGAGATCATGACATGAAACTCAATACTGGAAAAATAATTCTGGAATCAGAAAGGCTGCTCTTCCGGCTGCATACCCTTGATGACATGGACGATTTTTGCGCCATGGAGCAGGATCCTGAAGTACGGCGATATGTAGGCGGAAAACCCCGCACCCGGGTGGAGGCCGAAGACAGGTTTATCAATGGCCCCATGCAGCCCCATGGTGGTTTCTGGGCTATGTGGGCTACCACATTAAAATCAAATAATCAATACGTTGGCAGGTGTGGTTTGTATCCCCACTACAATGAGGCGGGTGAAATCATAGAGGGCGATGCCTCCATGGGCCTTTACATAGCTCATCAACACTGGCGAAAAGGTTATGCCACCGAAGCGGGGCGTGCTTTGATCCGCTTCGGCTTTAATGATCATCACCTAAAACGGATTGTTACCACCATTGATATCGAAAATGTGGTATCTGTGCATGTTATTGAAAAACTGGGCTTTACGCTCGCCCAAACAGAGCATGGTGGCCATAGGTCATTCTATCATTACGTACTCGAAAACCCAGCTTATAACTGATACGCTATATCTTTCTCTGGTATAGTAACCGTATAGCCATTCTGCTCCATGTCATTGGCCAGTAGTTGCATGCTTTCGGTTTCGCCGTGTACCAGGAAAACGTTTTTGAGCTTTGACTTATCCTGATGTTTTACATTTTCCATCAGGTCGTTATGATCGCCGTGGGCGCTCAGTACGTCGGTTTGTTTGATGGTAGCATAAACGGCCAGTTCACGGTCTTTGATGTGTACTATGGAGTCGCCACGCAGTAAACGGTGACCTAAAGTGCCTTTAGCACAATAGCCTATAAAAAGAATGGTACAGTAGTAATTCTGAATATTATAAAACAGGTGATCCTGGATACGGCCACCTTCCAGCATTCCCGCCGAAGAGATGATGATGCAAGGCTCGTAATAATTGGATATCTGGCGGCTATCCTTTAAATTCTCTACATAGGTGAGGTTTTCAAACTCAAACTCGTCGCCTTTATCTTTGTAAAAATCCTGAGCGTCCTGATTTACCAGGCTATGGTATTTACGGAAAATACCTGTTGCCATGGTAGCCATTGGGCTATCCACAAACACCTTAACAGGAGGCAGCAGTCCCTCACTAAAGATCTTGTTAAGCGAGTAAACCAATGATTGTGTTCGCCCGATGCTAAACGCGGGTATAATGATGCGTCCTTGTTCTTTGACACAAGCCTTATCAATAACCTCTATGAGGGTTTGCTCAACCGACTTATCTTTAGTGTGGTAGCGGCCTCCATAGGTCGATTCGGTAACCAGGTAATCAACGGGAGGCAGCTCCTGCGGATCATTTAACACAGGGTAGTTTTTACGACCGATATCACCGGTGAAGGCAATTGACTTTTCCTCGCCGTTTTCGGTAACACGCAGCACTGCGGATGCAGCGCCCAGTAAATGCCCAACCGGTATAAAAGTGAGTTCAATATTGCCATTGATACGGAAGGGACGGTTAAAGCCGATGGTCACAAAACGGTCTACCGTATCCATCACGTGTTTTTGCAGGTAAAGTGGTTGTGGGCCTCCGCCGGTATTGAATTTGCCTTTACCACGCTTTCTGTGGCCTTTGTTAGCCTTATTCATGAAGATACTAACCGAATCGAGTAGCAGGAGCTCGGTTAAGTCGGCAGTAGGTGGGGTGCATAGGATTTGCCCGTTAAAACCCATTCTGATGAGCGTGGGCAGATTGCCGGAATGATCGATATGCGCATGCGTTAGTATCACCACGTCGATTTCTTCCGGGCGGAAAGGAAAGTTCTCGTTATCCTGTATGCTGCGGTCTTTCTCGTAATCTAACCCGCAATCCACTAAAATCTTATATCGGTCAACCTCCAGCAAATGCATGCTGCCGGTTACCTGACGGGCCGCCCCGTGTATGGTTAATTTCATTTTTATAGGTCGATGGACTATGGACAATAGACCATAGTCTCTGCAATTCTTTACTGCTGTAATATATTAAAATAATCGCTATGGTCTATGAATTATCGACCATTAGCCATTCTGCGCATCAAATTGTAATTGGTTCAGATAACGGTAAAGGCCCTGTTCATTGCTGATCAATTCCAGGTGATTACCACATTCAATGATCTCGCCTTTTTCTAATACAATGATCTTATCAGCTTCACGAATGGTTGATAGGCGGTGTGCTATGATGATAGATGTGCGATCTTTCATCAATTCTTCTAAAGCTTCCTGTACCAGGCGTTCTGATTCAGAGTCCAATGATGAAGTAGCCTCATCGAGTATCAGGATAGAAGGGTTTTTAAGCAATGCCCGTGCTATAGCTATACGCTGACGCTGACCACCAGATAGTTTAACACCACGTTCGCCCACAATGGTTTCGTAACCCTCCGGGAAGGAAGTGATGAACTGGTGCGCGTTGGCGCGTTTGGCGGCTTGTATGATATCTTCTTTCGATGCGCTCAATCGGCCATAAGCAATGTTCTCAGAAATGGTTCCTCCAAAAAGCATTACATCCTGCGGTACAATAGCTACCTGGTTACGAATATCGGTAATGGAAAAATCTGAAGCTGGGCGGCCATCAAACAAAATATTACCGCTTTGCGGATGATAAAATTGCAGTATCAATGATGCCATGGTTGATTTACCCGAACCACTTGGCCCAACAATAGCCACCTTTTGCCCTGCAGCTGCATCAAACGAAATGCCTTTTAAAACAGTAAGCTCCGAACGGGAAGGGTAGGCGAATACTACATTTTCAAAAGCCAGATTGCCTTTGATCTTTTGATCTACCTGGTTGTTATTTTCGACCATGTGGATGTCTTCTCCCTGTTCGGCCAGTATTTCCAGTACGCGCTCGCTTGCACCAACGGCTTTTTGTAAATTGGCATACAGATCGGGAAAGGTACCCATAGCCGCACCAACAAATATGGAGTACATGATAAAAGTGGTCAGATCGCCCACGAGGATCTCGTGATTGCTCACCAGTACTGAGCCATACCATATGACGCCTACAAAAGTACCAAACAAACAAAATACGATGAACGATGCAAATATGCCGCGGAATTTGGCGCCTTTTACAGCTATGTTCACTACCATGCGTAGAATTTTATCATAGCGGGTGGCTTCATAGGCTTCGTTCACAAAAGCCTTAACGTTGGCGATGCCTTGCAATGTTTCTTCAACAATGGTGTTGGATTCGGCCAATCTGTCCTGCGCCTGGCGGGATAGTTTGCGGATATATCTCCCAAAAAATACGGCGAAGCCTACCAGGAAGGGAAGGATAGCCAATAAAGCCAGGGTTAATTTTATGGATACCACAGCCAGCAAAATAACGCTGCCTACCATGATCACCAGCTGCCTGATAATCTCGGCAAAAGTAGTAGTAAGGGTATCTTGTATCTGTGACAGATCGGCTGATATGCGACTGTTTAGTTCGCCAACACGGCGGTTGGCAAAAAAGTTCATCGGCAAGGTGATCAGCTTAAAATAGGTATCTCGACGGATATCTGCCAGCGATTTCTCGGCTACCTGAACAAACCAAACCACCCTGAAAAAGGAAACAAAGGCCTGCCCAAATAATAACAGAAAGCCTGCAATGGCAATAGCGTTAAGGCTGTGGGGTAAATAACTGTTGGGATATTTTCCTTGCGCGGCATCTATCAATGCTCCTAATATTTTAGGAAAAGCAAGCCCAACCAGGCTGGATATAAACAAAAATATCAGTCCGGCTATAAATTTGCCCCGGTAAGGTTTAATGTAATTGAGCAGCTTACGGATGTTCTGTATGCTCTGCCTGTTTATTTTTGCTTTGGGTAATTCTGCTTCTGCTTTAGCGCCACTGTTCAGCCGTCCTCTTGCCATGTATACGTTTATAGTTAAGATCGCAAAATTACACCTTAACTTTACTTTTTCTGCTTATCAGAAATAAAATTGACGCAATCATGAGAACAATGATCAAAATATAAATGCGCTGCATGGTGGCAGCTCGCTGATTATCTGCCTTTAATGTTGCATTTTGCTGTCTTAACTTGCTGATCAGGTTGACATAATTCTGATTGATGGTTTCGGCTTCTTTGGAGTGACTCTGGATCTGCCGTTGCTGAAATGCCCTGTATTCCAGCAGGATCTTAAGCTCTTTATAAATGTTATCGTCGGTTTTAACAATATCCATCAAAATATCATTTGACCGGCGGATATCGCCCTTAGTTTGAAAACCGAATATCCCGGTATGCTCATTGAGGCTTTGACTGTATTGCCCAAAGCGTACTTTACGGGCATCCAGCATACTGTTTATTTTTTTTCGCTGCAACTGATAAGCTACGGAATCGGCACTTACCTGTGCGTCAGTTTGCGCGTATAAGTCATTAAATAAAAAGAGGATAATACCAATCAGTAAGAATTTTTTCATCTGTATAATTTGATTTTTAATGGAGATGAAGCTATCATGAGATGTTTATACGTTTTGGTGTGAGCGATAGCTCATGATGGTTTCATGATGCTACTGAAACTCAATGATTACCTTATCATTCAAATTTAAACCTAAAAGACCACTGGCGTTACCTTTGTTAATCGCTATCTCCAAATGATCACTTATACCAAAAAGACACAATTTTTCTCCAACAGGAACTTCGTTATAATGCCAGCTCAGATGATTGATGGTTTCGTTACGTTTAAAATTTAATACGAATTTACGACCCTGTTGTACGCTATTGAAAAACTCCTTGGTAATGTTGGTAATTACGTTCTGAAACGAATCGATATAGATCACTACACCTTTGATCAGGTTTTTTTCGATAACGGGCTGCAGGTTCATTTTATTTTCAATATCCTGTATAGGGATGCCTATCTCATTAAGCTTACCACCCTTAGCCAGATGACAGGCCGCTTTTACAAAAATATCTGCTAACGGAAAATGTAAGAACTTAAGATCCTGCATAATGTTTATTTCCACAATCTCCTCCGGAGTTTCCTTAAACATCAGCGAAAAAATGCCATTATCGGCACCCACGAAGTAATGATTTTTATACTTTACGGCCAGAAATTTGGTGTGGTCGTTATACACCGTATCAATACCAATGAGGTGTACGGTACCATCTGGAAAGTAATAAAAACTGTTTTTTAGTATAAAGGCCGCTTGCTGTACATCAAACGCGGCAACGTTATTGGTAATGTCAACAATATTCACTGTGGGCAACAATTTGTAGATGCTGCCCTTCAAAGCAGCCTGGTAAATATCTTTATCGCCCAAATCAGTAGTTAATGTTATTATTGCCATTAATTTTATAATATTTATTGCTAATCTTGTAGTAGCATTTGAAGCTACAAATATTCAATTTTTAATTCATAAAAATCCGTAACTAAAAATCAAATTAGTATTGAACGAGCTAAAGCTATCAATTGAAAATGTAAATCCGGCAGTATTGTGGGGGCCAAATAATGATCATTTTGAGATCATTAAGAAACAATATCCTAAGCTTAAAATAGTTGCGCGTGGCAGCGAAGTTAAAATTCTGGGTGATGATCACGAACTGAATATTTTTCAGGAAAAATTCGATCACCTGCTACAACACGTAGAGAAGTTCGAAAACCTGAATATTACCGACCTGGAGCGTATCCTGGGCTCAAAAAATACAAATGCACCATCAGCTGATCCATCAGCCGATAAATTTGCCAGCGGCGAAGTAATTGTGTTTGGGCCAAACGGGGTTATGGTGAAGGCACGCACGGCCAACCAGCGCAAAATGGTTGATTGTATCAACAAAAGCGATATACTTTTTGCCATTGGGCCAGCGGGTACCGGTAAAACATACACCGCTGTTGCATTAGCGGTAAGGGCACTCAAGAACAAAGAGATCAAACGGATAATTTTAACCAGGCCAGCGGTTGAAGCAGGGGAGAACCTTGGATTTTTACCGGGCGACCTGAAAGAAAAGATAGATCCGTACCTGAGGCCTTTGTATGATGCGCTTGATGATATGATCCCTGCAGAAAAACTGAAGTTTTACCTGGAGAATCGCACCATTGAGATAGCTCCGCTGGCATTTATGCGTGGCCGTACATTGGATAACTGTTTTGTGATATTAGACGAGGCACAGAACGCTACCGATATGCAGCTCAAAATGTTTTTGACCCGTATGGGCCCATCGGCCAAATTTATTGTTACGGGTGATGTTACCCAGATTGACTTGCCCAAAAAGCAACAGTCGGGTTTGCATACCGCGCTGCGCATATTAACTGATATTAAAGGAATTGAAATTGTTTACCTGAGCGGCGAAGACGTGGTAAGGCACAAACTGGTACGTAAAATACTGGAAGCCTACGGGGATATACAATAGTAGATATGAGATATTAGATGTGAGATATGAGACACTTTAATGAGGTGTATCTATCTCATGTTTGTATTTGGAATTGATGAGTTGGAGTAGGGAAGATTTAGACTAAGTTTTCGTCTCAAATCTAATATCTCACATCTCAAATCTAATTTAACAATGAACGCGATAAAAGAAACACATTTTAATTTACCAGGCCAAACTAACTACTACAAAGGCAAGGTACGTGATGTTTATACGATTGATAATAAATACCTGGCCATGGTGGTTACCGACCGCATCTCTGCTTTTGATGTGGTGCTGCCAGAAGCTATCCCTTATAAAGGACAAGTACTTAACCAAATAGCGGCCCGTTTTTTAGAGGCTACTGCTGATATTGTACCAAACTGGGTAATATCTGTACCAGATCCGAGCGTTACTATTGGTCGCATTTGTGAGCCTTTTAAGGTAGAAATGGTGATCCGTGGTTATTTAGCCGGTCATGCCTGGCGGGAATATAGTGCTGGTAAAAGACAAGTTTGCGGAGAAAGCTTACCCGAAGGTTTAAAAGAGAACGATATATTACCAGAGCCTATCATAACACCCACTACCAAGGCATCTGTTGGGCACGACGAGGATATATCAAAAGCCGAGATATTGAAACAAAATATTGTATCTGCTGATGATTACGCTAAATTGGAAGCTTACACCAAAGCTTTGTACAAACGCGGCACTGAAATAGCAGCCAAACAAGGCTTGATCCTGGTTGATACCAAGTATGAATTTGGTAAGGTTGGGGATCAGATATATCTGATTGATGAGATACATACTCCCGACTCATCAAGATACTTTTATAAAGAAGGTTATGAAGAGCGCCAGCAGAAAGGGGAGGCGCAGAAACAACTTTCCAAAGAGTTTGTGAGGAAATGGCTGATTGAGAACGGTTTCCAGGGTAAAGATGGCCAGGTAGTGCCGGTGATGACCCCGGAAATTGTACAGTCGATCTCCGAACGTTACATTGAGTTATATGAGCAAATTATCGGCGAAGCATTTGTAAAACCGGATAACGAAAGTGTACTCAACCGGGTTGAAAACAGCATCAAAGCCGCATTAACAAATTTGTAGTTTTTAATTACACGTAAAATTATCATATCTTAGCTTTCTAATTATTAATAAGAATGAAATTTACTGTCGATAAGCACGAGAAATATATCTTAGTGAAACTTAATGAGTCGAAATTGAACTCGTTGGTTACACCTCAATTAAAGTCTGAGTTGATATTGATCAATACTGAAGGTCAGCGAAATATAATTCTTGATCTTTCACAGGTAAAATTTGCAGATTCTTCTGGTTTAAGCAGTTTACTGGTAGGGCACCGTTTATGTAAAAATGCTACTGGGTTATTTATCCTGGCAGGTTTAAATGATGCAGTGGCCCGCTTAGTAACCATATCACAATTGGATAATGTACTGAACATTGTACCTACAGCCGAAGAAGGTATCGATCTTATTTTCATGGAAGAGATTGAAAAAGAGCTGAAAAAAGAAGCAAGATAGGCCTTATGGTTGTTTACCCTATATGAAATTTGAGGTAACAATACTGGGGAGTAGTTCCGCGACACCCATTTTTAACAGAAATCCTACATCACAGGCGCTTAATATCAATGAGCGCCTGTATTTAATTGATTGCGGCGAAGGTACCCAGCAGCAAATGCTGCGTTTTGATGTTAAGGCGAGCCGTATCGATCATATATTCATCAGTCATCTTCATGGCGATCATTATTTGGGGCTGATAGGTTTATTATCGTCTATGCATCTTAATGGCCGTAAAAAAGCTCTTTATCTTTTTGGGCCGGCTCACTTGAAAGAGATTATAGACCTGCAGTTTAAATATTCGGAAACAACGCTACAGTTTCCGCTGGAGTTTACTGCTATCGATGCCCAAAAGGCCGAAGTAATTGTCAATAATAGTGATGTTATCGTAGAAACCATTCCGCTTGATCATCGTATTGCCTGTACCGGTTTTCTTTTCAAAGAAAAGAAACGTTTGCGTAAGTTGATAAAGGAAAAACTGGAAGATCTAAAAATTCCTGTAGAGTATTACACAGCACTTAAAAGAGGGAATGATTATACATCAGCAAGTGGAGAGGTGTACAAAAATGATACTTTAACTATAGACTCCCAAATTCCAAAATCATATGCCTATTGCTCAGATACAATTTATAACGAGCAGTATTTTGAACAGATCAGTAATGTTACGTTGCTTTACCATGAGGCTACGTTTTTAAATGATATGTTGGACAGGGCAAAAGATACACATCATACCACAGCTTTGCAAGCAGGAGAGATAGCGCTAAAAACCCATGCCCGGAAATTGTTGATTGGCCATTTTTCGGCCAGGTACAAAACCCTGAATGAATTACTTGATGAAGCCAGAAGTGTTTTTCCAGAGACCGAATTGGCTATTGAAGGAAAAACATTCGCTATAGAATAGAGCCAAGAGATTAGAGTCAAGAATCAAGACTGTCTATAGCAAAAAAAAGCAAACGAACATCGTTTGCTTTTTTTGTTTAGTGGGTTTACATGTAAACCCACTTTTTAACTTGAAAAATGATATATCTATTTGATTGTCAATTATTTATATCAATATAAACCGTAAAAAGTGTAAACCCATGTAAACCCACTTTTTAATGCATATTTTCCGTCTTGATTCTTGATTCTTGTTTCTTGATTCTAAAAATTAGTCTTTTTTACCTCCAAAAACCGAGAAGCTTACATAACGTTTTGGATGCGCTTTCAGGTCGATGAACAGGTTATTCAGGTTATTTGATGCATCAGTAAGATTTTTGTACATCTTATCATCATTCATCAATAAGCCTAATGAACCTTGGCCATTATTGATTTTGGCAATAGTAGCCTGCAGATCTGCCATGGCTTTATTGGCATTGTCTAAAGTTTGTTTGATGTTTGCTGATGCGATATCATTACTCACCTTTTCAAAGTTAGCAGTCATGCCGTTCAGGTGAGATGTGCTCGTTTTCAGGCTGCCGGATACTACTTCTGCATTAGTTAAAATACCATTGATGTGTCCTGATTGAGAAGCTACCAGATTATCTATTTTTTTAGTAGTACCCTCTAATGTTTGCAGCGAATTGGCAATACTCATAAAGCTCCGGTCAACATTTTTCTGAAAGTTAGGGTTCAGTATTTTATTGATAGCTGCCAATGATGAATCCATTTTTGATATCAGCATTTCGGCTTTTTTCTGGATGGGTTGTAAACTTTCGGCCAAACTTCCTTGTATATCGGCTTTCAGAGTGTCTTTATCTTCAGCAGCTACTTTACTGTTACCTAGTTCAAAAACAATAGCCTTACTGCCTAAAAGATCGGTACTTGATAGTTTAGCCAGGGTGTTATTGGGTATAACATAATCCGGATCAATCTTAAACTCTACAATAGTATGTCCATCGGGCTGCAATTTCATGCTTGATACGCGCCCTATCTGAAACCCGTTGACCAATACCGGTTTTGCTAAAGCAAGGCCTTCCACACTTCTGTAAACGGCATAATATTTATTGGAACCCGAAAAAACATCATTACCGCGCAAAAAGCTATATCCTAATATCAATATAGTAATGGCTATGGCTGTAAGGGCACCTATTTTTGTTTCGTTTGAAATTTTCATTAAGTAGTGGTTTTCGGGTTAAATTATTTTGTGTTTTGAATTGCTGATGTTACTTGATTTTTATTTTATATAACAGGTAAAGCTAAACTATATTACTTTGAAACCTGCTCAACCTCATTTTTAAAGTTTGTTAAAGCCCTTACAATAGAATTTACAATTGCAGTTTGTCCATCCTCCGAATTTAAATACGCCTCGTCATCAGGATTATTAATATATCCTGTTTCTACCAAAACAGATGGCATAGAACTATGACACAATACATAAATGCTCTGATCTCTTATACCTTCACTTGGTCTTCCGTCTGTTTCAACAAACTCTTTGTTAAGTAATGTTGCCAGATTTATACTTTGCTGCCTGAATTTTCTTTTATACTCGTTTGTTAAAATAATAGTAATAGGGTCGTTCGGGTCTAAAGCTCCTCCATCAAGCTCAGAGTCGCCTTCAACCTGGTTTTTTTTAATCTCATTTTCGGCCTCTCTTGTGCGTTTTAATGCATAAACCAATAGTAACACTCCTTTACCTGAACGATCGGGAACCAAACTTGTTTTATAAACCGGTTTATGATGTTTGGTACCTACTCTTCTGCTTACGCGTCTATCCGATAAAGAATTACAATGTATCGAAATAAAAACATCCCCTTTATTTTCATTGGCAATTTCGGCACGCCGTTCAAATGAAACATCATCTTCGGTGCTGCGTGTAAGTACCCCTTTTACACCTGGTATATCTTTTTCTACCGCTTTTTGCAATTTTAACGCGATAGCAAGCGTTACATTCCTTTCAGTAGAATATTCGCCTGATGCGCCATGTGAAAAGTGACCTACGTTACTGGATGGTTTACCTCCGTGACCGGCATCAATAATAATAGTTTTGATCTTGAAACCAGTGTTATTTATAACTGTATCTTTTTTTATGGAACCATAAGATGTGACCGGAAAATATGAAAGGAATGCCAGCAATACCGATAAACTATAAATCAATCTTTTCAATGCCCTATTTTTCATTATTTTTGAACGCTGTTAACTTTATCTGCAAAAATACTATTCATAATCAATTTTGAAATTCACAACCTTCTTTTTTCTGCTTGCAATTATTTTAACGGTGAGTGTACTTTCTGCCGAAAGCAAAAATACGTATAAAGGCCATAGCAGCAAACCTGTTAGAGATACTATTATAAAACTTGATTCTGTTCGGGACAAGAAACTGCTTAGGATTAAGAAAACTAAACAAAATATAAGCACCCTTGGTGTTGAAAACACAGGTTTAAATAATAATTATAATATAGTTCCTGCTACCGATACGATTATAAAACGCGACACCATTAAAAACGGAAAAGCTGTTAAGGGCAAAAAAAATGGAGCTACTCCCTCGGCAAAGAAAACAACTGCTAAAACTGATACTACACAAAAGAAAGGCGATATCCAATCAGAAGTAAAGGCCGTGGCTGAAGATTCTACTCACGTAGATAACGAACATAATATTTTGTATTTATATGGCCGTGCGCGTGTTACTTATGAAGACTTTGAACTCGATGCTGATTTTATCCGTGTTGATCAGAAAAATCACATCATATTCGCTCGCGGAAGTATAGACCCTCGTACACACCGTTATATAGGCCGGCCAATATCGAAGCAAAAAACTGAGAAACCAGTATCTTCCGATTCGCTGCTATTTAACTATGAAACTAAAAAGGGGAAATTATATAACCCGGCATCAGAGCAAGAGGGCAATTTTATATCCGGCGGACAGGCAAAAAAACTGAATGAAACTGAAGTGGCTTATCGCAATGTAATATTCAGTACTTGCGATCTCCCATATCCGGAAACCCACTTTGGAATCGTGATAACCCGTGGTATTGGTGAAAAAAACAGGATCATCTCGGGCCCTGCCTATCTTGAAATTGAAGGAATTCCTTTACCATTAGCTATTCCGTTTGGTTTTTTTCCAAAACCGAACCAACGGACATCTGGTGTCATACTACCCACTTTTGGCGAGGATCAACAACTTGGATTTAAACTCTCCAATTTTGGATATTATTTAGGTTTTAATGATTATATTGACCTTACTACTACGGCTACCGTATATTCAAAAGGATCATATGAGTTAAATAGCGTAATGCGTTATTTAAAAAGATATAAATATACCGGTAACCTTGCTTTAAGCTTCGGATCACATAATTATGGCTTACCCGGTGATCCGGCTACAAAAGACGTTCATATTGACTGGACACATTCCCAGGACCCTAACGCTAACCCCGGATCTACCTTTAGCGCCTCGGTAAATGCTGGTACTTCGGGCTTTTTCAGAAATACAAGGGGAACGGTCAATGTAAATACTATAGCTACAAGCAGCTTACGTTCAAGTATATCTTATGGTAAAACATGGGCGGGTACACCATTCAATTTAAGTGTTGGATTGTCGCATAGCCAGGATATTGCCAATAAAACCATTACTATAGAATTACCAACGGTGGCCTTTGGTATGTCGTCCATAAATCCATTTGACTCTAAAGATAGGGTAGGCGAGCAAAAATGGTATCAGAAAATTACCGTAAGCTATAACATGACCGCCACCAATAAGGTAAATAACATACCGGAGGCCGAGCTTTTTAAAAGTGAAACTCTTTCAAAACGTTTACAAAATGGTTTCCAGCATCAGATACCTGTGAGTTTAGGTCTTAATGTGTTGAAATACTTCCAGTTTAACAGCAGCATTAACTATACCGAGCGTTGGTATTTTCAAAGTATAACTAAAAGATTTGAACGCGGAAGTACCAGTAACTCCGATCAGTTGATCACAGATACTGTACCTGGTTTTAAACGCGCCGGAGAATACAGTGTAAGTACCGGTTTATCTACTAAATTGTACGGTCAGGTCAATTTTAAACATGGAAATCTGAAAGCGATCAGACACGTAATGACACCTTCTATAAGCTTTGGTTACCGCCCGGATTTTTCTGATCCAAGTTTTGGATATTATAAAACTGCAGTGAGTAATGCTACCATACCCTATCCATATGCCTCTCAGAAATATTCTATTTTTGATGGAGCTGTTTATGGAGGCCCTTCGCCAGGTAAGCAAGCCGGACTTAATTTTAGCGTAGATAATACGATTGAAGCCAAAGTAAAGGCAAAAAGTACAGATACATCGGGTACTGATCGTAAGATAACTATTTTGCAGGGTTTATCTTTTTCAACCTTCTACAACTTTGCCGCCGATTCTATGAAGCTTTCACCCATTACGTTTTCGGGGCATACCGCCATTTTTAATCAAAAGTTGAGCATTAGCTTTCAGGGGAGCTTTAACCCATATGTGACATCTATTCGGGATTCTATAGAAAACAACACTATCAAACGATACGCTGTTCCGATCAATCGTTATACCTGGCAAGATGGCAAGTTTCCTCAATTATCAAATATAGGTATATCTATGAGTGGTAGTTTAAATTCAACCAAAGCGGCGGCGCGCGGTACCCCGGGAGCGGTAAACGGTCTGGCTAACCTTACGCCAACCCAATCCCAGCGTTTGGCTTTGGTAAATAGCGACCCGAATGCTTATGTTGATTTTAATGTGCCCTGGAATATTAACTTTAATTACAGCTATAGCTATACCAATTCATTAAATACAGTCACAACGAGCAATACAGTACAGATAAGCGGGGATGTCAATGTTTCGCCTAAATGGAAGGTGCAATATTCAACTAACTATGATATCAAAGCTGGGAAATTAGGGAGCGCAACTTCATTTTCGATTTATCGCGATCTGCATTGCTGGGATCTTTCCATTCAATGGATACCTTTTGGTTATTTGAAATCATATAATGTTACGCTGAAGGTAAAATCAACTATATTGCAGGATCTGAAACTGAGCAAGCGAAATGATTATACCAATAGTGGAACCTTTTACTAATTAAAATGCTGGCAGAAATTATAACTATAGGCGACGAAATACTTATAGGTCAAATTGTTGACACCAATTCGGCCTGGATGGCCACCGAGCTAAATCAAATTGGCATCCGTGTAAAACAAATATCCTCGATATCTGATGATCGTGAACATATCCTGAAAGCCCTGGCCGAGGCTGCCAACCGGGTGGATATTGTTTTTATTACCGGAGGCTTGGGGCCAACAAAGGATGACATTACTAAAAAAACATTAGCAGAATATTTTGGTGTTGAACTGGTGGAAGATGCAGAAACCCTTGAACATGTAAGAGGTATTTTTGCCCGCTATAATCGCCCCTTACTTGAGGTGAATCGTTTACAGGCTCACGTACCAGCTAATTGCAAAGTGATCTTTAATCAGAATGGTACAGCACCGGGTATGTGGTTTTATGAAAATAAAGTTACCTACATATCTATGCCGGGAGTACCTTTTGAGATGATGTACATGATGACAGAGCGGGTACTACCTCAAATTAAAGAACTGTTCAAGCTACCCGTTATCATTCATAAAACCATTTTGACTGCAGGAGAAGGAGAATCCTTTTTAGCCGAACGTATAGCCGATATTGAAGATAGCCTTCCCGCTCACATTAAACTAGCCTATTTGCCCAAGTTGGGCATGGTGCGTTTACGCTTAAGTGCGTTTGCTGATCAGGAAGTGGGTTTACAGGAGCAAGTAGATCAATTTGCCCAAAAGATAATTGAGCGTATAGGAGCTGCTTTTGTAATAGATGAGGATATTGCTCTTGAAAAAGCAATACTCAATAAAATGGAAGCTCAAGGACTTACTTTATCTGTTGCTGAAAGTTGCACAGGCGGTTATCTTTCACATTTGTTTACCCAGCATCCCGGATGTTCATCTGTATTTTTAGGCGGCGGTGTTACTTATGCTTATGAGTTAAAAGAAAGTATTTTGGGCGTAAAACAAGAAACGTTGGACAATTTTGGTGCTGTAAGTGAGCAAACCGTAAAAGAAATGGTAGAAGGTGCTTTAAGGAATTTCAAATCGGATTTTGCTATCGCTATAACTGGTATTGCAGGTCCAGACGGAGGTACTGATACTAAACCTGTTGGTACTGTGTGGATTGCGGTTGCTGGCAATCAAAAAATGTTAATAAAGAAATACACATTCGGTAATAAACGCCGTCAAAACATTGAGAGGAGTGCCGTAACGGCGTTAACAATGTTGAATACTTTACTCACATAAATTGTAAAGTACTGATCGAAATTCCTAATTTTGGGAGAGAAACTATAATTTTAGAATGGCCAAATACCAACTATTATTGCCAAAAATGGGTGAAAGTGTTGCAGAAGCAACTATAATTAAATGGACAAAAAATCCAGGTGATCATATAGATGCTGATGAAGCAGTAATGGAAATAGCAACGGATAAAGTTGATTCGGATGTTCCATCGCCGGTAGCTGGTAAACTTATTGAACAACTCTACAAAGAGAATGATGTTGTTCAAGTGGGATCTGTGATCGCCATCATTGAAACCAATGAACCTGCTTCAAATGAAACTGAAAAACCAACAGCTGTACAACCTGTAGAAGAACAAAAAACTACAGAAGAAGCGGCTCCTGCACAAACTGCCAGCCACATTGCAGAAACGGTACAAAATGAGCAGCCCGCGGTTTTAGCTGAATCCCTGGCTATACCAGGTTTGGAGCAATTGGAGAAAAAAAATATCTCTGGCGATGCATCTTCATTTAAAAGTGAAGGACGTTTTTATTCGCCATTAGTAAAAAATATTGCCAGTCAGGAAGGTATCAGTACCGATGAACTGGACAAGATACCGGGAAGCGGCTCTGACGGGCGTTTAACCAAAGATGACCTTTTAAACTATCTGCAACATAAACAGAAATCATCTGCTACTCAAAAAGCAGAAGAACCATTGAAGCAACAAGCTCCGGTAACATTTAGCGCTCCTGTGGCGCCGCCGGTTGCTACAAATACTTATACGCCTCCTCCGGTTGCAACCCCAGTTGCAGAACCAGCTAAAACAGAAGAGGCACCAAAGCCTGTTGTTTCGGTATCCGGCGCGGATGAAGTTATTGAAATGGACAGAATGCGCCGTTTAATTGCCGATCATATGGTGATGAGTAAACATACTTCGCCGCATGTAACTTCATTTGTGGAGGCCGATGTAACCAACCTGGTGTTATGGCGCGATAAGGTTAAAGGTAGTTTTGAAAAACGTGAAGGTGAAAAGATAACCTTTACACCAATATTTATCGAGGCTGTTGTAAAAGCTATCAAAGATTTCCCGATGATCAATATTACCGTAAATGGTACACAGATCATCAAAAAAGCAGCTATTAACATTAGTATGGCTACTGCTTTACCAAGTGGCAATTTGATAGTACCGGTGATTAAAAAAGCTGATGAGTTAAACTTGTTGGGCATTACCAAAGCAGTAAATGATCTGGCTAACAGGGCTCGTATCGGCAAGTTGCAGCCTGATGATGTAAAGGATGGTACATTTACTATTACTAACGTTGGCTCATTTGGTAATGTAATGGGTACGCCTATTATTAATCAGCCACAGGTAGCTATTTTAGCTGTTGGCGCTATCAGGAAAAAACCTGCTGTAATCGAAACAAAAGAAGGTGATATGATCGCTATCCGTCATATGATGTTCCTGTCATTATCCTACGATCATCGTGTGGTTGATGGGGCTCTGGGCGGATCATTTGTACGCCGTGTTGCTGATTACCTGGAGCAATGGGATCCAAACAGAACGATCTAATTTAATTGATATAAATACAACAAAAAAAGCCAGGCAATACCTGGCTTTTTTTGTTGTATTCCAAAACTGGATTTGTTTTGATTCTATATTACTTCACTAATTCAAAACCCCAGTCTTTCCCTTTGTCAACAGCAGGCACTCCTTTAGCCATCCAAACAGGCAGAGGTGCGCCTTTTAAAAAATGGTCAAAAAATTGCTGTTCGCGTATGGTGATGTCCTTACGGTTTTGTCTTAAAACCAGGTTATGTGCTTCGCCATTGTATTGTAAAAGCCAAACTGGTTTCCCCAGGCGACGCAAGGCGGTAAACATTTCTATACCCTGATACCATGGCACGGCGCCATCGGCATCATTACTCATGATCATTACAGGCGTTTGCACTTTAGGGAGCTGAAATAAGGGTGAATTTTCTATGTAAAGCTCAGGTTTTTCCCACAAAGTGGCACCAATACGGCTTTGTGTTCTTTCGTACTGAAATTGCCTGTTTACACCCGATTCCCAACGTATACCACCATAAGCCGATGTCATGTTGGCTACAGGTGCGCCGGCCCAGGCAGCAGCATACATATTAGTTTGTGTGATGAGATAAGCAACCTGATAGCCTCCCCAGCTTTGTCCCTGGATGCCAATATGGGCCGCATCAACCCATGTGTTCTTTTTAAGCGCTTCTACACCTGAATTAATATACTCAACCGCTGATGCTCCCGGATGCCCGGTTTGATAGCTGATATCGGGCGCAAAAACCAAATATCCATTGCTCACAAAGTAAGAGATTGGTAATCGTGATGGAGTAGGAGATGGAGCTATATAGTTATAAAGCCCTTCTGATAGTTTCTCATAAAAATATACGATCATTGGGTACTTTTTATTGGGATCAAAATCTTCAGGCTTATACAAAATACCTTCTGAATGATATCCTTTGGGAGTTGTCCAATGTACTAAGGATACAGTTCCCCAATTGTAATTAGCCTGTTGTGGGTTGATATCACTTAGTTTGGTTTCTTTTTTCAGATTTGACGATACATATAGATCAGGAGGCAGTTCATAGCTGGCTTTGGTATAGATGTAGGTATTGGCGTTTTTTGCTTTTAACAGATCCCCATAACTCATTGGGATCATCGTAGCCTTTTCCGGAACAGAATTGCTCTCTGGAAATTTAGCATAATAGCCCCATTGTTTATTAGTCTCGTTTTGGGTTTGCAGCCACATTTGCTGTTTTAACGGAATAAACTTCTGTTCAGGATCGGTGGCATCATAACGGATAATAAATTTATTCTTGCGGCCAATTCCATTGGTAAAGTTAGTAACAGCACCTGTAGCGGGGTCAATTTTCCAAATATCATATCGATCATATATTAAAACAGCTTTGTCGCCTTGTAACCAACCAGCAAGACCATAATCCGACGCGTAATCAGGAACATCATTTAGTTCGTCGCCCATTTTTGTTCCGGTAGTAGCTGTAAGGTTATTTTTTTGTCCATTGGCAATGGTATAGCAGAACCAGTTTTGTTGCTCCAGATCAAACCATATCACATATTTGCCATCAGGGGATATCCGGTATCGTGCTCTGGCGCTTGCGTTAATAAGGCGTTTATTGCCACTTTTAGTATCAATCAAAATAGCTTGTTGCTTGGTGCCGCCTTGCCATTGAGCTTGTATACGAGCCCCGGTATCAGTTACTCCCAAAACATAACGGGCGTCTTTATTTTCGGCAACCAACACTTCCTGTACAGCCTTGCTGCCTAATTGTAATGGTTTAGGCTCTGCTTCATTTGGTTTTATAACGGCCAGGTAGCTACGTTTTAATTCTGTTTGCAGGTTTTTTAACTGTTGGGGCTGCAGATAATCGTCCTTATAATTCCAGATATCCAGTTTAGCCACTTCAAAATCAACAATAGTAGTATCAGTGGGTTTGGGGATAGGGGCGGTACCAAAAAACAGGTTACTGCCACTTTTGCTAAAGTAAACCTTACCATCACCACTTACAGCCCAATGTTCCGGAAGGCCTTTTGATCCAGCTTCGGCTATAATTACCGCACTATCACGACTGTTTGTATAGTAATACAGTTTAAAGGGTTTAACTAAGGCTTTTTCAGGATTCTTTTCGGCGGTAAAGGCCAGTTGTTTACCTTCATCGTCGATTGTGATATTGCGGTAATTGCCGCGACCGGTACTTATGACCTTAAGCACATTTTTATCAATATCATAAACATACATGCCGGATTTGACATCTTTCTGTTTTGCAGGCGCTGTAACCGCAAACGCTAATAGTTTACCGTTTTTACTTAATTGGTAATCGGTAGCATATTTGAATGTACGTGTTATGGTGGTACCTAATTTGTTTACGGTTAAATTTGAACCTTCATGTGTAGAAGGAGCAATTGTTGCACTTACAGCTTTTTTTGAGGTGTCGTTGGGAAGTGTTTTTTTTATCGTATCAGCAGCGGCCAGATAGGCTACTACAGGTGCATTTGCCGAAAGCTTAAACGACCGAATAGCAGGCACCTTTGTAATAGATTGGGAACCCAAGGTAATAATGCCCAGTGTATCTTTTGGAAACTCCGCCTGTTTTTTCTTTTTGATTTTAGCCTCGCGGATGGCTTTATAAAATGGCCTGATCAGGAAAGTGACAAACCTGGAATCGTTACTGAAGCTGGCCGTATCAGCACGGGGTATCCTTATTTTAGTGGAATTAGCTGTATTGGTGATCACCAGCTCAGCATCTCCCTGCTGTGGTTTTACTACGTAAAATATCCATTTGCCATTGCTACTGATGTGCTGGTTGCTGATGCTTTGCCATCCATCAAAAACGGTATTGTCTAAAGGTTTTTTTGCTGTCTTTTGAGCAGATACATTAAGAAAAATAAAGATCGAAAATAACAGGAGTAAGGTTTTGCGCATAAGAAACTTAAGTAAGAGTTAAATATGCTAAAAACAGGACATTTATTAAAATTTAGTCACAGGAAAATTACTGTTCTTTAAATCAATAGGTGGCATTTAAAAGAATGCTGTAAGCATAATGCCTGAACAGATAAAGCGGTTTGTGATAAAAGTGGGTTTACATGGGTTTACACTTTTTATGGTTAATATGATTTTAAATAATTGATAATCATGTATTTATGCATAATTTATGCAATATAGTGCCTTTAAAGTGTAAACCCACTTTTTATCGTCAGAGTGGCCCTGAGGGAGCTGTGAAAATTTATATCATCGCTTTATTCAAAGCTTTGATGGCTTCTTTAAAATCTTCGCGGGCTACCAGGAACTGGATGTTAACCTTACGCAGGGCAAAACCACAGCTTTTGATATTGATGCCTTTTTGAGCTAATGCCGTTGCAGATTTAGCCAGCAAGCCTGGTTGATCCATATTAGAGCCTATGAGACAAACCATAGCCATTTTTTCTACAGTTACCTTCTCATAATCGTTTTCGAGCTCTTGTATCAGCTTTTTATTAAAATCCTTATCCCATATCACTATAGAGATACTATTGGCGCTGGTGGCCTTAAACGTATAGCTCACACCGAATTTATAGAACAGCTGCATGATGTGGAAATCGGTACCTACATTACCTACCATGGATGGATCGTAGATGTCAATCATCATCACACGTTCTGTGCCTGTTATTACCTCAACGCGTTTTTTATCGCATATATATTCGCGGGTTATCAATGTCCCCGGGTGTTCAGGCTGAAAAGTATTTTTGATGCGGAGATCGATATCGTGTATCTCCAGTGGCTTTGATGCCTTGGGATGTATCGCTTCCATGCCTACATCGGCCAATTGATCAGCTACATCGTAGTTTGTATTACCCACAGGAAAACAATTATCAACACCAACCAGTTCCGGATCAGCTGTGCATAGGTGATATTCTTTATGTATAATGGCTTCTTCCGGTTTAACGGCTACGGCTATTTTACTAAAAGTAACTTCGGAATAGCCACGGTCAAATTCCCGCATGATACCCTCCGTACCTTTGGTATAGCCAGTTACGATGGTGATCGTATTTTCAAAATCGATATCCTGCAGATCTTTCTTAATGCGCTGATCAATAGTGAAAGATCGATGGTCATGAAACCCACTCAAGTCAACAAACGTGGCGTTAATACCCATATTTTGCAGGATATTAGTAAAGTTAAACGCCGAGTGACTTTCGCCTATTGACGCCAGGATTTCGCGGGCAGCCAGCAGCACATCATCTTTGTTTACATAACCAGAGGCCAGAATATTAGCGATGTTTTCGAGATAGGTCTGCGCATCTTTAAGACGTTGTTCAATAAATTTATCTGCTTCGGCAATATTTAAGCCCAGGCTTTCATAGCTTTTATTGATCTGCTTTAGCTTTACGATAAGGGCTTTAAGCGGTTTATGGAAATCTTTATAGGTAGCCAGTTTATGATAAACACCGGGTGCTCCGGTTTTTTTATTTTCAAGCAGGAGATTGGTTACCCCTGAAAAGGCCGATACTACAAAGATGCGATTGTACAATTGTTGTCCGGAACGTTCAAATAGGATGATGTTTTTGATGACATCATTTAAGGCGGTCATAGAGGTACCGCCAATTTTTTCGACTGTTAACATTTTTATAAATAAACGCTTTTAGCGCATGAATGCCAAAACCGTACCATCTGCAAAATGATGGTTTTTTAGTTGATATGGCACGTTTAAGGAATTGGTTTTTAGATTATTGTATTTTGTGTGCTATTTAGCCCGGTATATCATATTGATACACGGGCTATCAAAATAATATTGTGCTTATTCGTCCTTCTTATAAAGATCTCCCGCCTTTTCTGCCGAAAGCTTAATGCCTTTGATCATAGCCGAACTGAAACCATTGTGCTCCATTTCATTTAAACCGGCAATAGTACATCCGCTTGGCGAGGTAACCTTATCAATCTCCTGCTCCGGGTGTGATGCCAGCTGCAACAGCAGATCGGCAGCTCCTTTAGCGGTTTGGGCCGCCATTTTTAAAGCATCATGTGCATGAAAGCCTATCTCGGTACCACCTTGTGAGGCCGCACGGATAGAACGCAGGAAAAACGCGATACCACAGGCACAAAGAGCCGTTGCCGAAGTCATCAGCTCTTCATTGATCTGGATACTCATACCTACGGTATCAAACAGAGATTTTACCAGGTTTATATTTTTATTGGTGCCATTATCAGTAGCAATACAGGTCATAGAGTGACCAATGGCTATAGCCGTATTGGGCATAGCTCTTATTACCTGTACATTCAAATCAAGCTGCTGGCGGATATCGTTACAAGTAACCCCGGATATTACGGAAATGATCAATTGCTTTTCAGCTTTTATAACGGGTTTTATTTCATCCAGTAGTTTATTAAGCTGTTGGGGGAGTACGGCCAAAACAATAATATCGGCTTTTTTTACTGCCTTAGTATTATTATCGGTAGTATGATAGCCTAATTGGGCATATTCTGCCAATGCCGATACGTTACGGCGTGTGAGTGAAATTTGCTGGGGTTTGCAAATGTTTGCTTTTACTAACCCTTTGGCTAATGACAGCCCAATGTTACCAGATCCTAAAATGGCTAAATGCTGTGATGAATTCATGCGTTTTTGCTTAAACGTGTTCCAAATGGTTTATTTTCTTTTAATTGTCCCAGGTCGTCAGATTTACCTATGATTACTGCTTTTACGCCGCAAGCAATAGCGGTAAAAGCATTATCAAGTTTGGGTAACATGCCGCTATGTATAATGTGCCGGGCCTTCAATTCTTCGTAATGTACGGGGTCAATTTCCCTGATCAGCGATTCATCATCATTAATATCCTGCAGCACACCCTTTTTCTCAAAACAGTAAATAAGCGTTGTTTTATACAATGACGATAGTGATACAGCCAGTGCCGAAGCAATAGTATCGGCATTGGTATTTAACAACTGCCCTTCGCCATCATGCGTTAAGGCGCAAAAAACCGGGGTAAAGCCTGCCTGCATTAAGCGGCTTATGTTTTCAGGATTGATGGAATCTTTATCTATATCGCCTACAAAGCCATAATCAATAGTTTTTACCGGGCGTTTTTTGGCTCTTATAAAATTACCATCGGCCCCGGTAAGGCCAATAGCATTGTTACCAAAGCGCTGAAGCTGCGCCACTATATTTTTATTGATGAGGCCACCATACACCATGGTAACTACCCTTAGGGTTTCAATATCGGTAATGCGCCTGCCATCAACCATTTTGGCTTCGATGCCTAATTCCTCAGCAATTTGGGTAGCTACCTTGCCGCCGCCATGTACTAATATTTTAAAACCATCCAACCCCTCAAAATCTTTCAGAAAATGATACAGGTTTTCGGAGTTATCAATTACGTTTCCTCCTATTTTTATGATGTACAAGCTTTTATTTTCCTGTAATAGGGGAGAATTTCCCGAATCTGTATCAATTTTATCCATTGTTAATAGTAATATAACCTTCTTGATGTTAAATTCCTATTAAATTAAACAGGAACTTGCTAAAAATATGAATTTATAGCGTATTTTATTCAAAAAATGTTAAAAAATGATTAAAGTGTTATCTGCGTAACTTTACAATTTGATTATGAAATAATTAGTAATATTGAGTTTTTAAGGCACTAAACTTGCTTAAAAGTTTTTCTATGGATCAAAAGAAAGGTACAAAACCCCGTGTAGTTATTATAGGTGGAGGATTTGGTGGTCTGGAACTAGCCAAAAATCTTAAAAATGCGCCCGTAGATGTGCTTTTATTGGATAAACATAATTATCATACCTTTCAGCCTTTACTTTATCAGGTGGCCGCTGGCGGCATTGCTGCCGACTCGATCGGGTTCCCTATCAGAAGGATATTTACCAAACAAGATAATTTCAGGTTTGCCCTGGCCGAAGTGGAACGTGTAAATCCGGAAAACAATACACTCACTACTAATATAGGTACTATTTATTTTGATTACCTGATTATAGCAACAGGCTCAAATACCAACTTTTTTGGAAATAAGGAAATAGAGCATTTTGCCATGCCTATGAAAAATATTCCCGAAGCATTGAACCTGCGCAGCCTGATACTTCAAAATCTGGAAATGTCATTAATAGCTAAGGATCCCGAGGAAAAAGCAGCTTTAATGACATTTGTAGTAGTGGGAGGTGGCCCAACCGGGGTTGAACTTTCGGGCGCTTTGGCCGAAATGCGCCAATTGATATTGATGAAAGATTATCATGGTTTGCGCAAGCATAGTATGAAAGTTTACCTTGTTGAGGGTAAACCCGAACTGTTGGCTTCGTTTTCAGCTGGAGCATCTGCAAAGGCTAAAAAGTTCTTATTGGATATGGATGTAACCATATTTAATAGTGTGCATGTGCAAAGCTATAATGGTACCGAACTTAAAATTGATGATGGTACCACTATATTAACCCGTAACGTATTATGGGCAGCAGGTGTAAAAGGAGAGGTGCCCGAAGGTATGCCCGAAACATCCATCACTAAAGGTAATCGTATCCAAACCGATGGTATTGGCCGGGTAAATGGTTATGCTAATATATTTGCCATAGGCGATGTATCCGCGGTGATCACAACCGATACACCAAATGGACACCCCGGTGTGGCACAGGTAGCCATACAACAGGGAAGGCATCTGGGCAAAAATCTGGTTCGTATGATTAATGGTGAAGCCACCGTTCCATTTAAATATAATGATAAAGGATCACTGGCTACTATTGGCCGGAATAAAGCAGTGGCTGATATTGGTAAAATTCATCTGCAGGGATTTATTGCATGGGTAATATGGGGCGTGGTGCACATTATGTCATTAGCCGGATTCACCAACAAGGGGACTATATTTTTTAGCTGGGCCATATCTTACTTTACGAAGAATAGTGATAACCGATTGATCATCCGTTATTTTGATATTAAAACGCGAGCGATTGATCCGGATCCGAAGTGAAGTATTAGTGTTTGGGCTTGATAAGCTTCATGTATTCAGCTATCTCATTATCAGTAGTATTTGTGCTTTTACTTAAAGTATTGATAATGTTTTCTTTTTCCTGTTCGCTGCGGTTTTGGCTTAGTTTTTTCTTGGCTTGCAGGTCATCCACTATAATTTCAAAACCTACAATCCCTTTCATCATTTTTTGCTTGTAGTCATCGGGAAGGTTATTCCATTGTTGCAGGTAATTTTCTTCGTAATTGCCGATGGTACGGGCAAGCAGATCGGCAGTATCGGTCAATAAGGTAACTTTTCCATAGGCATGTACGGCCAGATAATTCCAGGTGGGTACATTGGTTTCCTTTTCGTAATTAGCGGGTGATATATAGGCGTGGGGTTCGGTAAAGATTACGAGTGCATTTTTGCCTTCTATACCTGTTATCTGTGGATTGGCTTTTGCAAAATGCGATGATAAGACCAGCTTATCATCGCGTTGTTCAATTATAAATGGCAGATGCGTAGCTACCGGTACTTCATTATTCGATGTAACTATAGTAGCGAAACTGTAGCGTTGCATAAAGCTGATGGCTTCCTGCTCGCTTTCGAATTTGTTGAATGATGGGATGTACATAATAAAGAATCAAGATTATGAGATCCAAGATACAAGACATCTGAACCAACTCATGCTACAAACTTTCCAGCATTTGCTTTAGTACTGCCTGAGCAGCCCAAACGCGGTTACCGGCTTCGTGTACTACTACAGAATTTGGCCCATCCAGAATCTCGTCTGATAGCTCCAGGTTACGGCGTACGGGTAAGCAATGCATAACTTTTGCATCATTGGTGATCTTTAGCTTTTCGTTGGTCAGCATCCACTCCTCGTTTTTACCGAGGATGTTACCGTAAGGCTCGTAGGCCGACCAATTTTTTACATAGATAAAATCAGCGCCTTTTAATGCTTCGTCCTGGTCATAAACAATGTTTGCTCCCCGGGTAAAATCGGTGCAAAGCTCATAACCTTTGGGCTGGGCAATGGTGAAATCAACTTCAGCCTTACACATCCACTCTGCGAAAGAATTTGGTACAGCCTGTGGCAGAGGTTTAATATGCGGAGCCCAGGTTAATACCACTTTTGGACGTGCAGTTGTTTTTAACTCTTCGATAGTGATGAGGTCCGCTAAACTTTGCAGTGGGTGGCGTGTAGCCGACTCCAAACTTACCACCGGCACTTTACAAAACTGCACGAACTTATTGAATATCATTTCACTATAATCCTCTTCGCGATTTCTTAAACCAGGGAACGAGCGTACGCCGATAATGTCAGCATATTGCCCCATAACACCAGCAGCTTCGCGGATATGCTCTACAGTGCTGCCATCCATAATCACGCCGTCACGGAGTTCTAAAGCCCATCCTTCCTTATCGATATTAAGCACCATCACGTTCATGCCTAAATTAAGAGCCGCTTTTTGGGTACTCATACGTGTACGCAAACTTGGGTTTAAAAATACCAGTGCCAGGGTTTTATTTTTACCCAGTTCCTGGTTAGCATACGGATTTTGTTTAAGCTTCAATGCCTCTTTTACAAGAGCATTGATATCGGTAACATCATTTACAGAAGAGAATAATTTCATTAGCCCGGATATTTAATAGCGAATTATTGGTTTAAAACATTTACAAAAGCCTCTAAAAATCTGTCGGCGTGTGCTTTGGTTAAATTTAAAGCAGGTAGTAACCTTACCACGTTTGGTTTGGCCTCACCTGTGAAAATGTGGTGTTTGAATAAAAGGTCTTTACGTGCATTTGCCAACTCCTCTGGTAATTCAATACCAATCATCAGACCCCGGCCACGAACTTCTTTAACCTGTTCCAATTTCTTAAGTTCTTTGATCAGGTATTCGCCAATAGTTGCCGCATTTTGCAGCAGGTTGTCCTGCCCTATTACTTCCAATACCGCTAAACCGGCCGCACAAGCCAGGTGGTTGCCACCAAAAGTGGTGCCCAGCATACCATAAGCAGGTTGTATTTTAGGTGAAATAATGATGCCACCAACCGGGAAACCATTACCCATACCCTTAGCCATGCTATAGATATCGGCATTAACGCCAGAAAAATCCTGCGAAAAGAATTTACCGGTACGTCCGTAACCGCATTGAACAGAATCGGCTATGAAAACAGCGTTATGTGAATCGCACAAAGAGCGAATTTTTTGCAGGAAACTTTCCGGAGCTACCTGTATACCGCCAACACCTTGTATACCTTCGATAATGACTGATGATATCTCATTTCCATGATCGGTAAAAGCCTGCTCCAGGGCAGTTTCATCAGCCCATGGTAAGAATATTACATTATCTGTTTCGTTGATAGGTGCAACGATCTTTGGATTGTCTGTAACAGCAACCGCCAAAGAAGTACGACCGTGAAATGCTTTGGTAAAGGCGATCACTTTTTTCTTGCCATTATAAAATGAGGCCAGTTTTAAAGCGTTCTCATTGGCTTCGGCACCAGAGTTGCACATAAATAACTGGTAGTCATCTTTGCCGGATACTTTGCCTAATTTGGCTGCCAGTTCTTTTTGAATTGGGATCTCAATAGAGTTAGAGTAAAAACCCAACTGGTGTAACTGATCCTCCAGCCGTTTTACATAATGTGGGTGGGTATGACCGATAGATATTACGGCATGGCCTCCATACATATCCAGGTACTCAGTACCATGATTATCATAAACCAGGCTGCCCTGGCCTTTTACTATATTGATTGGATTAACAGGATATACGTCGAATAAATTCATATTATTTAAGCTTAAAGCTAAAAGCCAAAGGCAGAAAGCTTTTTATTTTCTAAGTGTTTTAATCAGGCTTATCAGCATTGCCTTTACATGGTTGATTGTTTTGTCTGTTTGCTGATACAAATCGTCATCGATATAATGGCAACAGCTTTTTGCTTTCAGCTTTGAGCTTTCTGCTTAAAAAGCGGTCGCCTTAAGTCGTAGCCCTGCGCGCTCATCTAAGCCAAATAACAAATTCATGTTTTGTACTGCCTGGCCAGAGGCGCCTTTAAGTAAATTATCCAATATGCTGATGATTAATAGTTTACCCTCGTGTTTACTCACTTGGATAAAGCATTTATTGGTATTGACGATCTGTTTCAGATCGATGTTTTTATTGGTTACATGGGTAAAAGGATGACCTTCGTAGTAACTTTTATATAGTTCCAACGCTTTTTCTTCACTCAGATCGCTATCTGTGTAGATGGAGGCTATAATACCACGGGTAAAATCGCCGCGATAAGGTATAAAGTTGATGGCTTTGTTGAAATCGCCTTGTAATTGCTTTAGCGACTGACCTATCTCATTTAGGTGTTGATGATTAAATGCCTTGTAAACAGACAGGTTATCATTACGCCAGGTAAAGTGAGATGTAGGCGCTAAGCTTTGGCCTGCACCTGTTGATCCTGTTGTAGCCGCCACATGTACATCGTTGTTTAATAAGCCTTTGGATGCTAAAGGTAATAGGCCCAATTGCAAACAGGTAGCAAAACAGCCAGGGTTTGCAATGTTAGCAGCAGTTTTTATGGCTTCGCGATTTAACTCCGGCAATCCGTAAACAAAGTTTTTACTTTTGAATTTTGAACCTTGACTTAATCTAAAATCCTGACTCAGGTCTATTATCTTGATATGATCAGGAATCATTGTCGATTCTAAAAACTTCTTAGCATCGCCATGGCCAACACAGAGGAAAAGCACATCGATGGCAAATGATAACTCCCCGGTAAAGCGAAGATTGGTTTCGCCGAAAAGATCAGTGTGAACTTCGTAGACGTAATTGCCCGTGTTGCTATTGCTATTTACAAAAGCTATCTCCACATTGGGGTGGTTGATCAATATACGCAGCATTTCGCCGCCAGTGTATCCTGCGCCACCTATAATACCCGCACGTATAGCCCCCCGGCCCCCTAAAGGGGGAGTGAGCGAAGAAGAGCTATCTGTATTTTCGATAATATTAGTCATACCTTTTATATTTATTCCCCCTTTAGGGGGTTAGGGGGCTAAATGTTAACCCTGTCATGATTGGTTGATGGATAAGAATATAAAATAAATTCCAGATCACTCCGGTCGTTATTACTGATAAAGTGTTTTTGACCGGGCAATATCTCTATCCCCTGCTCTGGTTTTAGCTCCGTAACGTTGCCGTCGATATGGAATGTAGCTCTTCCTTTTAAAATAAAGAATACCTGTGTAGCCTTTTCGTGGTAATGCAACTGCTCGGCAGTGTCCGGTGGCATTAATTCTTGTTTAACAGACAATGCTTCGGTATCAATAAAAGCCCAGCCGTGGCAATCATCGCCCCAGTTATAATGTTTTAAACATTCGCCTTTAGAAAAAGCTGTATTAATCATTCTGTGATTGATTATTAACCTTATGATAGATCATAACCTGGTTGCCGAATATTTTAGAGAATCCTTTAACATCCTCACCAGACCATGAATTATTCATTTCGCCATAACTGCCAAATTTGTTCGACATCAGGTCGTGATCTGATTCGATACCTACTACCTGGAAGCGATATGGATGCAGTTGTACAAATACCTTGCCGCTTACGTTTTGCTGAGTATCGGTTAAAAAGGCTTCCATGTTGCGCATAATAGGATCATGGAATTGTCCTTCATGAAGCCAATTACCATAGAATGCAGATAATTGATCTTTCCAGGTCAGTTGCCATTTAGTGAGTACATGTTTCTCTAAAGTGTGGTGAGCCTTGATGATCACCATTGGCGCTGCGGCTTCGAAACCAACACGACCCTTAATACCTATTATAGTATCACCCACGTGGATATCCCTGCCGATACCATAAGGTTGTGCGATAGCTTGTAAAGCCTGGATAGCTTTTGTTGGGTGATCATATCTTTCTTTATCGATACCTACCAGCTCGCCTTTTTCAAAAATAAGCTCCAGGTTTTTTACTTCCGATTCGGTAACCTGGGTAGGCCATGCTTCTTCGGGTAAACCTAAGTTGGAAGTAAGCGTTTCTTTACCACCTACAGAGGTTCCCCAGATACCCTTGTTGATAGAGTACTTCGCTTTTTCAAAGTTCATATCAACGCCATGTTTTTTCAGGTATTCGATCTCTTCCTCACGGCTCAGTTTCAGGTCGCGAATAGGAGTGATGATCTGTACTTCAGGTACCAGGATATTGAAGATCATGTCAAAACGTACCTGGTCGTTACCTGCACCGGTACTGCCATGTGCTACAAATTCTGCACCTATTTCTTTAGCGTAGTTGGCTATAGCTGTTGCCTGGCTTACGCGCTCTGCACTTACAGAAAGGGGATAGGTGTTATTTTTTAAAACATTACCATAAATCAAAAAGCGAACACAGGTATTGTAAAAGTTTTTGGTTTCATCAACCACATGGTGCGAAGTAACGCCCATTTTATAAGCACGTTCTTCAACGCCTTTTAACTCTTCGTCGCTAAAGCCACCTGTATTTACAATAACGGAGTGAACTTCATAACCAAGATCCTGTGTTAAATATATGCAGCAAAATGAGGTGTCTAATCCGCCGCTATACGCTAATACTACTTTTTTCTTCATTTTTTTTATAAGGTTAAAGGCGAAAGGTTAAGGGTTAAAGGTTTCGCCTCGTAAAAATTTTATAAATCCAATTAACATCGCTTTTACTTCATTTATTGCGATGTTAATTTTACTGTAAATTTCCATTGGGATAAATCCCAAGTCATATATTAAATAACAAGTATACTCTACTTCATGAGCCGGACCTAATGCATTATAATGTACGAAGTCTTTATCTGTATTTTTACCGCACCCCTCTACAATATTTAATGGGATAGAGTACGTTGAACGGCGTAGTTGATTTGTAAGTACGTATTGTTCTTCGCGAGGCATAATGGGCAATACATCAGCATATATTTGCTTTGTAAGTGAGTGCGATCTTTTCCAAACATCAAGTTTCTTATAATCTCTCATGACCTTTTACCCTTAACCTTTCGCCCTTTACCGTTAATCGTTATCGTGGTGTATCCTTTTCTTGATGGCGTTTTCGATACGTTCAAGCAGGGTAGCTTTGTGGGTGATTCTTTTCATTTTTTCCTCATCTTGTTTTTGCTTTTCGGCAGGATCAAACAGCATGGCAGTACACATGCAGTTTTTACGCTCTTTGCTCATCAAAATATCATAGTTAACACAGCTTTTGCAGCCAGCCCAAAAGTTTTCATCCTGGGTAAGTTCAGAGTAGGTTACCGGTTCATAGCCTATTTCTGAATTGATCTTCATTACGGCCAGACCAGTTGTTAGTCCAAATATTTTAGCTTCCGGGTATTTAGTTCTGGAAAGCTGGAAAACACGGTGTTTAATGGCTTTTGCTAAACCTGCTTTACGAAATTGTGGATTAACAATAAGACCGGAATTGGCCACAAAATCGCCGTGGCTCCAGGTTTCAATATAGCAGAAACCGGCCCAGGTGCCATCTTTATGCAGGGCTATAACAGCCTTGCCTTCCAGCATTTTATTAGCAACATATTCTGGTGAGCGCTGGGCTATACCTGTGCCCCGGGCTTTGGCCGATTCGGCCATTTCAACGCATATTTGAGGCGCATAATCTACATGTTGTGCAGTAGCAACCTGAATATCAAAATCTTGTATGGTCATTAAAATAGATATTACCGTTAAATTAATTGGCTTTTAAGGCCTTAATAATTAGATGGTTTTTAAAAGAATAAGTTTAAAACTTTTTTCTTTCGAAGGGGTCTGTTACAGGAAGTTAATTCAAACCCTTGGCATATAGGGCCTTCGTCGGGGAGGGCAGCATAAAAAAACAGTTGAAACCAAAGCAGCGGCAGCCGGAGCAAATGTTGCTCTTATTGCGGGCTTATTTAAGCTTTGTAGATTCATTTTTTTGTGGTATTACTGTGTTTTTAATTTGGGTGCAAATTATTGCATAAATTTTTACTTATGCAAGAAAAAAATGATTTAATAACGTTAAGATTATATTCGGTTTTTTGAGGGGGATACCCGAGACTTTAAATACTGATGATCAGATGGCATACCCATAAACTTTTTAAACCTTAAATTTTAACATTTTTTAGTTGAAAATGAGATGAAAAGACTCAATAGTTACTCATTTTAGCAAGACTTTAACTCCATTTTAACACTTTTTAACAAATTTTTAATGCGTTTTGAAAGCTTTAAGAAGTATTAAATGATTTGATGCTTAAATAACCAAATACCAAAGAGTTGGTTTTGGGTCTCGTTTTTCTTTTAACCAAACAGCCCGGTTCTTTGGGTAAAAGAGAACCGGGCTGCTTATGATATAAATATACTCAAATTTTTGATAAGTATTAGGTTGCTGTATTTTATCGTTACTTTTTCTCTTCAAACTTGTCTAAAACAAATCTTAGCTTATGATCCGGCATTTGCGGACTCTCAGCAATCAGAGTAACCTTACCGTCCTTACCTTCAATGGTGAGGGTATAGTCTTTTTCGCCATTTCCATCTTCATCGCTGATGGTGGTATTGATTACCGATTTTCCTTCTTTAAATGGTGTTGTCCAGTTGCAGGTATTTGATTTGATAGTTCCCGTAAGGGTTTGTTTTCCATTTTCAATATTAACCGAGATTTTCTTGTCAATTATTTCAATAACGGTTTGCTCGTCTGCAGTTCGCTGCAGGTTATTGTTAGCATCCAGATGCTCGGTTTTTGAAGTTACCAGACTTAATTTTTTGTCGCATTGTGCCAGGCACACGGTACCGCCGGCCAATAGTAGCAGTAACGCAATAATGGTTGATTTCATGGTTTTTTCTTTATGTGGTTTAAAACTCAAATAAAGATACATGTTTTAAATAGTAATATGCAATACATAGTACTATTTTATAAAAAAAATATTTACTAGTGAATATTTAAATTATTCAGATAGAGGAGTGTATTGTGAGAAATAGATGTTTAGTTATCTCTTTGTTATGATATCATGGATGATCATATCTGCATGGATACGGGAGTTTTCGATAAACCACAAGTGAGTATCTAAACCGCCGCAAACTACACCGGCAAGGTAAAGACCCGGCAGGTTGGTTTCCATAGTCTCGGGGTTGTATTGCGGGATGAATTTATCGTCAGACAATACGATGCCCAGCTTCCTGAGGAAATCGAAGTTTGGTTTATAACCTGTCATGGCCATTACATAGTCATTGGGGATGGTTACCAGGCCATCCGGGGTTTGGATGTCTACTTCGTATTGGCGAATGGCGTGTAGATTGGAGTTAAAATAAGCTTTAATGCTGCCTTCTTTAATGCGGTTGATAATATCAGGTCGTACCCAGTATTTTACCCGGTTGCTTACCTCACTTCCACGAATCACCAAGGTAACTTCGGCGCCTTTACGATAGGTTTCCAAGGCTACATCGATAGCCGAGTTACTGGAACCAACCACCACTACTTTTTGTAAGGTATAAAAATGCGGATCCTGGTAATAGTGTTTTACTTTGGGCAAATCCTCGCCGGGAATATCCAGGTTAACGGCGATATCATAAAAGCCGGTGGAAAGAATCACCCTTTTGGCCTGATAGGTAGCCTTGCTGGTGGTTATAGTATAAGTTCCATTCTGCCGGGTAACATTGGTCACCTCCTCAAAAAGGTTGATGGGCAGGTGGTTAGAAAGGGCTACACGACGATAATACTCTAACGCATCATTACGGGTAGGTTTATTATGTACGGTTACAAAAGGTACCCCGCCAATCTCCAGTTTTTCTGATGTAGAAAAGAAGGTCATGGTTGATGGGTAATTGTACAGCGAATTAACCAGGCAGCCCTTTTCAATAATAACAAAACTTAAACCGGCTTTTTGAGCAGCCAAACCACAAGCCAAACCAATTGGGCCGCCACCTATAATGAGTATATCAAGCATGTTGCGAAGATAGGCAGTTTAGAAAGAAGTAATATCGAATAATGAATTTTGAATGCAGAATATCGAGGTGATTTTACTTAAAAAACACAGACTCCATTGAAGTGTGGTGCGGTGATAACACCGACCACAGGCTAAACAAAAGGTACTAGTACTTTGTAATTCGATATTCTACATTCACCAATCAACTAGCGTCCTGCTGCCTTATCGTCATGAAGAGTCATTACCGTACTGGTTACCATGGCCACTACTTTGTCTTCTTCGTTTTTTACCTCACACTTGTAATGCGTAATAGTTTTGCCGCTTTGTAAAGGAGTAGCAATGGCTCTTAACTTTGATTCCCATACCGGCCTGTAAAAGTTGATTTTCAATTCAATAGAGGTAAAGGATTGCCCTTCTTGCATCAGTGTAGAATGTGCCGTACCGATGGCTGCATCTGCCAGTTCGCAGATTAATCCACCGTGAACGGTACCCTGCTGATTGCCATGGATCAGTGCATCGGCATCAATTTCGACGGTGGCAGTTCCGTGATCTATTGCGGCTATCCTGATGGCTAAAGTTTGAGATATGGCTGTGGGATATCTCATATGGGTTTCCATATCCGGGGTAAGTGTGCCAGCTAACTGGCGTTGAAGGTATTCTAAAACGGAGATCTTAGGCATGATGTTTTTGTATTGATGCGCAAAACTAAATACAATACTGCTCAATTAAAATATACAGATTGTAAGTATTTGGCCATAACAGATAGAGAAGAGGCAGTATCGAATGCTGAATAATGAAGTGGATGCAGTTATTTTGTTTTAATTAACTCCTATGGCATAGTAGGATGATAATATTGATCGTAAACTAAATATTTCACATCGACAGGTGCCGGGTTAGAATTCAAACTTTCATTTTTTAATCTGTCAATTGCTGTAACGAGATAAATATATTTACCTGGCCTTGTAATTGTATTATCAACAAATGTGGTGGCATCTTCAAATGAAATATTGATGATATTCCGTGGATTATCAATCTGTATTTTTTCCCCGTCATTAAAACGATAAATGACGTACCCATAGGCCAAATCATTATCCTTTGCCTTTGTGGGAGCTGTCCAGCTTATTTGGATGGATTTGTTGGCCAATTGTTTGGCAATTACGTTCTGGGGCGCATTGGGAGGAATACTGTCTAACCAAAGCATTACTGGCGGCAAAGCGGGACGGTTATAGAAATTATTCTTCAAAGAATCTTTCAGTCCCGCTAAATTGTCTATTAAGGACTTCGCTCTAAAGAAAACGCTTCCTTGCACCCGCGCATTCCCACGAACATACCTGATCTCATCTGAAAGTTCACTGCGATTACGAAACCCCTGGACGTTTTCCTGTGCCCGATAAGCTGCCTGCCCAATATAAAGATGCCTGCCATAAGTATTATTGCTCCACCATTCCAATAGTTTTTCAAAAGGCACTAAGCGATGCTTTATGGGCCAGTAAAGCTGCGGATTAATATAATCTATCCATCCATTCCTTAACCATTTTCGGGTGTCTGCATATAATTCATAATAAGATGAGCCCCCATTTGTAAGAGAACCATCGGCGTCCTGTTGTTTATTTTTCCAAACGCCAAAAGGACTTATACCAAATTTTATGTATGATTTACAGGCATGTATACTGTCTGTTAAATCATGGATTAAAACGTCCACATTTTGTCTTCGCCAATCTTTGATATTTAAACTATCAGGATTATATAATTTGTAAGCTGCCAAATCCGGTAAAGGCTTGCCGTGAACCTCATTAGGATAAAAATAATCGTCAAAGTGCACGCCATCAATGTCGTAGTTTCTAACAACGTTCATAATAACACTTGTAATATATTGCCTGACCTGTGGGAGGCCGGGGTTAAATATTTTTTGTCCGGCGTAATTGAAAAACCATTCGGGTTTTTGATTGCTGATGTGCTTGTCATTAAAATGAGATGCTATTAAATCCAAGGATGCCCGGTAGGGGTTAAACCAGGCATGTAATTCCATCCCTCTTTTATGTGCCTCAGAAATAACAAAAGTTAAAGGATCATAATAAGGGTCGGGCGGTAAGCCTTGTTTTCCGGTTAAATATCGACTCCATAATTCGGGTCCGCTGCCATAAAAAGCATCGGCTGCGGGCCTAACCTGGAACATAACCGCATTTATTCCTGATGAATGCAGGCTGTCTAAAATAGTCAATAACTCTTGCTTTTGTATTGTAGACGATAATCCGGGTTTTGAAGGCCAGTCTAAATTAGATACGGTGCATAGCCACGCTCCTCTAAACTCTCGTTTCGGTGTGATTAACAGTTGAGCGTTTGTTTTATGATCAATAGTGAAAAGGAACGTTATACAAAGGAAAATTATTGATTTTTTTAACATGCACTAAATGAGTAGATTTTAAGCTATTGTTACCAGATAAAAAGGTATGCCTAAAGGTACACATTTTCCAGACAGCCAACGTTTGCACAATTGACTTGGATGTATCTCACATAAAAGATATGCTCCCCTGGCCTGTTTGGGATAACATGGCTTTTGATGTTCTTCTTTATGTTTAATGCAAGAAATTGAGGGACTTTCCAAAAATTAGGGCACAAAAAAGGGTAAGCTACTTTTATCGCGCCGCTCAACTCTCTACCCTTGCTGTGTTCCCACCCTGGGGGAGTTCAAGAGGAGCTGGCCGTAAAAGACTTACCCCGGCGCAAATATAGAAAAAGGTTTGTTTATGGTTAATAAATTGTTAAAAAAGATAATTGATTATCGTTTAGGTAATTAGCCGTCATTGTAGTGCCAATTGATACAAATACAGGTTAAGCCGCCAGCGGATTTTTACCAAAAGGGATCGTTTTATGCACTTTATAGCGGTCGTTTTTGTTATCTATTTCCTTTTCCAGTATGGTTAAGCAATCAGCTAAAAAGGTGTCCCGGTATTCCATTTCCTGAAAATATGGCCATAGTTTGTTAAATGAGGCTACCGGAATATTGCGGGCTATGGTGAGGTGAGGCGTAATTCTCCTGGTTTTCATTCTCAAGGCGCCTTTAACCTGGTTAAACCAATCTTCAGTGGTTTTATCCAGATCAACCCTGGCATATATGGTTCTGGAATTGGGGCCATGCTTAAAAAAGTCGAAGCCATTGATGCGAAGTTTATGTTGGGGTATGGTTTTAACTTTAAAACTAATCATTTCATAAAAAGGAGTAAGGAGCAAAGGTTTGAGCGTAAGCTGATGCACCTCGTCCCTGAAGGATTCAATAGTAATATGTGCCCGCGCATACATCCCCGGAAACTTTCCGATGCGTTTAACACATTCCTGTTTAAACGAGCCAACTTTTTTATCCACGTGCTCCGGCGGAGAAATAACGGTAAGATAATCTTTGTTGTTCATGGTGATTGGTTTAAAATAGGTCTATCTGATCCTGGATCTGGTTATCTGCAGCGGCTTGTTTGTGAAGGATAGCTTCTGCGGTGTTAGCTATCGCTTGCTTGTTCTTAAATTCAAAAACCTTAAAAGGCTGCCATTGCGGCTCATGGGCAAATGTTTCCCGTTTAAGCATAATGAGTTCATTTACCCAAAATGGTTCCACCAGTTTTTTATGGCGGAAGTTTGGCCATAGACGTTCAAAATCGGGCCCGGCAACATCGCGGGTAACAGTGATGTGAGGAATGATGGTTTTACGAATTTTAAGTAGCCTTTTTAGCTGTGTAAACCACTCATCAACAGCAGGTGTAACCCGGATATGAGCGTAGATGGTCATCCGGTTATGCAGGTGTTGGAAAAACTTAAACCCATCTACATGTAATAAAGCAGGAGGCAGCTCATTCAAGCCTTTCTCTATCTTGTTCAGATTGGTTTCTTCCATAAAGGGTTTTTGCCGCTCCAGGTGATGAACAGAAATATGTGCCGGTGAATCCATGCTTTTATAATTGCCAATTAATTTAGCCGAGGCTCTTTTATATCGGGAGATTTCCTGCTTAATAGCTTCGGGAGGCGAAAGCAGAAATAGATAGTCTTCGTACATGTACATAGCGGCTGGTTTTGATTGAACAAAAATGCTAATATTTTTAGTAAAATACTAAATTTATTTTCATATTTGTGCATGGATGTTAAGCGGCATATTGTTCATATCGACCTTGATTCCTTCTTTGTATCGGTTGAGCGCAAGTTTGACCCCAGCCTGATAGGTAAGGCGGTGATCATTGGCGGCTCGGTTGACAGGGGAGTGGTATCCTCGTGCAGTTATGAGGCGCGGGCTTATGGCGTGCATTCAGCCATGCCTACCCGGCAAGCCGTAAAGCTTTGTCCGCATGCTATTGTACTTCACGGTAGTCATGGCCGCTACTCCGAGGCCTCCCGCGAGGTTACCCAAATCATCCATGACTCGGTGCCCCTTTATCAAAAAACATCTGTTGATGAGTTTTATATTGATTTGACAGGTATGGAACGGTTTTATGATTGTTACCAGATAGCCAGCAACCTGCGCCAAAAGGTGATCCGTGAAACTGGTCTGCCTATTTCTTTTGGTATGGCATCGGGTAAAACTGTAGCAAAAATGGCCACTAATCAGGCCAAACCTAATGGGCAGCTATATATTAAACATGGCGAGGAACTGGCGTTTTTAGCGCCATTACCTATTGGTAAAATACCGGGTTTGGGCGAAAGTACTTGCCAGAAAATGTATCAATACGGTATTGAAAAGATTGGCGATCTACAACGAACCAATATTCGTTTCCTGGAAGCTGTTTTTGGTAAGGCCGGTAAATATCTGTGGGAAAAGGCTCACGGTATTGATCATAGTGAGATTATTCCGCATAGTGATCGTAAGTCGATATCTACTGAGCATACTTTTGGCAGTAACGTGAACGATCCCCGTACCTTAGAAAACATATTGGTATCTATGACTGAAGAACTATCTGGCAAGCTACGCCGGGAGAATAAATTATCCTCTTGTATGGCTATTAAGATCAGATATGCGAACTTTGAAACCCATACCCAGCAGCAAAAAATACCGCTTACGGCAGCCGAGCATATCCTGATCCCCGGCGTTAAAAATCTGCTTAAAAAAGCCTGGAACCAATACCGGCCCGTCAGGCTGATAGGTGTGAGACTGAGTGATCTCTGCACCGGCAGTTACCAGATCAATTTATTTGAGAATAATGAAGAGCAGATCAGGCTTTACCAGGCTATGGACAGGATCAACTTCAAATTTGGTGATAAAACTATTTGCCGCGCCGCTGGCATGGAAATAGGTACGCGCAATTTTAATCCGTTTATGAAAGGTTGAAAGGAAACCATCTTTTTTACTGTTGGTCAAAGCGGCAATACCATTGGTCAAACTATTTTTATGAAGTGATGTGTGGTAGCTTCTTTTGAATAAAAAAGAAAACATGATGGAAACCACACAACGTCAAACCTACCTCGATTGGTTAAGGATAATATCCATTGTAGGGGTATTATTTTTTCATTCGGCTATGCCCTTTGTTTCTGAAGACGACTGGCATATTAAAAATCAGCAAACCAGCAACCTGCTGATGGAATCGAACCATTTTTTACATCTTTTCCGGATGCCTCTACTTTTTTTCATTTCGGGTACAGTAAGTTTTTATATGATGCAGCGGCGTTCTACTTTAAGCTTCATCGGTTTGCGTTTCCGCAGGCTTTTTATCCCCCTTTTGGTAGGCATGTTCGTCATTGTTCCGCCGCAGATATTTATAGAAAGATTGGTGCATGGCTACAAAGGCTACTTTTGGGACTGGTATCCAAGTGTATTTAATTTCGTACCCTATCCAAAGGGCGGTAGTTTTAGCTGGCACCACTTGTGGTTTATTGCTTACCTGTTTATTTATGACCTCATATTTGCACCTGTATTTGCCTGGCTTATCTCACCCAAAAGTGATGGATTGAAGCAGAAACTGGCTGTCTTAGCCGAAGGGAAATGGATTTATTTGCTGATGCTGCCCGGCATCGTTTGGTTCACTTTTACTAGTTGGGATTATCCCGAAACCAATGACCTGATACATGATGGCAGTTATTTTGTTTACTGGTTGCTATTTCTGTTGGTTGGTTTTATCTGCATCCTTCAGCCAAAACTGATGGATAGTTTAGAGCGTAACCGCCGCTTCGCGTTAACCATCGGTTTCCTGAGCCTGATGACGTGGGAAGTGATGAGGTGGAATAAAATAGAACCCGATCATGTTGCATGGCCCTTTCATCATATATTATTTTCGTATGCCTTTACAGCGTTGAGGCCAACTATTGCCTGGGGATGGGTGTTGGCATTGGTAGGCTATGGCAAACATTACCTGAACCGGAAACATGTTGTACTAAACTACCTAAACCAGGCGGTTTATCCGTTCTATATTTTGCACCAAACGGTTATTGTACTGATAGTTTATTACATTGTGCAGGTTCAAAATGAAAGCATTTTATCCAAATACATTTATACTGTTGGTATAACCTTTTTTGTAACCGTGTTAACTTACCATTTACTGATACGGCCTTATGCTTTAATGCGCTTTTTATTTGGGATGAAACCTAAGGATAAACCAAAACCTGTGATAGAGGCTCCTGCAGAAGAAATACAACCTACTGTAATACTTTCTGCCTGAAATTTATAACTTAACGGTATGAATTTTTTCAGAAAATACATTTTCCCAGCCTTGTATGGTCTGCTGGTATACTTTACTATCAGATTGCTCCACGATACCGATGTTGGTGAGCATTTTTGGGAAAGATATTTTTATATAAACGCTGTTGAAATTACGTGCTCAATAATAGTAGGTTATATTGCTATACACCTGTTCAGCCGGCTTTTTAGGTATTATGATAAACACTGGCCGGCACAGTTATCCTATCAGGACGTGGTGCGAGAACTTACCATATTAGTAGGTGCAAACCTGATATTGGTAAACGTAATATTTGTTCCAATGAATATATCCTTGCGCAATGATATAATTTCCTGGGCTGATATTGTCGACATTAATATGATACCCACTTTGTACGCTATTGTTTATTACGGCATAGCACGTAGCAGAACCTGGCTAAAGGCTTATGTAAATAATAAGATGCAACTGGAAAAACTAACCAATGATCACCTGGAAACTGAGCTGAAGTTTCTAAAGGCGCAGTATCATCCACATTTTTTATTCAATGCGCTGAATACTATTTATTTTCAGATGGATGAAGATGTAGCGGGTGCTAAAAAAAGCACAGAATTGCTTTCAAGTCTGTTACGGTACCAGCTTTATGACCAGCAGCAACAGGTGCCTATAAAACAGGAACTGGAATACCTGCAGGATTATATTCAGCTACAAAAGATAAGAGCCAGTCAGAAAATGCGTTTGAATGTATTTTTTGATGAAGAGCTTACCGATCAGCAGGTGTATCCTTTACTTTTGCTTCCGCTGGTGGAAAATGCATTTAAATATGTTGGTGGTGATTATAAGATTGATATTTCTGTCAATATCACTGAAAAAGGCCTGTTATTTAAAGTATATAATGATGTGCCGGCCACAATGAAATTAAAAGATAATTACAGCGGCATTGGGCACGAAAACTTAAAAAGACGTTTAGAGTTGCTTTATCCAAATAAACACCGTTTGATAGCCGGTGGCGAAGCAGATAGTTATATTGCACAACTAGAATTAGAATTTTAGAACATGAGCCAGATCAGTTGTATTATTACCGATGATGAACCCTTTGCCCGGAAAGGTTTAGAGGGCTATGTGAAAAAGGCAGGCTTTTTTGACCTTAAGGCACAATGCGAAGATGCCATGGAACTGGGCGCCGTGCTGGCTCAGCAACCGGTGGATCTTTTGTTTTTGGATATACAAATGCCACATATCACCGGCGTTGATTTTATTAAGTCCTTATCCGATCCTCCAAAGGTGATCTTCACTACAGCTTTTAAAGAGTATGCTACGGACGGTTTTGATCTGGATGTGTTGGATTATCTACTGAAACCTATATCGTTCGAACGGTTTATGAAGGCCGCTTTTAAAGCTAAAGATTACTTTGAATTGCGTAACAGCAATATTAAAGAAGCAGATTATCTGTTTGTAAAAAGCGAAGGGAAACTGGAAAAAGTAGTATTTAGCGATGTGTTATATATTAAAGGGATGGAGAACTATGTGGAGATCCATTTTCCCGGCCGCAGAATTATTACCCATAGTACATTAAAAGCGTTGCTGGAGAAACTACCCCAGCAAGGTTTTTTACAAACTCATAAATCGTTTATAGTAGCTACTCAAAAAATCACGGCTATTGAGGGTAATATGCTGCATATCAATCATCATCAGGTACCTATCAGCAGGCAATTGAGGGAGCAGGTGATGTTTTTGTTAGTTAATCAAAGATAAGGCTATAGTTCTTTCTTCATTAACAGGTCTGTTTGCTTGTCGTTCCCTAACATAAAAGGGTGACTACCAAATACTTTGAAGCCATGCTTTTCATAAAAACTTAAGGCTTTATGATTGTGTTCCCAAACCCCCAGCCAAACATATTTAAAACCACTGTCTTGTGCGGTTTTAAAGGCAAAGTCTAACAATTGGTGACCTATCTTTTTACCATGATATTCAGCCGAAACATAGATACGTTCTACTTCCAATGTGTTACTATCCTGAATGTCGGTTTGTGCTGCACCTATATTTATTTTGATATACCCGGTAATGATCCCGTTAAGCATAGCAAAATAAAAGTGCGAATCAGGATTGTTTAATTCAGCCTGTACCCGCGGCAGTGTAAAAGCGTTGGCGGCATAAGCCTCCATGTTTTCTGGCGTATTGAGATGCGCAAAGGAATCAAAAAATGTTTTTCTGCTGAAGGCCAACAGCATATCGGCATCAGCAATTTTAGCTTTTGTTATAATGATATTATTATCCGTCATCAATTTAATATAAGGCTTAATCAAATTGTTCTTTCAGGCGTACCAGGCGATCAATCATTAAATTAAGCTTTTCTTCTTCATTTTTAAACATACGCGGTTTTAAATAAAAAGTGGTAAATAAAAACCAGATAATGATAGAACCGTAAGTGATGAGTTTAAAAAGGAGGGAGGAGGTTGATAATACTTCGGCAAAGTAGAGGGCGAGGCCGGCGCTGATGAGTAGTATGTAAATGTAATAGAACCAGCCGATAATTTTTGTTCTTGTTTTTTGGTATGCCTTCAAACTGTCCAGGTATTCCGAGGGGTTTTGGGTGGCATCGCGCTTACTTAAAATATGGTAATGCCTTACTACGAGCGACAGGTACATCAGCATAGTGACCAGCACTATTAATATACCTACGGTAGTTATCCACGATTTAAAGGCCAGGAAAAACGTAACAATAAACGCAAATGCTGCTATGGCCACCATGGCCACAATTGTCCAGTATAACTTGGTAGTTATGCTTCGAATTCCCTTCTTTACCTGTTTCAGCACATCATCCACTGAAAGTTGATCTGGTTTTGGCTGTCCCTGCCAAACCGACATCAGATGATCAAAGTCTTTCATACTGGTTAAATAATTCTGTTAATTTTTGTTTTATACGATAAATCTTCACTCTCAGGTTTCCTTCTGATATACCCGAAATATCTGCTATTTCGGGGTATGGCACTTCATCAAGTACCATGGTTATTATAATTCTTTCCGACTCCTCCAGCTTTGAAATACATTTGTACAGCAAAGCTACCTGCTCGTTTTTATCCGATAGTTCTTCTCTTTTGGTTTCGGCTATCTGAGGGGTTAGCTCATCCTTAGCCTGTCTTTTTTCTGATCGTAAATAGGTTAAACAAGTGTTTACAGCAATGCGGTATATCCAGGTTGAAATCATAGCCTGGTTGCGAAACTTCTCTAAATTTTGCCAAACTTTTAAAAAAGTTTCCTGTAGCAGGTCGTTCGCAGCGTCATCATCGCCGGTGTAACCATAGCATAAATGGAATATCTTTTTAGAATTAGCTTCATATATTTGCTTGAAGGCTGCTTCTTTATTGGCCACGCGTTAATAGATTTTTATTGTTAGATTAATGTAAAGGCTATATGTTACAACTGATAATCATTCTTTTTAAACCAAATCAGTTTTTTTTCGGCATCATCGAGCAGGGTATTATAACTGTCCAGGTAATCAAATTGCAGGTCTTCATGTAATTTTCCTATCAATCCACGCACCTTTTCAACCTGCCGGGTCAATATGAGTCTGATAGGTTTGTAGGTAGTTCGCCTGTCGGCATATTCCAGGTAGTTAACACAAAAATTCAACAGTAATTCAATCTCCACTTCTTTTGAGCCCGCAAATTTGGTGTATTTGCCTAGTAATCTTAAAATTTTGCGCATACCTTTTGCGGCATGATAGCTCAGTGCAGATAGTTGACTGAACATAAAGCCAGCTTCGCCCTTTATTTTTTCAACAAAAGCAGCTTCGTCATGGGCTTCAAATAACAGGTAAGCCAATAACTCCTTATTCTCCTTTTTATAACGTGCCAAACGAAGCAAAAGCTCTGTTAATTGCTCATGCGACAGGTGCTGAGTTTCCTTCTTTATATGCTGTAAACCGTAAGTGGTAATACTCATGTTCATGTTGGTTAAGTATCAAGTAGCTAGTATCAAGTATCAAGATATAAGACAGAATGATTTTTATCTTAGATATAGGTGTCTTATAATCAAAGTCTTGATACTTGATACTAGCTACTTGATACTGGTAAAACTATTAATTTTTGTAGTTTAGCGCCCTGCAAAAAGTTATATGCCAAAAAACAACCTGACTCTCTACATTTTTATCGCCCTGGTACTAGGTGTAATAACCGGTTACATTTATAATGTAAGCGTAATTAATGCCATCAACGTAAAAATTAATACGGCTGATGCTAATATTAAAGCTATTAACACCAAATTGGCTTTATTAAATGATACTACTGCTACCGAGCACATCACACTGCAAGCGCAAAAAGTACAACAAATAAAGATCAGTAAAGATAACAATTCTATTCGCGAGGATAAACTGGAAGGTTTTTCTATTTTAAGTGAAATATTTTTAAGACTAATCAAAATGATCGTGGCCCCATTGGTTTTTACCACATTGGTGGTTGGGGTTGCCAAAGTAGGTGATATTAAAGCCGTTGGACGTATAGGTGGTAAAACCATGCTTTGGTTTTTAAGTGCTACCTTGGTTTCTTTGCTGTTGGGAATGCTGTTGGTTAACTTGTTTCAACCCGGTAAAGCTATGCACTTGCCATTGCCCGACAGTCATTTAAGCACTGGCATCAAGAAAACAGCACTATCATTTATTGATTTTGTGGGACATGTTTTTCCTAAAAGCATTTTTGAGGCGATGGCCAATAATGAGATCTTGCAGATCGTGGTTTTCGCCATGTTTTTTGGTGTGGCTACCGCTGCTATTGGGGAGCAAGGCAAGATAGTGATTAAAGCGATGGATGCTTTCGCTCATGTGATCTTAAAAATTACAGGTTATGTGATGAAAGCAGCCCCTTTAGCTGTTTTTGGAGCCATTACTGCAGTAATAGCCAAGCAGGGGCTGGGAGTATTATCAACCTATGGTATTTTTATAAGTGAGTTTTATTTTTCACTGGTGATGCTTTGGCTGGTCATTATTATGGTTGGCTTCATCGTATTAAAGAAGCCGGTGTTTAAATTAATTGGTCGTATAAAAGATGCTATGCTAATAGCATTCAGTACATCAACCAGTGAGGCCGCTTATCCTAAAGTATTACTGGAGTTGGAGAATTTTGGCTGCAGCAACAAAATTGTAAGTTTTGTATTGCCGCTGGGTTACTCATTTAACCTGGATGGCTCCATGATGTACATGACCTTTGCTTCCTTGTTCCTGGCACAATCCTATGATATTCATTTGTCTTTCGGTCATCAATTATCCATGCTGTTGGTGCTTATGTTGACCAGTAAGGGTGTTGCCGGTGTTCCAAGAGCGTCGCTGGTAGTAATTGCCGCTACCTTATCCATGTTCAATATCCCAGAAGCAGGTTTGTTTTTATTGATCGGTATAGATCCATTATTAGACATGGGCCGCTCTGCAACCAATGTTTTGGGTAATGCCATGGCAGCTGCTGTTGTAAGTAAATGGGAAGGAGAACTGGATAATTAACTTAATTATTGAATTACTGAATTATCGAATTATTGATTTTTAAAAGTATTGCATGGCAAATAACGAAAGGATTGAATTTGCGGAGGTATTTAAGAGTCGCACCAAAAAATTCGTAGTAGACAATATTAATTTTTTTAAAACATTACCTAAAACTGAAGAAGCTAAGATCATTGGACGACAATTATTACGATCTTCGTCCTCTGTTGGCGCAAACTACCGGGCTGCGTGTAGAGCCAGGTCACAAGCGGAGTTTCATGCTAAACTTTCCATCGTAGTTGAAGAGGCTGATGAATCAGTTTTCTGGATGGAGGTATTAATAGAGGCCAAAATAGTTTTGCAAACAGATTTAGCGGTTTTAATAGATGAAGCCAATCAAATTCTTAAAATTGCATCCGCATCAAGAAAAACAGTATCAAAATAAAGATTCCAAATAATTCAATAACTCAATAATTCAGTAATTCAATAATTAAAAATGTCTGATCGTTCCAAGAAAATATTTTTCGCGCTTACTATTATAGTGCCCTTTTTAGCATACTGCTTTTATTATTATGGCATGATGATCAAGAATGCGCCTTACCGCTTCTCTGATTTTGATTCCATGACCATACAATTCGGGCCTGTGGATAGCCTGATCAATAAATATGATTCCAAAACAGGTGATTATCAATATGTAAATAAACAAGATTCTCTGGTAAAAATGCATCTGCGTTTAACCAGCGATGATCTGCTTTATTTACACCATAAGGCTGCCGACTTGGGTTTCTGGGATTTTCCGGTAAAAGAACTGGCCGATACCACCAAGGGTAAAAATAAGTCGATACGCTATATCATCGAGTTTAAGTACAAGAAAAAAAGCAAGCGGGTAGTGTATGATAGTGGATACGTAGGGGACATCCGATTGATTGATGCCAATAAAACCCTGATCAAGGAAATTGAGCAGAGTTTATATACTGCTGAAGAAAGATTAAAGAAATAAAATAGATGGTGTTGTTTATTTAATAATCAATCCCTATATTTGCACCTCGAATTTTAAAACAATAATTAACAAACATGTACGCAATAGTAAGTATAGCCGGACAGCAATTCAAAGTTGCAAAAGACCAGCAGATCTTTGTACACAGATTACAAGGCGATGAGGGCGCTAGTATTGAATTTGACAGTGTATTGTTAGCAGAAAACGAAGGTAAATTCAAATTAGGTTCTGATTTGAAAGGTGCTAAAGTATCGGCTAAGATCGTGTCTCATTTAAAAGGTGATAAAGTAATTATCTTCAAAAAGAAAAGAAGAAAAGGTTACAAAAAGAAAAACGGTCACCGTCAGCAATTTACCAAGATCGAGATCACTGGTATTACATTATAATTAAAGTTTAAACCTGGGATTGCTTGTCGATTCCATAAAAATATTAAGAAATGGCACACAAAAAAGGGGCCGGTAGTTCCAGAAACGGCCGTGAGTCGCATAGCAAACGTTTAGGTATCAAAATTTTCGGGGGTCAGCCAGCAATTGCGGGTAATATCATTGTACGTCAACGCGGTACCCAACACAATCCTGGTGTTAACGTAGGTATTGGTAAAGATCATACTTTATTCGCATTAGCTGACGGACACGTTGTGTTCAGAAAAAAAGCTGATAACCGTTCATACGTTTCTGTAGTTCCGGTTGCAGCAGCACCTGTAGCTGAGGTTGCAGCTCCTGCACCAAAAGCAAAAGCAGAAAAAAAAGCAGTTGAAGCACCAGTAGCCGAAGTTGAAGCTACAGAAGCAGCTCCAAAGGCAAAAAAGGCAGCAGCTCCAAAAGCAAAAAAAGCTGATACAGAAGCAACTGAAGAAGCAGCAGCTGAGTAATTAGCTAAGCTAAACAGATATTAAAAAGCCCTGGTCAATTTGACCGGGGCTTTTTTTATCCTATTATGAGCTGCCTGAACTTACACAGACTTGACATCGTTGCGGGTCAAATCGTTTATTTTTATCACTCAACATTTTTAAATGAAAAATAAAAAGGGATTTGAGATTCCGGCGGTGCCTGCTGTACTATTATCTATTATAAGTGTTCAAGGTGGTGCGGCAATTGCCAAAGGTATCTTTCCGGTATTAGGTGCTGCTTCAACTTCTGCATTAAGAATCGTTTTTTCTGCAATTATACTGGTTGTTTTTAATCGCCCTAATTTAAAAAACCTAACCAATGCGCAATGGAAAGCCGTAACCTGGTATGGTTTAACGTTAGGAGCCATGAATATTGTTTTTTATATGGCTATTGCGCGCATACCTTTGGCCTTGGGGGTCGCGCTGGAGTTTATTGGGCCACTGGTTCTTGCTTTAGCAGGGTCTAAACGCCTCATAGACTTTTTATGGGTGATTCTGGCGGCGGCAGGGATAGCCTTGATAGCACCATGGAGCAATAACGGGTTAGATATTGTTGGTGTTCTGCTGGCTTTACTCGCTGGTGTATTGTGGGCAGGTTACATTGTGCTGGGTGGACGTATCTCAAAAATAATGGACGGGGGTAAAGCTGTGAGTATCGGTATGATTTTCGCTTCTGTGGTGGTATTGCCGGTGGCTATAGGCAGTGGATTATTAGTCCATTTTAAACCGGGTATGTTGTTGTCTGGTATTTTACTGGCCTTGTTTTCGAGTGCCATACCTTTTACATTAGAGATGAGTGCTTTACGTAGGATTCCGGCAAAAACATTCAGTATCTTACTGAGTCTGGAGCCCGCTGTTGCTGCTCTTTCCGGTCTTGTTTTTCTTCATGAGTACCTCTCTTTGAATGAGTGGATAGCAGTAGTACTGATTGTTATAGCTAGCGCGGGTGCTACGATGAAGGCCAAGAATCCTGTGCCGGAATCATAATAATAATCCTGTTTCAGTCACAGATTTATAGCTTATGACTGAAACCAGGTTTTTGATTCAGATAATTCAATACTCTCTCACCAATAAACTATCAGCAAACTGACGTAGGTATTGGCGACGTTCTTCAGGCAGATTTATGTCGTCTAATGCTTTAAATGCTTTATCGGCATAAGTGTGCATGGCTTCTTCGGCATATTTCCTTATTTGAAGTTCATTGTAGATGCCTGTAACGGCACTTACCTTCTCTGGCAGGTCAAACAGTTGTATGGTAAGCCAGTTATTTAGCTCATCTGCCTGGTGTCCTTTAGCCAGCTCAAGGGCTTTAATGAGCAAATATGTTTTTTTGTTGGATATGATATCACCGCCAACTTGTTTTCCAAATTTGTCAGGATCGCCGTAAACATCTAAGATATCGTCCTGCAGTTGAAACGCGATGCCCAGGTTTACGCCAAAATCATAGAGTAACTGCGCATCGGTTAGTGTTGCCCCGCCTATAATGGCACCAATTTTAAGCGTACCACCTAATAATACGGCAGTTTTAAGGCGTATCATGTTCAGGTATTCTTCGATGACTACATTGCTGCGTTGCTCAAAGCTCATATCAATCTGCTGTCCCTCACATACACCGGTAGCGGTTTCGTTAAAAACATCCATTACTTTGCGTAAGATGGCATCCGGAACCCGCATCATTAGTTTGTTCGATTCTACCATCATGGCATCGCCGGAAAGGATAGCTACATTGGCGTTCCATTTTTCATGTACGGTTACCTGGCCGCGACGCAAGGGGGCATTGTCCATGATATCATCATGCATCAGTGTGAAATTGTGGAAAACCTCAATGGCCAGAGCCGGTTGTACCGCACTTTCTACATCGCCTCCAAAAAGGTCACAGGCCATCAATAAAAGAGCTGGCCTGAGGCGTTTACCACCAAGCGTAAGTATATAACTTATAGGTTCATATAAGTCTGCAGGTTGTTGAGGGAAAGCAAGTTTGTCAATAGCCTCGTTTATTAAGGCCTGCAGATCTGTAAGTTGTTTCATTCTTTATTGGTTCATTGGTTCAGTAGTTCATTAGTTCATTGGTATTTTATAGCGGATAGGTATTGAACAAACCACTAATGAACCAGTGAACTAATGAGCTAATAAACTAATCTTGTACTAATGAAAAGTCAATTTGTTTTTTGGTAAGGTCAACGTTTTTCACCCTGATCTGTACCTCGTCGCCAAGCTGGTATATTTTCTTTTTACGCTGACCGATGATGGCGTAATTTTTCTCATCCAAAGTATAAAAATCGTCAGATATATCGCGTAAACGGATCATACCCTCACATTTATTTTCGATGATCTCTACATACATACCCCACTCAGTAACACCCGATATGATACCGGTAAACATATTGCCCACCTGGTCTTTCAGGTATTCGGCCTGTTTGTATTTTATGGAGGCGCGTTCAGCGTCGGCAGCTTTTTTCTCCATTTGTGAGCTATGCGAACATAGCTTTTCATAATGCTCGGCATTGGCCGATTGACCACCGTTTAAATAATGAAACAAAAGTCTGTGCACCATCACGTCTGGATAGCGACGGATGGGAGAGGTAAAGTGCGTATAATGATCAAATGCCAGTCCATAATGGCTACTGGTTTTAGTGGTATATATAGCCTTAGCCATCGACCGGATAGCCAGTTGGGTAAGCACGTTCTGCTCTTTTTTACCCTCCACATCTTCCATCAGAAAGTTGAGCGATTTGGCCGTTTCCTTGTCTGATTTGGTATTTACTTTATAGCCAAAGCGTGCTGCAAATTGCGCGAAATTCGCCAGCGCATCAGGTTTTGGAGAATCGTGTGCACGGTATACAAAAGTGTATTTGTGTTTGCCTTTACCCATTTTGCTTACATGTTCGGCTACTTTACGGTTGGCCAAAAGCATGAAATCCTCAATAAGTTTGTGGGCATCTTTTCGTTCTTTTACATAAACGCCGGTTGGTTTACCATGTTCATCCAGCTTAAATTTAATTTCGGTAGCCTCAAAACTAATCGCCCCATTTTTAAATTTACGTTCACGTAATTTATAGGCTAAAGCATTGAGTTTTAAAATTTCATCTACAAACTCGCCGGCTTTATTTTCGATCACTTCCTGCACTTCCTCGTAAGTAAAGCGCCTGTCGGAGTAGATCACAGTTTTGCCGTACCATTCATTAATAACGTAGGCGTTTTCATCGAGTTCAAACACGGCCGAAAAGCATAGCTTTTCTTCTTTGGGCCGTAAAGAACACAATCCGTTTGATAAACGTTCGGGGAGCATAGGTATTACCCTGTCAACCAGGTAAACCGAAGTAGCGCGTTCCAGAGCCTCTTTATCCAGAGCAGAGTCAGGTGCAATGTAGTGTGATACATCCGCGATGTGCACACCTACTTCATAATTACCATTATCTAACTGTTTGAATGATAGCGCATCATCAAAATCCTTGGCATCAAAAGGGTCGATGGTAAACGTAGTGATATTTCTAAAATCGCGTCTTTTAGCTATTTCATGCTCTGAGATAACGCCAGATATCGCTTCAGCTTCATGTTCTACCTCGGCAGGGAATGAGAGCGGAAACCCATACTCAGCAAGTATGGCATTCATTTCCGTATCATTTTCGCCCTGGGCACCCAGTACATGTTTGATGCGACCGATAGGGTTTTTGGCTTCGGTTGGCCAATCTGTAATCTCGGCGACAGCTTTTATCCCGTTCTTAGCGCCATTCAATTCGCTGATAGGGATAAAGATATCATGCATCATTTTACGATCATCAGGAATAAAGAATGCGAAGCGCTCCGATAATTTTACTACACCGGTAAACTCCATTTTAGCCCTTTGGATGATCTCAATAACCTCGCCTTCTTTGTGTTTTCCCTTGCTCTTGGCGTATACGTATACCTTAACGCGATCGCCGTTTAAGGCGTTGCGTAGTTTACGGGGAGCAACGAAGATGTCACTTTCAAATTCGTCATCCGTAACAATAAATGCCGAGCCATCATTAGTAAGATCAACTTTACCCTCAACAAATGTTTTTAATTCCAGTAGTTGAAATTTACCGGGTGAAAGTTCTTTTAATACTGATTTTTTGGCCTCGTCTTTTAATATATCAAATATAATTTCCCGGGCTTCCGGGTCACGAACGTTTAGTTTAGCAGAAACTTGTTTATAGTTTAACGGTGTATTACCGTTTTGTTCAAATATATCAAGCACCATTTGAGTGAGCACTTGAACTATAGAAGAATTGTTTTTCTTTTTAGACATACATAAGTATTTGGTCAAAGATACGGAATTTGGACATTAGCAGATGGGGGAGTTTTCTGCGAGCAAAGATTTAGGGAGCAAGGAGTAAGGATTTTTTCTTTGTTCTTTCTGTCCTTGTTCTTTGCTCCCTAAATCTTTGCTCAAAAAAATTATCCCTGTGGGATAGAGGCTATCAGCCGTTTGGTATAATCCTGTTGCGGGCGATAATAAATATCATCAGGATAGCCGGTTTCAACAATTTCGCCTTTGTTCATAACCACCATACGATCGGATATATGCTTAATAACGGCCAGATCATGTGATATAAAGATGTAGGTAAGTTTAAACTCTTGTTGCAATTCACGGATCAAATTAAGCACTTGCGCTTGTACAGATACATCCAGCGCAGATACTGATTCATCACAAATAATGAATTTGGGTTGCAGGGCCAGCGCCCGGGCTATAACAATACGCTGTCTTTGACCGCCGGAAAATTCATGGGGATACCGGTTAAAATGCTCTGGTAACAGATTTACACGTTGCAGTAGTTCCAAAACTTTTTGTTTACGCTTGGTGTCGTTACTATAAAACTGATGCACCTGTAGTGGCTCCATTAAGGATTGCCCCACGGTTAATCGTGGATTTAAAGAGGAGTATGGATCCTGAAAAATAATCTGTATATCCCTGCGGATTTCGCGCAGAGCATCTTTTTTTAAACTGCCCAAGTCTGTGCCTTCAAAACTTACAGTGCCATGGGTGGGTTCAATAAGCCGCAAAATAGTACGGCCCAGAGTGGTTTTACCGCAGCCCGATTCGCCTACCAGACCTAATGTTTCACCGGGATAAACCTCCAGGCTTACGTTATTCACTGCCTTTACTACCTGGCCCGACGGGCCTAATAAGCCCGGATTGATGGGGAACCAGGTAGAAAGTTTGTCAATTTTTAATAGAGGCTGTTGTTGATAAAGCTCCTTTTTACGATCAGTAATTTCTTTTTCACTATAGCTATATTTTGCACGGATGCTTTCGATAGTGGCCGATTGAGTATCCGGGGAACCTCCGGCATCAAAAAAGTCGGCGATGACGGGCAGTTTCTTTAAATGCTGATCAGGAGATGGTCTGCAGGCCAATAAGCCTTTAGTGTAAGCATGTTGCGGATTGTTGAATAGATCGGTTACTGTAGCTTCTTCAACTATCTGTCCTTTGTACATCACCAAAACGCGGTCTGCAATTTCTTTAATCACCCCCAAATCATGTGAGATGAATATCAGGCTCCTGCAGCGTGTACTTTTCAGATTTAACAACAGCTCTATAATGGCTTTTTGAACGGTAACATCAAGTGCTGTGGTTGGTTCATCTGCTATTAATATTTCCGGGTTACAGGACAAGGCCATCGCTATCATTACCCTTTGTTTTTGACCACCGGATATTTGATGCGGGTAGCTGTCGAATATGGCTTCGGGACGAGGCAATTGTACCTCGTTAAATAACTCTATGGTTTTTTGTTTAGCCTCGGCATTGCTCAGTCCCAAATGAAGCTTAATGGCCTCTGTAAGCTGAAAGCCGCAAGTAAGCACCGGATTGAGCGAAGTCATAGGTTCCTGAAAAATCATAGCCATACGGTTGCCGCGAATATGGCGCATATCAGCTTCGGGCAGGTCGAACAAACGGGTATCATTTAATAATACCTCACCGTTAACTACGGTTTGATCGACATTCAACAAACGCATCAGTGCGAGTGATGTTACCGATTTTCCTGAACCGGATTCGCCCACAATACCTATAGTTTCTCCCTTTTTTAAGCTGAACGATATATCTTTTACCGCCTTGAATAAACCGTTAGCTGTTTTAAAACTAATAGAGAGATCGTTCACCTGTAACATTTACTGACCTATTAAAGTAATCAATTCATCTTTTATCAATTCTTCACCCCGATAGCGCCTTAATAGTTGTGCTGTAGCTATCACATCTTTTTGGCAATAAGTGCATATACGGTCAAGTTGCTTCAGATTCCAATAAACATCGCCAACCATACTGCCATCAATATCGTCTTTTGGGGTTGGGATATCAAAAATTGCGGTAAGCAGATTTAGAGAAGTGTAGTTTTTATAATCCCCAAATTTCCAAAGTTCCATGGTGTCAATATGTACAACTTCCCATGGCTTTTTACCGGCTAATTGTAACTGAGGCGGAAACGGCAGCCCGTTGATCAGCAATCGACGACAGATGTAGGGAAAATCAAATTCTTTACCATTATGCGCGCATAGAACCAGATTTGACGGTTGGCTAAATAATAATGCTGAAAACCGGGTGAGCAGATCTTTTTCATCGTGGCCGGCAAATGATTTTATTCTTAAACCAACATCTTTGCCTCCGGTAAATATGCCGACCGATATACAAATGATCTTGCCAAACTCAGCCCAGATACCAGCACTTTTATAATAATCCCCGGCGCTTTCGTCTTTGCGAATATTTTGGCTTTTAAGCTCCCATAATTTTTGCAGATGTTCAGGTACCTGATCATGAGAACTGTACTGGGGCACAGTTTCAATATCAATTACCATTAAATTATGCAGATCATACTGTTCAAGCATTGCTATTAAAATTGATCTGCCAATATAATAAATGTTTGTACTTGTATTTTGCTTAAATAGGGTGTTTTAGTCTATAGGAATGTAATTTTACTACAACTACTTTTTAGTCTTATTGAGTTGAAAGCCAATAGAGATTTGAACAGAACCCGGATTTGTGTTGTAACTACCCAAATCGGATGTTACCAGATAGCCTTTGAAACTTTTATTATAAGTAGCTTCTAACATCCAACGTTGATACTGTAAGCCAATACCTCCTGAAAATCCTAAATTAATTTTCTGCTCATACCGGGTGGCGTTTATTTTGTCAGTTACCGTATTGTAATATCCCAATGTGTCTTTTTTAGCTTTTGATGTTTGATAATTGCTGGTGCCATTAATTTGTTTCACCGGTATTTGGATAACCGGTCCGCCTTTAACGTGAATGTTAGGCGTAATATGGTAAACAAGATGCAAGGGTATATTTACAAAATAAGCTTTTCGTGAATCATTTATACTCAAGGTTTGATTGGTATCTATTTTACTTTCGTTGTGGTGGGTATACGCCCCATTAAAGCGCAAAGGATTTAAGCCTTTTACTTGTATGCCGATAGCTAGTTTATCATTGAAATTGTAAGTGCCATATAGGCCAGCATACATATCAACCGGCAGGCTTCCATAAAAATTACTGTTTTGGGCTTTAGGGGTAAAGCTATTGGATGCATTTACACCAAGTAGGATCCCATAATCAATATTTGACGGGATTGAAATGTTGATCTTGTTATTTACGGATCTTGTCTTTGGATTTTTATCCTTTATCCGTGTACTTAACGTATTTATCTTTTTATGATCTTTTGTGATCAGATCTACAACACTATTATTTTGCGTATTGCCGCCTTTTGTTGCTAATATATTATTTGCGGTATACGAATTAAAAAAACTGTTACGATCATAAAAAACACTATCTGAATTATTGATCAGGTGTTGTGTTATATAACTGTTTGAGGCTAATAGGAGTGCCTTATTGTTGTTTAGATCAGTTGGATTAATACCCTGGGTATAAAAGGAAGCGGCTGGTACACTCATTTTAGTTTTATTTGACTGCTTATGATTGACTGTTTGTCCGGTGGTGGTGCCAGAGAACGCATGAATGCCATTTACTAAGAAAGCTCTCTTGTTATGATTATTCATAACTACGGTAGCATTACGATTATTTTGAGGGGTATTTGATGACGATGTTATATAAGGCTTGCTTGATGAAACAAGTGAATCTAATTTTTTGGTGTTTGTTAGTTCATTTTTATTATCAGCAGTATCAGATAGTCCTTTAATTGCAGAAGTACTATCATTTTTAAACAGTACGGTATCTGTTTTATTTAAAGAATCTGAGCTGAGTTTTTGCAAGCTGTCTTTATGGGTTATTACTTCCTGCTTTTTATGTTTTTTGGGCTGTTCTATGTGTTTTGGTTTGATGATATACACATAAGCTAAAACACAAATCAATACTGCTGCCGGTAGGGTAAGGGATATGATCGACCATGTTTTTGACGCTTTTATAGCTTTAGTTATTTTCGAAGCTGCATTATGTTTTACCGTAGGATTAGGCAGATGAGCATCCAAAAGAGCCTGCATAGCCAGCCAGTCCTGTTGAGGTTCATCACTCACAGGGAACTCATTTCTCTTTTTCTGCCAAAGATTAAGGTAGTTCAATGAATTTTTCATTTTGCTTTTTCACTCCTTTCTTTGGACTTGTTGCTATCTGTTGCCAACGCTTCCAGCAGTTCTCTTAACTTTCTTTTTGCTTCGGCTAAATGCCAGCGCGACGTCCCTTCGCTAATGTTTAATTGTTCGCTTATTTCCTTGTGTGTAAAACCATCGAGTACAGATAAGTTAAAGACGGTTTGAGTAGCAAAGGGTAGGGTCCTGATATTTTTTAGAATATCCTCAAAATACAATTTCTCTAATGCAGACGGACTGATAAAGTAATCATCTGAAGCCCGCTCGTCGAGACTTTTAACATTAAATTTTAGTTCTTTACGACATAGATCAATGGCCGTATAGATCATAATCTTCCTGATCCATCCGCCTAATTCACCTTTTTCGATATCAAAATTTTTTATGGATTGGAAAGCTTTAAGAAATCCTGTATTAAAAGCTTCCTTGGCAAGCTCTTTATCAGGCAAATAGCTATAGCACACCCGCAGCATATCGGCATGAAAAAGCTTGTACAAAGCTTCCTGGGCCGTGCGGTTGTTATTAATGCAGCCTTTTACCAGCTTTTCAGCCTGTTTTTTAGAAAGATTCATTCAAGAAATTCACACAGTAGGTGCTTTTAACAGGCTCTTCGTAAGTAGTAGCTTAAACGTTGGGTAAAAATGAAAATATTTTTTATTTTTTTAATATTTGATTTTTAGTGAGAGATCATCTGCAGTGAGCAGATTGATCTCTCTTGTTTTAGGATTTAAATTAACGGTTTAAAATCTTTGGCGATATGACTACTCCTGAGGTATAGGTCCAATTAAAAGTAATGTTTGCTGATGAGACTGTAATACTGCCAGTATAGGTGGTGTTATTTAAGATAACTTTAAGCGGGTAATTACCATTAGCAAGATTTACATGTCTGATTAAAACAGGGCTTGCTACCATAGGTATTTTAGCGCCCACTGGACAAACACCAGGTTCTCTCACATTAAAAAAATCAATACTGAAGTTTTTGTTGTAGTCAATAATAGCCTGATACTGTAATGTGCCCTGAGCACAATATAAGTTAGTAGTATGGGCGTTAAAGCTGATAGATACGCTGTCGCCAATTGCACTGGGTGAAAATCCCGGTGCTAAGGTAATCTGATCACCAGTAAGCGGAACCAGGGCTACTGTATCAGCAGGGTTGCCACCATTGTTGGCTGCATTAGCTTTACTGATCGTTGATTTTTTGTCGACAGCAACTGGATTCTCGGCCTTTTTGCACGCTGTGATAATACAAACTGATAATAGAAAGGCCACAAGGACATAGGTTAAGTTTTTCATTTTTTTGATTGATTAAGTAATTTATCTTTATTGCATCATCGTACTCACAATCTTAAACGTTGGGTAATATCCATGATTTTTAAAGATTTTTCCAGATCAGTTAAAAAAGCAATCGGTCAATTATTAAAATGAGGGTTATTTGCTTAATATCTCAAAGCCTATATTTATGGTGTTTCCATTTCCATCAACCAGGGTAAGTATATGCTTGCCCGGGAGCGGATTTAGTGACATTTGGTGAAAATCCTGAGTTTCGCCAACATACTGATCATCCAGGTGCCAAAATATTTTCATACCAGGCACACGATGTGCGGCATTACAGATCATCCGGCCACGGCTACCATCGGCTTCTAAAGGGATATATATTTTAGCGTCATCTTTAGGGTATATCACCTCCATAGCATTGCCATTTTCTGTCTGCGAACAACCCGGGCGAAATGGCGGCAATACACGATATTGATAATCTCTCGCCTTATAATAGTATTCCATAGAGGGTGGTAGCACAAACCAATTTTTGTTTACGATATTATCAGGCGATTCACAGTTACCGTTCACCTGGTAGCGGCCATCGGCAGATAGATGTATTAATTTATGATAGGGACAAACCGGGGCTTTGAGTCCAGATTTGGGTACCAACATATCATCGGTATTATCACAGTACTGCCCTGCCCGGTAACCACTTTGGTGACATACTTTTATTTTGACCATTTCGCTCACGGGCATTGGAAACCAATTGCGAGATACGGGCAATAACCTAAAGATTTCAAACAGGGCAGGAGCGGCGGTATTAATACCTGTTAATCGTGGCCTGCCTTCACCATCGGTGTTACCAACCCATACGCCGACTACATATCTGGGCGTAATGCCTATTGCCCATCCATCACGAAAGCCAAAGCTGGTGCCGGTTTTCCAGGCTACACGTTGGGTAGAGCTAAACTGTTGCCATAGCATTTCTTCACCGGGGCGCATTACTTCTTCCATAGCTTGAAAGGTGTAATATATAGATGCCGCATCCAACAGCCCTGTCTTCTCCAGATTTGGTTTTATAGGCTTTTCATGCATGCTATAAACAGGGCTGTGGTAATCAGCCGGATTATATTGACCATGGTATCTATCATAATGATTAAGTACCCGAGCCATATCTGCATAGGCCCCGCTTAACTCCCATAAGGTATTTTCGCCACCACCTAATATTAATGAAAGCCCATAATGATCTGCCGGCTTTGTTAAGGTAGTAATACCCGCTTTTTGCAGAAAATCGTAAAAACGCTCGTATTTAAATTGCTGTAGCATTTTTACAGCAGGTACATTTAATGATCGGGATAGCGCCCGGGATGCCGGTACTGCCCCATCATAACCTAGGTCAAAATTTTCTGGGTGATAACCTGCTATTAATGTAGGTACATCTGGCAGCAGACTATTAGGTAATATCAAACCGCTGTGTAACATCGATGCATATAATAAAGGTTTTAAGGTACTGCCTGGGCTTCGTGGCGCGTCAATCACATCAACATCACTTTCCATCTGCGGATCTTCCCGATGAGCTATGTTACCCGCATAAGCCAGCGTAGCTCCGGTTTCTACATCTAAAACAATGGCGGCAATATTATTGATATCATTAGCTTTTAAAACCTGGTGATGCTGCTCCAAAATGTCATTAACCTGCTGTTGTAATGCTGAGTTTATACTGGTTTGCAATCGGGTATCTCCATCTGGATGATGTTGATGATCGTTTTTAAAACGTTGAAGCAGGTGAGGTGCTTGTTGTGGTAATGGTACCGGACGATCAGGTACGGGTTCCAGTTCTGCCAGGGCTCTTGTGGGGCTGTCTATAGTCCCATTTTTATAAAGCCGCTGAAGTAGTAGATTTCGTTTTTTAAGCAGTATCAATCTGTTCCTGCCGGGATGTACCAGTGATGGCGAATTAGGTAAAACAGCCATAGCTGCCATCTCTCCCCAGGATAATTTATCCGGCCCTCTTCCAAAGTATCGCCAGGAAGCTGCATCCAAACCTATTACGTTGGTACCGAAGGGTGCGTTACTGGCATAGAGCGCCAGTACCTCATTTTTACTGTGTGTAAGCTCTAATCTCAAGGCCATGAATATCTCTAAAAACTTGTTCCAGATGCTTCTCTTGTGCCTGGTAGCCAGTCTGATAACCTGCATAGTGAGGGTGCTGCCACCGCTGGTTACTTTTTTGGATGAGACATTTTGTTTTATAGCCCGGCCAAAGGCCAGTGGATCGAAACCTGGATGATGTTCAAAGCGTTTATCCTCAAAAGCAATGATACATTGTTTAAATTTATAGGGCACACTATCGTTGTATGGAAAACGCCACTGACCATCTGTAGCAATAGAAGCACCCAGTAATTGCCCATTACTATCATCAATAACATAGGATGTTGGACTTTTAAATAAAGGATTTGGCAAACAAAACCAAAATAGCAGAGTTAAAACAGTCAGGAATATGAGTATAAATATTACTTTTGGTTTTTTTAAGTAAATTTTGACGTGTTCTAGTACGGCTTGCATTAAAATATTTTCAATAAAGATATAATAAGCTTATACCGAAGTATAAATATATATAACAAAGCAAAGTTTGACCACAAAAACAATAATGACATTACAAAAATTATCAATTATCATCCCTGCTTATAACGAAGGTAACACGATACATTTGATTTTGGATAAAATTAAAGAGGTAAACCTTATAAATGATATTCAGAAAGAGATTATTATTGTGAATGATTGTTCAAAAGACAATACCGAGCTAGCCATAGCCAGCTATCAGCAAACCAATCCAGACCTTAATATACAGTATTTTAAGCATGAGGTAAACAAAGGCAAAGGGGCCGCATTGCATACCGGTATATCAAAGGCGACTGGAGAGTACCTTATTATTCAGGATGCTGATCTTGAATATGATCCGGCGGAGTATAATGACTTGTTAAAACCGGTAGTTTCTGGTTTTGCTGATGTTGTTTATGGTTCAAGGTTTATGGGGAGTAACCCACACCGGATATTGTTTTTCTGGCACACGATAGGTAACAGATGGCTTACGTTCGCTTCTAATATGTTTTCCAACTTAAACCTTACGGATATGGAAACCTGTTATAAGTTATTTAACACCCAAATGATACAAGGTATTTCGCTTACCGAAAAACGTTTTGGCTTTGAGCCGGAGGTTACCATAAAAGTATCGCGCATTCCTAAGATCAGGATATATGAAGTTGGTATATCTTATTATGGTCGTACTTACGAAGAGGGAAAAAAAATAGGATGGAAAGATGGGGTAAGGGCGATATTCTGTATACTAAAGTACGGATTGTTTAAAGCCCGGTAAAAAATTCTCGAAGTTAACATCCCAGTACATCGTATGCCCGGCTGTTATTTCGGTAGCCAGGCTTGCCATATTATTTTCGTCGGTTTTAAAACTGTTCATTTTCCAATTACCACACGAGGCCAATATGCCACCGTCTAATTCATGATCGCCGTTTAAACTGGGGATATGTTTCAGGTTATTGTCTAAACCAATGGCTGTTGCCTTGGTTAAGGCTTCTTTACGTGTCCAAAGTAAAAAAAAACTATTACTGGAGCCCTGATGAGCAATGTAATTGATCTCATCTTTACTGAAATAATCAGCGAGGATCTCCTTATAACTAAAGGAATGATCTATTTCTTCGGTATCAACACCCACTTCGGTGTTTGATATGGCAATTAAAACCCAATCACCGGCATGTGATACATTATACTTTAAATTTTGTTGATGTATATGGGGTTTTTTATTTGCGCTGATTACAAATTTAATTGTGGTGGGAGGTTGGTTGGTATATTTACTTAATAAGCAACGCAATGCGCCACGACTTACCACAAACCGGAGCTTGTCTTTTTTTTGCACATAACGATTAGCTCTTATTATTTCATCGGGTAACAGTACTTTAAAAAAATCATCAATAAATACCAGGTTGGAACTGATTCGGATACGCCAGACATCAACCTGTCCATCTTTTAATTTATAGTCACAATGCGCCCCGTTTTGCCAATTAATTTCATCCTGATATTTGATATGAACTTTAATTAAACACATAAATATTGTTATTTGGGTGCGACTTTGTTTAGGCAGTTTTGTAATATACTTGCAAATATTTTATCATTAGGAGCTTTAAAAATAGAATTATGCCCACCTGGTATTTGATGAACGTTAACTCCTTTTAATGCATACGGTTTCCAGCCAAGGTATTCAAAATCGTCCAGGTAAAAAGTACGATCCTCGGCTCTGAATAATTCAATAGCAATATTTCGGGCCTCTAATTTATAATGTTTTTCGGCAAGTACGTTCATTTCGTCAATTTTATTAGCGTAACCAAAAAAACCTTCCTGCTTTTCGTCTTTGAATAACTTCCAGAATATTTTGGTTAATCCACGTTTAGTAACCTTACCGGTGTGTACCATAGTATTCACAAAACCATTTGGAAATGTAAGATTGTACGATAATTTACGTGCAAAAAACTTACCTCTTTTTATCTGCGTAGTCAGCCATGGATCAAAGTACGGAGAGCGATAAGCGTATGTATCAAACATGGCCAGCATTTTTACCTGTTTGCCTTGTTCCTCAAATTGTTTAGCCATTTCAAAAGCAATAATGCCTCCGAATGAATAACCAGCAAGCGCGTAAGGCCCAGTTGGATTTTGTGCCATGATAGCTGCATTATAATGCGCCGCTATATCTACAATATTACTTAAAGGTTCATCAATACCATTAAGACCCTTAGCCTGCAAGCCATATACAGGTTGATCTGCATCCATGCCTGATGCCAGGGTATTGAATAATAAAACATTAAGTCCGGCCCCGTGTACAATGTATAATGGCATTTTATTACCAGAGGGTTTAATTGGTACCAGCGAATCCCATACGATAGATTTGCCGTCCATCTCTAACATCAATGCCAGTTTTTCAACCGTAGAATTTTCAAAAAGGGTAGCAAGGGGCAGGCGCTTACCTGTAAGCTTTTCAATGCGGGTCATTACCTGCACAGCAATAAGTGAATGACCACCTAACTCAAAAAAGTTATCATAAATACCTATGTTTTTGATTCCCAGAAATTCAGACCATATATCAGCTACCAATTTTTCTACATCTGTTCGGGGAGCAATAAACAAACGAATGCTTTCGGCCAGTTTGTTATGTTTATTGGCCAACGCTTTTTTATCTATCTTACCATTAGGGGTTAATGGCATGGCTGGAATAATGGTCAGGTTATCAGGTACCATATAATCGGGCAACGCTGTTTTTAATGCCATTTTCCAGCCCTTTATTTGATCTGCTTCAAATTCGGCTTTGAACTCATCACCCACAACCAGATAAGCCACCAGCTTATTAATGCCATTACTATCCGGTTGAGCCAAAACTACGGCTTCTTTAATATTGTATTGATTAACCAGGTAATACTCGATTTCGCCGGTCTCAATCCGGTAACCACGTATTTTTATCTGCGAATCAATACGGCCAAGACATTCTATTTCTCCATTTTCCAGGAATTTCCCCATATCCCCGGTTCGGTACATTTTATTGCCTGGTGTATTGGAAAATGGATCAATAATGAATTTTTCAGCAGTTAATGCAGGCTGATTTAAATAACCTTTGGCAACCCCATCGCCACCAATGTATATCTCCCCAGCCAATCCAGCGGGTAGTGGATTCAGATACTTATCTAAAATATAAATCGCTGTATTATCAATAGGGCGACCAATAGTTATAATGTCATCATCTGCCTTAATTTGTTTTACAGTTGACCATATGGTAGTTTCTGTAGGACCGTATACATTCCAAAGGCTTTCTGCTCTTATGTTTATTTTTTCGGCCAGCTCCTTTGGTAACGCTTCGCCACCACAAATAACTTTTAATGGGGTCGAACTATCCCAACCGGCCTCAATCATGATGCGCCATGTATAGGGTGTGGCCTGCATTATGGTAACACTTTCTTTCCTGATGATATCAAGCAAAGCGCGACCATCTTTAGCTTCTGCACTATTGGCTATGATCACTTGAGCACCGCTGATTAACGGCAAAAACAATTCCAGGCCCGATATGTCAAAACTTACGGTAGTTACTGCCAATAGTTTATCTGTTGTGGTAATACCGGGAGCTTTTTGCATACTATACAAAAAGTTAATCAGGTTGTGATGAGCTATCTGTACACCCTTGGGCAATCCCGTTGAACCCGAAGTATATAGTATATAAATCAGATCATCCCCATTTACGGCAATTTCGATATCCGTTACCGGATATTGATCGAGCAGGGGCCATATATTATCGATCAGTAACTCTTTTGCGGATGATTGGTAGCGTTCTTTATAATCTTCAGATGTTATAAGCAAAGCGGCACCAGAATCAGTCAGCATGTGATTAATGCGGTTTAAAGGAAATTGAGGATCGACAGGAACATATATCGCACCGGTTTTCATGATACCTAACATGATCACAACCAGTTGTTCCGAACGATCAAGTACAAATGCTACTTTGTCGCCTTTCTTAACGCCTTCATTAATGAGTAGTGCCGCCAGTTGATTGGCCTTTTCATTCAATTGTTTGTAGCTAAGTGATTGGTTAGCAAATTTTATAGCTATCTGATCACCAGATTCTTGTGATTGTTGACTAATTAATTGATGCAAGCCTTTATCTTTTGGATAAATAGCCAATGTGTTATTCCAGGTATTTAGTTGATTGATAAGTTCCTCAGAGTTTTTAAGGGGAATATAGCCAATCAGTACATCCGGATTTTTTACTAACTGCTTTAACAAAAATTCAAAATCATCCATCATGTTACGAATGGTTGATGATTTGAATAACCGGGTATTGTATGACCATTCCAGCGTGAGCGATTCGTCCCGGCCAGATATATTTACAAATATTTCAAAGTTTTCATATTCGCGCGGGTTGCTTATTAACTGATGCTGCAAGCCATCAAATTTTACGTCATCGTCAAGCCCCATGTCGATATTAAACATTACCGATACCAGGGGAATCCGGGAAGCATCCCGGGCAATATTTAAGCTTTTGAGCAGACTGCCAAAAGTATACTGTTGATGCTCATACGCATCTAAAACGGTCGAAGTACGTTGTTTTAAATAGCTTTTGAACGAAAGTTCTCCCTTAGGATAACTTCTTAACGCAAGCAGGTTAACACAATGGCCCACTAATCCGAAATTGCCTGTAGCTGACTGCCCGGCTGCTGGTAAACCTAAAATGATTTCCTCTTGCCCGGTCAAACGTTGTAGAAATATTTCAAATGCTGCCAATAAGGTGGTAACAAAGCTGGTACCATTGTTTTTAGCTAATTGCTTGAGTGAGGAAGCCAACTTACTGTCCAGACTAAAATCATCACGACGACTTTTGTAGGTACGCAGGGTAGGGCGCGGCAGATCGGTAGGGATGTTTAGTGTGTGATCGCTGCCATTGAATTGTTGGAGCCAATAAGTTTCGGTATTTCTATATTCCGGAGTTTGCTCAAATGTTAACTGTTCTGCGGCGTAATTACTAAAAAGGGGAGCTGGTGGCAGTTTCGGAAGTTCATTATTGATATACGCATTATAGAGTTTGCCCAAATCCTGCATCATAATGCCTATCGACCACCCATCACAAATGATGTGATGCGCGATGAAGGTTAAAAGATACTTGTCGTTGGCTAGCTTAATCAGCGTAGTTTTAAAAAGAGGTCCGGTTACCAGGTTACAAGGCGTTAATGCGTTTTGTTTATTTTGATCTTCAATAAAACCCTGTTGTTCTTCGGTCGAACGGTCAGCAATATCCTGATAATTGATTTCGAGGATTAACTCTTTATAAATGCAGATATATTTACCGTCGGCACTGAAGCAAGACCGGAGTGCTTCATGCCGGTTCGCAAGATCCTGGAGTGCCCGGAGCATGGCATCCTGATTAAGGATACCTGAAAAGGATAGCGAAAAGGATTCATTGTAAGCACAGTTAGCTTCATCACCACCAATAAGGCATGATGTCCATATTTCCAGCTGTGATTCCGTAGGATGAGCCAAATTTAGCAATTCGGGTCCGGCAAAAGGATCAAATTCAACCGGAATGGTATCGTATGTGTAAGTGATGTCCAAATCAGTTGTTGCTAATTTTTACTTGTAAATACTTTCCTGGATTATTTTCATCGCTAATGAACCAACCTGGATTTCCATCCTTATCCCGCCCAAGTTTTGCGCCGGCTACAGGAGGGCTTGTGGTTAATCCATTTTGCGTAACACTGGTTTGCTGTGCTTTTTCTGAAGGCATAAATCCAGCTTCTATGAGTTCGGCAACGCTTTCGCCGAATTTGCTAATAATCTCGTTTACCTCTTCGTCCGTATGCGATGCAGTTAAAAAGCAAGGGAAAAGATCCCAGATATGAATACCTTTTAGGCGCATGAGGGTAAACAGTAGTTCCCCATAAGCGAGTTCGTATTTGAATTTTATCTTCCACAATGAGCCGAAGTACGGTATATACAATGGAATGGTATATTGCTCGCAAATAGTATTTAAGGCATCCGCTAATCTTTTAGTGCGGGCATTAAGCTCTTCCTGAAGTGCAGGGCCTTTTTCCTTCATGTATAACAGCGAAGCCCGGCCAGCTGCTAATGCTAATGGATGTCGAACAAATGTACCAGCAAAGTAGGTGACACCAGCTTCTGGTGCTGAATCATCACCATATTGCCAGTTACCACCATCTAATGCATCCATATACTTGCTGATGCCTGCTATCGCACCGATGGGCATCCCGCCACCAATTACTTTTCCGTAAGTACCAAGGTCAGCCTTGATCCCAAACAAAGACTGGGCGCCACCCGGATGCATGCGGAAACCCGTTATTACTTCGTCGAAGATTAAAACGGTTTCTGATTGTTGGGTTATCTCCCGTACTTTCTTTAAAAAAGATATCGGCTGAAACTCAGGTCTTCTACTTTGCACAGGTTCTACTAATACGGCTGCCAGTTCATGAGCTCGTTCGGCTATTATTTTTAAGGATTCTTCGGTGCCGTAATCCAGTATTAGCATGTTTTTCACTACTTCGGGCATAATACCCGGTGCGGCTGGTACTGTTTTTAATTTTTTGGTTCCACGTACAATAACCTCATCGTTAATGCCATGATAAGACCCACTAAAAGCCACAATAAGCGACCGCCCTGTAACCGTACGTGCTATACGCATGGCACCGAGTACCGCCTCAGAGCCCGTATTGCAAAGCGCAGCTCGGTCAAAATTGGTAAACTCGGTAATTAATTTACAAACTTCGCCAGCCAATTCATGCTGCGGACCTATTTCATAACCTTTTTCAACTTGTTCAAGAACTGCTTTTTTTAAGTAATCTGTTTGATAACCCAAAAAGTTTGACCCAAAGCCATTTAAAGCATCAATATATTCATTGCCGTCTACATCCCATACACGGCTACCTTTTGAGCGATTAACAACTAAAGGGTATACAAGCTCTTTAGTTAAAGGTCTGAAACCACTAACTACCCGTGGATCGGCCATATACGGACGGGCTTTTTGTGTTTGAGCTTTGCTGGTTCCCGTCTTGGCATTGTACAGGGCAGTGAGATCTTTTAAAAACGCGGCCTGCTTATCATTTAGTTCCAGTGTTTGTTTCTCAATGCGTGCGGTTGCACCAAAAGGTTTTTTTAGCTCTACCTGTTCTTCGGGTGTAAGCTCATACGTTATCTGCTGTGTTTTTGCAGGAGTTACGGCAGGTGTAGTATGGTTTTGAATGGGTGCAGATGATTGAATACTATTGCCGTTTTGTATAAGCGCCAGTTGATTGGTAAGCAGCTGTAGTTGCTGTGATATCAACCCAATGATCAGATCGTTATTTGCTGCGCCATTATTTACTGGTTGTGGGGTAAATGCTTGTTGTACAGTCACAGGAATAACGGTTTCTGGTTTCAACACATCAGCAGGTAAATTTGCATCGAGATATGATGCCAGCAAGTTTAAACTGTTATACTCCTCAAATAGCTTTCTGAAAGTAACAGGTATATTAAATGTTTTTTTAAGATTAGTTGCAATTTGTGTTAGTGAAAGAGAATCAAATCCTATTTCAATAAAATTCAATCCGATATTGGCCGCGTCGATTTCGATACCTGCCGCATCTTCAAATATTTCTTTTAGTTTATTAATCAAAATATCTTTTCTCATCGGTGTAGTTTGTGTGATAGTGTTTTGTTGTACAAAAGCATTGGCTGCTGCTTCTGATTTGTTTATAATAGTAGCTGGTTCAAGCCAGTGTCGTTTATGATCAAATGCGTAAGTTGGCAGATCAATCCTTTTTCTGTTTTGACCTTGGTAAACAGCATTCCAGTTGAGTTCTATTCCGTTTAACCAAAGCTGCCCCTGAGCTTTAAGTAAAGAATAACTTTCGCTTAAGGTTTCTGTTTTTTCAAATCCTGATATGATAGCAACATTTTTGCCTGTAGTATGCTGGCGGGTTAATGTAGCTAATATATTTCCTGGGCCAACTTCCAGGAAAAGCCTGTTTTCATCTTCTAATAAAGTATCTAAACCATCGGCAAAGCGAACAGTTTTACGCAAATGTTGCGTCCAATAATTTGGATCCGTAGCCTCTGCCTCACTCATCCAGCTGCCGGTTACGGTAGATACCAATGGCTTTACAGGGGTATTTAATTTTATTGATCTTACTACTGTTTCAAATGGGGTAATAACCTCATCCATCATGGATGAATGGAATGCATGGCTGGTTACCAATAAACGGCTTGGAATACCTTTTTCAGATAAATCATCAGAAAATTTATTGATAAGCTTATCCGGTCCTGCTACAACGCATAATTTATAGCTGTTGATGGCAGCTATAGATAGGCCTTCAGGCAATAGCTCACCGAGTTGATCAGCTGGCAATCTTACAGATAACATACTGCCTTTTGATACGCCGTTTACTAACCTTGCCCTTTCAGATATCAATATCAACGCATCTTTAAGACTAAATATCCCTGCTAAATGCGCAGCCACAAATTCACCAATACTATGACCAATTAATACTTCGGGTTGTATACCCCAACTCATCCATAATTTGGCCATAGCATATTCCAATATGAATATGGCAGGTTGGGCATTTATGGTCTGTTTTATTTTTTCGTACAACTCACTATCCGGTAATTCGGGATACATGATTTGTAACAGGTTTTCGTGGATAGTGCCTTGTAATAGGGTTATACACTCGTTTACCGCATTAGCAAAAACAGGCTCATTTTGATAAAGATCCATGCCCATTTCCGGGTACTGCGAGCCTTGCCCCGGAAACATAAATATAACACCACTGATATCCTTTTTAAGATCCTTAAAAGTTGAGGTTTCATTTTGGAAACTGTTTAATTTATCCAGCAGTTCCTCATTATTAGCAACCAATATGAATCTTCGGAAATTAAATCCTACTCTTGTAGTTTGCAGGGTATAGGCAACGTCATTCAAATCAACAACTGGGTGTTGTGAAACATATTTGCCTAGCTTTTGAGCATAATGATTAAGGCTGCCTTCAGTTTTTGCTGACCAGCAGATTAGTTTCCAGAGCTTGTCCATTCCTGCAGATTCTGGCTCAGTTAAGAAATCCTCCACAACCACATGAACATTGGTACCACCTACTCCAAATGAACTTACACCGGCGCGCCTGATATCGTTAGTCTCCCATGATTTTAGTTCGGTATTTACATAAAAAGGAGTTTCCTCAATATTAATATTAGGGTTGATGTGCTGATAAAATAATGATTGTGGTATTTGCTTATTGCGAATGGCTAATACCGTTTTGATAAGACCAGCTACGCCCGAAGCCGATGTAAGATGGCCCATATTGCTTTTTATGGAGCCAACAGCACAAAACTGTGTTTTATCCTGATCACCAAAAGCAAGATTTAGACCTTCTATTTCAATAGGATCGCCAATAGGAGTGGCTGTTCCATGAGCTTCTATGTAACTGATAGTAGAGGCCTCGACTCCCGCATCGTCTATAGCCATGGCGATAGCACCTGCCTGCCCTTGCGCGCTTGGGCCACTGAAACTACTTTTTACAGCGCCATCATTATTAATACCAACACCTTTTATAACGCCGTAAATGGTATCGCCGTCGTGCAAGGCATCTTCCAGGTTTTTTAATAAAACAACACCAGCGCCATCACTAAAAACGGTACCTGTTGCCTGAGCGTCAAAGGGGCGGCAATGACCATCACTGCTCATGATCGATCCTTCCTCGTACAGATGGCCGCTTTTTATCGGCGAAGTGATAGAAGCTGCACCGGCAATAGCTACACCACAATGCCCATCGCGTATACTGTTTACTGCTTGTGCTACTGCTAATAATGATGTAGAGCAAGCTGCATAAACTGCTACCGCAGGGCCTTGTAAATTTAACTGATAGGCGGTACGCGTAGCTATATAATCTTTTTCATTTAATAACCGTACCTGAAAATGACCTGTCTTTTCTAGTATATCAGGGTTGGTTAAAACATTATTGTCATAGTAGGTATTGTATCCGCATCCTGCAAAGACACCAATACTACCCGAATATTTTTGCGGCAGATGCCCGGTTTTTTCCAATACCTCCCAGGCTATTTCTAAAAACACGCGGTGTTGGGGATCCATCAATTCTGCCGAGCGGGGATTGAAACCAAAGAATTCAGCATCGAACTCATCGGCTCCATCAATAATACCCCGGGCCCTTACATAAGACGAATTGTTTTTAATATGGGATGGAATACTTTTATCTAATTCATTAATATCAAAAAAACTGATTGTTTCCCGTCCTTCTGCTAGTAGCTCCCAAAATTCATCTATTGTATTAGCTCCCGGAAACCTGCCTGCCATACCGATGATCGCTACATCCCGATTGGTATTACCATCCTTTTTTTTCTTACGTATAGGGAGTGATGTAGCCTTATTTGTCCCGCTCAACAAGCTTGTTAAACCAGCTACGGTAGGATATTGGTAAAGCTTGGTTACTGCAATGGTATAATTATATTGTTGCTTTAATACGGCTATTGTTTTTAGAGCCAGTAAAGAATTACCGCCAAGCTGAAAAAAATCATCATCTAAACCGATCTTATCTAATTGCAGCAGGCTTGACCAAACAGAGGTGATGTTTTTTTCTATTGATGTGGATGGCGCTTTATACAATGTAGAAAGTTCGGGCCTTTGCAGATTGTTTTTGGGTAACGCTTTGCGATCCACTTTACCACTGGTGGTTTTGGGTAGTTCATTTAACCACATATAAGCAGAAGGAAGCATAAAATCGGGCAGATGCCTCTCTAAATGCTGGCGTACTTTGTCTGTATTTGGAAATTCACCCGATGCAACGAGGTAAGCTAATAACCGTTTTTGACCGGTAGCATCCTCCTCTGCAATTACTACAGCTTGCCTGATATTTTCCAATTGGTTTAGTAATACCTCTATTTCGCCCAGTTCAACCCGGTTCCCCCTGATCTTAACCTGGGTATCTCTTCTGCCCATGTATTCAATATTGCCGTCGGGCAGATAACGGGCCAGGTCGCCGGTACGATAAATACGGGTGATTTGATGCTCTTTTTCTTGCCAACTAATGAATTTTTCTTTTGTTAGCTCTGGTTTATTCAAGTAACCTTCCGCCAAACTGGTACCAGCAACGCAGAGTTCACCAATTTCACCTTCAGGCAAATTATGCAGCTCTTCATCAAGTATAATAATGTCTGTATTATAGATAGGGCTTCCAATGGTTGGTAAAAATGGCCATAAGGAAGCGTCTCCATTTAGCTTTAATTGTGTTACTACATGGGTTTCTGTGGGGCCATATTGATTATATAGTACACAGCTCGGTAATGCCTTAAAAAAATTGACGATCTGTGGGGTTATTTTCAACTGCTCCCCAGCAGTCATGATTTCCTGTAAGGAAGCGGGGACAAGATTATTGGCAATAGCAGCTTCTGTTAAATACTGCAATACTACAAACGGTAAAAAAATACGGTTTACGGAATTCGACTCAATATATCCTAGTAATTGAACCGGGTCAATCCGCAGTTCGTCGTTTACAAGTACCAGTGTACCTCCTGTGGTTAGTGTAGCAAAAATTTCCTGGAAAGATACATCAAAAGTAAGCGGCGCAAATTGTAAAGTACGGCTGCCTGTTGTTAAAGTCGAATTATCCTTTTGCCATAATAACAGGTTTACTAATGCGGCATGGCCCATCAACACGCCTTTGGGTTTACCGGTTGATCCGGAAGTATATAATACATAGGCACCTGCTGCCGTTTCGATAGCAGGTAAGGAATCTACTTCAGCGTAAATTATATCACTTAATAGGATATTAATAGATAACTCCTTAAAAACAGATTCCTGGGCTTGAGTAATTAGGCAAGTGTCGATGCCGGAGTCTGCTATGATTTGCTCGAGTCTGTCTTTAGGGTAATCGGCATCAAGGGGTAAGTAGGCTTTACCTGCTTTAAGTATGGCTAGTACACTAATGATGGTTTCTATACAACGGCGGTTGCTAACACCAATTATTCCTGAAACTGAAGTTTGCGCTAAAATTACAGCTGCTAAATTATTTGATAGCTGATTTAAGCGTGCATAGGTAATACTTTCGCTGTTATGAACAATGGCTGTGGCATCAGGTGCTTTGTTTAGCTGACGCTCAAATAATTGATGTATCAGAGAAATATGATCCGTACCCTCTGTCGATGCTTTGCTGATATTATTATTCATGAGTTGACAAGGATAGCTATCTGCGCCGGTCACAGACCATTTATTAATGGTTTTTAAAGTTGTTTGCAGGAACTTTAAACCAGTTCAAGGTAGCGATTTTATATGTTTTAATATTTTAATTTAAAGAAATAAAATTAATTAAAATCAGCGGTGATAATAATTTAACCCGTTTAGAGGCTGATATTAAACTTATGCTTAAATGTTAACTATTGTTTACGCTGGGCCTTTTCCCAAACCGCACTTTGTTTACTGGTAAAATATCTGATAATGCCAGCCAGAACTGCATAATTCATCACGCAAAAATAGTATGGTATAAATAGTATTTTTATTCGTAGTTGCTTCTTTTCCATGATAAAGCCTAACAGCGCCAATATATAAAACAATATTTGAGCCAATAAAAGTACTTGGTAACCGGTTGCTTCGGGTTCAAGTGCTAATATGATATTTAATACGAATGACAATATCAGTAAAAAAGGAGTTATCGTCCATCGTAAAACACGATGACTGATATACTGAAATGAAAGTACAGGGTGTAGAAAAGGATTAAATAAGCTTTTTAAACGCAAAATAGATTGCATGCCTCCGGCGGCTATTCTGATCTTTCTTTTTAATTCTTCTGATACGTTTTCAGATGCTGTTTCAGTGGCATAAGCCTCTGGTTCATATACAATACGATATCCTTTTTTGGCGATGAGCATAGATATCATAAAGTCGTCCAGTACGGTATCTGCAGAAACGGGTTGATAAAGTGATCGTCTCACACTAAATAGCTCCCCGGCTGCACCAACAACAGAATAAAGCTCAGAATCCCATTTTTTTAAAGCTGATTCGTATTTCCAATAGAAGCCTTCACCGGCAGCGCTTGCATCTGCATTTTCATCAAAGTGTACACGTTTTTCCCCGGCCACAGCCCCAACTGTGGCATCACTATAATGCTGGCATATTTTTATTAAAGCGTCTTTATTTAAAAAAGTATTGGCATCGGTAAATACAACAGCATCGGTATGTACAAACTCCATTGCGCGGTGTATAGCCGCTATTTTACCGGCCCGCTGTGGCTGATGCATTAATTGGATTTGTGGGTACTGCGATATGATGTTTGGTGTATTATCAGATGAACCATCTGTTATAAAAAGGAGATTTAGTTTTTGGGTGGGATAATTTAACGAAAGCGTGTTGGCTATTTTATCCTTCATAAAGCTCTCTTCGTTATAAGCAGCAACCACCAGTGTACATGTCGGTAAATTATCCAGATCTTCTGCAACTGTTTTAATACCCTTGAATAACCTTTTAACACGAATGATAAAATATAAAAGTATCCCATAACCGGCAAAGGTGTAAAATACAATGATCAGACTTAGGAGTAATGTAATTTTCATTTAATGGTGTTAATAGGATAGCCTAAATTGTTACTGTTTTTTGAATGGGTAAAATTCCACCAAATAGCCTTAAAAAGCATAGGTATAAAATTGCGGTTCCCAGATTTAAGATAAGCTATTAAGTTGCGGGGCACCACAAGAAATAAAAAATAGATATAAAAGATCAGCATTTTGCCAAAAGGTGCATTCCTGCGTATAAAGAGTATCCGATTTCGATTCATAAAATACTCTTTTAGTTTACTTTTTTTACCTACAGAAACCGATTCTTTATGATAGATCAGCGCTTCGGTACAAACCCAGGCCTTGTATCCGGCTTTAATAATACGCTCGCACCAATCTACTTCTTCATAATATAGAAAAAAATTCTCGTTCATTAATCCAGCCTTGTCAATTGCATCTTTCCTGATCATCATAGCGGCGCCATGACAGTAGGCGGTAGAGCCTGTAATATGATCATATTGACCTAAGTCTTTTTGTTTTAGTCCAATACAGCTATTACGACAGGTATAATAATTCATGGGTGTATAACCGGCATATTGTATGAGTTGCTTGTCGCTGTAGTATTTGATCATGGGTGATATCATGCCTATTTCTGGATTAGCATCCATTACCTGAACTAATTTTTCCACCAATCCGGGAGTAAATTCAGTATCGTTATTGACCAGGAAAAGATAATCGCCGGTTGCCTGTTTTATGCCCAGATTGTTTCCGCCTGCAAAACCCAGGTTAGCTTCTGAACGTATAAAAATTACCTGTGGATATTTTAAAGACCACTCTGGTAGGGGATTTGCTATACTTGCATTATCAACTACAATAATTTGTATGTTTTTGTAACTGTTCAACTTTTCTATTGATTCAAGCAAATCTTCAGTAATAACCGACTGATTAAAATTTACAGTAACAATAGAAATTTTTTTCATGCACAATGTTTAGCACCAGGTGTGGTATGTTTTACGAGTTAATATAAACAAAAGTTAAGCCATAGCAATGTTAAACGTGTAATACAAACCGTTGCTGGCATTATTTAATGATCTGTAATATGGATATGTGTCTGTAGTTATCATTGTTGATACAGAAGTATTTAACCTGTTGTTTCTTAATCGGAAAAGATTATCTAAAAGTTAAAATTATAATATAGAATAGCTATGGATGATGGAACGAAACCAGTTTCATTGAGTAAAAATCACCCCAAATTACATTTCCCCAATTTAAATGGGATCAGGGCTTTGGCTGCACTGATGGTAGTTATAGCACATATTGAATTACATAAGGTTAATTTTAATATATCCCGTATTCCACATTTTAACGTGCTTAACTTAGGAAAGATAGGTGTAACCGTTTTCTTTTCATTAAGTGGCTTTTTAATAACCTACTTATTACTGGAAGAAAAGAAAAACTTTAAAACGGTTAATTTTAAAGCATTTTATATGCGTAGGCTTTTGAGGATATGGCCTTTATATTTCCTTGTAGTTTTGTTTGGCTTTTTTATTTACCCGGGTGGGTCAAACACAGCATTGTGGCTTTCGGTATTATTTTTACCTAATCTTGCTTTTTGTTTGAATTTATTACCGGCTATTATGGATCCCATATGGTCAATTGGTACAGAAGAGCAATTTTATATTTTTCACCCACACTTTTTCAGGATTAAAAAGCTGCAGCATATTCTTTATGCTATGCTGCTTTTTATTGTTCTTATTATAACAATTCAACTGGTATTTGGGAAATTGGCTAGCGAAAACCCTATTTATCAGACCCTGCATTTAGTTTTGTACTACGCCCGGTATGATAACATGATGATAGGAGCGGTAGTAGCGGTTATTTACTACAATACCAAACATCCAGATTTCGATTTCAAATTTCAGGCGTTATTTAATATGATCTTTAAAAGGTGGTTCCAAGCCTTATTATTGGTTACCTATGTTACTTACCTCGGGTTGTATATTAATTATGATATCCCTCACGGAGATATTTTGATTGCGTTTATGTCATCGTTGCTCATTGTAAACCTTTGCGAAGCTAAAACAAGTATCTATTCATTAAATCATCGATATCTGGATTATATTGGTCAGATTTCCTATGGCATATATCTGTTACACAAGTTTGTATTGTTCCTGATCCTGTATTTGGTTAAAAATTACTTGTCATCCAGAGGAGCGTTTGCCGAAAATATAATAATTTATGTGGCAACAATAGGGGGGACTATCGCCCTGGCTTCAGCTTCTTATTACGGTTACGAAAAGCCATTTTTAAAGATTAAAAAAAGGTTCCAAAAAATTACCCAGTAATAAATTAATATCACCGGGTAACAGATCAGTTAATAGTATAAAGAAGTTTAATTTTTTGATACCTGATCAAGGCAGTTTTGCAGTACTACGGCAAACTCCTTATCATTTGGTGGAGCAAATATGGTATTATGCTCGCCGGGTATTTCGTGTACATGAACACCTTTTTGTGCAAATGGTTGCCATCCTAAAAATTTAAAATCTGCCATATAAAAAGTACGTTTTTTTGCCCTGAATAATTCGATGGCTATAGGCAATGGTTTTAAGATATAATTGCGCAAAGCTTTTTCACTTGCTTCGTCTATCTCATTATCATAAGCAAAAAAGCCCTCTTTTTTCTCATCTTTTCCAGGAGATAATTTCCAGAAAAGTTTGATTATCTTTCGTTTAAGGATCAGGCTTTTGTATTCGATGGTACGTTTGGGATCCTCAGCAAGTAATACCAGGCTGTAGCCAATCTGTTTTAAAACCAATGTTACTTTATTAAAAACCTTTTTCAAGAGCGGATCATTAACAGTCGACAGGTCTGCATAAGTATCAAACATGGCCAGCATTTTAACCTCTTTGCCCGCGGCCATGAGTTGATTAGCCATTTCGTAGGCAATGATGCCACCTAAAGAGTAGCCGGCGAGTGCATAGGGGCCATCCGGATTTTTGGCAACGATTTCAGCAATATAATTAGCCGCTATCTCCTCCATTACATCCAATGGTTCGTCAATACCATTAAGTCCCTTGGCTTGAAGACCATAAACAGGTTGTTCTGCGTCCATATTCATGGCCAGCGCATTAAATAATAATACGTTTAAGCCTGCGCCATGTACGATGTAAAGCGGCATTTTTGAACCATTGGGTTTTATTGGCACTAATGATTCCCAGGTAATAGAAGTGGCATCAACCTCGAGCCGGGCAGCCAGTTTTTCTACCGTAGAATGTTCAAAAAGCGTAGCTAATGGCAGTCGCTTACCTGTTTCCTGTTCCAGGCGGGCCATGATCTTGACGGCTACCAGAGAGCGGCCACCCAGTTCAAAGAAATTATCAAAAATACTAATGGTTTCTAAGCCCATGAGCTCTTTCCAGATATCGGCTACCAGTTTTTCGTTACTGGTGCGCGGAGCTACTATTTCGCCGGTACGTTGTATATTACTATAGTTTGGCTTGGGTAGGGCCTTGCGATCGATTTTGCCATTGGGGGTGATGGGTATAGTTTCCATGATCACAAAGTCATCAGGAACCATATATTCTGGTAATACTTCCAGCAAACCCCGTTGCCAGGTATCAAATTGAGCTCGCAAATCACTGTCGTTTTTTTGCTCGTTGATGATCACATACCCTACCAATCGCGGGTTGCCGGGTGTGTCTTCACGGGCTATAACCACCGCCTGTTTTACATTGTCTTGTTTTAAAAGGTTTTGTTCTATTTCTTCCAGCTCAATGCGATAACCACGAACTTTCACCTGGTGATCAATTCGGCCGAGACAAACAATCTCTCCGTCTTCGCGTATTTTACCTAAATCACCAGTACGATACATTTTGCTACCAGGAATACCCGAAAATATATCGTCCACAAAACGCTCGTTTGTAAGTTCTGGTCGTTTTAAATAACCTTTGGCCACACCATCGCCACCAATATATATTTCGCCCACAGTGCCATCTGTAAAGTTGTTCAACTTTTCATCAAGGATATATACCTGGGTGTTATCAATAGGCTTGCCTATGGAAATATCCTCATCATTAGTAATCTGTTTTACGGTTGACCATACTGTGGTTTCTGTAGGGCCATACATGTTCCAGAGTTCAGAACAACGGGCAAGGAGCTTATTGATCAGATCCTTTGGAAGGGCTTCGCCGCCGCAAAGTATTCGTAGCGGGAACTTGGTTTCCCAGCCGGCCTCTAACATTACCCGCCAGGTATAAGGCGTAGCCTGCATTACGGTTATCTTATGGTCAGCAACCAGGTCGATTAACGCCCGACCATCTTTTGCAGTGATGGCATCAGTAATAATGAGTTTAGCGCCAGTTAACAATGGCAAAAACATTTCAAGTCCGGCGATATCAAATGAGATAGTTGTAACGGCAAGCAGGTTATCGCCTGCTTGTAATCCGGGTTCTTTTTGCATGCTGAGCAGAAAGTTTACCAGGTTATGATGTTTAATCTGCACGCCTTTAGGTTTGCCGGTTGAGCCTGATGTAAACAAAACATAAGCGAGATCATCTCCGGTAACTATGGTTTCGGGCTCATTAGCGCTGTAGCTATCAAACTTAGCTATGGCATCTTCTATCAGAACCTCCTGGGCTACAGAAACAAAATGACCTTTAAATTTTTGAGAAGTGAGCAGTATTTTGGCAGCTGAATCTTCCATCATGAATTCTACCCTGTCCTTAGGATATTCAGGATCAAGTGGCACATAAGCAGCTCCGGTTTTAAGAATAGCCAGCAATGCGATAACCATTTCAGGTGAACGATCAATTGATAAACCAATAATATCGCCGGTTTGTATATGGAAGGTAAGTAAATGCGCTGCCAGCTTATTTGCCGCCTCATTTACCTGTTTAAAAGTAAGTGAACGATTTTCAAACACCACCGCTACTTGATCTGGTATCTGTGCAGCCCGGTCAGCAATAAGATGATGAAGTGCCTTATCCTTCGGATATTGAGCCTGGGTATTGTTTAGTGTATTTATAGCGTCTGTATTTACTGGAACAGCCATCGTGGTGAGACATTTAATTTTTTATCCGGTTAATAATCAACTTCAAGTGTTATATACGTAATTAAGCGGCAGTATGATCGTGAGGTGTGTGTATAAATTTTTTATTGGCACCTTTTAATTTAAATAGTAACAATAGCATAGTGAAAAATATCATTGGCAGCTTTAAGGCCGCTTTAAATAATTGCTTGTTAAAGTACTCTCTGGGTATAGCAACAACAATACCAATATAACAGCAGCATGTAGCGATAAGCCACAAATACCAATGCGGACCTATGCCTGGAAGCAATAAGGAAATCAAAAGCATAAAAGGCATCACACCCAACATCAATACCCGGGGTAATATGGACATTTGATATATCTCATTAAAGTAATCGAAGTTGCCATGTAAAAACAGCTGACCAAATCCACTGCTGCCGTACTTACGCAGCAGATTGAACTGGGCTGATAGCCATCTTTTTCGTTGCTTTTTAAATACTTCAGGATTACTTACTTTTTCATCATAAACTAAAGCATTTTCTGCATAAGCCACGCTGATCTTTTGCCGCGTGAGTATTAACCCCATCTCTTTATCAAATCCACCTACAGCGTCTATTTTACTCATTGTTTCCTTAAATAGCTTGTATTCCAAGGCCATTCCGGAACCAATTATAGCTGCCGATAGTTTAAATACCCATTGCGACTTCCTGAAAATGTGATTGTTAACCTCTTCGCTGATGCCATCAAGCACAGCTACTGATGTATTGGAGTTTTTAGCAACCCGATGGCCTTGTATCACCCTTTCTCCGGCTTGTAACCAGTTATTAATCAGGTGCAGATAATCAGGTGCAGCTACGTTGTCGATATCAAAAACTATGGCTGCGTCAAAACCATCGGCTGTGTTTTCGATAGCTTTGTTAAGTGCTTTCGATTTAGTGCTATTCTCAAAAAAAACCTCCAATACCTGCAAAGGCATTTGCTTTAATTTTTCAATGGTTTCAGGTTTTAATGAGTCTGCTATAATACAAACATGAAACAGATCTTTAGGATAATCAATAGTTAAGGCACTTGCCGCAGAGTTTAATAAAATCTCATCTTCTTTATAAGCACAGATATAAATTACAAACCGACTTAACGTAGAAGCAACCGGAGGCTGCTTAATGGGTATTAATTTCCCCGCGACTGAGAAAATAAATAGATAAATGCAGTATACACCCAGGTATATAAAAAGCACATCCATAATTACTGTTGCTATTAGTTTTATAATATCCATGTGTGTATTATCTATGAAGTGTTATACTATAAATTTAACTATTTAGATACTCTATCTAAATTTAATGCCAACAAGTTTTCGATTTCTAAGATCCGGTGCTCCCACGTATTTTCAGCAGCTACCGCAAGTCTTTTTTGCTGCAGATCGGCGGTGTCATTTAGTGCAGTATTCAAAGCTTCCGAAAACTCAGCTACGCTGCTACAATAGTTTACCGTATCTCCTGTAAATTCGCGCAGATCGATATTAAAGTCAGTTGATACTACTGGTCGGCCTGATCCCAGGTACTCGAATAGCTTTAATGGAAATATCGCATTACTCACATCGTCTTTTTTAAAGGGAATAATAGCTACATCAAAGCCCTTTAAAACTGCAGGCATTTCCTCATAAGGTACTGCTCCCTTTAGTGATATATTCGGCGCCTTGAAAACGGGATGGTCTAAATAATCGATGTCAATAGGCCCTACAAAAACAAAGTTCTTATCCGGATTTTGTTGTAATAATTCAGATAGCAGATTATAATCAATACGTCGTTCTATATTTCCGAAATAACCGATTACCGGTTTTTTGATGTCCGATAAAATGCCAGCTACCGGTAATTGAGGATCAAGTGCTTTTTGACTGTGAGTGATGTTTGCGGCGTTTGGAATGAAAAAGGAATTACTGTTTAACTTTTTCTTGCTGTCTCTTAACTGTTTGCTGGTACAGATCACCAAATCGACACTTTTTACAACAATATCTTCTGATATCAATCCATGCCTGATCTGATACTCTTCAACCAATGGATCAACGCAATGATAAACCGTTAATACCGGTTTTATCAGTTGATGAAAAGTAGGGTAGGTGTAGTTATAGGAATTGATGTAGATATAATCTTTGATATTCAGATGCTTAATTACCTTCTTGAGCCTTTTGGCTACAATACCCTCATTGAATTTGACTGCCGCCCGATAAAATACACCTTCTGGTAGCATGTTAATGGATGGAACCGGAGGAGAAATGATAATTTTAAGATTCGGAATATCGGTTTGAATATAACTGTTGGTCGATGAAAAAAAATGCGGCTTACGTATCTTGTACTCTTTGGAATCTCTAAACTTGATATAATCCTTCCAGGTAAAAGGGCGGTCTACATAATACACATAATTGTCTTTAGCCAGATGTTTGGCCATAGTATAGTTAGTTGACTCCAGGCGGCCATCAAACTGCATTTGCGAAAATATAATAATATGCCTGTTTTTCAACTCCATGACTAGTCTTGCTTCAACTCCTTCTTTCGTAGCTTTTGATACAGTAAACCTAATAGCTCCATGAGTTCGATATATCCCAGCTTAAATATGTCTCCAATCTTAAATTCCAGATGTTTTTTAAGGGCCCAGTAACCAAATATCGCCCCCGAAAAAAAGGTGAATATAGAAGCAATAGCCACGCCATAAAGATTATGGAAGATGAATATACCGGCAAAATCACCAATTACATTTACCGTCAACATAATAAATACTTTGATCATGTTTAACTGTGGCTTGCCGATGATATCGAGTGTAATTCCAAAAAATCTGTCGATAGGCAGCAGCATTACAAAGCACATGAATATACGAAAGATATTACCAGCATCAGAATGTTGGTATTTACCCCCAAAAAGTAACCCTATGATCAAATCGGCAGCTATAAATGAAACTATGGCGATAGGTATCAGGGCAATGGTGAGCATACCTGCATACTTTTTCATGATATAAGATACATACCTTTTATCTTCACGGTGGACTGCTGCAGACATCACGGGTAGGGCCGTAGCTATAAAGGCCCTGAGTGGTATCTCAAATATCTCCATAAGACGCTGAGGAATATAGTACACAGCCAGCAACTCAGATGGAAACATCATCTTAATAATAAAGGTATCCGAACTGCGCAACAGGTAGGAACTGATTGAGGTACCGACACTGAACTTACCAAAATGAGCCAACTCTTTGATAGATGCCCAGCTTTTGCTGCTGATGGTTTTTACTTTTGACCAGCCTATAATAATGGTGATTATACTGCTTACTATATTGTTAATAAGATAACTATATAAGGCATTTTGAAAACTTGCCTGGTGAAAAATAATCAATAGCAGTATCAGTACAAAAAATCCCCCCTGGTTTATCAACTGTAACAGGAATAGTTTATCGAAACGTTCCTCTGCCTGCAGTATCCACATGGCTATGGCTGCAGGTAGTGTACAAAAAAATATCGCACTGAACCATTTGATGATCATAAACATATTCGGATTATTACCGAAGTAGAAAAAGTACATCAGCAAATTACCTATACCAAATGCCAATACAATCATAAAACCCAGGTACCAGGCTGAGCCTGCTATGTTAGCTGCCCGTGTTTTATCAGTACCTGCATAAAACTTAATGAGAGATGTTTGCATAAACCCGGTACGAAAGGTATCGGCCAGGGTAAATACGATCAGGAAAAAGATGTAATCGCCAAAATCTGCCTTGGAAAGATAACGGGCCATCAGCGATAAGATGGCCATCCCCAATACCGGCATAATAGCGTTACTGGCTAAGGAAAGTGTGTGCTTATTAATAACTTTTTTTAAAAAGCTCATGTATCAGTTGTTACGCTTTTTCCCAGCTGTTAGTTGTGGAATTATATCTTTTAATCACTCTTGCCGGGTTACCAACTGCAACACTATATTCTGGTATATCTTTAGTAACTACACTGCCGGCCCCAATAATGGCATGTTTGCCAATAGTAACACCGGCTGTTACCACACTATTGGCGCCTATCCAAACATTGTCATGAATAGTGATCTGTTTGGTGGTTACTTTTTGCAAACGTGGGGGCGTGGTGACATCTTCATACCCATGATTAAGACCCGAAAGCACAATATTTTGAGCAAGCATAACGTAATTACCCAAATTCACCGGACCTATCAATACGTTACCAATACCAATGCCACAATTGTTGCCAATAATAACATCACCAACACCGTTATTAATAGTAGCCAAATCTTCAACAATACTGTTGCTACCCAGGGCGAATTTGTTGAAAGGAAATATATCCATCCGAGCTTTAAACCTCACAACCGACTTTTTACCCCGTTTATGAAAAAATGGATTGACAAACCAACGCACCCATAATCTGGGTTTAGCTTCGCCGCTACGTACAACTAACCAGTGCACTAAACGCTTTAAACCAGGGTTTGATTTTATTGTTGATACTAGCGCCATTTACCTAACTCCATTTTTGTAATTTATGTTCATTTGCAAGAGGTTGAGCCATAATCTTTGCCTGTTCTTCATTGTCCAAACGCATACAGGCTACGATGATAGCTATGGCCAAATAAAACAAGACGTTACTTGGATATTGTACTAATGCCTGCTGCGGGAAATTGCCCACGTTGAAAGCAAAAATGATCAATATCATAGCCATACAATAGTTTTTGAGCTCCGGGTTTTTGATTCTGTAGTAATAATTAATGCCGTTATAAAGGGCAATATATATTAGTGTGCAAAAAAGAATCAGTCCGATCCAACCCATTTCAACTGCTACACGTACATAACCACTATCCGGAGGGAATTTTGATAATTCAGAATTTGGTGAAAACCGTCGTCCCCAAACACCTACAGAACCCAGTCCGCCACCAATAGGGTGTGCTAAAATGTAGGGTTTTATCCGTTTTTGATTCTCTGCCCTTACGTTGTATGATGGATCATCAGAAGGATTAAAAGCAGTCTGGAACCGTTTGATCAATGGGTTTGAAGTAGGCATTACAATTAAAAAGCCAAGCATTAAACCTGCTGTTACGGCAAATAGCATCACCTTTTTATTGAAATTTAATACGGCAAGCATTAGGAGAGATGCCGGAACAAGCACATAAGCGGCCCTGGTGCCTGAATAAAGCATCACAAAAAGGAAAAATGCCGCCATGAAACCTAAGGCTATTTTTTTACGCAAACTATGGTTACCCATAATTAAAGCGATGCAAAGCAAGGCCGCAACTACCATGTTGTACGAAAAAGTAACAGGGTCGGGGAAAATGCCAAACTTACGCATATGCCCATTAATAAAAAGCAAGCTTACCCGTAAAGGATCTGCGTACAGATAATCTTTTTCAAACCAAAAAAAACCAATATTTTCCTGTTGAAACGCCGAAATAGCTGCAATACAGGAAAAAGCAAGCCATAGCTTTAACAGAAACTTTATAAAATCAACAGATCTGATGTGATATACAAATACAAAGTACATCATCATAATAAAACCAACCGTACGTACTGTGTATACCCATGCAAGCCTTGACGTAGCCCAGGGGTTAACTACTTCCAGGAAATTGTATGCCAGCCAGATTAAAATAATATAACTAATTGGGTTTTTAAAGCGCGACCAATCATGTTCTCTCTTTTGTTTGATAAAAAATCCAAGGATCAATAAATACGTTATGGCATCAAGCAGCGTACCTATAGGGGCTATTTCCGGAACCATCTCCGAAAAATAGTTTATAAAAAATGAGGCGATTATGAGGATTGTTATTCCGAATTTAGGATAGGCCACAATGCCATATAGTATAGGAATACCAACGAGTAATGTTAAAACTATACCACCTCCAATTATCCCGAATTTAAACACGATATAACTAAAGAATAACGAAGCCAACAACAATAACAATATCACCACTTTGTTGGATAGCTTTTGTATTAATATGCTTTTCCAAAGTGATGACTTTGTTTCAGTACTATTGTTGACATTATTCAGCATTTGCTGTTATTATGGTTTTAAAAAAATAAAATTTTAACTACCCAAACAAATGTTCCGATAAAAGCGACAACGACAGCAGCTTTGCGTGACTTTTTTTGCAGGGGACTTAAATTTTCAAATGGGTCAAGTTCCTGTTTCTTGGGTTCCAACCTCATAATAATGTAGTTTTAAATCAATATTAACACCAGTCGAAAGACCTTAGTTTATGATGCTGATTCCTTTTTTTGATTGAAATCAGTTTTGTTAAGTACCCAGCCCGCAAATTTATTATTAAGGCTACGCAGATAAGCTATATCAGGTTTTTGGCTGTTGGTGATACTTTTTCCTGATTCAAAAACTGCAAGGGTTTTATTGGCGAACAATAACCATTCTTTTGATTTATTTAAAGCGGTTAATGGAGCTGTATCAATAATAATAATGTCGTACTTTGATCTAAAGTCATCAAGGCGGCTTTTTATAAAAGCTTCGTCCCCGATTTCAAATAAGGTAATATCCCCGCCATGATTTCCCAATACGGTAGCTGTACTGCTGTTCACTACCTGTGTATTAAGTGGGTTATTTTTAAAATAATCTTCAACATAAACACCCGGCAACGCTGTTTTACTAATAGTAGGGTTATCGAAATTACCATCAATCAATAATACCTTTTTGTTGATCATGGAATAAGAATAAGCCAGGCTAATGGCTAATAACGTTTTCCCCTCAATGGCGTTTAAACTGGTTACGGCAATAACTTTCTCACCTTGCAATTCCTGATCGATTTCAAATCGTACTGATCTGATCAATTCTTTAAATTGCTTCATTTTATCACGATGTTCTACATCCCAAAGTTTTTTCAGGTCGAGGTTTTCACCCTTGATACGATTGAGGTAGCCCAATAAAGGTAATTGTGTTTTATTAACCAAATCTGATGGATCCTGAATGCTTCTATCCAGGTAAAACAATACAAATAACACAAACAAACAGGCAAACACACTTAATATAACACTAAGCGCAATCAGCAGTATTTTTTTTGATGGCTGAGCAACATCGGGTGTAGCAACTTCAACCTGTCGCAGATTGATAGAAAAATTAGACTTTAAATTGGTTTCGTTATATCTGTTTAAAACGTCGAGATATTCCTTGCCGGCAATATCAATATCGAAATCATAAGTTTTTACAGTGGCGTCAAAAGGAACCAGGCGAGAAAATTTGCCATTCAAACTAGCCAATTCCTTATCAATTGATTTTACGCTGTATTTGGCAAGATCCCTTGATATTTCCAGTGTTAATTTTTGGTGGATCAGATCATCCTTTGCTACCAATGGGTTGGTAACGTATTTATCTGATGACTGATTTATCTGGCCGGTAAGAACATTTTGAACAGAATCTATCGTGTTTTTGTAGCGGGGATTAAATCCACTACGTACATACCTGTCCTCCAGGATATGAAGCTGATCCTGTGTTGTAGTAATGGCCTGATTATATTTACTAACCGAGGCTTCTACATATTTTCTGTCGCCTGGTTGAAATTTGCTATTGATGGCATTAATGGCGCCATCATAAGAAATAATGTCTTTTTCGGCCTGTAACTTTTTGTCGTTATAAACCATGATCTGGCCAAAAATGGCTTTAGATTGTTCATCAAGGCTCAGTACACCATTTTGTATCTTATACTTTTGCAGTTCTTCGGTCTTTTTACTTAAAGCGTTCTTTTTCTCTTCCAATAGCTTAGATAAGAAATTCACTGCATTAGTTTCATTTTGCCTTACATTTTGGGTGTAATAAGCTATAAACTGGTTACATAAAGTATTAACTATAAAAGCTGATAATTGCGGATTTTCTGAATCAAAGCTTACCGAAATAAAATCACTGTCCTCATCACGTGCAATGGTAAGTTCTTTCATGATGGAACGCTCATCATACTTCATGGATATGAGGATGTCATTTAGCATATCTTCTTCTTTATCATAAAGAGATAGAGGCTGCATGCTTTGGAATTTATTTTTAAATAGCATCAAGGCCCTATCGCGTTCATAAGGATGCAATGCCAATAATTCCTTACTGAATTTACGAAATGGGGTAGGGCTGCTCAAATCATGAATCATGAGCTGGTAAGAAACCTGATTAATCAGTTTCTTTAGTTTCATAATAGCTATCAGGTTGCTAAACTCGCGGAAAACCTGCTGTTCCTGAGCATTTACATTATCCTCTTTATCCAGCAGGTGCCTGGAAGCATCAACTATACCGGTTGCTATTTGGGCATGGGATATATAATTGTTTGGTAAATTCTTAACAAGAAAAAATGAACCAATTACCGTTACCAACGGAATGATGATGAGTGTATTTCTATATTTACGTAGAAGTTTAAAAAACTTAGCGATCTCCATTATTATTTAATCTCTTCTAATTTAGTACCCAATAATTCTTCCAGATTGGTTTTTGCTGTAAATGTCGCCAATTCAGCTTGTACTTTAAATGAGTTTTGATTGTAAAGGCTATTTAATTGCTCGTTATAAATTTGAAAAGTGGTTTCACCTTTCTGAAAAGCATACTTTAATTGTTTAACTGCACCTTCGGCATCAAGTACCGCATTTGAACGTAACCTAAGTTCGGCCTGAGCTTCCAGATAGGCGAAATAAAAGCGTTTTACCTGGGCTTCAAGGCTTAATAAATATTCGCTTTGCTGATACTCTGCTACTTTATACGTTTCTCTGGCTGCATTAGTTGTGGCCGGATTTTTTAATAACTGACCAATGTTAAGAGATACAGATAATTGATAACCTTTAAAAATAGTGGGAGTAGAAAGATTAATGGAATTTTGCGGACTATAAATATAAGAAGCGGTTAAACCATCTAGCCAGGCGAATTTGGTTGCGTTGTAATTGCTTTTAGCAGCATTTACCTGGCTTTGCCTTAATTTAACTTCCGGATAGTTTTTCTTTGCAGTAGCTATCAATTTTTCAAGATAAGGATAGGAGATATCTTTAATAAAAGATTCCTGAGCGTATATATTATTCGTAAAAACAATAAAAATTAATAGAAAGGAAAGCTTAATAATATTTTGGTTCATTAGTTTTATACTTTTTCTTTTTGAAACAGTGCAGGTATAGTTCCCATAATAATTCTTAAATCTAACCAAATAGAATATTTTTGGGCATAAAAATTATCTAATTTTTTCCGTTCACGCTCAGACATGTCTTCTTTTCCCCGTTTACTGATCTGCCAAAGTCCGGTTAAACCAGCGGGGCCTAAAAAACGCATTGACCATTCGTTGGAAGTTAACATTTCTGCTTCATAAACTGGTAATGGACGGTTACCTACTACAGACATATCGCCTACCAGGATGTTAAACAATTGAGGCAGTTCATCAAGACTCGAGTTACGTAAAAACTGTCCAAGCTTAGTAATGCGCGGATCATTTTTAATCTTTACAAATGCGGCTTTATTAGTTCCTGTTTCAGATGCATACTGATTACTTTCTGTTGATAATTTGGCCAGCAACTGATCGGCATCCGTACGCATCGATCTGAATTTATAAAAATCGAACACTTTATAACCTGTACCAACACGTTTGCTTTTATAAAAAACAGGACCTTTTGAATCTAACTTAATCAATATAGCAATGATCAGGAATACCGGAGACAGTACAAACAGCATACTGCAAGATATAACCAGATCAATTAAACGTTTGCCAAAAGGCATTTTATAAGTGGTATCTACCTCTTTAGAAAGTTCAAGCAATCTTGGCTTGATCAATTTAAATGTAACCAGAAAGTTAAGACGTTCACGCAGGTTATCAACCAGAAAGGGTACACTATAAAAATCATGTACCTTTAGCTGCATCGCTTTTTGTTTAAGACTTTTGTCATCAATTGATGATAAAAGAACGATGATCGATCCATGAAGTAAAAAGCTCTTTTTGATTTCCTGAACCATTTTAAAGCATTCTCCATCGGCGTCAACTTCCATTAAAATGATATCAGGAACGGTTAAAATTGATTGATTGCCCAGATATTCTTCAAGCTCGGCAATGGAATCATTATATACCACTTTAAAATTCTCATGAAGACCTGCAAAAACCAACTCCTTCAATGCCAGACCTGCGTAAGCAATTTTGACATGGGCGCCTGAGTTTTCGTTCCAATCAGATGTTTGGTGATTCATAAACTTGTAAAAGTTGGTTAATGGCTGTTTTTAACTCATTAGGTTTAAATGGTTTGTGGATACAAGCCTCAACCTTAAAAGGCATTTTACTTACCTGTTCATCAAGATCATGTGCAGCTGAAAGTAATATTACAGGCAAATCACGATAAAATCCGCTGATTTTGACATTTTTAACAAATGACTGACCATCAAAGTAAGGCATTTGAAGATCGGAAATAATTAACTCGGGCATGTTGCCATCCTCGAGCCAGCCAAAGGCGTCAATTCCGTTATTTTTAACAACTATATCATAATCCTTTGAAAGGATAAAGTTGAGTAACTTTAAAATACTTAAATCGTCATCAACAATAAGTAGGGTTTTTTTCATTTCTGAAGATTTATAAAACCTGAATTAATTAAGTTGTAAACATGTTTCAATTATGAACGGGCGCACTGTTGACTTTTATTAATTTTCTTTTAAAAAGATTATTTTGACGATCAATAGAAACAATTGGGTTTACGTTAAAACAGTATCCAGGGTTTGTTATTATTGATGAAATATAAAAGCTAAGCACTGACATTCAATTTTGGATACATGTTCAATTACTATACCGAAAGTACGGAAATAATGCCTGCCACAGTTTCAGGAAGCGGTTTTATTTGTTAACATACCTATATTTAGCCCATAAAGGGCCCTATAGATGCAAATGCTGTTTGGGAATAAGATATACATTTTACCCGGAAGTGGATAAAGTGAGGAATTTATTCCCAGTTAGGGAATAAATTTACTATGAGTTGATATGGTATATAAGCAATAATTACGCTTTTGTATTAAAAAGAAAAATGAAGCATATACTCAAGGCTTCTCAATAATCGACAAAATATTGCCGGCAGGGTCATTAAACCAGGCTATAGTTGGCCCGCGATGATCGCCTTTTAAGATGCCTTTTTCGTTGGTTTTAAAATTTTCATCGTTGTAAACGATAAACTTTACACCTCTGTTTGTTAGTTCATCAACCGTTTTGTCAACGTTATTTACGGTGAAATTAAGTATGGTGAAGGTAGCGGGCTGATGATTTGGCTTGGGGTAGATCAGAATAATGTTCCCCTCACTTAATTGCAGATTTAACAGGTTAGGCATTTCCTTGTCCTCATAAATGTTCAAACCTAATATGTTGCCATAAAATTCTTTTGCCTTGGGTAAATCATTCACTGAAAAACCACTAAATGCGTTATTATATTCTAACATGATCTTCTGTTTTGTTAATTAATAATTAAACTAATTGATTTTTGTTTGCCTGGCTAAAATATTAATCAGGTAACACCTCAGCACGACATCCACAATCATCCAAAAAAATGATCAGTTTTTTAGATCCGATAACACCTTTTGTACACTCAATACGCAATATCTTATCACAATCGTCCAGATCAAAGTTGGCATTATAATGTGTAAAAGTTTGATGTATCTGATTAACCAGCTTATTAGCGTATCGACGGGTATTTACATTGGTTTTAAAAACTTCAACATGCATAGTTGTATTACTTAAGTACGATGACCTCTTTAAATAGAACTTTATACCTGGGAACATAATTATATAACATGGGCCTGATTAAAGGTTGTTTATAATTTATTACTCTTGTTTGCTGGCAGCGTCGGCCATCCATTGAACACCGAACTGATCGGTTAACATACCAAAATAACTGCCATCCCAGGGTGCTATCTCAAATGGATATACAACTGTTCCTCCACCGGCTGCCAGTGCATTAAATAATGCTCTTGTTTCTTCTACGCCGCCTCCATTAATAGTAAGGTGACAATTATTGCCGCGCTCTAAACCTTCTCCCATTTTACCTATGGCGTCTGTTGCCATCAACACATTTCCGCCGATGGGTAATGATATATGCATTAGTTTATCCAGGTCCTCATTATTCGTGTGATCAGCCTCGGGGCTATCCTTGAACCGGATTAACATGAAAAAATCACCACCAAAAACAGATCTATAGAAATTGAAAGCTTCTTCAGTATTACCAGCAAAATTCAGGTAAGGGTTAATAGTTGACATGGAATCTGCCATCCATTGAATGCCAAACTGGTCTACCAACTGACCGAAATAACCACCCCACGGCGCTTTATCAAAAGGATATACAATTTTGCCACCAGCAGCAAGCGCATTAAATAGCTTTTCTGTTTGTTCTGGCGTTTCGCCATTCATGCAGATGTAAAAACTGTTGCTTTGAACTAAATCTTCGGCCATTTGGCCTAAAACATCAGTCCCCATCAGCATATTTCCATTACCTATGGGCAGGGCTATGTGCATGAGCTTATCTTTGTCGGCATCGGCTGTATTTTCTGCTTCAAAAGTATCTCTGTAGCGCATTACAACTGCAAACTCGCCTCCAAAAACAGATTTGTAAAAGTTAAATGCCTCTTCAGTATTACCGGCAAAATTCAAATAAGGATTAATTGTTATCATCTCGTGCTTAATTAAGTATTTATTGATCGGAGAGTTATTTACAGATCAAATTTACCTTCATCAAACAGAATGCGAAAGGGGCGAATACGACAATTAAGGGGTTGATTATGACATAATGCTAATCTCCGGCAATAAAGCGATATAGGTAAGGAGCTTTGTGCGCTCCACCTGTCCATTTTTTGGCTATCCGTTCCAGTATTCCTAGACCAAGCATTTTACGCTGAAAGGCGGCACGGATTAGTTTTTTATTTAAAATAGTTTCGTAAAGACGTTGCAAATCGCCCATGGTAAAGTTATCCGACAGCAGATTAAAACCGATAAGCTTTTGATCAAGGTTAGCTTGCAGAGTTTGTAAAGCCTTATTAATGATTTGCTGATGATCCTGCATTAAGGCAGGCAGCTTATCTAAACTAAACCAATCACAACTATCGGATATACTGTCCGGGGTTGGAATAGCTTTGGTAAAATCAACAAGGGCATAGTAGCCAACGGATACAAAGCGTTTTAACAACCAATGATCTTCGGAAGGTGTGAGGCCACGGGCTTTCATGATAGTTTTAAGCGGTGTACTATCATACCGGCTTTTGTCACCAAATACATAAAACTGGTCAAGAAATATATTGGTTAACCCTGTACGACTGAACAAAACGCGACGGGCAGCCTGATTAACATCTTCGTCGGTGTGTACAAAGCCACCCGGAAGTGCATATAAGTTAGTGTCCTTATAGCTAAGGATCAGGACCTTAAGTTTATCGTCATGGAAGCCAAAAATAACCGTATCAATAGCTAAACCCGGTAAGAAGCCTTCGCCGGTAACATTAGTTTCCTGCTTTATAAACTCGTTGTCCATTTAATATTATAAAATTCAGGTGGCAATTAACAAAAAAATTGATGTTTAATTAAATTTAATTTATTATTGTAACAAAATGATACAATAATATAAATCTATTCATTATAAGCCAATTAGCAATTATAACCAATATGAAAAAAACACTAATAGCAGTATGGCTGCTTACACAGATTGTTAGCGTAAAAGTGTTAGCACAAACAGGCAATCAGGTAACCACACAGAATGGGGTAGTGGAGGGTACAAGAGAAGCAGGTTCACCAATTTTGATATTTAAGGGAATTCCCTACGCCCAGCCGCCGGTAGGTGATCTGCGATGGAAAGAACCCCAACCGGCTCAAAACTGGCAAGGCGTATTAAAGGCCGATCATTTTGGAAACAATCCTATGCAGAAACCAATATTTGGTGATATGGGCTTCCGGTCAGCTGGTATGAGTGAAGATTGCTTATACCTGAATGTTTGGACACCGGCTAAAACCGGCAAAGAAAAACTTCCGGTGTTGGTTTATTTTTATGGTGGCGGATTGGCTGCAGGTGATGGATCTGAGCCTCGTTATGACGGGGAAAGCATGGCTAAGAAAGGTATTGTAACACTTACTGTAAATTACAGGTTAGGCATATTTGGTTTTTTTGCCCACCCGGAACTTACCAAAGAATCACCTAATCATTCGTCGGGTAATTACGGGTATCTTGATCAGCATGCGGCTTTATTGTGGGTGCAAAAAAATATCGCGGCATTTGGTGGCGATCCTAAACGGGTTACCATTGCCGGTGAATCAGCGGGCTCTATTTCGGTATCGGTACAAATGGCCTCTCCTTTATCCAAAGGCCTGATAGCGGGCGCTATTGGCGAAAGCGGGGCAGGAATTAGACCTACGCTTTATCCCGTGCCATTGGCCGAGGGTGAACAAAAGGGTGCAACTTTTGCCTCCCGCATGAAAGTGAATTCATTGGCTGAATTAAGGTTTTTACCAGCTAAACAATTACTTGATTCTGTTTTTTCAGCCGGAGCATCGGCAACGTCAGCTACTATTGACGGCTACTTGTTGCCCAAGTCATTACCCGAAATTTTTGAGGCTGGGGAACAGGCTCATGTACCTTTGCTGGTAGGATGGAACTCTGCAGAGGTTCCATATCAATTTTTGTTAAGAGGCGATTCACCAACTCTTGAAAATTATACCAAAGTAATAAAACAACTTTATGGCGACCGTGCCGAAGAGGTATTAAAATTATATCCGGCATCTTCAAACGATGAAGTGATCCGGTCGGCAACGGCGTTATCCAGCGATCGCTTTATAGTTTACAGCACTTGGAAATGGGCTGATTTACAAGTAAAAACAGGAGGTAAGCCAGTATATCGTTATGAATTTGCCCGTGTACGACCAGCTATGACAGCTCAAATGGGTAATGCAACACCTGGTTTGGCCGGTGGTGTGGTAAAAGGTGATGCCTCCAAAGCGGCAGCTCCTAAACCTTTGACCGTAGGAGCTCCTCATGCTTCAGAAATTGAATATGCAATGGGCAATCTGGCCAGTAATAAAGTTTATGCATGGACGCCGGAGGACTACAAGGTATCGGCTACCATGGAAAACTATTTTGCCAATTTTATAAAAACGGGTAACCCAAATGGTAATAGTCAGCCGAAATGGGAAGCCATTAAAGATAATGATCATGTGAAATTTATGACTATCGATGTTGTAAGTCAACTCAAAACAGAGGTGAATCGGGCACGTTACCTGTTCCTGGACAAAGAGTATATGAAATAATTATTGATTAACTGATGCTGATAGATCCCGGTTGCCGATTGGAACCGGGATTTTATTTTTTGTATCGGTTCTTTTTGAATAAGTTAGCACTCAATATGAGTACCTTTGCCGATAGAATAATAGCCTTTAACCAACAGCTTAACTTTGCCGGAGTATTACCGCCCGGTATCAGCATTATGAACCCGTTTAAAGAAAACGGGCCGGCCCTGCAGGTTTCTACCCGGTTTTACCGAAAGTATTATAATGATGAGCATCCCAGGCATTTAATATTAGGGATTAATCCGGGTAGGTTTGGCTCTGGTATGACGGGAGTATCGTTTACCGATCCCAAAAGAATGATTGCTCAATGCCAGATACCTTTTGAAGGTCAAATGACACATGAGCCATCCTCAGAGTATGTTTATGATATGATCAATGCATTTGGCGGCATACCGGAGTTTTACAGTCAGTTTTATATCCATTCTGTTTGCCCACTGGGTTTTACTATTACTGGCAGCAACGGAAAGGAAACGAATTATAACTATTACGATACACCCGGATTACAAAAAGCGGTATATCCATTTATTGTAGAAAACATACAGAAACAAATAGACATAGGATTTGAAATAGATGTCTGTTTTTGCTTTGGAACGGGCAAGAATGAAGCTTTTTTACGAAAGCTAAACGATGAGAAACGTTTTTTCAAACAAATCATCGCGCTGGAACATCCCAGGTATATTATGCAGTATAAGGCAAAATCGAAACAAGACTATATTGATAAATATATCCGGGAGTTTAACAAGGTCCTTTTGTAAATAAGCAACACTTCACTTGGTAGTGATGTCCCGGTTATGGTCATCCAGTTCTTTTCCTGTAGCACTGTAGTTGCGTATAAAATCGGCTAACTGGTTCAGTTCAAAATCTGTAAGCTCAGTACCTCCTGAATAATGGTAGCTATTATCGGAGCCATCCAAAGATATGGCACCGAGATAGCCTTTATCAAAGGTTTTAGCGCTATCAGTATCCTTATATAATTTATAAGTGTCCGTATTTGCAGTTTCCGATCCCGTCTTATTGGGATTTACCGGGTCAATGGCAATATTAATTGGGGTGCCGTCTTGTTTCTTTATCCCTATTGTAACGCCGCTGGTAATCATATTGAATGAATTTTAATTGATAGACAAAAGGTGTATGGAATTGTTTTGGGGAAATTAATAAGACATAAAAAAGGCCTTGCATCATGGTTACCACTGTAAACCCAAAATACGATAATTTTTTTATTTAATTTATTGATATTCAATTGTGTAAATAAAAAGTGTCCGTAAAAAGTGTAAACCATGTAAACCCACTTTTACAACAAATAGCGCTTTGTTTGAAAATTATGGTTAATGATAGCCTCCCATTTCTAAAACTCATCCAACTTTATCTTTGTGTCAAACATTTTAATGTTCATGTATATTTGAGTAATATGATCAATACTTATGATATGCTTTTACGGCTGTTAGTAGCCGCGTTATTGGGTAGTATAATTGGATGGGAGCGGGAACGCAGACAATGGACAGCTGGTTTACGAACCCATATGATGGTAGGCCTTGGTTCGGCGCTTGTTATGCTGGTTTCTACCTATGGCTTTAATGATGTAGTGGGTAAACCCGGCATCGCGCTTGATCCTTCACGTGTAGCTGCTCAGGTAGTTAGTGGTATCGGCTTTCTTGGGGCCGGAACTATATTTTTTCTGCGTAACGAGATTGTAAAAGGCTTAACCACTGCAGCAGGTCTTTGGACGGTAGCCGCTATTGGTTTGGCAGTCGGCGGTGGTTTATATATAGAAGCGGTGAGTACCACGTTTATTGCATTGATTATTCTCGCGGTATTTAAGCCTTTTGAAAATAGATTTTTCAAGAAAAACAGGTATCGTAATATTAGAATGACCTTAGAGCAGAAACAGGTAGATTTTGAAGCGATAGAAGGGGTTTTGAAAACAAATAATATTCCGTTCAGGGAAATCAGTTTACTCTCAGGTGATGGAAATGATGAGATCAAGATCACGATACAAAAACAATTCAATCAGCAAGAAACTGTGCTGACGGTGATTGCTGAACTGAAGAAGATTAAGGGTGTAAATGGAGTTGACTTTTTGAGTTGAAACGATGTGAAAAATGAGCTCGCCAGTTGGTTAAATTCTGGAATGGGAGTAGTAAAAGTATTGTAGCAATAATGCGGCTTAATATCCTGAACAACTCAGGATATTAAGCCGCATTATATCTTATTTAGTTATAGTAAAATCAACGCTTGCTTTTTCATCAGCAGAATTGCTGCCAAGTACTAATTTATACTTACCGGAGTATATTTTCCATTGATGGGTAGACATATCCCATTTTTGTAGGTCCTGAACAGGTATTTTTAATGTAACCGATCCTTCACTGCCTTTCGCCAGACTAATACGCTTAAAGCTTTTTAGCTCTTTAATGGGCATCCTGTCAAGTTTTGGATATTCAATGTAAGCCTGAACAACTTCATCTCCATTTATTTTACCTGTATTTTGTACTTTAACTGTTACGGATACAGTGTCTGTCTTTTTATATTGAGTTTTGGGCTTACTATCCAGAATATAAGCAAACGAAGTATAGCTTAAACCAAATCCAAATGGGTATTGAACAGGGCCGTTGTAATATCTATAGGTACGGCCTTTCATATTGTAATCCTGGTAATCTGGAACGTTGCTTATGTCTTTATAAAATGTGAGCGGTAAATGTCCCGAAGGAGAAACATCGCCAAATACAATATCGGCCAAAGCATTACCGCCTTGTTCACCGGGATACCAGGCAAATATAACCGCATCAACATATGGTTCAATAGCCGAAACATCTACATCACTGCCAGCTGTGATCACAGCGATGATTGGTTTGGTTTTAACACCTTTTCTTAACGCTTTTATAAATGCGATTTCGCTGGCTGGTAAATTAAGATCCTTTTTATCACCGCCGCTGTTTGATAAAAACGCGTCGCCGGCTTCACCTTCTAATACAGGTGATAATCCGATTACCGCTATGGTAACATCGGCATTTCCTGCGGCCCAGGTGCCTCCAAAATGAGTGGTATCCTTATAATCACAGCCCAGATCGTATTCAACCCTTGTCGATTTACTAACCGCAGCGGTGATACCTTCAACAAAGTTTATGACTTTACTACTTGTGCCATGATAGTTAGCTATCATAGCATCTAGAGATGCTGCATTAGGGCCTACAACCATAATGCTGGATACACTAGCCTTATTTAATGGTAAAATATTTTTATCGTTTTTAAGTAACACCATGCTTTGTTGGGCTACTTTACGGGCAAGGGCTATATGTTGTGTATTATGAATGCTGTCTGCTCCATAACCATGATAAGGGTTGAGGGCTTGATCGTCATAAAAACCAAGTTTAAACTCGGTGCGTAAAATGGCGCTTAATGCCAGGTCCACATCTTTTTCTGTCAACAATTTTTGTTGGATGGCTTTCATTCCATCATTTTGTAAAATGGATGAACAGTCTAAATTTACGCCTGCTTTTAAGGCTGCCGCCGCAACCTCAACGGCTGTTGGTAAAGTTTTATGGGTTAGGTAAACATCATCAAGTGCCCCGCAATCGGTAACAACATGTCCTTTAAATCCCCATTCTTTGCGTAAAATATCGGTAAGTAATACTTTGTTTATGGAATTGGGCACACCGTTTACGCGGTTATAAGCACTCATCACCGACTCTACACCGGCATCCACCAATTCGTGAAAAGCATATAAGTAGGTTTCGCGCAGGTCTTTTTCATCCACTTTGGCATCAAAGTGATCACGTTCCGCTTCCGGACCGCTATGAACAGCGAAATGTTTGGCAGTAGCTGAGGCTTTTAAATAACGCGGATCATCTCCCTGCAAACCTTTAACGAAGGCTGAGCCCATACGGCCGGTTAAAAATGGATCTTCGCCATAGGTTTCCTGTCCACGACCCCAGCGCGGATCGCGGAAGATATTAATATTGGGCGTCCAGAAGGTTAGCCCCATGTATTGTAAATGCCTGTCTTGTGCTATAGCCAGGTTATATTTGGCACGAGCTTCTGTTGATATAACTGTTGAAACTTCCTTCAAAAGATCGTCATTGAATGTTGCAGACATACCTATGGCCTGTGGGAATATAGTGGCTTCTCCGGCGCGGGCTACACCATGCAAGGCTTCGTTCCACCAGTTATATGCCGGTATACCTAAGCGGGACACAGCCTGGCTGCGGTAACCTAAAAGGGATATTTTCTCTTCCAGAGTAAGTCTTGATAAAAGATCCTTTACTCTTATTTCAATCGATTGCGAATGGTCTTTATAAAAAAGTTTTTGTTGTGCTTGTGTAACAGTACTAATGAACAATATCGCCATCATGGTGGCTAACGATTTGAGGAGATTCTTTATGGTTGGAGCCATCTTTTTGTAATTACTTTTTAAGTTTAATATTAAGGTTAATTCCATATGTATGAGTAGGAGGTAAGCTTGCACCTTCAATACCTGCATATTTGATATCGGGCGAGAAGCCAGATTCAGGGTCGATATTGTCTGAATGTTTCATAATTGTCCACAGGTTACGACCCACTAAGGATACGGTTATACCTTCAATTGGAGAATTCCTTAATAGACCTTTTGAAAAAGTATATCCGAGAGTAACCTGCCTTAGTTTAATAAAACTACCATCCAGAACATTAAGCGCCGATATTCTTTGGGCTAATACCTGATAATAATTTTCTGCCGGTACAGATATGGTGTTTTTAGCTCCTGTTAATGTTACGCCATCACCAACAACTCCGCCTTCACGGCCAACAAGAGTTAGTTTATTAAATCCTCTGAAAATACTGTTATAATTGGTGGCTGATAAAATTTTGTTCCCGTATCGGTAATCGATCAAAAAGGAAAGGTTCAGATTTTTATAAGTAAAACTATTGTTAAAGCCACCATAAATTTTGGGTACTGCACTACCCATTGGTACCCGTGGCCCTGCTAAAGGTAAACCATTGGCATCGAATATGATCTGTCCATTAGCATTTCGCAGGTAATTATTTGCCAGGATCTGTGGACCTGGTAAACCTTTAACTAATGCAGTGGTAGCATTTAATGGCCTGTAAGTTCCGAAGCTGATATTTGCCGATTGAGGGGTTCCATCTGTTTGGAGTATTTTATTCTGTACATAAGTAAAATTAAAAGAAGGGTTCCATACAAAATTGGCTGTTTTAAAAGGGGTTCCATTTAATTCAATCTCGATACCATTATTTTGAGTTGATCCTGTACCAATAAATCGTGTCGTAAATCCCGATGATATATCCAGATCACCTTTAATGATTTCATTCCTTGTTCTTCGATGAAAAAAAGCGGCATCGAAACCTAAGCGGCCGTTCAGAAATTTAAGATCAATACCAACTTCGGTCTCGGTTAGAGTATAAGGCTTTAAAAATAAATTAGGCAGAGTATTAGAAAAACCAGCCGTAGGAACGCCATTAACAGGGTTGTTAATGGTATAATATTGAGAGGTGATGTAAGTATCCGATGGTTCTCCACTGGTTTGCGCGTAAGAAACACGAAACTTCCCAAAATCGAGTGCCGGTATATGTGCAAGCTCAGAAAATATAAGACTGGCTGATACAGATGGCGTAAATATGCCCTGATGCCCTGCAGGGAGGGTGGAGTAAGCATCAAACCTACCCGTATTATTAATTGTCAGATATTTTTTGATCGAAAAATCGGCAGTATAATAGGCTGAATGTGTTTCGCTGCTTTTATAACTGTAAGTGCTGTTTTTTACACTTAGATTCTCATAACTGTAAAAATAGGGAATGATGAAAGGCCCACCGAAAAGATCAGTATATTCATAACTGTTTTTACGTATACTCGCTCCTCCTGATATATCAAAATTAAGTAGATTCTTTATTATATCGTGTTTTGCTCCTATTAGCACATCCGTGTTTAGTTCAGATCTCTGTGTTTCTGACTGTTCCTGAATCAAACCCGTACCTCCCGGTGTATAAGCAGTGCCGGTAGGTATAATAGTTAATCTTTTATCATGTAAAACATCATTGCCCAGTCTTGCCTGTGCATACAGCCAGTTATTAAAATTATACCTGGTTACAATAGCAGCAATAAGTCGCTGGCGGCTGATATTATTGATAAATTTATTTACGGCGAAGTAAGGGTTGGTTACGTATGAGTCGTTATTCCAACGTAGTTCTGAGCCATCTGCGTTGGTGCCCGGGGCCAGAGCAGCCTGATTTTCATTAGCAGCAAGGTATTGTATATTATTGGCATTCATCGGCCCATCACTTAAATTTGGTTTAAGGTTTGATGATTCCTGAATATAATTGGCCACTACATTTAAGCTGAGTTTAGCAGATACGTTTTGATTGGCAGTAAGATTAACTGTTTTTCGCGATAAACCACTGCTACGCACAATAGAGTTATTACTAAGATCGGAGAGTGAAAGTCTGAATCCACCGTTGTCACCTCCACCACTAAAAGCTACGGTATTTGTGGCGGATGAACCAGTTCGATAGAACTTAGTGATATTATCATTTACAGCAGAGTATGGATAATATTTGCCATCAAATTGAATGGTTGGTTTACCGTCAAGCTTTTCGCCCCAACCTAAATTACCTGTTGATATGGCACCATATATATTTTGTGGTCGAACACCGTTCTCGCCCTGTCCATAAACAGTTTGATAATCAAAGGTATTAACTGCTTTATCTAATTGATAATTACTGTTTATTTCAACCCCAAAGCCAGCACTTTTTTTATTGCTTTTTGTTGTGATCAAAATAACACCGTTGGCGGCTCTGGCTCCATATAGTGCAGAAGCGGATTGCCCCTTTAAAACGGTCAAGCTCTCCACATCGTCTGGGTTGATATTGCTTATGCCATCACCAAAATCAGCGCCTCCCCATTCATTAGCTGTACCTCTTTGTGTATTATCAATAGGTATACCATTGATGATGAACAGCGGTGATGCAGCGCCGAAACTAGTTACACCCCTTAATAATATACGCGCAGATGAACCAGGTCCACCGTTTACACCGCTAATGCTTAAACCGGCAACCCGGCCTTCGAGTGAATAGGCAATATTGGTTTCTTTTGCTTTATCAAGCAAATCACCACTAATAGTACTCACAGAATATCCAACCTTCTTCTCGTCCTTTTTTATACCGAGTGCGGTTACAACCACCTCGTTAAGTACATTGCTAACAGATAATTGTATAACGCAGGGAGTAGTTCCTGATACTTTTACTTCTTTTGTCTGATAACCCACATAGCTTACTCTTAGGATAGAATGCTCCGGCGCTTCAAATGAGAAAAAGCCATCCGTTCCAGTTGGGGTGCCCGCTGTTGAACCCTTTACCATGACTGTGGCGCCGGCTAATGGTTCACCTTTTTCACTGGCTACATGACCACTTATCTTGGTTATATTAATAATCTCAGTAGTTGGCGCTATAACAACCAGGTGATTAGCCAGTTCGGTGTACGCAAAGCCGGAATTGAGTAAAATTTTATCTAATACTTTTATAACTTCTTCATCCTTTACATCAATGGTTACTTTTTTCATCACCGGTACTTTACGCTCACTATAAACAAAATGATAACTGCTTTGATGCTCAATTATTGATAGTAGCTTACGAAAATCGGCCGATTGCAGATTGATGCTTACGCGTGTTTGGGCATGAGAATTTAAGATCAGAAAATTAAAAAATATGATTAAAGTACAAGTTAATTTCATTTATCAATAAGGACATTATAGTCAATATTTGCCTTTACACTGCCGTTGTGTTTTAAATTTACATAAATTTTAATAAGGAATAGATAGGTCTGCCAAACCCGGTACAGATGGGGGTAATTATATAAAAAAAATGTAACAATTATCAGTTTCCTGGAAATTTGTTACATCAGACTTGGCTCTTTAAATATTAAGTAAATTTTAGTTTCATAGGCAATCTAATAGATGTAAATGGTTGAGTTTTTAATCTTATAATTAAAGCTTTCAGTCATGCGCAAAGCATTAAGAGCCTGGTTTATTGTTTCCTTTTCAAAAACCCCGCTAAAACGGTATTGCTTTAGGGCATCATTTTTAAACCTGATGTCTACTCCGTACCATCTTTCCATCCGATCGGCCAGAATAGGGAAACTTTCATCCCGGAAAATGAACTTATTTTGTGTCCAGGAGGTTTCAACTATAGTACTATCATCTTGTTGAAGACGGGTGAAGGTAGTAAGTACATATTGCATGCCTGAAATAGCCTCCGCATGTTTCAGTTTAGTTGTATTCCGTTGCCTGCTTGTAAATAAGCCATTTTTTACGATGAGTTTTTCGCTTGGCTTTAGTATGATACGGTCAGAAGGCCTGTCGTCAAGTGTAACCTCTATAGTACCCCTGATAAGCGTAGTTTCACTTTGGGGGTCATTTGGGTAAGATTTTACATTGAAAGCAGTACCCAATACCTTAATATTCATTTTTTCAGTATGAATAATGAAGGGATGTTCGTGATCTTTATGTACATCAAAAAAGGCCTCGCCACTTAAATAAACTTCGCGGGTGTTACCCGTGAATATCGCAGGATATTTAAGCGTACTTTGCGAGTTTAAAGTAATTCGTGTTCCATCGGTAAGTACAATGGTTGATTTTTCACGTTTGACTGTATTTTTATTTTGCCATGTATTGGGTGTAGTAGTAAGTTGGTTAATCCTTTTACTAGCAAATCGGGAATAAAAAAACCATGAGCCACCAGCAAGCAAAATGATAGCTGCGGCCGCACGCCAAATATACAGGTAAGACTTTTTAGAAGTAGGAAAAACGGGCGAAGCTACTTCCTGACTTTTGATTTTTGTTTTTAT
>JACXTT010000136.1_pt1 | contig 110796 bp, 97 predicted proteins | sample 9270951 | NCBI WGS metagenome assembly JACXTT01 (sample SAMN15532306, study PRJNA645909) | rock metagenome | isolation source: weathered quartz diorite | place: Puerto Rico | collected 2017-06-21 | reverse complement strand
CCGAAATTGTGCTCAATCCGACTAAGGCCGGTCGTTCCTGGGCGGGGAATTCGGCGACCGGTGTTCGTTTCTCCGAGATAAGCGCGGCACCAGTGGCACGATGGGAAAATGAGTTGAGCGAGGACGAAATTGGATGGGTGGAATGGCACTGCCGCGACCTAATGCCGGAGTTTGGATACGAACCCCGCCTGAGTCGGCGCGCCCTGCGTCATTTTACCAGACCGATCCGCGGCGAACGCCCGCGCGAATTCTTAAAATCACGCGCTTATTCAGTGCGCGATGAATGGCTAAAACGTTAGATCGCCAACAACGCCAACCTTGATCGGGCATAAATTTCGCTTCAAGTGCGATTGATATGCCTGCTTGGAAGGTCTCGGTTGCCCTTCTCTTAATTTGTTCGACCGCGCTGGCGTTCGGAACGCGGTTGCGGTTTAGCACCGTCTTTAAAGGGCGCCCCCAGTTCGATCGACTGGCGGCACTTGCACGGAGCAATGACTGGAAATCGCTGCCGCTGGGTGAGCGAACGGCAACGGTTGGACAAGCGTTGCTCGGCACGCGCTACAAACATTTCACCCTCGAAATCGATAATCGGATCGAGGCGCCCTCGGTAAACTTTCAAGCAATGGATTGCTGGACGTTTTTCGAGACGTCGCTTGCTTTCGCGCGGATGCTGGACGAGCCGGAATCTAATTGGACGCCGGAAACGCTGCTTCATTACATCGAGATCGATCGCTATCGCAGCGGCGAATGCACCGGCGATTATCTCTCACGCCTCCATTATCTGGAAGATTGGCTCTATGATAACGATCAGCGCGGACTGGTGGCCGATCTGACCCGTCGCCTGGGAGGGGTGAGCGTCCCGCATTCGGCGCGCGAGATGACGCAAGGATGGCGGCATTACCGTTACCTCGCCGCGAATCGATCCCTGCTCGGGCCGCTTGGGCAAATGGAGGCGCGCGTCTCGTCGCGGCCGCTTTATCAAATTCCGAAAAGTCGCGTCGCAAAAATCGAGTCCAAATTGCAAAGTGGCGACATCATTGGGATAGTGTCGCGCGACCGGTCCGGTCTTTACTCGACGGCTCATGTCGGTCTCGCCTTGAGAACCAGTGATGGCGTTTTGCATTTCATGCACGCTTCTTCGCCGTCCAATTACGGCAAGGTCATCGTGGACGCGCGGCTTTCGAGTTATCTTCGTCGCTACGGCACGGACAGCGGGATTTTGGTAGCGCGACCTTTGAGATAGCTTTTCCGTCTTAGCACCGCCTGTTGGACGGTCGAACGGGCCGGGGTCACCGACCCAGGCTACAGCGTTCTTGTCCCGATTGAGTCTTGCGCTGAAAGTCTGCCAGGATTGACAATTCACCGATGAAGATTCTGGTCGTCTCATTATCGATTTTGCTGGCGGCGGGAAGCTTCGTTCCAGCTCACGCCGAGACAAAGATTCGCATCGGACATTTTCCGAACGTGACGCATGTGCAAGCGCTGGTCGCGCACGCGCTTTCCCGACAAGGCAAAGGCTGGTTCGAGGAGCGCGTCGGCAGCGGCACCAAAATCGATTGGTTTATCTACAACGCGGGGCCGAGCGCAATGGAAGCAATTTTCGCGAATTCAATCGACCTGACTTATGTCGGCCCGAGCCCGGCCATCAACGCGTACGCCAAATCGCGCGGCGAAGAAATTCGGATCGTGGCGGGTGCAGCCAACGGCGGCGCAGCGCTGGTGGTTCGCAACGATAGCTCTCTGACAAGCGCTGCCGATTTCCGTGGAAAGAGAATTGCGACGCCCCAGCTCGGGAATACGCAGGATGTTTCCTGTCGCGCCTGGCTAAGAGCCGGCGGGTTAAAAATTACGCAGCTCGGTGGCGATGCCCAAGTTTTGCCGGCGGCGAATCCCGATCAACTTTCATTGTTCCAACAAGGCAGGGTCGACGGCGTCTGGACGGTCGAGCCATGGGTTTCGCGACTGGAACTGGAAGCACGCGGCAAAGTCCTGGTCGAAGAAACCGATTCACCCACCACTGTCCTTGTTTCGTCGGTGAAATTTTCGGATGAAAATCGTGAGCTTTTGAAAAAATTCACCGAAGCACATCGGGCGTTGACTGTTTGGATCGTTAAAAACTCGGCGGAGGCGCAGAAATTAGTGATCGCGGAGTTGCAGGAGGAAACGCATGGGCAGATTTCAGAGGCCCTCATCGCGCATGCCTGGAAACGAATCGCACTGGCGAGTGAGGTAAGTCGTGAAACGCTCGACAAATTCGTGGCAAACGCAAAAGCGGCCGGCTTTTTGCGCGAGGCGCCGGACCTTGGTCGTTTAATCGACAGGGCCGAGACAGCTCGGCAATAAAATCGACAACCGGATGTCACTTCAAGAAGAGTTGCAGGGTCCGCCACCGGCGAAACTGATCGTGGATCATGTGTCAAAGTCGTTCCAACAGAAGCGGCAGCTAATTCATGCTCTGGAAGACATCGCGTTCGACGTAGCGGAAGGCGAGTTCATCGTCATTGTCGGGCCGAGTGGCTGCGGAAAATCGACCCTCCTCGACATCATCGCTGGCTTGGAGAAACCGGACAAAGGCCGCGTCCTTGCCGACAATCAGCCGGTGCTGCAGCCAGGTCGGCACCGGTTGGTCATGTTTCAGGAGTCGGCCTTGTTTCCATGGCTCAATGCGTTCGGCAATGTGATGTTTGGTTTGAAATTGAAACCCGGCCTCAGGAATTCGGAGCGGCGTGAGGTGGCGAAATTTTTCCTCTACCTTGTTGGGCTGGAAAAATTCATGCAGGCGAACGTGCACGAACTTTCAGGTGGAATGAAACAGCGGGTGGCGTTGGCGCGCGCACTGGCGCCCAACCCACGGGTATTGCTCATGGACGAACCTTTCGCCGCGCTCGATGCTATGACGCGCGAGCAGCTTTATGGCGACATCCAGGCTATCTGGCAGAAGCGACGCAAAACGATCATTTTTGTGACTCATAACGTTCGCGAAGCGGCCTGCCTGGCCGATCGCGTGATTATCATGTCACCCACGCCGGGCCGAATCCGCGAAATTTTTGAAGTGACCCTGCCCCGTCCGCGCGATTTTAACAGCATCGAAATCGCCAAACAGGCGTCGCGATTAACAGCCGCGCTAAAAGAACACGGCACGCGCGCAACCGTGACCGGGTCATGAGACATGTAGCCGCCTCGCTGTGTCGAGGCGCGTTGCTTCGAATGACTGCCGAAGCACGGCGACACAGCGCCGTGGCTACATCTGATAACGGCCTGGCGTGGCCCCTCCAAACCTCGACGCCCCACAGGGGCGTGGCTACAGTGTGACGCACAATGAGACGCGCATTGCTGGCGATTTTATTTTTTTTAGCGCTGATCGTACTTTGGACCGCGATTGTGCACGCGAAAATCTGGTCGCCAGTTTTGTTGCCATCGCCTCATAGCGTTTGGGATTACCTGGCTAACGCGAGCCGCGATGGCACTCTGTGGAGCGCATCGCTGGTGACATTGCGGCGATTGTTATGCGGCTACGCCATCGGAATTGCGATCGGGCTGCCACTCGGTTTGTTGACCGCGTCCTCCACCTTCGTGGAAGACACGGTGGGCGTGCTCGCGCTCGGCTTGCAAACGCTGCCGAGCGTCTGCTGGGTCCCACTCGCGCTGCTTTGGTTTGGGCAAACCGAGGGTGCGATGTTGTTTGTCGTCATCATGGGCACGGTCTGGTCAGTCGTAATCGCCACTGATACGGGCGTGCGCACGATTCCACCGATCTATGCACGCGCTGCCCGGACAATGGGCTCCACCTATTTTCACAAATGGACCCGCGTCATTTTGCCGGCGTCACTGCCGTACCTGGTTAGTGGAATGAAACAAGGATGGGCTTTTGCCTGGCGTTCGCTCATGGCCGCGGAGATTTACGTGACGATTCTCACCGGATTCGGGTTGGGCCATCTCCTCCATTACGGGCGCGAATTGAACGCGATGGACCAGGTCATCGGAATCATGATCGTCATCATCCTGATCGGATTGTTGGCGGACAAGATTCTCTTTTCACCGTGGGAACGTTTTCTTCATCGACGTTGGGGAACGGGAAAACGCTAAGGTTGATGAGAGTTCTTTGCGTGGTCGAACACGGTAGCCCGCCAAGTGCCCGCTTGCGGCTGCGCGATTGTGTTGCGCACTATTCGCAACTCGGCATGGAAACAACGATCCTGTCGGCTCGGCGTTCCAGCCTCAGCGAACGCTTTCACATTCTTCGAGAAGCCAGCCGGCACGACGTGATCGTGCTGTTCAAGACGACCGGTTTTGCTGAGTTTGAACTAAAATTCCTTCGCTATCGAAACCCGAGAATTATTTTCGATTTCGATGACGCAGTCATGTTTCGCGAACAAAAGTATCAGCGGGCGCTTCGCGATGAAGATTTTCAGAAATTTCTGAGGACGCTAAAGCATTGCGTTGCAGTCGTCGCCGGCAACGATTTTCTCGCCAGCTTCGCTGAGGCGTGCGGGCGGCAAACGCTTGTTTTACCGACGCCGGTCGACGTTGCGCGGTACCAAGTCAAAGAAGAGGTCATTCGTCCGGGGCTGACTGTCGGTTGGCTTGGGTTGAGCGATGGGTTGGTCTATGTCCGCCACATCCAGCCGGCACTACGCCAGTTGAACAAGCGGTTTCCAGATCTGACGTTGAAAATCGTTTCGGACAAGCCACTCCAGCTCGATGGCGTTAAGATCGACAATGTCATCTGGCGCGCGGAAACGGAGCAGCAAGATCTGGCCAGTTTTGATATTGGGATCATGCCACTGTGGGACTCGCTTTGGACGCGTGGTAAGTGCGGCTACAAGATTCTGCAATACATGGGAGTCGGTACCGCCGTGGTCGCGTCAGACGTGGGTGTAAACGGCCAGATTATCAAATCCGGTGAAAATGGTTTTCTGGCCAGAGCGGAGGACGATTGGGTAAAAAGCATTGCCAAGTTGATCGACAATCCCGAGTTGCGCCGGACGTTTGGACTACGTGGCCGCGAGTTGGTCGAAAGAAACTATTCGCTCGAGCATTTCGCAAGAGTCTATGTCGATCTCTTACGGGAGACTGCCCGGGGATCGGCAGCCTGACGAATGCGCGCACCTGTCCTGATCATCGGCGCACATCGTTCGGGCACGAGTGCAACGGCCCGTGCGCTTGAAATTCTGGGCCTGCAAATTGGCCAGCGCCTGGATAGTCATGGCGAATCGAAGGCATTGCAGCAACTGCACGAGGAATATTTACGACGAGTCGGCGCCGCCTGGCATAATCCGGAGCCATTCCTGGAATCGATTCAATCCGCGGGGGGCGAGCAGCGCTGTGTCAATTACCTGCGGGAGAAAATCCAGCACGATTTCGCGGGCGTTCTCGGTTATCGGAAAAATCCACGTGGTCTCTGGCTACTGGCACGCTTGAAATTTGGCGCGCCTTGGGGATGGAAAGAACCACGCACGACGCTTTTTGCTTCCAACTGGCTGCAAATTTTCCCCGGCGCGCGGATTGTCCATGTTGTTCGAGATCCGGTTGCGGCGGCATCGAGTATTCGCGAGCGGGAGCGACGATTTCAAGCGGCGGGCGACGCGCCCAGCGGCAAGACTGACGATCTCGATTATTGCCTGAAAATTGTTCGGAGTTACATCGCAGCAGGCGAGCGTCTCGCCGGCGGCAAGGATTATTTCAGGGTGGCGTTCGAAGATATTCAGACGAGCACGAGCAAAACCCTGCAGGAGGCAGCGCGCTTTTGCGGCTTGCGTTTCACTGCCAGGCAACTGGCACGTGCCGCAGCGACTATTCGCCTGCCAGCGTAGCGTGCGCTTCCAGCGCACCTAATCGGCAGGATGCCGATGCCACGGCTACTTCACATTTGTCGCGTCTTCCCATCGAATGGCGGCGCGAAGTAATTCCCCTAACGAGTTGACACCAAATTTTTCCTTGGCCCGTGCGCAGTAAGCTTGCACGGTTTTGAGGCTCAAATGCAAATCCTCTGCAATCTGAGACGTAGTCCGGCCCTGGCCAAGCAGACGGAAAATTTCCAGTTCACGGTCGCTCAAGCGTTCGACCGGTTCGACTGTCCCTTTGCGCGAACCCATCCTCTTAGCCATCGCGGTAACAACCCGCTCGCTGACGTAAACATCGCCAGCCAAGACGCGGCGGATGGCCGTTAGCACGTTCTTCGTCGTCTCGCGTTTCATCACATAACCTTTTGCTCCCGCGCGCAGGGCTCGCTCGGCGTAGAGTGCTTCCTCATGCATCGACAACACGATCAACGCCACCAGGGGAAAACGCTCCTCCAGTTTTCTCACCAGTTCCAACCCGGATTCGTTTTTCAGCGAAATATCGATCAGCGCGACATTGGGCTCACTTTCCTCGATTCCGGTCAGCGCGCCCGCCGAATCTTCGGCCTCGCCGCAAACAGCAAGATCTTCCTGCTGATTGATCAGGTTAGCCAATCCCTCGCGCACCAGGGGATGATCGTCGACTACAAAAATACGGCTCCGTCCATTATTTTCAGATGTTTTTCGGGTCATAACTGCCTTTCTATCAATAGCGGCTTGGAATGTTTAGCTTACATGTAACCAACGTTCCACGTGTTTGGTTTCGGTCTACTGCGAATTTTCCGCCGATGAGTGCGGCGCCGTGCGCCATCAGCCGAAGGCCGAGGCCTGGAGGATGCGGCAGTTTGTCAGGAAAACCGACTCCGTTGTCAGTAACCGTCAGAGCAAGTTTGCCATGTCCAAGCGACAAACGGATGTCGATCTTGCTGGCATTGGCATGCTTGACCGCGTTCAGCACTGCTTCCTGCGCAATATGGTAGAGTTGCGTCGCTGTAGTTGAATCGCGCACGTGGACCGCTTCGTCTCCAATGAAATTGCAGGGAACACCGAACCGTTCCGTAATATTAGCGGCCAGCCCCTGGAGAGCAACGCTCAGCCCATCAGCGTCCAGTTCTGGTGAAAAGAATCCGCGGGCGAGATTGCGGGTAAGCTCGATACCATCCTCGATGTAGCGAACTACCTTGTCCGCATCTGCCACTTCGGCGCCTGAATGCGCAGCCAATTTTTCTCGCAAGACTTGAGCCGCCAATGCCGTTCCGGTGAGATGCTGCCCAAGGCTGTCGTGCAAATTCTGGCCTAGCCGCCGACGTTCTCGATCGGCGACTTCAGCAATCTCCTGATCGAGACGCTCGCGCTCAGCAATTTCTTTCTTCAGCGCTTCCGTCCGATCCCGCACCCGCTGGTCGAGCTCAAAGAGCAGGCTGCGCAGTTTCGAGAACAAAAGTGTAAAAATGACGTAGGCACATAGCGCCATTCCGATATTCCACAACTTGACTGTCGGAATGCCCGAGGCCATGTCCGAAACGAGCGACGCCGACACGCTGAGGATAGAAAAGGTCAGTCCCAGCCAGACGTTCCCGAACCATATCGCAAGCGCCACGGGAATAAGATAAAAGAGAAGAAGCGACCTTTCGTAGCCCGTGGCATAATCCAGGTAGCCGATCAAACCGACCAGAAGTGGCGATAAAATCCAGACAAGCCGTCGCAACTGCCCGAAAAATCGCACTCGTGCGTTTGATTCAGGCCTTCCCTGGCTCGTCATCGAGAATTGATCGACCTGCGGCATTAAGTTCATCCGAACTCTTGGGGTAGGAGAAACAATAAGGTTAGCCAGTTTGCGAACGATTGCACGCCCTCGTCGGGATTGCGCGAAACAGGCTTATCTCGTATATTTCTTGTCACAGGGGGCGCACTGGCTTCGACTCACCGTTAGAAGCGCAGGCGGCATGTCGAGGATGGTTCGTTGGCCTCGTAAAAAACCGGACCAAAACAATAAACGCAGATCACGAAGATCTCGCTCTCGCGGCTTAATTGACCGTGACGTTTGCAGCTGGACGCCTGCTACGGCGGCAAACGTGGACAGCAGGCTGGCGAATCGGCGGAGCGACCGCGCCGATTTGTGAATCGCTTTCGCGGACGCTCGAGAATCGGCAGTGTGCCGGTGCATCGTTCGATTCTTCAGAAATCAGCACCGGATAAACATGTAGATGTCTGCGTCGAAAGCGATGAGGACAGGGGTTCGATTCCCCTCGCCTCCAGCCTTCGCTTTTGAGGCACGAAAAGCTAAGGCTGTCACGCCGGAGCAACCAGCAGGCGGACTTTGCAACTGTAACAATGCACTGTGCCTCAAAAGCTGCGGCTGGCAGCAGCAAGCAAAAGCGCGGCTCACCGGTCTAAAACCAAGCGAGTTCTCCATAACCATCTGGAGATCAAAGGTTAATGAATCGCAGCCGCTTTAAAGTGCAGGAAAAACCGTCAAATCCGGAAGAATGGCTTGAGTGTAATGTGCAAATTTGGTACGCGCTGTAAAAAAAGCTTCCCAAATCAAAGCCTCTGGTGTTATAAAAACCATAACGCGACGGGACCCTAGATCACCATGAATCCACCCCTGCTGAGTAAGATCGTTTATCATGGTGCCATCCTCCTTGCCTGCATCACCCTGAGTTGTCGCCAGCATCAGGCCGTTATCCTATCCCCCGGCGAAGACGAGCTCGTTGTCCTCAACGGATGTGTCGTTTCCGCCTGCAACTATTTAGCTGCCGTCAAGGCCCAGCATTTGTTGGACAATAATTTTTGGGCCAAAATTCTGCTTGTTCGTTACAACGGTCATCCCGCCGGCCACGCCTACTGCGTTTGGGAAACGGAGGGAACAATCTATGGCTATGATCGAAACGCCGGCGCCTTTCCCATTCCTGTTTATACGCGGGACGCACGAGCTATTGCTATTGTCCTTGCTCAGGAGCTTGGGAAGGTTTTGAACGAGCCGCTTGCGGTCAACCGCGCCGAGTTCGTGGAGACGAAAAACGCGGGGCTTTCGAAGTTTTAGCTCGCCGAGACAATCTTTCGCGATCGGCCGGTTCTTGGTTCCCAGCCGGAGAATCGCCTAACGGCCTTCACTCCACGTCTTTTTCTGAAATGCCGTGCGGCCAGAACCTTCTTCGAAAGCCTCAAAATGCTCCGGATTTTTTTCGGAATATTTTTGGTGATAATCTTCCGCCGGCCAGAATTTCATCGCCGGCAATATCTCGGTGACGATTGGCTTTTTGAATTTACTCGACTTGCCGAGCTTTTCCTTGGACGCTTCCGCGATGTTTTTCTCCTCCTCGTTGCTGTAAAAAATCGCTGCCCGATAGCTTGGCCCGATATCAGTGAATTGGCCGTCGTTTTGAGTTGGATCGATCTGCTTCCAGTAAATATCGAGTAACTGATTATAGGAAATTTTTGCCGGATCGTATGTTATTTCAATCGATTCGCGGTAGCCGGTCCTCTCCGAACCAACCAACTCGTACGTCGGATTTGGCTCCTTCCCTCCGCAATAGCCGACAACGGTTTTGAGCACGCCCGGGGCCTTATCGAAGGCAGGCTGAATGCACCAAAAACAGCCGCCCGCAAAAATTGCCGTCTTGGTCACGGCCATTGGAGATGAATCCTGGGCGCGGCCAAGCCGAACGATAAAGAGATTGAGGAGGGCCCAGCTGAACACAATCGGAACAAAAAAACTCTGTTTCATGTTATCGATCTTAGACACCGGCGCGCCAGTACCGTTGTGAACAACTCGGGCAGTTTTTTCTTGTCAGCTTCCAGAGCGCCTGCCATAAGCGTGCTTTTCAACCATCAGGAGGTCTTATGGTCAAAAGTCTCGCAATTCTTTTTGGTATTGTCTTTTTAGCCGTGGGCATTCTCGGGTTCGTTCCAGGAGTAACTAGCGACGTAAATGGGATGCCGATGTTACTCGGTATATTTCATGTAAACATCGCGCACAACATCGTCCATCTCGCGTCCGGAATTGTTTTTCTTCTCTGTGGCATGGCGGGAGCAGGTGCGTCGCGGACGTTCTTTAGGATATTTGGCATCGTATATGCCGTCGTCGCGATTTGGGGATTTGCGGCGGGCAATGGAAATACTTTGTGGGTCGTTTCGAACAATATGGCCGTTACCTGGCTTCATGTTGTCCTGGCCTTAGCGATGTTGTTAATCGGCTTCGGAAGCTCCAGCGATACGGCCACAGCTTAATTCTTAGTTGAACCACTCCGGCGGTTGAATCCTCCTAGTTGAGGCGCACTTTATCTCCGTGGTCGAATTGATCCCGGAATCGTACTGCAAACGCCTCGATCTGCCGAAAATTTTCGGGCGCGACGCGCCGTTGCAGGTGGACGTTGGCTGCGGGGACGGGGCGTTCCTGTTATCACTTGCGGAAGCTATGCCCAAAAAAAACTTTCTCGGCATCGATCGCAGAGCGGATCGTGTTGCCAAAGCGTGCCGCAAGGCGGCAAAGGTCAGCAATATGCGCGTCTTGTGCCTGGAGAGTCGATATGCCGTAGAATACCTGCTACCGGCATGCTCGGTAGAAGTCTTCCATCTTTTGTTTCCCGATCCGTGGCCTAAACGGCGCCACTGGCCACGACGAACGGTGAGACAAGGTTTCCTAGAGGCAATTTGGCCGGCTTTGGTGCCAAATGGCGTGCTGCGAATTGCAACGGATGATTGCCACTATTTCAGTTTGATCCGGCAGCTGGCGAAAAACTCACGAGATTTCACGACCATTAAGGTGAATGGCGAATTCCCGCCATCGACGTTTGAACGGTGGTTTCAAGAGCAAAACGTAGAAGTTTACCGGTTGGCGCTGCGAAAAGTTTCGCCGGTAACGTAAGCGCGAGCAGTCCAATCGCGCTGCCCGAAGCAGAGTTCGACCGCACCGGTCTCATCTTGCCGGAAAAGTTTGATGTCTTTGGCGCGAACGGCGTTTGCCCATTCGTCACTGATCCGTTCGTACTCTGGAAAGTTGCGCGATGTTGCCACGATCAACTTTGGTTTCACGGCATCAAGAAAACGGTCCGCACCTGACTTACCGGAATGATGCTGGCCCTTGATCATGATGTCGCTCTGCAAATCCGTGCATGAATTGAGAAGCGCATCCTCAGTCGCGTAACCGCTGTCCGACACGAACAAGACCCTGGTGGTACGAGCGATCAATAATTGCACGACGAAGGCCTCGTCGTCTGCCGTGGCAGCAGCGCAGCCCGGCGGCGGGAAGAGCACCCTGCCGGCTATTTGAGGAGAGATTTCAAAGCTGTTCCCCGCACTCAAGTTGGTGGGATCGATTTTTCGATCCGCCAAAGCGCGCCGCAATCGGCGATGAATCAGTGAGTGGTCCGCAGCCGGGTTGTCGATCAACACTTGCGGCACAAAATCCTGCAACAGCGGTATCGTGCCGCCGATGTGGAGCGAGTCACCGTGACTGAGGAGCAAGCCGTCTATCCGATTCACACCCGCGGCGTGCAAGTACTCGCGCAGCACGCGGTCGTAATCACGTTCGCTGCCACAATCGAACAACCAGTTCGCCCGCTTCGAGTAGACATGCGCGGCAGCGCCGCCGCCGACATCAAGCACGACCATGTTGGCAGGCGCGCTTTTAATCCAATGCGGCCCGGCGACATAATAATGGCCGCCCGGGAGCTTTGCGAACCAGTGCACCAAAACGAGAACCAGGTGGGCGAGCAGCCAGTTGGCATTATTGAACACAATCGACAACCAGGAACAGACCGGCGCGGTCAGGATCGATAATAAGGCGATTGCAAGAATGAAAAATGCGATCGGGACGACAATGAGGTTTGCCAACAGCGAAATTGGCGTGACGAGATGAAAATACCAAAGGATAAGCGGGAGCGAGCCGAGCCAGGCTGCGAGTGAAACCGAGCCGCCTCGACAGGCCCATTCAAAAATCGCACCAGACATACGCCGGGGTCGGTTCAATAGGGTGCGCGGCAAAAATGGATCTGCGGCGGTAAAACGGCGGAAAAACAGAAAGAGCGGATCAGCTAGTAAAATGATTGCGCCAACCACAGCGAAGGAAAGCTGAAAGCCGGTGGAAAAAAGCTCGTTGCTGTTCCAGGCAAGGAGAAAAAATGCCGCAGCGGCCAGGCCATTTAGCTGGAACACTCTTCGCTCGGCAAAGAAACCGCCGAGGAAAACCGAACTCATCACTGCCGCGCGCACGCTGGACACATGCAGTCCCGTAACTGCCGCGTAAAAAAGCAAAAGCGGAATGATCGACGATGTCGCCCATTTACGCGAAACGCGGCCGACGGTCGCCAGGACCCGTAGCAGCTGCGCCACAATTCCAACATGGAGTCCAGCAACTGCAAAAAGATGGAGAGTGCCGGTTTGTTGAAATGGTTCCTCGATGTCTTCCGGTGTCTGATGCCGCAGACCGAGGACGATCCCGCTGACGAAATTCTGCACGTCCGGCGAGTCTTCCAAAGACCGACAAAGAACTCTTTGCATCCATGCGCGCGAAGCTTGGGCAGCACGCAGAATCCGATTGCCGCCGGCGTGTTGAAGCAAGACTCCGTTTTCAGCATAACGAACGAATAAAGTCCGGCGAACGTCACGCCGGGCCAGATAAGATCGCATGTCGAACTCACCTGGATTGCGCGACGGCGCAATGGGCTCGGCAATTCCAAACAACTCAAATGCATCACCAAATTGTGGGTCACCACGCCATCGGACCAATAATGTCGCCTCTGTTGGCAAAGGTCGTCCTTCAAGCTCAATCGATTGAAGCTTGAACAAAAAGGTGCCAAACCCGTTCGGTGCGATCTTGGGTTCATCCACCACAAATCCTGTCGCCTTAATGGTGCGTGGCCGATCGCCGAGTCGCGCGGCCAGACGCAAACCTGGCGTATCTTCGATTCGGAGGCTGTGGAACAGAAAAAAGCCCACGGCGACCAGTGCATACGTCGACCCTACCATTGGCCACCGCAAAAATGCCAGGGCAGCAGCGAAACAAGCTAGGCCGATCGGCAGCCACCAGTCTGGCGGCAAGGGAAAAAAATCCGCCGCGATGATTCCCAACACTGCCACTAGCGTCAGACCGACAAACGGCTGGCACGCCGTTCGAGCAGCCAGCATACGCATGCTTCGATCATCCGCGGCGTGTCTGTGCAACACACATCACCTCCGAAAGGTTTTCTACGGATTTTGCCGCGGTAAGTCTGCAACTTTCCTGCCCGTTTCGGTTGTCTGCGCCTTTACTTTAGCGCCAAAAGGCGCAGCGTTTCAGCCTAGCCTGGGGCAGCGCCCCCCAGGGATTGATACAACGCCGCAGCGCCAGCACTGAAGGCGCGATTCATTTGGCCTTAGCCAGTGAGCGAGAGGCCACTAGGATTGAGAAGCGGGCACGAGTAGTGCGGGACGATCAGCACGTTTCAACACGCCTTCGGTGACACTGCCAACCAGCAAATTATACATCGCACCGTGACCGTGCCGACCCATTACGATTAAATCGGCTTTAATCGCGTCCGCAGTGCGCAAGATTTCCTCAACAACGCCGCCGACCGGTTCGTGCAAGGTAACTCTTAAACCCGCCTGAACAATTTGCTTTTGCCATTCAGTTAACTGTGCTCTGTCTTGCTCGTTAGGCACAACCGGCTGCGGGAGAGTCTCAGCCATCGGCAGACTCGACACTGGCATGAGATCGGACATTCCCACCGCTCCGTAGCCAAGGACGCTGGGAGGAACCACTGAGCTCACCTCTTTCACCTGGACCAGATGAATTTCTGCCCCGAACGCCTTTGCCACTCGCCCCGCCAACTCGAGCACATGCTGCGTGGCCGCCGAAAAGTCGATCGGGACAAGAATACTCTTCATCAGTGTTCCCTAATCCTAGGCCTCCCTAAGCACTGCGCTCAACTGGAAATGAGCGGCATGCGCCGTAGTTTCACCTGTGCACGATCTTTTCAACAAAGAAGAAGATGTTGACCTCGCCAGGCCCAACAGCACCGCGCCGCTGGCGACACGCATGCGGCCGCGTTCGCTCGAAGAATTTGTCGGCCAGGAACATATTCTCGCGCCGGGAAAACTGCTTCGCCGCGCGATCGAGGCCGATCGTTTGCCCTCGGTAATTTTGTCCGGTCCACCGGGCACAGGCAAAACGACGCTTGCGCATATCATTGCCGACATGACGCACGCCAAGTTCGTCAGGCTTAGTGGCGTGGAAAGTAATGTCGCCGAAATGCGCCGGGTGATCGCCTCCGCGATCAACCGACTGCGCACGTCCGGTCAAAAAACAATTTTGTTCATTGACGAAATCCATCACTTTAACAAAGCGCAGCAGGATATTCTGCTCCCCGACGTTGAAAGCGGAAATTTGCGATTAATCGGGGCGACGACCTACAATCCGTTTTTCTACGTCAACAGCCCACTCGTCTCGCGCTCGCAGGTTTTTCAGCTCGAGCCGCTCGGGGTCGAAGAACTGGAAAAATTGATCGACCGTGCCCTCGCCGACAAAGAACACGGCCTTGGCAATTACAGGGTAAAAATCGACAAAAGCGCAAAAAGACACCTGGCGAAATTGAGTGACGGCGACGCCAGGAAGTGCTTGAACGCGCTCGAAATCGGCGTTCTTACCACGCCGGCTGTAGCCGGGATCGGCGATCCCGGCCGGGCCAGGCGCGAAAAACGCATTTCAAAGGCCGGGGTCGACGACCCTGGCTACAGGGGCGTCATCCATTTCGCGCTCGCGGTTGCCGAAGAAAGTATTCAGCAAAAAGCGGTTGTTTATGATAAAGCTGGCGACGCGCATTACGACACGATCAGCGCGTTCATCAAAAGTATGCGCGCGTCCGATGAGAAAGGCGCAATGTACTGGCTGGCGAAAATGCTGCATGCCGGCGAAGACTTTCGTTTCATCGCCCGGCGCATAGTCATTTTCGCTAGCGAAGATGTTGGTCTTGCTGACCCCGAAGCGCTGCCTCTCGCCATCGCCACGCAGGAAGCTGTCGAATTTGTCGGTCTACCCGAAGCGCGCATTCCCCTCGCCCACGCAACCGCCTACATGTGTCGCGCTAAAAAAAGCCGAGAGGCCTACCAGGCACTAAACGAGGCGACCGAAAGGATCGAGATGGAACAAACCCAGGGCGTCCCTGAACAGCTCAAAAATAAACACTTTGCAGTCAATCCGGAGAGCTAAACGCGGCGTTAACTCTCAAACGCCGTTGCGACTAGAGTGGCGTTGTGGCCGCCGAAACCGAAGGAGTTATTCATCGCTACACGTACTTTTTTTTCCCGAGCTTTGTTGGGCGTGTAATTGAGGTCGCAGAGTGGATCCGGGTTCTCCAGATTAATCGTCGGCGGGATCACCCCATCGCGGATCGCCAGTGCGCAGATCGCCATTTCAACCGCCCCGGCCCCGCCTAACAAGTGGCCGGTCATCGATTTGGTCGAGCTAATGGAGATTCGTTTAGCTTGCTCGCCGAAGACCGCTTTGATCGCCGCGGTTTCGCTGACGTCGCCCAGACCGGTGGAAGTGGCGTGCGCATTGATGTAATCAATGTCATTAGGCGAAAGACGGGCGTGCTTGAGCGCCATCTTCATGGCGCGGGCCGCACCTTCGCCGTTCTCCGGCGGCGCAGTCTGATGAAACGCATCGGCGGAAAGTCCGTAGCCGGAGAGCTCGCAGTAAATTCTCGCGCCGCGTGTTTTGGCATGCTCCAGTTCTTCGACCACGACGATGCCGGCGCCCTCGCTCATGACAAAGCCGTCCCGATCGCGGTCAAATGGCCGCGACGCGCGTTCCGGTTTATCATTCCGGCGACTGAGCGCTTTCATCGCGGAAAATCCGGCCAGGCCGAGTTCCACAATTGAGGCTTCGGATCCGCCCGCCAGGAAAATGTCAGCGTCGCCGAACTTGATCATGCGCCATGATTCGCCAATGGCATTATTGGAAGTGGCACAGGCGGTGACAATGCACAGGCTGGGACCGCGCAGGCCGAACTCCATCGAAATCACGCCGCTAGCCATATTGCTGATGAGCATTGGAATGGTGAAGGCGGAAACGCGTGAGGGACCTTTGTTCATCAAAGTGGTGTATTGATCCTCGAGCGTTTTTAGTCCGCCGATGCCGCTGCTGACCATCACCCCGAAGCGATCGCGATTGACGCGCTCGAGCTCGATGCCGCTGTCTTGCATCGACGTTTTGGCGGCGGCCATCGCAAGTTGAGTGAAACGGTCCGTGCGCCGAATATCCTTTGGATTCTTGAAAAAATTCCTCGGTTCAAAATCGCGTACCTCGCCGGCGATTTGGCAATCGTAACCGGTTGTATCGAATGCTTGAATCTTGCGAATGCCACTGACGCCATTTTTCAAATTGGACCAGAATGTCGCCAAGTCATTGCCAATTGGCGTGACAACACCCATTCCGGTGATGACAACTCTGCGATCGTTGTTCATTAATGCGAAGCGTTAAGCGTTTGAATTGTTAAAGCGTTGAAGGGTTGACGCGGATACCTCTTCACTTCTCACTACACTAATCACTGTTCACTTCCTTAACTGCTGCCCATCCCGACGCGTTGGACTGCTTGAAACAGTTTCCCTTCGGTCTTGATGGAGGGTGCGATGATAATTTCGGTTTGCTGAAACTCGGCCAGGTTGCGCGCGCCGACATTACCCATGCAGGTGGTGATGGCGCCGACCAAATTTTGGCTGCCATCATCTACTTCGGCCGGCCCGAAAAGAATTTGCTTCAGTGACCCGGTGGTCCCGACTTTTATTCGGGTGCCGCGAGGAAGATTAACGTGCGGTGTGGCCATCCCCCAGTGGTAGCCACGCCCGGGGGCTTCCTCTGCTCGGGCAAACGCGCTTCCCACCATTACCGCATCCGCCCCGCAGGCGAGTGCTTTGCAAACGTCGCCGCCTTTGCTCATACCGCCGTCGGTAATAACCGGAACATAGCGCGCCGTTTTTTTGAAATAAGCATCCCGTGCCGCCGCGCAATCCACTGTGGCCGTGACCTGAGGCACACCCAGGCCAAGCACACCGCGTGAGGTGCAGGCCGCGCCGGGACCAACTCCCACCAGGACACCGGCGGGTCCGCATTCCATGATCTCAAAGGTGACATCGTAGCCAACTGTGTTCCCAACGATGACCGGAATGCGCAGTTCGCGACAAAATTTTTCCAAATCAAGTGACTTGTATTCCGACGAGATGTGCCGCGCGGTCGAGACGGTGCTTTGGACAACGAAAACATCCGCCCCTGCTTCCTGAGCAATCGGGCCAAACTCGGCCGCGCACTGCGGGATGGAACTGACCGCCGCAACCGCGTTGCCGTCCTTAATTTGTCGAATCCGGGCTGCGATCAGATCGGCCTGCACCGGCTCCTGATAAATCTTTTGTAACAGTGCCGTGACCTCAGACCTGTCGGTCTCAACAATTTTTTGCAGAACTTCCTGGGGGTTCTTGTAACGCGTCTGCACGCCTTCGAGATTCAAAACCGCCAGGCCCCCAAGTTTGCTCATGGCGACCGAGAAACGAACATCGACGACTCCATCCATGGCGCTGGCCAGAATCGGAATTTTCAATTCGAGGGGTTGGCCACTCTTGCGCGGCAGACGAAAGGTAATATCGACCTCGTTCGGATTAATCGTGACCCGCCCGGGCACGAGCGCGATTTCGTCAAACCCATAGGTGACGCGCGCTTTGCGATTACGGCCAATCCACATTCCCATCTTTAAATTTGCTCCAATCTATATCGTTCGTTCAAACTGCCGCAGCGCGGACAGCGTGGAAGCACCGCCGCCGTTCGATCTTCAAATTCGAGCGCGCAGATTACGCAGCGCAGCCGGTAACGTAACGCCTGCCGCTCCCGCCGACGACGGCCCCACTCACCAACTATCCAGAAAACAAAAATCGTGGCAAGGGAAAGGAATAGATAAATTGTGACCAACGCAGCGAGGCTGACTCGAATCACGGCTCAGTCGTACTTCTCGCTGTTTCGGTCGCGGCGTCCTGCGGACGCGCGACATCGTTTCCCCATTGGACGGTCGCTACCCCCCAAACTAAGGCCTGATCGCTCGTAGCCGGTTTCGGCGGAAAACGGCAGAGCGCAAGATAATTTCGGGCCTGCTCGTCGAGCGCCGGGTCGGCCGACGAATTCAGCGGAAAAAAGTAGAGAATCTCGCCACGATTGCTTACTGCAATCCGAAAATCAATAGCCTGGGGGGCTTCGGTGGTTGACGCGTTGAACTTCCATGGAGGCAGCACTGGCCCTCCCAGGTTCTCGATCTCCTTTGAAAAAGTGACTGCGGTCGGAATGACAGGCGCCTTTTTCACCGCACGCCGATGTGCGATCGGCACCGCGCCCGGTGGTTGCGAGCTGGGCAGGGAAAGACCAGTCGCCAGCGGCGGCAGTTCTTTCAACGCCGGCTCGCGCGCAACATAGGATGGAACATGCTCCAACTTAGGCACCAGGTACGGTTTTACCTCGGGCGGACGCTGGGTGCGCGAAGCGAGCGCAGGGTCTTCCGATTCGACCCAACGCAGAAGCGTACGGCCTTCCTCCGAATCTGCCGTAATCAAACTGAGCCGAGCCGGAGGCGGCAAAAGTGCAATCGTTGGCGGATACACGATTTGGAAAATGTAAAAACAAGCCGCGTGCGCGACGAAGGAGAACACCAGAAAACCGATGATGGCCAAGTTGCGAGGGCGAGAGAGTTCCCAGTTGAAAATAAATGGCTCAACCCCAGACGAAGGTAAGATTGGCATCCTATTTGGACGGGGCTGCGGCCAATGCAACCGAAGTTATTCCGTGCTCGAGGGCCGCATTGGCGACCGCGACCACCAACTCGTAGGGCGTCAGCCGATCAGCCTTGATCACGATGGAACGATTCTCTCTTTTGGCTGCATCGAGAAGCGGGCCAATTTTTTCCAGGGTTGTCTTTTGATCGCGAAAATAGATCGCGGGCATCGCACCGCCAGTAATGCTGATGATTTGCTGATTTTGCAGCGGGCCAAGGGCAAAACGCGAAAAGGGCAAGGAGACAGCAATCCCGGGTTGAAGAATAAAATTCGAACTCAGCAGCAGAAAAAAAATCAGAAGAAACACCACGTCGATTGCCGGAATAACCATGAGCCATCCGAAGTTGTATTCCTTTGTCCGGCTAATCTTCATTGACTGATTGTCTCTCGTACACTTGCTTGCCCCGCCGTAGCCGCTGGCGAACGCCGGCCGATCTAATGGTCCACGCGCGCCTCACCTTGAGACGTCACATCTTCACGGGAGGGTTGAAAGCTGATGATCCCGCTCACCCCCTCGCTATCTTTCAGCAAGTGAACGATCTCAATGCCGGCGCGCTCCATTTCGTGTAGCATCGCGTTGATGCGCGACGAGAGATAACTGTAGGCAACAAAAGTCGGCGTCGCGACAACGAGACCAGCTGCGGTGGCAAGCAGACTTTTGTAAATGCCACCGGAAAGTTCCGTCACGGTGGCGTACCCTCCATGCGAAGCAATCGTGCCGAATGTTTCAATCATTCCCGAAACCGTCCCGATCAATCCAAGTAAAGGCGTCAGAAAAGCAAGCGTCGCCAGCACTCCAAGGAAGCGCTCGAGCTTCGGCACCTCAAGTTGTCCGGCTTCCAGGACAATCTCGCGCAACTCTGAGCGCGGCGCAGCGTGCTGAAGCAGAGCGGCATGAATAACGCGAGCTACCGGGCCAGGTGTTCCGGCCGCTTCATGTAATGCTTCGGCAAAATTACGACGCTGAATAAGATTAGACAGACCCTTAAGGAATTCGCCGACGTGAATGCTAGCGCGATGCAAATAGAAAAACCGTTCGGCAAAGACGGCGACGGCGATGATGCTACAGGCAAGAATCGGCCACATCAACAAGCCGCCCTTTTGGATATAATCGATCACGCCCAATCCTCTAGACCGCTTTTTCGGCAGAGGCAAGCCGTTGTAGCCAGACCGATGGACCGGTGCTCCCTTGCGAAAACCTTCGCCGCTCAAAGTGATGGCGTTAAAATGCGTTTTCGTTCCAGAATTCCAGCCTCAGCAGAAACGGGTACGATCCAAGCCGGTCCCCAACACAGCTCAGCGGATCACTCGCTTAAAAGGTTTGGGAGTCGGTGTTGGGGTAGTTGAGCTAGCCACAAGTTTTCCCGAAGCATCGTAGACCGAGTAGCCCGTTAGCTTGCCCGCCTGGTTGTAGCTGTAAACCAGTTTATCGATCACGGAATCGTCCTTTCTGAGATGCGTTTCCTGTTCCAGCCGGCCGGCGCCATCGTACCTATATATACTCTTAAACCGAAATTTATCGTCGGGACCAAAAATAACACCGCTGGTAAAGCGACTGGCCTCGTCGGTTTCATAAAGGATTCTGCTAACCAGTTTACCATCTGCGGTGGTGGTAGCGGCAGTCGCCTTGTGGCGCGCGTTATCAAACTCATAGGTGGTGCGCGACCCATCTGAATTGAGCGCTACCCTCACTCGAATCGCCTCGGACTGACTCGCCTCCGGGGTCTGAGCAGAGGTGCAGGGCAAGGCGCAATGCAGAATTGCGAGTGAGATTGTGGTTTTGAGAACAAACGACCGCATCGCGCAATGTTCGATGCGCGAAGCCGGATGCACAAGTTTTGACCTCCGCGCCGGAGGGCTGGGCGGGTGGCCACGACGCTTGATGATTAGTGCTGAAAAAAGATGAAAATTTTATATTGACGTTCAACCCGGCGGGTGGTTAAAAGTGGTTTAAAGTGGGTTAGAATGGATCAACCCGCTGCCCGCGCGCATGGATTCGCTTCCTCAACCTTTCTACGCCGGTGAGTTCCGTCACTTCGTTGACGAAAAAAACCGAATTACCATCCCGGCTCGCTGGCGACGCGATGGCGCGGAAGAATTCATCATCCTTCCGGAAGCGAATCATCAGTTTCTTCTGGTCATGGCGCCCGAGGAATTTTCTCGCATGAGCACGGCGGCCGAATCAGATACCAACGTCTCTGCGCGCGATCGGCGCGTTTTTTTCCGGCAACTGCACGCGCGCGCGCAACACGGCGCGGCCGATCGACAAGGACGTCTGTTGTTGCCCGAAGAGCTTTGCAAAAAGATCGGATTGAAAGGGGAAGTGGCACTGGTCGGCGGGCGCGGGCGCTTTGAAATTTGGAATTTGCAACGCTGGAGACGGGCTCACGAAGAAGAGACGCCCACTTACCAGCATGTAGCCAACCTCATCGGTTTGTAATCATGAACATGGATGCATTGTTATTTGAGCGGCCAATTTGGTTCGCAACCGGGCCGCTGGCTCTGGAAGAGGAGGCGCAGGAAATGGAAGATTTTACCTATCACCGTCCGGTGCTTACGGCGGAAGCAGTGGAATTGCTTGCGCTGCATCCTGGTTCGCTCGTTGTCGATGCCACGGTAGGCGGCGGCGGACATACTGAAGCGATTCTGCGCGCCGGTGCCGACGTGCTCGGTCTCGACCAAGACCCCGATGCAGTCAAATATGCGCGGGAACATCTGGCCCACTGCGGAAGCCGCGTCACTTTGCGCCAGACAAACTTCCGTCACGCGGACACGGTTCTCGACGAACTTGGAATCGCCCGGATCGGCGGCGCCATCCTCGACCTTGGTCTCTCATCGCGACAACTCGAAAACGCCGAGCGTGGTTTCAGCATGATGCGCAGCGGCCCGCTCGATATGCGGATGGATCCCCGGACCGCTCTGACCGCAGCCGAGATTGTTAACCAATACAGCGAAGAAGCTCTCACCCGCTTGTTTCGCGATCTGGGCGAGGAGCCAGCCGCGCGCCGCATCGCCAGCATGATTGTTAAAATGCGGAAAAGCGTGCCATTCCAGGAAACACTGCAGCTGGCTCGCGCGATTGAAAAAGTGGTCGCTCGGCATGGGCGCCGGCATCCCGCTACACAAGTGTTTCAAGCATTGCGCATGGAAGTAAATGACGAACTTGGCGCACTCGAACAAGGCTTGCGTGTCTTAACCGCGCGTCTCGAACCAATCGGGCGTATTGCCGTCATTACATTCCATTCACTGGAAGATCGGGTGGTGAAGAATTTCTTCCGCGATCACAGCCGGGAGTGGATCGACAAGCCGCAATGGACGGCGCCACAGCGCAACCCGGATCGAGATCTGAATTTGATAACGTCGAAACCGATTGAGCCGAGCGAAAACGAGCGTCGGACGAACCCCCGCGCCCGCAGCGCCAAGTTACGCGTTGCAGAGAAAACGGCATGAATCAATCCCGCCGAAAGAATTTAAACACAGTTGGCGCCGCTTCGCTTGCGCGCTGGATTGTGCTGACTGCGTTCTTCGCACTAACCGGTTTAAGCTATGTCTACCTGACCCTGCAACTTTATCACCTGGGCGATCGCAAAAAGGCCCTTGAGACAGAGTTGGCCAGCTTGCGCAGGCAAAACGAGGTCGCCCAGGGTCAGACCGCAGCACTCACCTCCCGTTCGGCTTTGCAACGCCGGCTTAAGGAAGGTTATCTCAAAATGATTCCGATCGCCGAGCGCAGCATCGTTCGCCTGACGATCGCGGCAACAAATTTCGACGATACGGTTCAGCCCGTTTCAAATCGACGCATTAACAAATGAAATGGGACAGCCGGCGCCGATGTGTCTTTGTTTGTTTCGCCTTTACCGCGCTTTTTACCATTTTCTCATTTCGCTTGATCTATCTGCAAATGATCAAGCACGGCGAGTACGCGGCGCTCGCGGCTGAGAAGCACGTCTACAAACAAACTATTTTCGCCGAGCGCGGGGCGATCTTCGATGCGAACCAGGAGGTGCTGGCCCATAACGTGCCGGTTGAAACGGTCGTAGCCGATGCGACCCATCTAAATGACATCGATGCGACGGTAAATCTTCTCAGTAGGGTATTGACGATTCCGAGCGCCGAATTGACCGAGAAATTGCGAGGCGACCGTCGCTACATCGTGATCAAACGCGAAGTGCCGGAAACGGTCGCCAGTTTACTGCGGGAGAAATTGCGAGCCGCAAATGTTCGCGGGATCTACTTCGAACACGACGCGACGCGCATTTATCCAAATGGCCCGATGCTTTGCCACGTCATTGGGTTCACCGATTTCGAGCGTCACGGGATCCAGGGTGTGGAGGCATCCATGGAAGAATATCTGCACGGCCAGGACGGTTTTCGTTACATCGAACACAACCGCGCCGGCCAGGAAATCGTGCTTTATCGCGGGCAGGAACGCCCGCCCCGCGATGGTTATCAGGTGCACCTGACGGTCGATCTGAATTTGCAAAACATCGTTGAAAACGAAATCGAAGCCGCCATGCGCGAATACACTCCGCAAAAGGCGACTATCATTTTGATGCGTCCGCAAACCGGAGAGATCCTGGCGATCGCCAATCGACCAGGTTTCGATCTCAACAAACGCGCGAAAGCCAAACCGGAGGAGATGAAGAACCGCGCCATCATCGACATGATGGAACCCGGCTCAACCTTCAAAATCGTAACCGCGGCCGCTGCGTTGAACGAACATAAAGTCGGCCTCGATTCGATCATCTTTTGCGAGAACGGCTTTTGGAACTTCGGCGGGGCGGCGCTGCACGACCACGCCTCTTTCAAGGATTTAAGCGTAAAGGATGTTCTGGTGAAATCGAGCAACATCGGCGCGGCGAAGCTTGCGGTCAGCCTGGGCGATCAAAAACTCTACGAATACATCCGCCGGTTCGGCTTCGGTGAACGGACCGGAATTGAGCTTCCGGGAGAAATTCCAGGTTTGGTTCGTCCGCCGCGATCATGGAGCAAGATTTCCATCACCCGCATTCCGATGGGACATGAGATTGGCGTGACGCCGTTGCAGATGACTCTTGCCATGTCGGTGATTGCCAATGGTGGCAAACTAGTGACCCCGCGAATCGTCAAGTCCATTACGAACGCCGAAGGCGAACCGGTGAGTTCGTTTTCGCCGGTTGTCCAGCGTCAGGTCATCTCGGCCGAGACGGCCAAGCGGATCGGCGAAGCGTTACGAGGTGTTGTCAGTGACCGCGGCACCGCCGCGGCTGCGGCTGTTCCCGGCTTCGTCGTTGCCGGAAAGACCGGCACTGCACAAAAGGTCGATCCGCACGGCGGCTACGAAAAGGGCCACTATGTCGTTTCATTCACCGGTTATCTCCCCGCCGACCATCCACAATTTGTCGGGCTCGTCGTTCTGGACGACGCCCATACCAGGAGACCGGAATTAAATTACGGCGGTCTTGTGGCCGGCCCGATCTTCGCGCGCGTCGCAGAAAAAGCTGCGCGCTATCTCGATCTTGAGCCGCATGAGGAAATTCGCAAAGCCCTGCCGGTGCAGCGGGTTGCCTTAGCCAATGTGCGCCGCCGTTGAATCCCGCACGCCAGCATGGTGAACCCTCATGCAGCTCAAAACTCTTCTTTCTGCGATTTCCGTCCGCCAAATCATCGGCCCATCTGATCGCGCAGTGGAAGGTATCGCGTATGACTCGCGCCGTGTGCAAAGGAATGGCCTATTCGTCGCCTTGCCTGGCGCAAAAGTCGACGGACACAATTTTGTCGAACAAGCAATGGAAAAAGGCGCGTCCGTGATTGTCGCGGAGCGCGAACAAAAATTCCCGCGCGCCACCTGCGTCGTCGTTGAAAACACACGCGCGGCACTCGCCGATCTGAGCGCGGCTTTTTACCGTTTCCCCGCACAGAAATTAAAACTCGTAGGCGTCACTGGCACGAATGGCAAAACCACTACTACATTCTTGATTCGACACATTTGTGAAAAAGCAGGTCGGCGTTGCGGATTGATTGGCACGGTACGTTACCAAATCGGCGAACGCGTTCTGCCGGCGGCGCGCACCACGCCCGAATCGCTCGACCTGCAGGAATTGCTTGCCCAAATCGCGAACGCCGGCTGCCGTGCCGCCGCCATGGAAGTTTCCTCACACGCCCTGGCCCAGGATCGGACCCATGGGCTTGAATGGGACGTAGCCGTTTTTACCAATCTCACCCAGGACCATCTTGATTTTCACGGCACGATGCAAAATTACTTTGAGTCGAAAGCCAGGCTTTTTACTCAACTCTCCTCGCAAACAAAAAAGCGAAAACCCGTCGCTGTCATTAACCTTGATGATCGTTACGGCGAGCAACTGATCGGCAAAATCGACAAGAACATCTCGATCGTCACTTACGGAATGAGCGTGCGCGCGGATTTTCGCGCCTCGAATTATCGGATGGAATTTGGCGGCACATCCTACCGTCTCGATGCGCGCGGAAAGAGTTACCTCGTGCGCATCCCGTTAATCGGCCGATTCAACGTGGTCAATTCGCTGGCCGCTTTGGCCGCAGCAAACGCGCTTGGGATCCGAGTTCGCGAGGCCGTGTTCAGCCTGGGCAAATCTCCGCAGGTTCCGGGACGCCTGGAAATGGTTCCGGCCAAGCGCCAGTTCCAGGTTTTTGTCGACTACGCGCACACGCCAGACGCGCTCCTCAATGTTCTCAAGACTTTGCGCGCTCTGGAACCGCGACGCCTCATCGTCGTCTTCGGCTGTGGCGGCGATCGCGATCGGGAAAAACGGCCACTCATGGCTCAGGTTGTCGATCTTAATGCCGATTACACGCTCATCACTTCGGATAACCCTCGCAAGGAAGATCCGGCGGCGATCATTTCGCAGGTTGAAAAAGGATTCCGCTCAAGTCATTACGAAAAAATCGTTGACCGGGCCGAAGCGATTGCCCGCGCTATCGCGCTCGCGCAACCACGCGACATCGTCTTGATCGCGGGCAAAGGCCACGAAACCTATCAGGAATTCGCGGACCGGACCGTGCCCTTTGACGATATCCAGGTGGCCCGGCGCGCCTTGGAGGATCATCCGGTGGAGTTTTGAATTATGAATCACCCAAGGATCGATTCGTGCCCGTTTCCGGGTAGCGCACGTGTCTCGCGTGCTGGCGAGGGCGTCCTCGCCATCGCGAACTTTCATTACGTTTGCCACCACAGGAGAAGATTGTTTCGGCGAGACGCAGGAACCAGCACGCGAGACGCGTGCACTACCCGGAAGTGCCGGAGCCTCGCCCCATGAATCGATTGTCGATCTCTCAAATTGCTGAGTTTGCCGGTGCAAAGTTGGAATCAGGTGACTCAACCATTTCGGTGGAAAGAATCAGCACCGATTCGCGCACGCTAAAACCCGGTGACCTCTTTGTTGCGTTGCGTGGCGAACATTTCGACGGCCATCAATTCGTGGAAACCGCGGCCAAGGCCGGCGCGCTCGGTGCGATTGTCGATTTTGGTTGGGACGGAAAGGTGCCGGCCAACTTTGGAGTTTTGCGCGCGGAAGATACGCTCCGAGCCTATCAAAAACTCGCCGCGAACTATCGGCGATCTCTTCTAATCAAAGTGCTTGCCATCACCGGCAGCAATGGGAAAACCAGCACCAAAGATTTCGCCGCCTCAGTCCTGGCACGACGATTTCAGGTCACCAAAACCGAAGGCAACTTTAACAATCACGTTGGTCTGCCGCGCACGATTCTGGAGGCGACCTCGGACGATGAAGTTGGTGTTTGGGAGATCGGCATGAATCACCCGGGGGAAATTGCCGCGCTCGCCAAAATCGCCGCACCTGACGCGGCCATCATCACGAATATTGGGATTGCCCACATCGAGTTTATGGGCTCGCGCCAGGCCATTGCCTGTGAGAAAGGCGCATTGGTCGAAGAAGTTGGCCTTGAAGGCACAGTTATTTTGAACGCCGATGATCCGTTCAGCGAAACAATCGCCCGCCAGACTCGCGCGAAAGTGGTCCTGGCCGGCATTAAGCAGGGCGCTGTTCGGGCGATCGAAATTCGACAGAGCGCGGCCGGTTGTGAATTCACAATTCTTGAAGGGGCCCACCGCTGTCGCGCGCAGCTGCCGGTGCCGGGCTTACACATGGTGCAAAATGCGATGCTCGCGGTTGCAGCCGGGCGGGCTTTTGGATTGTCGATGGAAGAATGCGCAGCGGGCTTGGCAACGGCGCCCCTGACCAGAGCGCGATTACAGCTCAAAGAAGTTGGCGGTGTGCAATTCATCGACGACAGCTACAATGCCAATCCCGATTCGATGAAAGCGGCGCTGCGGACCCTCGTGGAACTCGACGCCGATGGGAAACGAATCGCAGTTCTCGGCGAGATGCGCGAGCTTGGCGAAGAATCGCATCGGGGCCATCGCGAGGTAGGTGAGGCAGCGGCGGAGTTCGGCGTGGACCAGTTAATTGCAATCGGAGAACACGGCGCGCTCATCGCGCACGCTGCCAAACATGCTGGGCTGCAAAAAAGCGTTGTCGTAAACTCGACTACGGAAGCGGCCGAAGTTCTGGCCGGAGTCGCGGTGCCGGGCGACCTGGTACTAATCAAGGGCAGTCGTGCCGCCCAGACTGAACGCGTAATTGACGAATTCAGTCAGCATCAGAAAACGGAGGGTGTGGCACGATGATGTTTTACCTCCATCGTCTAAGCGATCGATTCGGCGGCTTCAACGTTTTCCTTTACGTCACATTCCGCGCACTCGCAGCCGCCGTCACGGCGTTCGTCGTCTGCCTGCTATTTGGAAACTTCGTCATTCGAAAGTTGACCCTACTTAAGTTAGGGCAGCCGATTCGAGAAGCGGCTGAAGTTCACCGGCTCGCAGAACTTCACGGCGGGAAGCAAGGCACGCCGACCATGGGCGGAGTGCTAGTGATTGGCGCCGTGCTCATTTCCAGTCTGTTCTGGGCTCGTCCGGATAATCGCTTCGTTTGGCTGACCCTTTTCGGCATGCTTTATCTCGGCGCGCTCGGTTTTGCCGACGATTACCTGAAAGTAACAAAGAAAAAATCCGCCGGCATCAATGGAAAGGTGAAAATTCTTTTCCAAATCATCCTGGCCTTTATCGTCACGGCGGTTTTCCTGAGCAGCCCACTTCTCCAGGTGCAGGCGCGCTCGCTCTACGTCCCATTTTTTAAAGTCGCCGTGATTACGAACATGGGCTGGTTTGCCGCCCTGTTTTTTGCGCTCATCATTGTCGGCTCCTCGAATGCGGTCAATCTCACCGATGGGTTGGATGGGCTGGCGATTGGTTGCACAATCACGGTTGCCTTTGACTACGCGCTCCTTTCCTACCTCGCGGGAAATTTTCGCATCGCAGAATATTTACAGGTGCCGTTCTATCCATTCACTGGCGAACTGACGGTAGTTTGTGCCGCGCTGATCGGTGCCGGATTTGGGTTTCTTTGGTTTAATTGTTACCCGGCGAAAGTTTTTATGGGCGACACCGGTTCGCTTGCCATCGGCGGAATGCTCGGAGTGGTGGCCATCTGTTGTAAGCAGGAACTTCTTCTGATCGTGGTCGGTGGCGTTTTTGTGATCGAAGCCGTCTCGGTCATCCTGCAGGTAATCAGTTTCAAGCTAACGGGGCGTCGCATCTTCGCGATGTCACCCATTCATCATCATTTCGAGCTGGTGGGATGGAAAGAGAACACCGTCATCGTACGGTTCTGGATCCTTTCCGGAGTATTCGCTTTGCTCGGTTTGGCCACCCTGAAGTTGAGGTAACCTTTGCGCTACAAGAATCAACACGTGGCCGTTCTTGGTGCGGGGTTAAGCGGTTCAGCTGCTGCGCTCCTGCTCAAAAACGAAGGCGCTGAAGTCACTGTGCTCGACAGCGCTGAAGAGAAAAACCTGCTCAAATCGACGATCGATAATTTGCTTGGGCAAGGCATTCGCGTCATTTGCGGCCCGGCCGCCGATCAGGATTCGAGCAAATATGAATTCGTCGTAGCAAGCCCCGGAATCGATCCTAATTCATCGCTGGCCCGGAACTTCACCACGCGCGGGATCGAAATCATCGGCGAACTCGAGCTGGGCTGGCGATCCGTCGGAAGTCCGGTAATCGCCGTGACCGGGACAAACGGCAAGACAACAACAACTGAGTTGGTCGCGCAGATGCTTAATGCCTGCGGCCAAAAGACCATCGCCTGTGGAAACATTGGCAAGCCGCTCTCGGAAGTGGCGCGGGAGAACAAGAAATTCGACGTCCTCACCGTGGAGGTGAGCTCGTTTCAATTGGAAACAATCAAAACCTTTCGGCCGACGATCGCGATCTGGCTCAATTTCGCACCCGATCACCTCGATCGTTATCGTTCCGTTGCAGAATACCGCGCCGCCAAATTGCGCATTTTCGAAAATCAAACTCCAGGCGACGTCACAATCGTCAATGCCATTGAAAACCTGCCCGGAATTCACTCAAAGAAACTGACCTTCAGCGCTTATAGCGATTGCGCGGATTTTCGATTAGCCGGCGGATCGATTCTTTTCCAGAGCAAACCGGTGTTGCGGCTGGCCGAGGCGAAGCTGCATGGGTCGCACAACATCGAGAATCTGATGGCGACCCTTGCCGCCGGCATGGCGCGTGGCTTGTCGTTCGAGAAAATGGTGCCGCCACTGTGCGCATATGAGCCGCAGCCGCATCGCTGTGAATTCGTCAGGCAAATCGGAGATGTCGATTACGTCAATGATTCCAAGGCGACCAATCTCGATGCACTCGAAAAAGCTCTGCTCGCGCAGAGCAAACCGGTCATCCTGGTTGCAGGCGGCAAAGACAAGGGATTTTCTTTCGAGCCGCTGCGCCGTCTCGTCCAGGAGAAAGTTAGATCGACAATCCTGATCGGTGAAATGTCAGAGCGGATCGCGCAGGATTGGAGCGGGGCAGTCAAAACGGAATTAGCGAGTTCGCTGGCTGATGCGGTCGAGCGAGCGCACGCCGCCGCCAGGCCAGGCGAGGTTGTTCTTTTTTCGCCGGGCACTTCTTCCTTCGACATGTTTAAGAGCTATGCCGACCGCGGCGACCAGTTTCGCGCACTGGTGCGAGCCCTTCCCAAATGAAATTAAAAATCTTTAGCCTTCCTACACTCAAACGGAAACGACTTCGCGCCACGACTGCGCGCCGGCCGCTCCGGATCGCTGCCACGGCCGGATGTGACGAGCTGACTGAGCCGAACATGAAACTGTCGCGGGCATTGCTTATCGTGCTCCTGCTTCATGTTATTGCCGTCGCGGGGATACTTGCATTCAATGCCATCAAAACGCGGCAGGGCTCGACTGCTTCGGTAACTGCTGCTGCAAATCCGGCGAACCAAACCGTTGGCTCGACACCAAAGAAGGCGCCATTAAATCCGTCTGCGCCGTCGCCGGGCAAAGAAACGGTCGAGCGCGAGGAGAGCAAGTTATCGCGCTCCGCTGCGAAATCTGCCGTAAAAGATCCCAGGACGCCGAGCTCCGGCAAAACCTACACAGTCGCGAAGGGCGACAATCCGGTGACAATCGCGAAGAAGTTCAAGGTTTCCTACGACGACCTGCTCGCGCTCAATCACATTGAGGATCCGCGCAAATTGCAAATCGGACAAAAGCTCTTGATTCCGACTAGAACAGCGAAGGCAAAGAAGGACTGACGAATGAATCCGAGCGCCATCTGGATCTAATCATGCATCGTAAGAGCGCTTGCGTTTTGTTTTTCGCCGTCCTGGGTGTGCTCGTTATTGGGATCGTCATGCTCTTTAGCACGAGCGCTTTTGCGCGGGATAGTCATGGCGACGCTTACTTTTTTCTAAAACGCCAGGCGGTCTGGCTTAGTATTGGCCTGACCATTTGTTTCGTAGTCGCGTTGATCGACTACCATTTTTGGCAGCGCACCTGGTGGCTGTGGCTCGCCCTCGCCATCCTCACCCTGGCGCTTTGTTTTGTTCCGCATATCGGCCTGCGGATCAATGGTTCAAGCCGTTGGATTGGTTTAGGCCCGGTGGCGTTTCAACCATCGGAGATAGCAAAGATTGCGACCGTTTTCTTCCTCGCCTGGTGGTTCGCCCATTACGAAAAAGCCATCCGTAATCCAGTTTTCGGATTCGCGATCCCACTTGCCGTTGTCGGCACGTTGCTCGCGTTAATTATTTGCGAAGTCGATCTTGGAACAACGGCACTGGTTGGCACAGCTGCGGTCGTGATCATGTTCGTCGCCGGCAGCAGCCCAATTCTCCTCGGTTTGCTGGCGTCCGCCGGAACCGGAGCGATGTTCTTTGCAGCGAGGCACGAGCGGATGGGCCGACTTCTCGCCTTCACCGATCTCGAACGTTACAAGCAGGACGCAGGTTTACAGCAGATGCAGGCATTGATCGCCTGGGGCAGTGGTGGGATCGATGGCCTCGGCCTTGGCAACGGTCGCCAAAAAATGCTCTACCTGCCCTACGCCCACACCGATTTCATTTTCCCGATGATCGGGGAAGAACTGGGACTGCGTATTAGCCTGCTGGTGGTCCTTCTCTTCACGGTGATCATTGTTTGCGGAATCATGATCGCACTGCATGCCAAGGACCGTTTCGGTTTGCTTGTTGCCACCGGCGTGGTCGCCCTGGTTGGGTTACAAGCCGCCGTGAATATTGGCGTAACCACTTCGTTGTTGCCAAACAAAGGACTCCCGCTGCCTTTTGTCAGTTACGGCGGCTCTAATCTGGTGATCTGCCTGTTCGGAATCGGGCTGCTATTAAACATCTATCGACAGGGCAATTTCGAAAACGCGAACAGAAATCGCCTCGCCCTGCAACTGCGCGTCACCCCGAGAATTTGATGAAATTTTCGATTCTCGGTTCTCGATTTTCAATTGCTCGCGACGCCAGACACGGAGTGCTGAAATTGGAAATCATATGAACACAGTCATTGCCTGTGGCGGAACCGGTGGACATCTTTTTCCTGGCATCGCTGTCGCCGAGGCTCTGCGGGCGCGCGGACACGAGGTGCTGTTGTTTGTCTCGGAAAAGCAAATCGACAGCCTCGCACTTTCCAAGCGAACCGATGTCCGTTTTGAAAAGCTTCCCACAGTTGGATTTCCTTCGCTTTATTCGCCCGCAATATTCGGCTTCCTTCGCCGTTTCAATGAAAGCCTTTCGCTTTGTCGATCGACCTATAAAAAATTCAACCCGCAAGCGGTGCTTGGAATGGGCGGTTTCACTTCTACGGCGCCGGTCATGGCGGGGAAGATGCGCGGCGCGGCCACATTCATTCACGAATCGAACGCCATCCCCGGCAAAGCCAATCGCTTCACCGCCAGGATGGTCCGGGCCGTTTTACTCGGTTTCAAAGAGTGCGCGCAGTTTTTTCCAAAAGCCCGCACCGAAGTTACCGGGACGCCTGTTCGCACCGAGCTGACGCGATTGGATCGACCGGCAGCACGGCAAAAACTCGGACTCCGCGCCGATCTGACGACTTTGTTAGTGATGGGCGGAAGTCAGGGGGCAAGCGGGATTAATCAAGCCATGATCAAATCCTTGCCAATGCTCCAGAGTCTGCCGCTCCAGGTGATCCATCTCTCGGGAACACGCGATGAACGGCTCGTTACCGACAATTATCGGCGTGAAAGTATTCCAGCCTACGTAGCCGCATTTCATCATCGCATGGAAGAAGTTTATAGCGCCACTGATTTTGTTGTCGCCCGCTCCGGCGCAGCGAGTCTGGCGGAGCTGGCTGCCTTTTCCCTTCCTGGCATTCTGATTCCGTATCCATATGCAACTGACGACCATCAAACACGCAACGGCGAGATTTTTGCGCGGGTCGACGCAGCCATTTTGCTCAGGGAATCCGACCTGACCGGCGGCTTGCTCGCGCGCAAAATCACGGAACTGGTGAATGACCCGCAGCTTTTGCGGCGCATGTCTGAATCCTCTTCACGCCTCGCCCACAAAGATGCGGCTGGTCGCGTCGTCGCTACGATGGAGAAATATATTCGTCATGACTGCGACACTTAAGGTTGATCTCGCCAAAATGCTGACGCGCGAGCGCCACAAGATTCATCTGATCGGCGTGGCCGGCAGCGGCATGAGCGGACTGGCCGCTCTTTTGCTCGAACTCGGCCACGAAGTGCGTGGATCCGACAAGGTGAGCACGCAGGAAACTGGTCGCTTGCAGCGGCTCGGTTTAAATTTTAGAGGAGAACACCACGCCGAATATGCAGGTGATGTCGACCTGATTATTTTTTCCTCGGCGATCAAAATCGACAATCCTGTTCTGGCGCGCGCACGCGAACAAGGCAAACCAATCGCGCGCCGGGCTGAAGCGCTCGCCGCCATCATGTCTTGCAAGCGCGGCATCGTCGTCGCCGGGATGCATGGCAAAACCACGACTTCCGCCATGGCAGCACATGTCCTCCGGGAGGGCGGCTTGCACCCTTCACATTACGTTGGCGCCGAGATTCCGATTCTCGGCACCAACGCCCACTGGGACCCGCGTGGCGACTATTTCGTTGCGGAGGGTGATGAAAGCGACGGGACGATCAGGTGCTTTCACCCCGAGCACACGCTCCTCCTTAATATAGAGGAAGAACATCTCGACTTTTATCTCGATCTTGCCGCGATCGAAGCTGTGTTTGCCCAACTTCTCGTCCAAACGACCGGCAAAATTTTCTATAACGCCGACGACGCAAACACGGCCCGAATATGTCGGTCCTGCGTCCGCGGGATTTCTTACGGACTATCGGAAAAGGCGCACTACCGGGCGGCCGACATCGAATTGAAAGATTCTACATCAACTTTCCGCGTTTATCGCGGCGAACAGCGACTGGGCGAAGCAGTCCTGAATGTTCCTGGCAGGCACAACGTCCACAACGCCGTCGGCGTAATCGCGCTCGCTATTGAGCTTGGCATTCCCTTCCCAAAGATTGCATCGTCTCTGCGCAAATTCGAGCACGCCCGCCGTCGCTTTGAAATCAAATACGCAAGCGAGCGATTCTTGTTAGTGGACGATTACGCGCACCATCCGACCGAGATTCGCGCAACCTTAAAAACCGCAAAAGCGACTCGAAGCAAGCGCGTGCTAACCATGTTTCAACCTCATCGCTATTCACGAACGAAAGCGCTCAGCAAAGAATTTGGCCGTTCGTTCGACGACGCTGACCGTGTAGTTGTCGCAGATATCTACGCTGCCAGCGAAACACCACTTCCTGGAATCAGCGGAAAGACCATTGCCGACGAGATCGTGGCGCATGGTCATCGGGGTGTGAGTTATCAGCCCCGTTTGGACTGGGTGCATCGCGATATCGGTAACATCATCGATTCAGGCGATCTGGTGTTGAGTCTTGGTGCGGGTAATATTCACGAGCAATTGTCGATCCTGGCGGCTGATCTTGTGGTCGCGGAGAAATTGAAGGAAATCGTCGGCCAGGCCGGTGACGTTCGCCTTTACGAGGTTCTTTCCAAACACACGACGCTGCGTGTCGGCGGACCAGCGCAATTCTGGGTCGAGCCGCGCAATGAAACAGCATTTGGGGAGTTGATCCGTTTCTGTCGGCGCGAGAATCTTCGCCTCTTTGTCATTGGACGCGGATCCAATCTGCTGGTGCGCGATGGGGGGATTTCGGGAGTAGTCATTCACCCGAGCGGCGGCGATTTCGATAAGATCGAGATCCACGGCAATGAGATCACTGCGGGTGTGGGCGCCAAACTGAGAGATGTCGCCTACGCCACAAAAAAGGCGGGTCTCACCGGATTGGAATGGATGGAAGGAATCCCGGGAGCGGTCGGAGGTGGATTGCGCATGAACGCCGGCGCGATGGGCGCGCAAACGTTCGAAAACGTGGTGCGAATTCATTATCTCGATGCAGAAGGGAGATCGCACAACAGGACGCGCGACGAGCTTGAAGTGCATTATCGAAATTTCCCCTTGCTCGAAACCAATTTTGCCGTTTCAGCGGTGTTTGCTGGAAGGCCGGCAACGAATGAAGAAATTGTTCGCAAACTGGCAGAATCGCAGGAAAAGCGGCGGACGAGTCAACCAGCGGCGAAGAGCGCGGGCTGCATTTTCAAAAATCCAGATAGCATTCCCGCGGGGCGACTGGTGGATGAACTGGGCTTGAAGAATTCACGTGTCGGCCAGGCGCGGGTTTCGGAAGTGCACGGCAATTTCATAGTCAACGACGGTGGAGCAACGGCGGCGGAAATGCTCGAGCTGATCGATTACATCAAGGACGTGGCCCGCGTGAAGCGTGGGATCGACCTGGAAGCGGAAGTGCAAATTGTGGGAGAGCCATAGATGACAAGAGGTCTGGTGATGAAAGAGATCGGCCCACTGGGGAGCGCACGCTTCCAGCGTGCCCGCGTCGGCATCTTGCCGACGCAGCGAATTTGTTCGGCAGGACGCCGAACGCAGTACACAAGATGCGTGCGCTCCCCAAACAACACGCGGACTATCGAGGGGGATGTTCCATGACGCCCAGAGATTTGCCAAAGAAAGTCGCCGTCTTGATGGGCGGTCCAAGCTCGGAGCGGGACGTGTCGCTTGCAACCGGGCGCGGTATTTCGAAAGCACTGCTTTCGTTAGGCACCGAAGTGGTGGACGTCGATGTTCGCGACGAAAATTTCAAATTGCCGGATGATATCGATCTTGCATTCATTGCGTTGCATGGAACTTTCGGCGAGGACGGCCAGGTGCAGAAAATTCTCGAGAACCGAGAAGTGGATTACACCGGCGAAGGTGTGAGAGGGAGCGAAGTCGCTTTCGATAAAATTCTTTCCAAGCAAAGATTTCGTGAGCACGGTGTGAGGACGCCTGCCTGGGAAGTGATTGAGCGCGGAGACAGACCGACCATCCCATTGCCGATCGTGGTCAAGGCCCCCCGTCAGGGATCGACTGTCGGTGTTTACATCGTCAGGAAAGAAGGCGAGCTCGAACCTGCATTGACCGGCGCCGCCAAATACGACCAGCAGTTGCTGATCGAGGCATTCACTCCAGGCCGGGAGCTGACAATCGGAATTTTGGGAGATCAAGCTCTGCCGATCCTCGAGATCATTCCTAAAGGCGGGTTTTACGATTTCACTAACAAATATCCGTTTTTGAATCCGCAGGGTGGTGGCGGAGCAGAGCACGTTTGTCCAGCCAGGATCGACACGAAGAAAACGCAAGAGATTCAGGAGCTCGCGTTAAGAGCGCATCGCGCACTGGGCCTGGAAGTTTATTCGCGGGTCGACGTGATCCTGGCCGAGAATGGCGAGCCAAATGTTCTGGAAGCCAACACGATTCCTGGAATGACCGAGGTGAGCCTCCTGCCGGAAGCAGCAGCAGCAGCCGGCATCAGCTACGTCGATCTATGCGTGCGAATCATCGAGCTTTCCCGGCTTAGAATGGAGCGTGCCGCAAAATGAGAGGTGTGCAGCAACGTCCGCGCACTCGCAACCTGCGGGTGTCAAATCGGCGGCAGCGACGCCAGCAGCACCTGCTCGATGTCAAAGTGCGCTCGCGCAAAGCGGTCCAGCATCGTAATCGTCGCGTGCTTGTTTTTTTGTCCAAAATCGCGCTTGTGATCGGGCTCGGTGCCGGCATTTACCTCGGCGCGGTCGCTGGAGCGCGGCGGTTCTTTTTCGACAACCCGGATTATCGATTAACCACCATCGAAACGCAGACTGATGGAACGCTGCAGCGGGAACAGATTCTGCAAACCGCTGGATTGCGTGAAGGCGAAAATATTTTCCGTGTGAACCTCGCCGGCGTGCACGATCGCTTGCAGCAACTGCCGCAAGTCGATGAAGTGCAGGTCTTGCGAAAATTGCCGGGTGAAATCGACATCAAGATTGCTGAGCGGAAACCGATTGCCTGGATCACGGGCGAAAAACAAATTTCTGATCCATTTTCGGCGGAGGCCGCTTTCCTAATCGACGCGCGCGGCGCCTTGATGAGAGAAAAAAAGTTATTGCCGGAATATCTTGGCTTGCCACTCATATCCGGATGCAGGAATGAGTCCCTCGAGGCGGGAAAAATCGTCGAGTCATTTGAGGCAAAGGCCGCGCTCGAGTTACTGAGCTTGAGCGCGCGCAGTTTTCTGCAAACACGCTTCCAGATTCGCGAGATCGATCTTTCAAAAGGCTACTGCATGGTAATGACTGACAAAAACCACACCCAGGTAACGCTCGCATTTAATGACCTCGAACCCCAGTTACAGCGTCTGGAGAAATTCCTTGCCTACTGCGATGATTCGAGGCAGGAGCTGGCTACGGTGAACTTGATGGTGCAGCGAAATATACCGGTCACGTTTACCAAATCGGCTGTCGATGTAATCAACGAAACAATCAAACCGGACGAGCAGCCGCGGATCATGAAAGCAATCCCGGCGCATGAGTCGCCCAAATTCGGAACGTTTTCGGTAACAAAGCCAAAGGATTCGGCCAATCCAGCGTCGTCCCGTGCTCGTCGTGCGATCCCGTTAACTTCGCCAAAAAAGTAGAAAACAAATGGGCAATAGCGATTTGATGGTCGGCCTCGAAATCGGCACCTCAAAGATTTGTGTGGTGGTGGGCGAAGGCCGGGCAGATGGCACAACCAAGATCCTCGGCGTTGGTCAGGCACCCTCGCGCGGAGTGCGCAAAGGCGAGATTGTCGACTTTGAAACGGTCATGAAATGCGTCCACGAAGCGGTCGTGGACGCTGAACAAAAAAGCGACGTTATGATCCGAAGCGTTTATATCGCGGTGGCCGGTGCCCACATTCAAAGCTTTAATAACCGCGGCTGCATCACCTTGCCGGAAGATCGCGATGAGATCGACGACCAGGATGTCGAAGATGTAAAAATCAACGCGCGCGAGGTAAGCATTCCGGCGCAAAACGCGTTTCTGCACTCGATCATTCAGCATTATCACGTGGACGGACAAGATGGTGTCCTCAATCCCGTTGGGATGCTCGGCCACAGGTTGGAAGCGGATTTTCATATCATCCACGGCGTTCGGACGCGTATTCAAAATACGATTCGATGCGTGAAAGAGTTGCCGCTCGAAGTCGAAGACGTCGTTTTCAGCGCACTTGCTTCCGCGCAAGTCGTCCTCACCCAACATCAAAAAAATCTCGGAGCTCTGGTCATCGATATCGGCGGCGGCACCACCGATTACATTCTTTATGTTGATGGCGCAGTGAAACAAAGCGGAGCACTCGGAGTAGGCGGTGATCACATCACCAACGACATCTCAATGGGTTTGCGCATCCCGATGGCACGGGCGGAGAAATTGAAAATCGAGGAAGGCAGTTGCGTCCTCGGCAATTGTTTGCCAGGCGAAACGATTTTGCTCAAAGACGATTCCGGCTTCGCGGGAAAAGAAGTCGAGCGCGAGGCCTTGAACACAATCATTCACCTTCGGCTGCGTGAGACTTTTGAGCTGCTGAAACGCCAGCTCGATGAAGAATCGTTCATCAATTACGCTGGCGCCGGGATTTTCATGACCGGCGGATGCAGTCTCCTCAGTGGCATCGAGCATTTGGCGCAGGACGTTTTTGAAATGCCAGCCCACTGCGCGCATGCGCAAACCATGTCAGGTTTGACCAGCGCACTGCAGAATCCGCAGTTTTCGACCGCGATCGGTTTAATCAAATACGCCCAGGCAGTGGGCGCTGATCGGCCGCGACGCGGCATCGGCCGAATGCTGGGACGACTTTTCAGCGGAATACGATGAGGATGATTTCTATCTATTTATTGATGGCGCGCGACCGCCGGGCGCGCCACAAAGGCCAATTGGGGACGGTGCGGCGGTCCGTCCCAACCATTTTCATTTAGATGATTCAGCTCAGCAATAACCACAGCCTGCCGGAACGGGAAACAAAAGCGATTCTAATCAAAGTCGTTGGGGTTGGCACCGCCGGCTCAAACGTGCTCGATCGCGTCCTCCTCGATGGAACAGACAAGGGCGATCTGATTGCAATCAACACCGATGTGCAATCGCTGGCCAGTTCGGTGGCGACGCGCAAAGTGCAAATCGGCCGGGAAGTCACGCGCGGGCTCGGCACGGGCGGCGATCCTGAAATGGGCTATCAGGCAGCGATCGAATCGGCCGATGAAATCCGAGAGTTGTTTGTCAATACGCGCTTGATCTTCATCTGCGCCGGTCTTGGCGGCGGGACCGGTTCAGGCGCTGCGCCGGTTGTTGCGCAACTGGCCCGCGACGCCGGTTCCCTTGTTATCGCATTGGCAACTCTCCCCTTTTCGTTCGAAGGTAAGCGTCGCGCCGCGCAAGCAAAGGACGCGCTTGCCCGGCTGAACGAAATCGCCAACGCGGTCATTTGTTTCGAAAACGATCGCATGGGCGATATGGTTGCGCCAAAAGCGGGCATTCACCAGGCGTTTGCCGTGGCGGACATGATCGTCAGCCAGAGCGTGCGCTCGATTGCGAATTTGATTCAACGACCCGGTCTCATTCGCATCGGTTTTGACGATTTGTTCGCGGCGCTGCGGAGCCAAAGTGCACAGTGCCTCTTCGGTTTCGGCGAAGCCGATTCGGATAACCGGGCTCACGACGCGCTCAAGCAGGCGCTCAAAAATCCACTGATGGATAAAGGGAAAATGCTCGCAGACGCGGCGCGTGTGCTGGTTCAGATCACAGGCGGTCCGGATATGACGTTGTCCGAAGTTGAGGTGCTGATGCAGGAACTGGGACGCCATGTGCGCGATCACACGCAAATTCTTTTTGGAACAGCTGTCGATGGGCGGATGGGGAATCGTCTTAGCGTAACCATCATCAGCTCACTTACTCCCGAAGGTGAAATTGCCGCCCCGAACAGTCTGGCGCGAGACGAACCGTTCCTGGCGCCACCGCCGCCAGTTTTGACGGAACCGCAAGAACTGCCGCCGCCGAAGATTGCAGTTGAACCCGTCTCGGCCGCGCAACCGGCTCCTCTTTCAGAAGGGTGGATTCCATCCGAAGCGCCGCCCCCGCCGCCAGAAATCAAAAAGGCAGCTCCCGTGCCGCGTTTGGTTACGCCGAAGAAAAAACCGGTCCAAGAGCCAATGCCTTCGGTGGAAAAACGGGGCCAGGCTAAACAGGAAGTTTTGCAGTTCGAGCCGGTCACGCGTGGCCGCTTTGAAAAAAGCGAGCCAACTATTGTTGAAGGCCAGGATCTCGATGTTCCGACCTTTCTGCGGAAGAACATTCGAGTGAAATGACGTCAATCTTCGTAGCTCCTGCATTTTGAATCCTTAAGGTAGTGCCTTGAGGTTCCGTCATTGCGGCTGCCGAACGCAACGCATAGCGATATCATCGCCTCGCCCATGGCATGTTTCGTGATGTATTCCGACAGGCATCATGCGTCGCGCTGCCGCGTTTACACTGGTCGAGATCATGATCGTCGTCGCGATCATTGCTCTCCTCGTGGTCATGGCTCTGCCTTCATTTCTTCGCGCCAGACAACGTGCGCAAAATGCGAAGTTCGTTAACGCACTCCGGATTGCGGTCGATGCTTTCCAGATGTACGCAACCGAGAACAACAATTATCCCGCAGACGTCAACCGCGCCGTCGTCCCACCGGGAATGGCGCTTTACTTTGGCCCGACCCTCGATTGGACAAAACCCACTCCAATTGGCGGAAGCTGGGATTGGGACTACAACGTTTTTGGTTTCACCGCCGGCGTCTCGGTTGTTGGTTCCTCTGCGGACGTCGCCCAAATGACAGAAATCGACACCAAGATTGATGACGGCGACCTTTCTACCGGCAGCTTCCAAAACACGGCCGCGGGACGTTACACCTCGATCATCGAACCGTAGAGGCCAAACGACTGCGTCATAGGCGTACACGTTTATTAGCGCCACAGGCGCGCTTTTTCATTCCCAGCCTGGGGCAGCGCCCCAGGGATCATCCACCCGCCGAACTTCAGCGCTGAAAGCGCGATTCATTCCGGCCGAACACGAACCGGTTTCTTGATTCGCGCTTTCAGCGCTGGTCCATGGACTATCTCCCAAGTCCTAGGGCAACACCCCAGGCTGTTATGAGAGGGCGCCGTTGGCCGCTAAACACCTACCCAGAAGCGGCCAGAGCTCATTGTGGAGATGGCACAGCGGCCGTTGCCGTTTGCTTCTTCAGCAAGTCGAGCACAGCGCTTGTCATCCCGATGATACCGACGCGAATGGTCGGCTCGGGCACCGGCGCGAACTTGCTCGAGTGCAGACTCGGTAATTGTTTCCCCTCTTTTTTGTACTCCGCCATCTTCGCCGGATCGACCGCACCGATCCAAAAATCCACTGCTGGAATGGAATGATCCGACAAACTAAACTCGGAAAAATCCTCCGCACCCATCGTTGGATCCATCTTCACAACGTTGTCATCGCCTAACTGCTTTTTCCAAACAGCGGCCAACCGGCGCGTGAGTTCAGGATTGTTATAAACCGCGGGCGAAAACTGATCCTTCAAACGCTCGACAATCGGCGCGCGATCGGGCGGGATTCCCTCCGCCATCGCGCAACCTTTGCTGATCCGATCAATTGCCGCAAGCACCCGATCGCGCACCTCGGATTTATAAGTCCGGACGGTAAGCAACATTTTCACCTCGTCCGGAATGATGTTGTTCTTTGTGCCGCCCTGGATCGAACCGACCGTCACCACCGCAGGATCGATCGGGTTATTTTCACGACTGACGATTGTCTGGAGCGCATTGATAATTTCGGCTGAAAGCACGATCGGGTCTTTTGTCTTGTGCGGATAAGCGCCATGCCCGCCGATCCCGCGGACGGTGATGTTTACCGAATCCACATTCGCATTCGTATAACCTTCGCAGATCCCGATCTTGCCGGTCTCGAGCTCGGCGTTGTCATGATAGCCGAGCGCGAAATCTGGTTTTCCGAAACGACTGTAAAGTCCGGCCTTCAGCATCGCGCGCGCGCCTCCAACCGTTTCTTCCGCCGGCTGCCCGACGAACATGATTGTTCCCGACCACTGATCCTTCAACCGCTGCAAGGCTCGCGCCGTGCCAATAAACGCAGCCATGTGTGCGTCGTGACCACACGCGTGCATCACGTGAACATCTTTCCCGGCGTCATCCTTGGTTGTAACTTTGCTCGCGTAAGGCAAACCGGTTTCTTCTTCCACCGGCAACGCGTCCAAATCGGTGCGGACAAGCACAAGCGGTCCCTTACCATTTTTCATCATCCCAACAACGCCGTAGCATTTGAGTTTTGGATCGTCGCAGGCTCCGAAATGTTCGGTCACTTCGCACCCCACGGTCCGCAATTCCTTGGCGATCAGTTCCGAGGTTCGCTCTTCGTGCCAGGACAGTTCCGGGTGGCTATGGATGTCTTTGTAAATGGCAAGAAGTGACGGCAATTCGCTCTCCGCAGCTTTTTCAACGAGTGATTGCTGCGCAAACACGAAAGCGGGAACGAGCATCGACAAAGAGAGGATCGACAACAAAAATTTCATGCCACATCTATAACCACGCGGTATTGTAGGGCAACCGCTCCGGTCGTTGAGGGTGCACAGTCTATCCGCCAGTGTGCGGACGTCTCCTTGGCACGCCGAAGCTTCGCGAAGGCGGCGCGTGTCACGCCCGTCCGGCTCGGATTTCGGCGCCCTCGCCGAACTAATATCCGCCGACTTTGAATCTGCGAAAATCTGCGCAATCTGTGGAGGAAACAATGGAGTTTGAGAAAAATACCATGCTTTTCGGTGCCGACCCGACACCCCGGATCGTTGCTGTGGAACTAGGTGAGACCGGTACTATTAAAGTCCACCGCCGCGAAAAAGATGGATCGACCATCGTCGAGGTCGAACCGTTTCATCCCTTCCTTTGGTGCGACTCAGACGTTGTCGATCTCGGCATTGAGTCGGAGAAGCTGTCCGGCAGCCTCCAATACGGCTGGTTGGTCACGGTCTATAGCTGGAAGGAGTTAATCGCACTTCGCAATGGACTGAAAAACGCCGGCCGCGATTTCTTCGCATTCACCGACCCGGTTCAACATTATCTCACCGCTACCGGCCGAACATTGTTCAAAGATCTCCCGTTCGAAGAACTGAAACGAATGCAGTTAGAAGTGTTGTCCTTCCAGGACGCTGTAGCCGGGGTCGCTGACCCCGGCACCGCCGTCAATGACAGCGGCCACAGCACCGATCACATCATGGCCATTGCCCTCTCCGACAGTACCGGCTGGGAAGAACTCATTACTATCGATCCGAAGAATGTCGCCGAATCCGAACACGCTGCCCTCAAACGGTTAACGAGTCTGATCAAGGAACGCGATCCGGATGTGATCGAGGGCCACAATTTGTTCCGAGTCGATCTACCGTATCTGGTTGCGCGCGCGAAGAAAGCGAAGGCAAAGCTCGATTGGGGACGCAGCGGCGGATTTCTGCGTTCGCGCCCATCGCGACTCCAAATCGCAGAGAAGACGATTGATTATCCGAAATTCACAATCGATGGCCGGCATTTTGTGGACACTTTTTTGCTCGCCCAATTTTACGACGTTGGAATGCGATCGCTCGCCGGATTTGAACGGACCGATGTGGCGCGACATTTCGGATTTTGCGACCGCGAAGAAATCTCCGGACTAACCGGGAAAGAATTACAGCGCGTTTACATCGATAATGACGAGCGATTTCGGCAACGCGCGCTCTGTGGAGTCCGGGAAACCCGGGCCATGTCCGATTTACTCAGTCCGAGCTATTTTATTCAGGCCCAGATTTTTCCTTATAATTATCAGGACGTGATCGTGCGCGGAAATGCAACGCGGATCAACGCGCTCTTCTTGCGAGAATATTTCCGTGAGCGTCATTCCATTGCGACGCTTCCGTTGACGCGCCCGTTCGAGGGCGGCTACACCGACATCTTTTTCACCGGCGTGGCGCATAACGTCTGGCACTGCGATGTCGCGTCGCTCTATCCATCGATCATGCTTCAGTTCGATTGTTTTCCAGCGAGCGACCAGCTCCAGATCTTTCGGCATTTGCTGACCGATCTACGCAACTTTCGGCTGGAGACTAAGGCGAGGATGCGCGCAGGCAAGGACGCGAGGAAGCAGCATTATCTCCAGGCGCTGCAGAACACCTTTAAGATTCTGGTTAACAGTTTTTACGGCTATCTCGGCTTTGCCCAGGGACATTTCGCCGATTTCGATGCTGCCGCCCGCGTCACAGAAATCGGCCGCGACCTCTTGAAGAAAATGATCCAATGGCTAAACAGCCACGGAGCGAAAGTCATCGAGGTCGATACCGACGGAATTTATTTTGTTACGCCAGCTACGGTCGAAATTGTAGGGCAACCGCACTTGTCGCGCCGTCGTGAAACGAAGGCGGAGCGGTTGCCATCGAAAGAAGGCAGCCGGAGCGCCCGCCCTACAATCGAAGAACTGCAGCGCGGTCTTGCTGAGATACTCCCGCCCGGCATCGAAATCGAGTTCGATGAGCAATTCGACGCCATGCTCAGTTATAAGGCAAAGAATTACGCCCTGCTCACGAAAGAGGGGGAAGTCATCATCAAAGGCGGTGCCTTGAAATCGCGAGGCCTCGAAAAATTCCAGCGCGTCTTCCTTGAGCAAATGATTAAGCTCATCATGGAAGGAGAATCAGGCGCGATTGCCGATCTCCGAAACGACTTCGAGCAAAAAATCCGGGACCATCAATGGCAGATCGACATGTTAATGAAGACCGACACCCTTCAGGATTCGCTCGACAAATATCGAGCCAAGATCGCCGGCTCGGCCCGCAACCGCGCGGCCGCCTACGAGCTCGCCCTCGCCAGTGGGCGCAACTATAAACCCGGTGACCAGATCAGCTACTATATTAAGAGCACACCCAAAAAGGTCCCGGCATACGAGGCGGCCAAGCTTGCCAGCGATTTCGACCCTCAAAACCGCGACGAAAACGTGGATTACTATGTCGCCAAGCTTAATGAGTTAGCGAAGAAATTTAGCGGTCTCATAAGTGTCGCCGGCTCAAATCCTCAGCAGGAAAGTCTGGCCCTGTAATCGCCCGCGACTTTCGCGCAGCCACCTGCACTTCGCTTGAGGGTCGTGTTTGTTTCGAATCAGGTGCGGCTTTACTTAACCCGCGCTAGATCCGTCCGACCGGGAAAACGGGCTCATTTTGCAAAGCGGCAAGATAACACGAGACAAGTTGCTGATGGGCGCGCCGAGTCTCGAGCAAGTTTCTGATTCGGAGCACGACTTCAGTCTGATCAAGCGGCTTGTGCAGGAAATCAGTCGCTCCTGCCTTAAGGGCGCGGAGCTTCGCTTCCTCGGTCATATCGGCTGTGAGGACAACGATCGGCAAATAGATTTCGTTGCTGTGGGCGCGAAGAGATTCCAGAATCGCAAAGCCGTCCACGTGCGGCATCAGCAAATCAAGCAGGATCAAGTCCGGCTTGAAAGTCTTGCATGTTTCGAGCGCGAGACGGGAATCCGTGATCGACTTAAAGTTAGTATAGCCGCTTATGTCGAGCATCGCCTCGAGTAAAGCGACGTTCAGAGGCTCATCATCGATGATGAGGATTTTCATTTTGGTATTGAAGTCGAGATCGCGCATCCATTCGTTCGAGATTTCGACTTCTGGTAAGGCCGTGCTCGTAGTCATGTTCGTTAGGGCGCTGCATAAAACATGCCAAGTTCAGCTCATCTGCCTCTACCGGACCAATTTAGAAAGAGTAGATGAGTCCGCTCGATCCGATCTCAATCGTTAGGCAACGCTCAACCATCTGACTCCTGGGACTCGGGCCGGACAGGGCTGAGCAACTAACTGTTTCGGTCTAGCCACAAACTGCTCACGCCGCTTCGGGCGCAGCTTGCGTCACTGCAGCTGCTTCTTCCCGCTGCGCATCAGCTAAAACTCGTTGTTTACTCGCCAGCCAAATGCTGAGCGCACACCAAGCCGCTGTAACCGGAACTGCAATCCAGCTGATCGCATTCAGGTCGAGACCAAGACCCTGCAAACCAGTGTAGGACCACACGCCTAACTGATCGCCGGTGCGATAGCCGAGCGTGTCGGTAACACTCTTCACTTTGTATTTGTCCTCTCGTTTTAACACGGTGAAGAGAATCTCGCGCGATGGCCGCAGCAACGCGTAAGCCGCGGCGCGGCGAGCAACCTGAAATATCGCTAACATCGCCAGGTTGGCCGCGGCTCCCATCGCAGCGAAGCCGGCCATGCTCAGAAACGGGAGCGAAACAAGTGTGAACGCAACTCCGAACCACTTGAGTAAGCGACCAGTCAGGAAAATCTGAATGAGGACGGTGATGCAGTTTACCCAAATGTCGAGATTTGCCAGAAACTCTGTGCGCTCGCTACTGGTTTTCAGCGCTGCGCCTGCCAGAGAGCTCTGCTGAAAATAGGCCCACGTCGAAGTCGTCGTGTAAAGCACAATAGTCGCGGCCAGCCCCATTAAGTAAGGCGAGCGGCAAATGTGCGTGATACCCGACCAAACCGATCCGCCGATCGGTTCTTCTGGCTTTGCCGCAGCTTCGCTTTGTTCGCTGAAGCCGCTGGGAAAAAAACGAACAAGAAATCCGGCGATTGCAAACATCGCCGCCGCGATGATAAGAAGATTTGCTGGACCAACCTCACGAACGTAATGCTTCGTGATGTAGGCACCAAGGATCGCACCGAGCGTGCCGCCCACGGCGATGAAACCGTAAAGACGCTTACCTTGCTCCACCGTGAACAGATCCGTCATAAACCCCCAAAAGACGGCGGTGTTAAACAGATTGAAAACGCTGACCCAAACAAAAAAACCTCGACCGATCCAGACTTGCTCTGCTGCGGGACGGCTTCGCATCGCGATGAAAAAGAGTACGAACACGATGATGAAAAATCCGTAGGCCAGCGGAATGAATTTTCTTCGCGACATCCGCGCTACAGTCGCAGCGAAGGCCGCGTTCGCGAACAGCATTGCGACGAGCGTCGCGGTGAACATCCAAGGCAGCGCTTCCATGCTGCTCGCGCCAATGCTATCCCGGATTGGTTTGGTAATGTAATAACCGGTCAGAATCAGAAAATGAAAAAAGAATCCGAGCCAGAGGGCGCTGATTTCCTCGGGCTTAACATCGACGATTTTCGAAAAGATGCGGTCCATCCTTGAATGACGAAGTTTAAATGACGAAGTGAGCCGCCTTTGGGGTTCGTTATTCGGGCTTGATTCGTCATTCGTCATTCGGATTTCGTCATTTCTCTCTTTTTCCATGCCGCCAGCACTTCGGCTTCGCGCTCAGCCGTTAGGCCGGCCTTCAAATGCGATTGGCGATCTTGCGGCAACGACTTGAACCAGGCCAGCGTGTCACGCGCGGTATCTGCCAGCGATCGAAACGTGAGTCCCTTGGCAAGTGCTCGGCTGATGCTCGTCCGTGTTACTCCGTCCTCGGCTCCGGCCCAAACTGGCATGTCCGACCAGGCTTGCACTTTCTGTTCCGTTAGAAATTGCTCGGTCACCCAGGTGAACCTGGCATTGGATTTCAAGGCGTCTTTGATTCTGTCGACCATGCCACCAATCACAAGCGGCTGGGCAGGACCGGTCGCGTTGTAAATTCCAGCTTCGCGATTCTCCACCATCCGAATCGTCCACTCGGCTAAATCACGCGCATCGATGAATTGCACCGAGTCTTTGGGCGAGCCAGGCGCAAGCACTTCGCCACCGCGATCGATCCGCACCGGCCAGTAAGTGAACCGATCGGTCTGGTCGCGCGGACCAACGATCAAACCAGGCCGTATGATCAACGTTTTTCCAGGGAACCATTTCTCGGCCTCCTTTTCCGAGAGCGCCTTGAGTGGGCCATAAGTTTTGAAGCCTCCAGCTTTCATCGCTTCGAGCGTTTCCTTGTAGGGGTCCGGCCCATCGTATTTTTGGAGAGGCGCATTTTCGTCTGGACCTGTTTTTGAGTCTTGATAGACGGAGATAGTCGACGTCAACACGTAGCGCTCGACGTTTCCCTTGAGAATTTGCGCGGCGTCGCGCACCCACGTGGGAAGTGTTGTTGGGTTGTCGATCACGACATCCCATTGTCGATTTTTCAACGCATCTAGCTTGCCGTTACGATCGCCGACAAGCTGCTCAACTTCGTTAGGCAACTCGCCCGGATGCGTTTTGCCACGATTGAAGGTCGTCACCTCGTGGCCCCGGCGTAACGCGTAGCCGACTTGATAAGGCCCGGTGAATCCAGTTCCGCCAAGAATGAGAATGCGCAAAGGCTTCACTTTCTGCTCGGCGAATAGAAAGCTCGGTCGCACGCCCAAGGCAACGTTCGCCCCGGCGACCGCGGAAAGTTTGATAAACTCACGGCGAGTTGTCTTCATGTCCGACGACAATCGCTGTCGTCTTTGGCGGATGCAACGCAGTTGTAGGGCGTCTGTGCCTGCCGCGTCGCAGCCGGGCGAAGACGGGTCAGACGCCTTGGCGTTTCCCAGAAACGCCCTACAATTCAAGGAATGACACGACGCGAAGCAGCTAAATTAATCGGCGCCAGCACGGCGGGATTGCTTCTACCGATGCATGCGGTGCGAGGACAATCCCGAAATCAATCGTCAAGCATGCTGGCCCGCGCGATCCCGTCTTCGGGTGAGAAGCTTCCGGTCATTGGACTCGGGAGCTGGAAAACGTTCGACGTTGGCCCGGGCGCACCCCACCTAAAACAGCTGGAAGAGGTGCTGTCGCTTTTGGTGAAGCTTGGCGGCAAGGTGATCGACTCCTCACCTATGTATGGGCGGGCTGAAGGTGTAATCGGCGAGCTCGCCGCCAAATTGCGTTTACGCGATTCGCTCTTTATCGCCACCAAGGTCTGGACGGCGGGTCAACAGGAAGGGATCAAAATGATGGAGCGCTCGCTGGATCGCTTTCGAACGAGGCGGATCGATCTAATGCAGGTCCACAACCTAGTCGATGTCGAACATCACATGCCTACACTTCGCGAATGGAAAGAGAAGGGGCGCATCCGCTACACCGGCATCACCCATTCACAAGCAATTGGTTTTGGTGAGGTCGAACGAATCATGCGCAGTTGGAAACCCGATTTCGTCCAGATCAATTATTCGCTCATGGAGCCCGGGGCTGCACAACGGATCCTGCCACTGGCCCAGGAGCTTCGCATGGCGGTCATCATTAATCGTCCATTTGGCGGTGGCGGTTTGTTTGGGCGGGTCTCCGCAAAGTCGCTACCACCCTGGGCTGCTGAAATCGATTGTCGATCCTGGGCCCAGTTCTTTTTGAAATGGATTGTGGCCCATCCGGCGGTCACTTGCGTGATACCTGCTACCGACAATCCGCGGCACCTGGAAGATAACATGGCCGTGGGATTGGGGCGGTTGCCCGACTCGCAGATGCGCCAGCGAATGGCAGCATTCGTTTCTGGGCTCTGATCTTCTCTTGGCGTAATCCCGTGGCAAGCGCCAATGGCCATCTTTTCGCACGAAGTGCTTTCGCGGAACAAATATAGGCGCGCCGGCGCTGGAAGTGCACGCGACTGCGATAGAAAAAATGTCTCAAGCCACAAAAAAATCACTTGCGGACCCAACCGATCTGACCGATATCCCGCGCTCCTCATGTCGAATCTCGGCCCCTGTTTCGTTGTCTTTGCCGGTTCAATCATGCTCGCTTCAGCGGCGGCCGGCGCCGTTCACGGCTCGAGTTCTTCCGAAGGATCGTTTGCTTTCAAGGACCCACAGGGAAGGACACAGATAGCGGAGATCGTTTCCAAATATTTTCCCAAGCGGATTGTCCATCCGTTCGCAAAAGTCGATGAGCGGCTCGATCCGAGGTTGCTACGCGCGGCAACGTTCGCCGAGGAGCGCGCCCACGCTTGTTCGAGGGAACGCTGCTGGCATTACGTAAAGGAAGCACTCCTCGCGTCAGGCGTGATCAATTCGTATCCGAAAACCGCATATGCAAGGCAGGCCGGGGACGAGCTCGTGCGCGACTACGGGTTCAAGCAATTATCGATCCGCGATCCATACGCGGCGCCGTACGGCTCGGTCCTGGTCTATGCAGATGGTGGCGCTGCGGGCCACGTAGAGATCCGCACCAGAAGCGGTTTTGTCAGCGATTATTTTTCAACGAGTGCCTGCCGCCATCGGTTGATAGCTGTCTACGGGAAGTTTTCCTCGTAGTCGGCCTCGGCTGCCCCTTCCGAAGGGCAGAGTCTGCTCCAATGCCGACTATGGAGACGGTAGCTCTGTTGAAAAGGCTCTGATCGGATTCTTTAGAGGCGGGCGTGCTCTGCCGAGCCGTAGCCTTGTACGTAGGCTGGTCGCCTGCAAAACGTGAAGCAACCGGCAAGGTTGGCACCACAGAAATCCTCCCGTCGCTGAGCTTTTCAACAGAGCTGGAGACGGTCAAAATAACCAATCCGGCGAGCGCAACTCGGAGCGTGGTGCCGGATCCCAGGGCCCACTTGCCTGACCCAACTCTAGACGCGCCCATACGTCCGTTTCTTGGACCAATCACGAATCATGAGCAATGGCGATAACGCACGCGCTCCATTTAGACGCATTCCCTTGGAAAATCTCTTGGCATGACAGTTTGGCCTCGCATGATGAACATAAATATAATAGAAATTATTAATACAGCAGCAGTTATGGCATGTTCCGTGCAATAACACCCAGCGTGCGACCCTTTACTTTACTGACCTTTCTCTGTGGTTGCTGGTTCGCGCTCTCCGCAACCCCGGCCCGGGCCCTGAGTTTGCCCGGTTCGAATTCGCATTTTACCTATCGGGACACACAAGGAAAAACGCAATCGGCCGAGATCATCACAAGATATTCGCCAGGAAAAATTGTTCGGCCGTTCGCGAATCGAAATGGGGTTGATCCGACGTTGATGCGCGCGGCGACGATCGCTGAGGAACGTGCGCACGCGCATTCGTGGAAACGATGCTGGCATTACGTGAAAGAGGCGCTGCTGGCGTCGGGAGCGGTTAACTCTTACCCGCAAACGGTCTATGCCAAAGAAGCGGGCAGGGAGCTGGTGAACAATTACGGATTTAAAAAGCTGGCAGTGCAGGATCCGTTCAAGGCGCCGGTCGGTGCCGTACTGGTTTATGGCGCCAGCAAAGGCGCGGGTCACGTCGAGATTCGAACGAAGGACGGGTTTGCCAGCGACTTTCGCTCGAAAATCCCGTCACGCCGTCCGCTGCTTGGCGTTTACGCGAAGTCGTAGCCGAGGCTCACGGCGAATTCTGCTGACGCCCGGACCGCAACCCAAGGTCACAGTTAAAGTCAATCCAGCCGGCGATTTGAGCTCGCCGCACGGGCAGTCATGCACAAGCAAGTAGATCAGCTTTCAGGCTTGTTAAATAGACTCCGATCGGAAGCAGCCGAGGACGGCCGCCACCACAGAACATTCACCGGAACCTGAATCGGTTCGCGATCACCGTCGTCCATTTTCTATATTGATGCCGCCGTGGAATGTCTCGACGGCAATCATAGTCAGCGCGGGCAAAGACCAATTGAACCGCGCTGTGATCGGAGTGTCGCTCGGCGGAACGTATTCTGAGTCGGCGGGTAAAGCTCATCATTGGAAGTATGAAAATTGTAAGACATTGGATAATGCTTGTGAAGGGGATTTCTTACCCAGCGTCGCGAGCCCTACGAATTTCTCTTTTCGAAATTCCAATATTGAGGAATGAAGCGCTTGCAGTGCGCCGGGGGCTTTGATGCCATGTGGGCTCCGATCTCCGAGAGTTGGTTCACGCGTAAACGAGTAGATCGATCTCTTCGGGAAGAAGATTGGACACCTCGCGGATGATGTTGCCGCGAAGCATGTTGATCACAGCGTGCCGCCTCGGCGCGCCCAGAATTAGACGCGACGCGCCGACTGTAGCTGCGACATCGACGATTGTCTCCGCCGCCGACGGGCTAACGGCGTAGCAAAACAACGGCTGACAACCCGCCGCCTTTTGTTTCGCTTCTGCGAAAACAGCGCTCGCTTCCGAGTCCTCGTGCCACTTGCGTTTTGCATCCTGCTCGGTCATGAACAACTGCTCGCGCACGAAGAGCAGATAAAGTCGCCGGCCGGTCTCGCTCGCTTCCCGCAATGCAAAATCGAGTGTTCGGCCAGTGCCGCGGATGGCACATAAGATTGCCTCCCCGCCTGACGATGCGGCCGCCATTTCCGTGCCGGCACGAGCGACATCGAGGCCCATTTTCGCCGGGGCCAGAGCAGGTGCTGCCTCCTTCTTCATTCGCCGCTCCTGCACCAATCCCCGGAGAATTAATCCGACAACGAGAATCGTAACGGCAAAATAGCGTGCGCTCGGTTTATCGATCAGCAGCGACATCTCGATCGCCGCCATCACCATAAACGTCGCAAACATCAGTGTGCGTTCCCACGCTTTAATCGATAATTGCCGGTCGGTCGAAGTCGCACCCAAATTGGTGGCAATAGCGCCGACCACGCCCACGGCGTAGAGATCGGCCAGACCGGCCATGTCTTTCACGAAAACGACCAGCGCCATCGGCACGAGGGTACCCACAGCCATCGCCAACCCCGGAACTCCCCATTTGTTGAGCCGATGAAAAATTGCCGGCAACTCGCGGTCCCGCGACATCAGGAACTGGATCATGATGAGATCGACAATCGCCGTGTTAACCGCCGAGAGCAGAAGCATGGCGAAGACAATGCTGACGATGAAACCAAAGATGTGCCCGAGCGCCGGACCGAATGCGCCGCCGACGAAGACCTGGCCCATGTAACGCAGCATGTAATCACGCACTCCTTGTGCTCCGGGCGCGTTCACGTCACCATTTACGACCTCCAAACCGCCGAGCGAATGCATGGCGAGACCGAGCAACGCCGTGAATATGCAAACCTCGATCATCACCCACAGAATTGCGGGCGTCGAAGTTTTGACCACGCATGGGTCCTCGTCGGTGCTCCCGGGATCAAGCCGCATCACCCCGGTTGCATTGGCGATTGCTTCCACACCGGAGAGCGCGAGCACGATTCCGACGAACGCGGCCCAGTTTTGGCCAAACGTTCCGTGCAGTGGTTGTAGATTTGCCCAGGCTTGACCAAGATGCGGCAGGCTAAAAACTCCAAGCGCAACCACTACCAGTACGGTCGGAATCGAAACAACGAAGGCGAGCCCGCCGGTGTGCTTCGGGCCAAGTAAGTTGAGCAGGCCGATGATTAAGATCGACATCGCCGCAAATTTTTCCGGGTGCGGCACGCCAAGATATTGAAACGCCGAAAGCGCGCTGATGGCAGCTGTCACCAGATAATCCGCGATGAGCAAAAAAGCACCGACGATCGAGATGACCTGGCTCCGATGCCGGACGCTGGCGTAAACACCGCCACCGTCTGGATAAAGGCGGCAGATGATCATGTAGTTGATGCCCACAAGCGCAGTGAGCACACACATCAACGCGATCAGCCAGAAAGAGGCGTATCCGGCCACGGCGAACGCCAGGCCAATGACATATGCCTTGCTGGTGCCCCAGTCACCATAAAGAATCGCCGCCGCGCGTTTCCAATCTACATTGCGCGGCCGTTTAACGTTGCTCGGTATCATTAGTAGTGAATAATGAAGTCCATCGACGCGACGAATTGATTTCGGCGAGTGCCATTGTCGAACGCTGCGGTGTCATAAGAGTGATCGAAGCGCAGTTCCGGTCGGAGCGTAACGATCTTGTTTGGCCACCAAGTGATTCCGATTGAGTGTTCCGAATACGAAGTGGCATGACCGGTGCGGCTGCCAACGATATCGTTGTAGAATTCGTTCCGGACCGTCAAAAATGTAGGCGGCGCAATTCGGAACATCGTGTAGTTAACAATCCCCCACTCCGGTGCGTAACCCGGCTTTACCGGAAATGAGCCGCTTTGAAACGGCACGGCGGCAGTTGGATGCGTCGTTGCGTCGTCCATGTACATGTAGAGCGCCTCGGTCGCGGTGTAGATCTTGTCGTTAAACTTGTGCGTCCAGGTGCCGACAATCTGCTGGAGATTGTTGTAGCCGAACTCGCCGTTATTAAATGCGTTATCGCCCGCGTAGATGGAGTCTCTCTGATTCGGGGCCGTCCACTGAATCATCACCGTGCCGGTCGGCTGATTTCCAGGATCCCGTTGCCACAGCGCAACGTCGGTCCCGTTGGAAATGCCGGCTTGGATTGTCCATTGATCGCTAAGCTTCGTGGTCGTGAAGATTCCCGTCTGCGTGTAATTATCGAAACCATAAACGAGCGAATGACTCGCCATTAGGTTGTTCGGGGCAAGCTGCGCCTCGATGTCCGGTTCGGAAATAATTCGGCCAATGCGGACATTGGTTCCTTGAAAAATCCACGGGATGTAGATGTCCAGGTACACCATCGGCATGTCGAATCCGTAGTAGTTGTTCTCCTTAATCAGTTGGTGACTGAAGAAGCCGCGTGAAATCATGAAGCGATAATCGAGCCCATAAACTCCGGAGATTCGAAATCCCCAATCGATATGATCGGTTTGGAATTCGTCCGGCACTCGTTCGACATAGAGAACGAACTGGTTTTGCTCGAATCGGTTCGGTCGCAGATCGTAAATGAGCGGAAAATTCGCGTTCGGACCACGCGACGTGTTTGTTGATATGCTCACGTTCCACGAAAAATCCTCCCACCCGTAAATTTGAATACGGCTCCTCTTCCATGCCTCGCCATTTGGGCCAGCGTAGATCGCTTCCATCAACGGCCAGGGTGGAAGTTCCCCCGGATCCCCAATGATCGGTGTACCACCGACTTGCCAATCGGCCGATGGAAACGGCGGCGAATCAAATGGCGCCGTTGGAATCCGCCGTTCCGGTGGCGACGCGTCGGGCGCCGGCGGTTCGTAGGCCGGCGAGTGCAGATCTTTGGAGAACGCGTCAAACAAACCGAACCAGTCTGGACCATCCGCGGCACGTCCGCTGACGGTTAGGAATGCGAGTAGGTACAATACTATACCTCCGCGCCACTCGCTAGGGCGCCGCACACATCCAACCCTAATTAGATTCAATTAATTTCCTGACTCAAACGGGGCGGCCCCGCGCGACGAGGCGCCTCACTTCAAGAGGAGTCGGGTTACGACTTCCTTGCACTTTAATGATGCTGACGAGGTTAGCTGTCGGACTGGAGCCATTAAATGCTCTCGATGCCGCGCATCGTTCGCCCCGATCCGTCCCGCAACCGCGGAACGAAGTTTGGTTCCCCCGCTGGTTCGACACCTAGTCGTTCCATTAAGCGAAACAAAGAACTGGCAGAAATTTGAGACCGCCCGCCACCTGCGTCAAGACGGACGTAATACTATAAGCTGACCGGAGACAAAGGCTTGAGAAGAAACTACTATTCGCCTGTGTCAGGCAGTATGTCATACGACATCACGACCACATCAGCGCCGCGATAACTCGTCCGCTCAACAGTGGACCAACCGAGTCGCGAATACATCTGCTCCGCGCTTGGGGTGTAAAGATAGAGCCGTTTCACCCCAAGCAACCTCGCGCATTGAACGACTCTTCCGACTAACGCCGAACCAATGCCTTTCCGGCGGTAGTCAGGTGCGACAAACACACCTGCCAACCATGGTGTCAGCTCCATTCGCGTATCCATATCGTGAGCGACGATCATCGCAGAACCCAATAGTGTGCTCCCTGAAAACGCAACAAAAACGGTTGGCATCTCTTCGCGTCCACAAGCAGCACGCAATCGCGTGGTGCGGGCTTCGAGAGATTCGCCCGGGCGCAGGTAGGCCCACTCGTTGTGATGCCATCCAGCAAGAGTAGCAATGAATTCTGGGTGCTCTGCGAGGTAGTCAATGCGCATGACGTATCGTGGGACCAAACCGGCGACCAAAACCCAGCCAGAGCCGTAGCGAGTGAATGTGAACTTCAAAAGTGACAGCAGCGTTATCTTTGTGATTAAGCGCATGCATACAGAGCGTTGTCGGTATTAGCGACATGAAAATCGTCATTTCACTTTTCATTAACCAACACGAATCAATAGGAGTCCTTTAAAACATGAAACCTACAACATCCATGCGCATACGCGCTTCCCGATTCCTGGGTGATCAATACGCTTACAGGGAGCGGCCCAATTATTTGGTTGAGCTTGTGGCCTTCGGAATAATCGCGATCACTGCAATTTCTTCGCTGGCTCACGCCATGGCGACCCTGCGATAAATCGGAGCTCTCTTCCCGATAATCGATAACATGGTCAAAGACCAGCAACCGATTCGCTGGAGCAGTGCGCTGGCCACATTATTGGATGAAGCCGTGAGCGCTGCGACGGTGAGTGCGGTCAGTAGGGTGCTGGACCAAACGGTCGCGGCCTGGCATCGGCGCGTGCTCAGCAACACCTATCGCTATTTGATTCTCGATGGAGTGAGCGTGCGCATTCGCTTGGTGGGCAAAGTGCAGCGGCGGGTCGCTCTTTGCGCCTACGGTATAAGGGAAGATGCTCAACGCGAGTTATTCGATTTCCTGCTGGTCCGCTCCGAGAGCGAGGCTCACTGGCGCAGCTTGTTGGAAGAACTTTGGCGACGCGGCAAGATCTATTGCTGCGTCCACTGCGCGAATGAGTCTGAGCCCACCGAGCTGAGAGACCGCGTTTGAACCTGCCCCCAGTTTGTGGATTGAGCGAGGATCGACCGCGCTCTGGCTAAGAGTTTCCCCGATAGTTCAATTCGGCGTCTATCTGATTGCGTTTTGCCGGACAAATGTCCATCATTCGCGCATCAATGGGACTTTTGCCGCCAGTAAAACTTCCGGACGAAGAAAAGCTGGCGACGTTGCAGCGCCTCGACCATTTCCGGAAATGGGGTTCGCTGGACGAAAGGCGCTATTGTCTGAGTTGTGGCGCTTTGATTAGCGGCCGGGAAATCCAAGTTGTGGGAGGCTCGCGCGGAACGGGTCCGCTTCGAGTGATTTGCCCCACTAAAAACTGCCGCGCGATTCCGATGGATTGGGCGCTGCCAACCGATGAAGTGCTGGCGAAGGTGTCGGCGGGGTCGCCCGCTGGCCGGCTGGCTCCCTGAGAAAACGCGACCCCGACCAAGAACTAGTGGAGTGCGTCCAACGCTTCTTTACGTTTGGCGATTACGTCGCCGGTAGGGTCGGCGCGCGGCGCCGACTCGCGCGCCGCGGCGGGACAACGCGGCGTCCCTACCAACGGTTCACGCCGGCCCGCACGACGGCTGCCTTGTGAACGTGCGACCTGGCGAGAAAACCCAGGCAGTCGGACCGCCTCAGTTTCAAGGACATAGGGATTTGGCCGACCAACCAACCAGTTTGTAGACCGATTGTTGCCGTTTCTTTGCTCTGCATGTTGCGGACATGCAACCCAATCATTCGAGGACGGAGCCGCGAGGATGTTAAGGCCAGAAACAGACTTCACCGGGCTTTCGCATATTTCCGACGAAGCGCTGATGGAGGCAATTACGCGTCGCCAGCCAAGAGCGTTAAACGAGTTCTTTTCGCGTCATGGCAATCGCATTAAATCGGTCATCGGCAGCGTGGTACATGAGGAAGGTGATGCGGACGATGTGCTGCAGGAAATCCTCGTCCAAGTTTGGCGTGAGTCGGGGCGTTACTCGCCCAAGGCCGGAAAGTTACTCGGCTGGGTGGTGACCGTAGCGCGGCGGCGCGCGATCGATCGGTTGCGACGCAAGCAAGCATACTGTCGAGCCAAAGAACGGTACGAGGCCTATTTGGATCGGCAGCCGGATGCAGCGATCGCACCAACTTCTTTTGATGAAATTTCCCGGGCCGACCTTCGCCGCTATCTTGGCCGACGATTGAAATCGCTTCCGCGTAATCAGCGGCGGGCGATCGAGCTCTCGTTTTTCACCGGGTTAAGTCACAGCGAGATTGCCGACATTACCCACGCCCCTGTGGGCACGGTCAAGACGCGCCTGGAGTTGGGTTTGCAAAAGCTGACGCACTCCTTGCAGCCGATTCGGTACAAAATCTCGTAAAATTCAGGGGCCGGACTCCGAGCAACAGGCATTTTTTGGGGTGTATCGGAGTCCCGGCAGGGATTTTGTGCCCTGTCCTGGGGAGGATGTCGATCTTCAATTTCAAAAATAATGCACGAGACCACGCTGTAATTTTTTCGTTCGCATGCTATTTTTCTAGAATGGAAACGCCTCAAATTGTTGCCTATCTCAAGACGTACTGTGGTTGGAGCGCAGGGGTGCGCGCGCTTCTCGCCAAATATAACCTGCGATACACGGAGAAAGACATAATTCAAAACCCGGCCTTTCGTTGGGAAATGGAAACGAAAAGCGGTCAACCACTTTCGCCCTGCGTCGAGATTAATGGCCACATGCTGGCCGACGTGAGCGGAGAAGAGGTCGAGAAGTATCTGCTCGACAACAAGATTGTCCAGCCGAGCGACGCCCAAACCGACGTGCCACTCAACGCGCCCTGCGCGACCGAGCAGCACGAGAGCAATGTGAAGTTGAATTTTTAGGTCGTTAAAAAAGTTACAACGTTACAAAGTAAATCGTTGAACTCCTGAAGGGTTAGAGAGTCAGAAGGTTAGATCTTTTTAACCTTGTAGCTCTTTTACCTTATCAACGATGAAACTGTTCGCTCGCTCCCAAGGCGGAAAAAAGGGCAGCAAGCTTTTCCGTCACGGTTGGAAGATCGGCTTGGCCGGCCTAGTTGCGGCCGCAGGTCTGGGCGTTTTGATTTTCTACGGCGTCTGGGCGCAAACCTTTGACCTGAAAAAGGTCGGGGAAATGCCGGAGCGCAACACCGTTTTCGACGTCGATGGGAAAATCTACAGCCGTTTGGCTGGAGCAAACCGGCTGAAAGTCTCTCTCGATCAAGTCTCGCCCTACTTCATCGAGGCGGTACTTGCGCGTGAGGACACTCGCTTTTATCAGCACCAGGGAATCGATTGGCACGGAATCATGCGCGCCCTGGTGCGCGATCTTCTGAGCGGCTCGGCCAAGGAAGGCGCCAGCAGCATCACCCAACAGCTCTCGCGCAACAGTCTTCCGCTCGGCGGCCGCACCATCAATCGAAAAATATTGGAGGCAATGGTGGCCTTGCGGGTCGAGCAAAAATTCACCAAGCAGCAGATCCTCGAGCTATACGTCAATCGCATTTATTTCGGTTCCGGCTGCTATGGGGTAGAGACCGCGTCGCAGGCTTATTTCGGGAAGAACGCTTCGAAATTGAATCTTTCAGAAGCCGCGCTTCTCGCCGGGCTGATCCGTAGCCCCAACCGCTTTTCGCCGCTGAAAAACCCGGAGGGCGCGGCGCTTCAGCGCAATGCGGTTTTAGACCGCCTGGCGGACTTGAAAAAAATCCCCGTGGCAGAAGCTGAGCAGGCCAAGCTGGCCAGAGTTAACCCTCATCCGAAACGTCTTCTCCAGGTGCAGGAAAATTATGCGATGGATGCGGTCCAACGCGATTTGAATCTGATTCTCACCCAGGACCAAATCGACAACGGTGGTCTCTACATTTATACAACACTCGACCCGGCTGTGCAGAACGGCGCGCAGCTGGCGCTCGAGACGCAACTGACCAGGATCGAGCGTCAACCAAATTTCCACCACCCGCTTAAGGCGAATTACCAGGTGCCCGAGAACGGCGAGGATTCGTCCATGCCATATCTGGAGGGCGCTGTCGTTTGTATTGATGACGCCAGCGGAGGCATTCGCGCACTGGTTGGCGGTCGTGATTATGCCCAAAGCAAATTCAACCGCGCCCTGGCTCCCGCCAACCGACAGGTCGGTTCCGCATTTAAGCCCTTTGTTTACGCCCTTGCTTTCACCAACGGTCTTTTGCCCGGGGCGGCCATCAGCGACGGGCCGATCCTACCGGGTGAAATTGACGGGGCGGGAAATTGGTCGCCGGCCAATTCCGACGGCACCTATGGCGGCACCCAAGCTTGTGCCTACGGGCTGGTTCACTCCCGCAACACCATGAGCGTGCGCGTCGGTCAGTTTGCCGGACTCGATGGCGTCCAGAAAATCGCGGCCACTTTGAATTTAAGCGACAACATTCCGCACGGACCGGCGATTTACATCGGCTCTTTCGAGACGAATCTCAAGGCGCTCACATCGGCGTATTCAGTTTTTCCTAATGCGGGCGTGCGCAAACAAGCCTACGTGATTGAGCGCATCGATGATCCGGAGCACAATCCCATTTATCGCGCCGCCCACATTTCTGTGCCGGCTCTGGATCCCGCTGCCGCCTGGATGACCTCGGAACTGATGGAGCAGGTGCTGACACGCGGAACTGCGGCCGCTGCAGTTTCGTTGGGCTTCAAATTGCCGGCCGCGGGAAAAACGGGCACGACCAACGATTACAAAGACGCCTGGTTTCTCGGTTACACGAGTACCATGACCTGTGGGGTATGGGTCGGTTTCGATCAACCCACCACCATTGTCCCCCACGGTTATGGCGCGGCTCTGGCGCTTCCGGTGTGGGTGCAGGTAATGAACAAAGCTTCGCAACGTTATCCGCCACAACAGCTCCAGCCGACGATGCCAATCCAGCACGCGGTGGTCTGTTCGCTTTCGAATCATCTCGCCACTACCGGCTGCCAGGCTGCCGGCACGGCATATGAGATCGATCTACCGGCGGATAAGGTGCCGACCGCCGCCTGTGAGATTCATGGCGGCGAAGAAATGCAATTTGCACAGAAGTTTGACGATCTCGGCCGAAAGGCAGCGGCATTCCCGAACAAACTCTTTCAAGCTTTCAAAAAACTCTTCGGCGGCAAATAAGCCCAACCTCGCGGTAAGGAGACGCAGCTCCGCCAGCTGCTTCGAATAAGGCTCTCATCCTTCGTTCTCGCTTGCGAAGGGCTATGTGTTTAGCGCCAACGGCACGGTGTTCATACCAGCCTCAGGCATCGCCTCAGGGGCTGGTTAGTAAAATTCACTGGCGCGGAAAGCGCGATTCACCCGCAGGTGGACTCGCAGAACGCGTTCTACTTGTGTTGAGATTACGTGCAATCCATAATTAGAAGGCCCATGGCGGCTGAGCCAAAAACAAACGAGGCCGCGTTGCCTCCACGAGCGACATCGGGGCGGTCATAGCATTGGTCGATATCGATGGAAAGAAAGAATGCAATGCAGGCAAAACGCCAAACCGCGCGAAGTATGTCTCGCCGCCCAAATAAAAACCAGGGTCGAGCGCGCTGGCGCAAGATCGCGGCATCGGCTGAGGGCACCGCGCGCGAATTGATTAGAGCGGACATGAAAAAAAAGAGGGTGTTTCCTACACCACAGAAATTCTCAACCGACGGCGCGAACGGGGCGGTAAACAAAAACGGTAAGCTGAATCATCCGGGAAGCCCGCCGGTTCTCAGGCACCTCAAGACAGAGCTTGAAGCGGCCGTACAACGTTATGTCGATCTTTTCGATTTCGCACCAATTGGATATGTCAGCTTCGATCGCGTCGGTCGCGTCGAAGAGATCAATCTGGCCGCGACGGAATTGCTGGGATCGACGCGGGGTCGATTGATTGGCCGCCCTTTTTCTCTTCAAGTTCTGAAGGAAGATTCCGATCTGTTTTTGCGGCACTTACTGCGCTGCCGCTCAGTGGAGGGCCGGGTCGAAACTGAGTTGCGTCTTAAGAGGCGCGACAGCGAGCCAATCCTGGCCTATCTGTCCAGCGCGCCCATCACTTCTTCGATGCGAGACGGCGCCCTGCTTTATCAGACAGCGATTATCGATCTCACCGAACGAAAGCAAGCGGAGGAAGCGCTGCATCAATCGCAAGAGCGCTATCGCACCTTGTTCGATTTGGTTCCGGTGGCCGTTTATACCTGTGACGCCGATGGACTGATTCTGGAATTCAACCAACGCGCCGTTGCATTGTGGGGTCGCAAGCCGAAAAGACCCGATCCGAAAGAAAAATTCTGCGGCTCGTTCAAAATATTTTATCCCGATGGTAGAGTAATGCGGCACAAAGAATGTCCCATGGCGCGAGCACTGCGCGGTGAAAAGTTGAAGCCGACCGACCTCGAGATCGTGGTGGAACGCGAAGATGGCGCGCGCGCCCACGTCGCAGTCAACCCGGTGATATTGAAAAATAAGCGGGGCAAAGTGACCGGAGCGATCAATACGCTTCGCGACATCACCGAGCGCAAAAAGGCCGAAACGGAATTGCGTTACGCCATGGCTTTTCTGGAAACGCGCGTCCGTGATCAGACAACGGAATTGCAGGATGCCAATATCGAATTGAAAAAGGAAATTCAACGACGCAAAGGTCTGGAAGGAAAGATCCTCGAGATTAGCGACCGAGAGCAGCAACGCCTGGGCACGGAACTACACGACGGGCTTTGCCAGCATCTGACCGCAACCGCGTTCATGACACGCGCAATGGCAATGCGTTTAAAAAACCACCGCGTTATTCAAGTCGAGGACCTCGAAAAAGTTGCCCAGTTAATCAATGACGCCGCAGCCGATGCCCGCGATATTTCCCGCGGTTTGCACCGGGTCGATGTCGACGCCGCCGGACTGGTAGAAGCGCTCCAAGATTTGGTGGACCGCGAACTTTGGCAGACACCGTGCCGGTTGGAAGTGAAACCATCATTTCGTTTCGAGAATGATGAGGCCGCGGCGCATCTCTACCGCATCGCACGCGAGGCCGTCATTAACGCCAATAAACATGCTCGGGCCCGTGAAGTTGTAATTAAGCTGGAGCGATCTCGGCACGGCGTCGGCTTGAGTGTAACCGACGACGGTATTGGCCTTGCCGACAAACCAGACGGAGCGCGGGGTCTCGGATTCCACATTATGAATTATCGGGCCGGCGCCGCAGGCGGCCGTCTAGAGGTGGAATCCCCAAAACAAGGCGGCACGCACGTAGCCTGTTACATCCCGAATTCAAAGTGAAGCACGCAAGCTTGGCCATATCCCGACGAAGGTGGATCGGCTTGCCTCCTCGCGAAAGCTTTCGGAGTTCTGACCTGTCCGCCGCGGCGACCGTTCCACCTCACAATGAAGCACGCCTTCTCAACCAACCGAAACCCGAAATGTGATCCGCCGGCGGCGGCGAAGCGCATCGTCATTGTCGATGATCATCCGCTGTTTCGAAAGGGCCTCGAACAACTGATTAATTCTCACGAAGGCCTGGCTGTGTGCGGAGAAGCGGCCAACGCGGGCGAGGCATTGGGCGTGGTCCGGAAAATCAAGCCCGATCTGGTGATTGTTGATCTCAGTCTGCCCGGCGCACACGGCTTGGAATTAATCAAAAACATCCGCGCTGAATTTCCTAAATTGCCGATCCTGGCGCTCTCGATGCACGACGAGTCGCTCTACGCATTGCGGGCGCTTCGGGCTGGCGCCCAGGGATATGTGATGAAACAGGAAGCGCTCGAAAATGTGATTCACGCGGTCCACGAGATTTTCGCCGGACGACCTTATCTTAGCCCAGCGATGTCCTCGGACGTAATCGCGAAATTCACGTCTGGGCGCGAGGATTCGGAGAAAGATCTGATCGAGCGACTGAGCGATCGCGAACTCGAGGTGCTCGAATTAATTGGCAAAGGTCGCGACGTGCGAGAGATCGCCGCCGACTTGCATTTGAGTCCAAAGACAGTCGAGACACACCGCTCCCACATCAAAGAAAAACTTAACCTGCATAATGCGCGTCAGGTTGCGCGTTTTGCGGTCCAATGGGTGGCCGGGCAAACGGCTTAACGCTTAGCATTAATTACGGACACAAAGGTGGAACGCGTTGTCCCCTGGCACGCCGTAGCGATGCGAAGGCGGCCCAACGCCTTGCCTAAATCAAGTGCGGCTTCGCCGCCTAAACTTTCTGTACACAACTCACGGGACACTCGCTTGCGCCTTCGGCGACTCGTTTAACATCGTCTTCGGCCGCCTTCGCTCAGCGCCACGACGCGCCAAAGGGAGAAGCCGATCCACCCAGCGTAACGGCGCGTATATCCGGTACGCGCACGTCGTGGTCTTAACAGCAGCATTAGCGTAAGGATTTCATCCCGCTCGCCAGTTCCGCCAGGACCGCTTTTTGCACGTGAAGCCGATTTTCCGCTTGATCGAAAATGGTCTGGGCATGCGCTTCGAAGGTCTTGGCGTCAATTTCCTGTCCGCGATGAGCCGGCAAACAGTGCATCACCAAGGCGTCCGGCCTGGCCAGTTTCACTACTGATTCATTGATCCAATACGGGCCCAGCTCCGCTTCCCGCCGCGCCTCCTCGGCTTCCTTCCCCATCGACACCCAGATGTCGGTGTAGAGCACATCGGCATCGCGCGCGGCAGCCGACACATCGTCGGTGCAAACAACCCGGCCGCCCGCTCGTTCAAGCAATTTCTGTCTCGGCTGATATCTCTTCGGCGACGCAATCCGCAATTCGAAGTCAAGCTTCGCCGCCGCAAACAGCCATGACCGTGCCGTGTTCGCCGCTCCGTCTCCAATAAAAGTAACGATTTTACCTTCAATCTTTTCGCGTTTTTCGATGATGGTAAAAATGTCGCCAATGATTTGGCACGGATGCTCATCGTCAGTCAACGCATTCACCGTCGGCACGCCGGAAAATTCCGCAAACTCCTCGATATCGCTTTGCGCGTAAGTTCGAATGATCGCGCCGTGAATCATCCGCGCGAGAACCCGCGCCGTGTCCTTGATTAACTCCCCGCGTCCGAGCTGCGCGTCCGCCGCGTTTAAATAAATCGATTCACCCCCCAGCTCACGGATTCCCACTTCAAACGACACCCGCGTTCGCGTCGATGGCTTGGAAAAAATCAGAGCCCAGGTCTGTCCCGCCAGCGGTTTGGCTGAAATCCGGCCGCGGTTAGTCTTGAACTGCGCCGTCGCGCGCAAGATTCGTTGGATATCGTCTGGCGAGAGTTGTTCGATGCTGAGCAAATGGTTCATAGGACCGTGAATCGTTACATCGTTACATCGAAATTACGATTCACGATTCTCGACTCTCGATTCACGATCTAGGTCTTCAACGACTTCCCGAATCACCCGCAAGCCCTCTCCCCCCTCTCCTTTGCTCAAGTTCAACGCCGGCAACAATCGAACCACTGAACGGGCCGCTGGCACAGTGAGCACGCCTTTCTCATGCAGCCGATCCACAATCTGAATAGCCGGCGATTTGTCCGGCCGACTGAACGCCTCGATGGTTGGCTCGAACTCAAGACCAATCATTAATCCAAGTCCGCGAACCTCGCGCAAGACCTGCGGGAATTTTCTCGCGAGCATCTGCAACTCACGCAGCAAAACGTCACCGAGCCGTCGTGCATTCGTTGCCAGATCCTCACGCTCGATCACGTGAAAAATGCGTAATGCCACCGCGCACGCCAGCGGCGAACCGCCGAATGTGCTCGCGTGCGTACCTGCCGAAAGCACGTTCGCAAATTTCTCCCTTATCCAAAATGCGCCGATGGGAAATCCACCACCAAGTCCTTTCGCCATCGATACCGCGTCGGGCGTGAAATCGAGTTTTTCATTCTCCAGAATCCTTTGCCAGCTCTGGAATCTCCCGGTGCGGAAATGCCCGGCCTGCACTTCATCAAAAAGCAGGAGCAAATTGTGCTCATCGCAGAGCTGACGAAGATCAATCAAATATTCCGGCGTTGCGATTGTAATTCCGCTTTCGCCCTGGATCGGCTCGATTAAAATCGCGACGGTCGAGCTTGTAATCGCTTTTCGCATCGACTCCAGGTCGTTGAATGGAACGTGCTTGAACCCCGTTACTGCCGGTTCGAATCCTTTCTTTACCTTTTCCTGACCAGTCGCGGCGATTCCAGCGAGCGTTCGTCCATGGAATGACTCACACGCACTGATAATGTCGTAACGCCCTTCGGCGTGACCAAATTTTCTAGCCAGCTTGAACAAACCTTCATTGGCTTCCGCGCCGCTGTTGCAGAAAAAAACCCGGCCAGGCCCGATCAGATCGACGATGCACCCAGCCAGTCGTCCCTGCGGCTCATGATAATAGAGATTTGAAACGTGAACGAGCTTTCGCGACTGCTCGGCTAGCGCCGCCGTAATCTCCGCGTGGGCGTGGCCCAATGAGCAGACGGCGATTCCGCCGGCAAGATCGAGATAGCGGCGCCCATCAACGTCCCAAGCATAACTCCCCTCGCCGCGCTCAATGACCAAATCGAACCGAGCGTAGGAAGGCACAACATTTTTCTCGAACAGTTCGCTAATCTCGTTCTGAGTTGAGCGTTGGGCGTTGAATGTTGAGCGTTGGACGTTTGCTTCAGTCTTCACAAAACCACCTCCGTACCCACACCGGCATCCGTAAAAATCTCCAGCAAAACTGAATGCGGGGTTCGTCCATCAACAAATTGTATTTTCTCCACCCCGCTGGCGATCGCCGCGACCGCGCTATCCACCTTCGGAATCATTCCGGCATCGACCACTCCTGATTTTTTTAACGCCGGCACTTCGGCGACGCTGAGATGACGTATGAGCGATTTCGGGTCTGTCGGGTCGCGCAACAAGCCGGGCACATCGCTCATAAAAACCAGCCGCCGCGCCTTCAACGCAATCGCTGTTTTGGCCGCAGCGACGTCCGCATTGCAATTGTAAATCTTCCCCTGACCACGCGCGGTTGGACTGACCACCGGAGTCACGCTGCGCCGGATGCATTCGCGCAGTGGATCCACATTAAGATCGATAACTTCACCAACGAACCCAAGATCGACCTCGTATCCGCTTTCGTCCTTCAACGAAAACTTTCGGCAGCGGTAAATGTCCGTTCCGGAAAAACCGCGCGCTTTACCGCCAAAATCCTGGATCGCCTTCACAATTTCCGGATTAATCTCGCGGGAGAGAACACGCTCGACGATTTCGGCGGTCGCGCTATCGGTCACGCGATGCCCGCCCACGAATTCCGCTCTCATTCCGGCTGCCTCAAGCGCACGTGTAATGGCTCTGCCACCGCCATGCACCACTACCGGATTAATACCGACTGCTTCCAAAAAGACCACGTCGCGCGCAACCCGATGCCGCTCTTCGGGATCGAGCGAATCCATAAAGCTGCCGCCATATTTGACGACAAAAATCTGGCGACGAAAGCGTTGGATGTAAGGCAGCGCTTCGAGCAAGGTGGCGGCTTTCGAGATGATCTTTTCCATTTTCCTAGCGCGAGCAATTCATCGCACAACGAACACCAAGGACACAATGAGACATCAAGGCGTGAGACTTTGTCTCCTTTGTGGACTTTGTGCGAGGACCTGCATTCGTCGCCGCCTAGCCACCAAGTGTAATTGGATCGTTTACGTCGCCCTTGTTTAAGGCGACGTAATCTTCCGTGAGATCGCTCGCATAGAGCGTAAACTCACCGGAACCGAGGTGAAGATCGACGTGCAGATCGAACTCTGGCGCCGCGGTAATTTTCGCGAGCCTTTTCAAGGCGATATTTGTCGGGCGTCCGCGACGGAATGCAAAAATAATCTCCCGAGCGCCTGGATTGGCGTAACCAATATCGACAACTGCTTCATCAACACGTGCATTCGAATACCCGAGCGCGCATAAGATTCTTCCCCAATTAGGATCGCCCCCGCACCAGCTTGCTCGGACAAGCGAACTGTTTGCAATCGAACGTGCGGCTGCCTCGGCTTCGCCGATGCTTCGCGCGCCGCGAACCCCAAGCCTGACGAAGCGAGAGGCACCCTCACCGTCCCGCACAATCATCTTGGCCAATTCAAGGCAAACATCATTGAGCGCTTCCTGGAATCTCGAATCTCGAATCTCGAATTTCGAATTTCGAGCGAAGCCATTCGCCAGCATGATCACCGAATCGTTCGTGCTCATGTCGCCATCAACCGTGATGCGGTTAAAGCTTTGTTCGACCGCGACCCTGAGCGAGCGCTTGAGCAGATCGGATTCGATCGCCACATCGCTGGTGATAAACGCGAGCATCGTCGCCATCCCCGGCTGAATCATTCCCGCGCCTTTGCACACCCCGCCGATGTACGCCGTCGATCTTCCAATTTTGAATTCGATTGCGATTTCTTTTCGGCGCGTATCTGTCGTCATGATCGCTTCCGCGACCTGCCGCGCGTTCCTGGCTGATCTCGCCAGTAACTGCGCGCACTCACGGATACCCCGCTCGACCTTCTTCGCCGGCATCGGCACCCCGATCCGACCGGTCGAGCAAACCAGAACATCCTCGGCGGCCATTTCAGTTCCCTGCCGTCGCGCGAAACTTGACCGTTTAAAGCGGTCAAGTTTTCTGAGCGCTTTGGCTGCGAGCGCGGTCATTCGCTCTGCATCGGCGACTCCTTGCTTGCCGGTGCAGGCGTTTGCATTCCCTGAATTCACGACGATGGCCCGGACAAATCTTCTGGCCGCCCGCCGGGCGCTGATTTTCACGGGCGCCGCGCAAACCTGGTTCGAGGTGAACATCCCCGAGACCGCAGCCGGAACATCAGACACAATCAGGGCAAGATCGTTCTTGCGGCCTTTCTCCGAGCCCTTTCCCGTGCCGAGCTCCTTGATGTCGCAAAAAATCGCGGCGCATTTAAACCCGCGCGGAGCGCAAATGGAGCCCGGAACGTGTCTGAAAGATCGGCTCATTCGATCAATGCGGGTTCAAGTCGGACAGTGTGTTGTGCGAACGATTCCGGGTAGCACAGGCGTCTCGCGTGTTGGCGAGAGCATCCTCGCCGTCGCGAACTTTCCTTGCGGTAACGCAACGTCGTGGGACGGAAAACGTATAGAGAAAGATTGTTGCGGCGCGACGCCACAACCAGCACGCGAGACGCGTGCGCTACCCGGACCGGTTCCTTCGCATTTCACAGTAAGCCCGCGATTTCCGGGAATCCGCACATCAGGTTCAAACACTGGACCGCCTGACCGCTCGCGCCCTTGATGATATTATCGAGCGCGGTCATGACGATGAGTCGGCGCGTCCGATTGTCGATCTTCCAAGCAATGTCGATGAAATTTGTACCGACGACGTTTTTTGTGTTGGGCAAATGTTCTTCGCCAAGCAAGCGGACGAACGGCTCCTGCCCATAGGCACCGCCGTAAACCAATGCCGGATCCATCGCCACAACATCTCCAGCAATGTCAGTGTAGATCGTCGTGACAATGCCACGATTTACCGGGACCAGGTGCGGAGTGAATTGAATCACCATCTTCTCACCCGCCAGAATCGATAACTCCTGCTCGATCTCGGACAAATGTCGATGTTTTGGAATCCCGTACGGCCGTATGCTTTCGTTGCATTCGGCAAAAAGATAATCGGCTTCGAGTTTCCTCCCCGCACCGGTGACACCGCTCAAGCTCGCGATCAGAATTCTCCGGCGATCGATCGCTTTCCGGCGTAGCAGCGGACGCAACGGAATGAGAATACTCGTCGGATAGCAACCAGGACAGGCGACGAATTTGGCGTCCCGAATTTGATCGCGGTAAATCTCCGGCAATCCGTAAACCGCTTTGCCCAACAAATCCGGGGCCGGATGATCCGTCCCATAAAATTCTCTATAAATCGCCGCCTTGTTGATTCGGAAATCAGCGCTTAGATCGACAACGCGCGCCCCTGCGTGAAGAAGCGGCTTCGCAAATTCAGCGGCGCGTCCATGCGGTAGCGCTAGAAAAACGATCTCCGTACCACGGGCAAGCTGCGTCGGATCGGCGTCGGAAAATGTGAGTTCCTTCGCTTTTTCGAGATGCGCAAACCGGGGAAAAACGTGTGGCAACGGTTGGCCTGAAAATTGCCGCGACGTTACCGCAACAAGATCAACGTGTGGATGGGCCAATAACAACCGCACCAGTTCTTCGCCGGTGTAACCGGAAGCGCCAACCACAGCGACTCTCGCGTTCTTCGTCGTCACAACGCGCAATGCGTATTACGTCCCGCCGCGATTGCAACGAAACATTGACGCGCTCGCTGGATTTTTTACGAACCCGCCGATGGAGACGTGGACGGTGCGAACCGCACTCCGCGATTTTATAGAAATCGTCGCGGTTTTCGCTTTCGTCATTCTTATCCTGCGTCTGATGGAGTGGTTCGTGGTCAGTGCCAGCCTGAATATTTGCTTTACAAAGGCATGGTGGCTTGGGCAGGCTAGCAGGGTGCGCCGCTTCGTAGTGTTCTGTCTGGCGATTTTCTCGCCCTGGGCAGCGTGGGCCCAGAACCAGGAACGTTCGCTGGTCGATCGCTTGCTCAAGCCTGACACTACTTTAAAGAATAGTGCGCAGAGCAAAAAATTTATCGCAGACGGCGCGCCGATTACCAGACGAGCGGCGGTTTCCACGTTTTACATTCAGCAAAAAGCCAAACCAAGGAGCTTCGTGGGGGCACGCGAATTTTCGAGCGCCGGCTTCAACTCCCGCTCTTTTCCTAACGGAAATCAAATAAGCCCTTCCGCGCAGCAGCAGGCGCACGATTCCTCGGAAAGTTATTCAACCTCGTCTGTGACCGAACTGCGCAATGCACCCGACAGCCAAAAAAAACAGGCCAGCCGCACATTTGCCGGGCAACGGCCCTTTCTCGAACGCGGCAAAAGCCAAAAATCGCTCGATCGCCAAAACCCGCCGCTCACAATCGAGCAGGTGCGCGAGCTCTTAAATAAAAATAAATAACGCGCGGCTGTTGGCGGAGTATTTGTTTAGCGCCAACTCCGATTTTTGGGAGTGCGGCGACGTGTCGGCGCTTTTGCAGGCGTGTGAGATCGAGTCACCAGTTCCAAAAGCGTGGACATGTCCGCGCACTCCAAAACGGAAATCTTTGCCGTCGAGGATGGCGGCCGCTACAGTTTTACATGATGGATGCGAAGGAAGCGCTCGCGTCGTTAAAAAAAGACGCCGCCCAAATTATTAGCGAGGCAGAGCTGCGCGAAAAGCTCGCGCTGGGACGGCCGCTCCGCGTCAAGCTCGGCGTCGACCCAACCACACGCGATATTCATCTCGGGCATACCATCGTCTTGCGTAAGCTGCGGCAATTTCAAGATCTGGGACATCAGGCGGTTCTTATAATCGGCGATTTCACCGGGATGATTGGAGATCCAAGCGGGCGCTCGGCGACGCGGCCACATTTGACTCACAAAGAAGTCCTCGCGAACGCTGAAACCTATCGCGAGCAAGCGTTCAGGATTCTGGATCCGGCTCGGACGGAAACGGTTTGCAACGGCGACTGGTTTCGCGCAATGTCTTTCGAAGACGTGCTCCGCTTGAACAGCCGAGTCACGCTGCAGCAGATGCTCCAGCGCGAAGATTTCCGCGCGCGGATCGACCATCAGCAAGCAATCCACGCGCACGAGATTCAGTACCCGATCATGCAAGGCTGGGATTCAGTCATGGTGAAAGCAGATGTAGAACTGGGAGGGACTGATCAGCTATTCAACATTTTGATCGGGCGTGACCTGCAAAAGGAAGAAGGCCAGCCGCAACAGGTCGTTTTTCTCTTGCCGATTCTGGAAGGGCTCGATGGCGGGAGAAAAATGAGCAAAAGCTTTGGTAACTTCGTCGGGGTGAGCGAGCCGCCGGCCGAGATGTTCGGCAAATTGATGAGCATTTCAGACGAGTTGATGGCGCGATATTATCAACTGCTACTCGGGCGCGACCTCGAACCGAGCGTTCACCCGCTCGAAGCGAAGAAGCAGCTCGCGTTTGAAATCGTGCAGACGTACCACTCGCCGGACATGGCGCACACGGCTGTTCAGGATTGGAATGCCCGCTTCAGTGAGAAGCGGCTAGCCGATGCCGACCTTCCGGAATTTGCGGCGCGGGCCGAGGACTTGGTCGGGATTGTCGTGGCCGCGTTCGAAGATGCGTTCCGGTTGAAAAAATCTCGCGCCGAAGCCAGTCGCCTGATCAAGCAAGGGAGCGTACGGTTGGATGGAGAGAAAATTCTCGATCCTAAAAAAACTCTGTCGTTGCGACCCGGTCAAATCCTGCGCTTGGACAAAACCCATGCTGTCCGGGCCAAATAATCGGCGCCTGAGATGCAGCGTAGCCATGCCAGCCGGCAAACGCTCAACGTCCAACGCTCAACGTCCAACATCCAATGAGGTCCAGTGCTCGGCCGTTGAGCACTAAGCCTTGCGCTGTTTCGATTCGCAAAGTTTCGATGAGTTTCCGTGGCAAACTCGGCGGTCTAGAAGATGGCCGTGCTCGAAAATATCAGCGCCAAGGTGGCGCATAGTGGGTTCAGCAGTATTGTCGGACCGAGTGGTTACCAAAAATCGCGTTCTCGCCTGTGCTCTCCTTCTTGCCGCCTCGTCGGTGTTTGCGAGTGATCTTAAGCCCACCGATCCGGGTACTCCGCTATTTCGAATCTTTCAGTCGTTGCCCAGGGGCGTGGAACAGAAAAGGGGGCCTCCGCAAATCACCTTCGATCCCAAACGCCCTTTGTTAGTGGTTTGGTCAGTGCAGGACTTGAAGCTTGGTCCGGATCGCAAAAGCGTGCTGCTGGTGTTGACCGAGAAGGACAGAAAAAGTTTTGCGGAATTAAGCCACAAATATAATCAGAGTCTCCTGTTGCTCGAAGCGCAGGGAAACATTCTGGAAGCGATCCAAATCAGGCAGCCTCTCGAGAACGGTGCGATTGAATTCAAGTATCCAGACGACGCGCCAGTGGCCCAATATCTTCGCCGCCGATTCAAGCTCGGCGAGTTCAGATAAAAGCAGGCAAGCAGTTAAATCTTAGGGCCTATCCCATAAAATAGGGAATGGATCGTGCGTGATCCTGGGGAGCGCACGCATCTTGTCCGCCAGTTGGACGGACTCGTCCTGTGGCGAGCGTAATCTGTTCGGCATCTTGCCGAATACTTCATTTCGTTCGGCAGGATGCCGAACGCGCCCGCTGGAAGCGGGCTCTCTCTAAATAGCTGGTTGCCAGACTAACAATTGTCCGTAATATCCTCAGCTTTTCAGCGAGAAATGATTCATCTGGCCTCAACCATTCTCGATTCGGGAGTGCAACTATCGATGTTGGGTGCGGTCATCGGTCTCGTTTTCGCATTTATTCTCATCGCGCTGGTGATGCGTGCGTCCGCCGGCAATGAACGGATGCGCCAAATCTCCGGCGCAGTGCAGGAAGGCGCCAAAGCCTATTTGAATCGCCAGGTGATCACGATCAGTGCGATCGCGGTTGTGATTTTCCTTTTGCTCTTCTTTTTTAAGGATCATCCCACTGCAATCGGGTTCGTGATCGGGGCGTTCTGCTCCCTCTCGGCCGGTTACATCGGAATGCGCATCGCAGTGATCGCAAACGTGCGCACGACTCAGGCGGCGACTCATTCGCTTCTGTCTGCTTTGCGCATCGCTTTTAACGGAGGCGCGGTGACTGGTTTGCTTGTGGTCGGGCTTGCTCTCCTCGCCGTTTCGATCTTCTACACAATTGCATCCAATATGGTTGGCCACGACCTGGCGATCCGCAGCCTGGTCGGTCTGGCTTTGGGGGCGAGTTTGATTAGCGTCTTCGCGCGACTCGGTGGCGGCATTTACACCAAAGCCTCGGATGTCGGCGCCGATCTGGTTGGCAAGATCGAAAAGGGCCTTGAAGAAGACGATCCGCGCAATCCCGCCACTATCGCGGATAACGTGGGCGATAACGTGGGGGATTGCGCCGGCATGGCAGCGGACGTTTTTGAAACTTACGCCGTCAGTTTGATCGGGGCGATTTTGGTTGGCGCGCTTACGCTGGCGAGTGAACCCGCAGCAATCATTTATCCCTTTGTGCTCGGCGGAATTTCGGTGTTAGGCGCAATTTGCGGTGTCCTGTTTGTCAACTTCGCCCGAGGTAAACCCGCCAGCGTGCTCATGGGCGCGGTCGGAACAAGCGCGTTGATCTCCGCGATTCTGTTTTGGCCGGCGACGCACCGGCTCTTTCCAAACGGCATTACCATCGGCGGCCTTGCCCGGACGCCAACGCAACTGTACTGCGCTTCGGTCATCGGCCTGATCATGACTGCGGTTGTGGTAGTGATCACGAATTACTACACATCGATGCGTTACCGTCCGGTGCAAAAGATTGCATACGCATCCGAGACGGGGCATGCCACCAACATCATCGCCGGTCTGGCGGTCGGCCAACACGCAACCGCCCTGCCGGTCGGTTTCATCGGGATCGCCATCCTGCTCAGCTTTCATTTTGCCGGTCTTTACGGAATCGCGATCGCCGTCATGTCGATGTTATCGATGGCTGGTATTATCATCTCCCTCGATTCATTCGGCCCAATCACGGACAACGCCGGCGGCGTGGCGGTGATGAGCAACCTGCCGAAGGAGGTCCGCAGCGTCACCGACCAGCTCGACGCCGTCGGTAATACGATGAAAGCGGTTACCAAAGGATATGCCATCGCCTCGGCCGGGTTGGCCGCGCTGGTTTTGTTTGGTTCGTATGTGGAAGAACTAAAAGCGCACGTGACCAGAAATGGGGAGCCGTTCGCATTCCAATTCAGTTTGACCGAACCAAAAGTGATCATCGGACTTTTTCTTGGCGGTCTGCTGCCATTTATCTTCACCGCCTTCAGCATGGACGCAGTAGGCAAGGCGGCCGGGGCGGTTGTCCGGGAAGTACGTCGGCAATTGCAAGCCAAGCCCGGAATCCTGACCGGCCAGGACACACCTGAATACGGGACTTGCGTGGATATCGTTACGAAAGCGGCGTTGCGCGAAATGATTGTTCCCGCGCTGTTGCCGCTGGTTTTCGTCGTTGCGGTCGCGACCATTAAGCCGCTTGGCCCAGTGGTGCTCGGCGGGCTATTGGTCGGGACAATTGTGACCGGATTGTTCGTCGCCATCGCGATGACGAGTGGTGGTGGCGCCTGGGACAACGCGAAGAAATTTATCGAGGAAGGTAATCTCGGCGGCAAAGGCTCATTTGCCCATCAAGCCGCCGTCACGGGCGACACAGTCGGCGATCCTTATAAGGATACCGCCGGGCCTGCAATCAACCCGATGATCAAGGTCGTGAATATCGTCGCGATTCTGATCATCCCCATCTTCTTCTAGGATCGCTCAAACCTTGCCCCGTTAAGGGCCGGTCTTAAACTTGACCGCTTTAAACGGTCAAGTTTCTCAACGACTGATATGTTCCGGTCCAAAATGTGGAGAGCATAAATAGCCTTCGCACGGATTGACTCTGATGGCTCATCACGCCGGGGCCTGCTCCCAGCGGTGGCGGGTTTGAAATCAGAAGACTTGATAAAAAAATAGCAGGCAAAATTCTGTCGATCTGCTAGAAAATCCACATGGCTCAGATTCCCGATTTCGAGATAGTCGCGACCGACCAGCGCGACGCGCGCAAGCAGGCTTTGGCCAAACACGATCCGACCGCAACGCCGTTCAAGGTCGTGATCGATCCGAAAGTACGGCTCGATTTGCGACGCGCGCTGATCGATTTGATCGATTATCACGACGAAACCCTGGCCGAACACTTCGCCGAGGGGAAACTGTCGCTCGATTCCTATAAAGAATACATCGAGCTTTTTGCACGAAGCTTAAAAGAGACGATGGAGAGCCGTGAGGGCGTTTCTTATTTGCTGCGCTCAGTCGGCTTCGACGTTCCGACGCACGAAATCAATCTGAATCCGGAATTGCGCTGGAAAAAGGGCCAGGCGCCTTTCGGCGCCAGCATCCTGTAGTTCTTCTTTTGTCATCCTGAGTCCCGAATGCTTTCGAGGTCGAAGGATGACAAGAAGTGAGCGTGAGTTAAGACGCTGAGCGCTTCAAAAATCGAGCGGAAGTTTTTTCGGGTCCTCGATACACTCTTTCACTTTCACGAGGAACATGACGGCTTCTTTGCCATCAATCGCGCGATGATCGTAACTGAGCGCTAGATACATCATCGGACGTACTTCCACTTTGCCGTCGATCGCTACGGGGCGTGACATGATCTTATGCAGGCCCAAAATTCCGCTTTGTGGCGGGTTCAAAATCGGCGTACTCATCAGCGAGCCGTAAACGCCGCCGTTTGACACGGTGAATGTACCGCCGGTCAGGTCTTCGATCTTCAATTTCCCTTCGCGCGCTTTAGTCGCGTAGGCGGCAATGCCACGTTCAAGATCTGCAAACGATTTCTTATCCACGTCCCGCACTACTGGTACAATCAGGCCGCGCTCAGTCCCGACCGCGACGCCGATATCGTAGAAATTGTTCTGGATGAACTCTTCGTCCTCGATTCGACCATTCACCACCGGCACAGCCTTGAGCGCTTCGACCGCTGCTTTGATAAAGAACGACATCAAGCCAAGTTTTACGCCGTTCCTTTTTGTGAACGCGTCCTGCGATTTCGCCCGCAATTCCTGAACGGCGCTCATATCGCACTCATTGAAAGTGGTCAAAATCGCAGCGGTGTGCTGCGCCATTACCAGCTGCGCCGCAATTTTTCGGCGGAGCGGCGACATTCTCTTGCGGGTAAATCTCCCTTCCGCTTCTTGGCTCCGGTCGGCTTTTTCGTCCACCGCGTCCGACTTTTCAGCCGCAGCCAGGGCGTCACCTTTTGTCAGACGACCACCTTTTCCGGTTCCTGAAATTCCTCCTGGCTCGAGTTGTTCCTCTTCAACGATTCGGCGAACAGCAGGCGACAGCGTTGTAGCCGGGATCGTTGACCCCGGCTCTGTACGGCCCGCTGGAACTGGTGCTTTTGCAGGCCCGCTGCGGTTGGCTCCGACAGATTTCGGTTCAGCTACAGATCTTTTCTCTGCCTCAGGCTCTTTCGCTTTCGGCTTCTCCGCCTTTCTTTCGTCGGGCGCCTGCTTTGTGTCATCGATCATCGCGACCACTTCGCCGATCTTTACCTCCTGTCCTTCCGACACCATCGTTTCGAGCACGCCCGGTTGTTCAGCTGTTATTTCAGTCGAAACCTTGTCCGTCTCGAGGGTAAAGAGCGCATCACCAGCGTTCACGAAATCCCCCGATCTCTTGTGCCAGACAGAAACCACGCCGCTGGAGATCGACTCACCGACCGGAGGAATTTTCACTTCGATAGGCATCCTCGACTTAACTAAGCGCAGAAAAAACGGCTGGTCGATGGGATTTTCGCCGGGTGGAGAGATGCAGGCGGGACGCCCGCCACCACAGAGGAGGCGGTTCGGCACCTGGCGGATTGCCACGCTACAAACGTCAGCTATAGCCTAAATCGAGAACGCGTCGGCAACGAGGGCGGCTTGCTCGCGCTTGTGACGGGCTAACGCGCCCACGGCCGGACTGGCACTGGCGTCGCGGCCGGCGTACCCGATTTCGCTACAAAACAGCGCGCGCAATCGCGGTTCGATAAAAGTCCAGGCGCCCATGTTCTGCGGTTCTTCCTGGCACCAGATGAGCTTTGCACTCTTGGGAAATGGCTTGAGCATTTCGCGCAGCTTTTTTTCCCCGAGCGGATAAAGCTGCTCGATCCGAATAATCGCTGCCTTGTTGATCTTTCCCTCGCTCTGATAATTCAGCAGATCGTAATAAACTTTGCCCGAGCAAAAAATGATCCGGTTCACTTTGTCAGGCGGGCCAGCCTCAGGGGAGCCGAGGATTTCTTCGAACCGGCCACGGATGAATTCCTCCGCAGGTGACGAAGCGAACTTGGCCCGCAACAGACTTTTCGGCGTCATCACGATGAGCGGCTTTACGAAATTGCGTTTCATCTGCCGCCGTAAAACGTGAAAATATTGAGCGGCTGTGGTCGGATTGCAGACCTGGATGTTGTCCTCGGCACAAAGCTGGAGGAAGCGCTCAACGCGTGCACTGGAGTGTTCCGGCCCCTGGCCTTCGTAACCATGCGGCAAAAGCAGAACGATTCCGCTCGGCCGCTGCCACTTTGATTCGGCCGAAACGATGAATTGATCGATGATCGTCTGGGCGCCGTTGACGAAATCACCGAACTGCGCTTCCCACAAGCAAAGCATATCGGGGTAATCGAGCGAGTACCCGTAGTCGAAACCGAGCACGGCAGCTTCGGAAAGAAGACTATTGTAAACGCAAATTCGCGCCTGTTTTTCGGCAAGGTGCAGAAGCGGGACGTAAGGCTCGCCCGTCTTCGCGTCGTAAAGGACGGAGTGGCGAGTGCTGAATGTCCCACGCGAACTGTCCTGCCCCGACAAGCGCACCGGAATCCCTTCCAGAAGGAGCGACCCAAAGGCGAGCGCCTCGGCATAATGCCATTCGTAGGGGCCGCCCTCTTCAAAAACCTTACGCTGATGGTCAACAACAATCCGCTTTATTTTCGGCTGGATATTGAAGTCCGCCGGCACACGGGTGAGGCCGTCGACGATCGTCTTCAACGTTTCCTTGCTGATGGCGGTCGGTTCCGATGCGCTGCTGTACTTCGGTTGAAAGATCGCGGTCGATTCCCTGAATCTCGCCTGTTTGCCGGCCTTCTCCTTCTCCAGCGCTTTCACTTCCTCCAGCGTCATTTCGAGCCGGAGATCGAATTCCGTTTCCAACGAGGCGGCGTCATCCTCGGTCAGGGTGCCGGCTTCGAGCAGTTCGCGCTTATACAACTGTGTTACCGAGGGGCGCTTGTCGATCTTGGCATAGAGGTCGGGCTGGGTGAAAGCTGGCTCGTCGCCTTCGTTGTGACCGTAACGGCGGTAGCAATACATGTCGATGACAGCGTCGCGCCCAAATTCCTGACGAAAATCAAGCGCCAGCTGGCTCACCTGCATACAGGCCAGGGGATCGTCGCCGTTCACATGAAATATCGGTACCTCGATCATCTTCGCGACGTCGGTTGCGTACATGGATGAGCGCGCGTCCTTTGGCAGGGTGGTAAACCCGATTTGATTGTTCACCACCACGTGCACCGTGCCACCTGTCCCATAACCTTCCAGTTGCGACATGTTTAGCGTTTCGGCGACGATCCCCTGCCCGGCGAAGGCGGCGTCGCCATGAATCAAGAGAGGCAAGACTTTTTTGCGCTGCTCGGTATCGCCACGAATGCGCTGACGCGCTCGCGCGGTCCCTTCGACAACCGGATCAACGGCTTCGAGGTGACTCGGGTTTGCCGACAGGCGAATCTCGACCTGCCTACCCGAAGATAGCTTCCGGATTGTGCGATAGCCCAGATGATATTTCACGTCGCCATCGCCGGCCACGAGCTCAGGAATGTAGTTCTCGGTGAATTCGGTGAAGATGACCCGCAGCGATTTCTTCAGAAAATTAGCCAGGACATTGAGGCGACCGCGATGGGCCATGCCCATGCAAATTTCCTCCATGCCCGCAGGTGGACATTTGTGCAGGATGGTATCGAGAATCACCATCAACGATTCGGCGCCCTGGAGCGAAAAGCGCTTCTGCCCGACATAACGCGAATGCAAAAATACTTCGAATGATTCAGCCTCCATCAGGGTGCGGAGCAGCGCAATCTGCACCCGACGTGGGGTCGAGTACTTGTCGGCGCGTGACTCGAGCCGGTGTAACACCCAGTTGCGAATCCGCGTGTTCTGGATGTGCATGAACTCCGCGCCGATCGACTCCGCGTAGATCTTCTGGAGCCGCGCGATCATTTCGCGCAGCGTCATTTCCTCATTGTCGAGGAAGAATTTGGAGGAGACGCGAAGGTCGAGATCTTTTTCGCTGAAGCCGAGCTCGCGCAAGCTAAGCAACGAATTTTCCGGGCGCTTCTCTGCCAGAGGGTTCACCCGTGCGATGGTGTGACCAAGCATGCGATACGCAAAAACCAAACCATCGATGCGTGTTTGCAGCGGGCCTTCCCGAACAGCCACGCGTTGCGTCGCAGCCGGAGCGGCGCCATTTCGCTGCGGCAAATTACCCAGCTCAAAGCCCTCGAAAAAAGCCGACCAGCTAGGATCCACTGACTGAGGATCTTCCTGCCAGCGTCGGTAATTCTCATCGATCAATTCGAGATTCGCCCGAGCAGCTATCGAAGTGTGCATTGCAAATTTAATCTGCAACCATTATCGAGCGCGGCAAGTGCGGTGGATCGAGCCCTCCAAGGGGGAGTATGGGAGTGGATGCAAGCCCGTTGCGAGCTGAGAGTTCAGCTGAATCGAGCTCTCTCTGAAGGCGATGCTAATTTAGGCGGCACAGCCGCACTTATTTTACCAACGCGCTCGGAGATCGCGTTCCACCTGGCACACAGCACGTTGCGATAACGGTCGAGCGCTCTATCGGGAACGGACAACTATGGGTGGATCGGCCTCTCCGAGGACGATGTTAACTACCTGCGGCAAAGCCGCCTAAATTCTGACACGCTTGCCAAGTTGACAGTGCGAATGCGGCCTCGTTACTTGGTGCGCGAATGACTGCCGCTGAAATTTACGAATCGGTCACAAATGGAGGCGCCAGCTATTTCGCGGATGTCGTTGCCATCCTGAACCAAAATAAACCGTGGTGCCTAATCGGCGGTCTGGCAGTGAATTGTTATGTCGAACCTGTTTACACGGTGGATGTCGATCTTGTTGTGGTCGCGGCTAATCTCTCCACAATCGAGCGTGACCTCAAAGCCAGCAGATTCAAAGTTGAACGATTTGCGCATTCGATGAACGCCCAGCGGTTCGGCAGCCAACTCAATGTGCAGTTCACAACCGACCCGCGTTATCAGGCTTTCCTGAAGGACGCGGCCGAGCGCGACGTGCTGGGCGTGCCGGTTCCGGTCGCCAGTTTGGAAAAGATTATCCGCGGAAAGGTTTGGGCGTGGCAAGATGCGAGCCAGCGCTTAAGTAAACGCAAAAAAGACGAGCTCGATCTCATTCGAATCGCCGAAACACATCCAGAACTGCGCGGGCTGATTCCAGAAGAAATCGTCAAGCAATTATGAATGGGGCATTAATAGTTCCAGGTAGCGCAGGCGTCTCGCGTACAACTGCCAGTCCGGCTCGGACTTGCGGTGTCCTCGCCGCGACTGACTTTTATTGTGATGGAGAGCAGAAGAAAAGTTCGCGATGGCGAGGACGCCACCGCCAGGCACGCGGGACGCGCGCGCTACCCAGATATGCCGGTCGTGCGCTTGCTATTGCGGCACTGATTTTCACGCCATCGATTCTTGTATTCGCACAAGGTGACCCGGCTGCCGAGCCGGCCGTACTCGCGGTCGCGAAAGTTTTGCCAGCAGTTGTGAATATCAATACCGAGCGAGTCGTTCGCCGTACAGTCCGCGATCCGTTCGAGGACTTCTATGCGCAGTTTTTCGGTTATTATCGGACCCGGCCGCGCGAAATTCGCCAAACGCTGCAGAGTCTTGGTTCGGGATTTATTGTCGATCCGGCCGGCTACATTGTGACCAATGAGCATGTGGTCGAGCGCGCGGCGGACTTGAAAATTCAGGTGACGACCAACGACGACAAGACGTACAACGCGCACTACATCGCCGGCGACGACAAGAAAGATCTTGCATTCATTAAGATCGACGCGAAGGGGCCATTCCCGTTTGTTAATCTGGACAACATTTCGCCGAATTTGCTTGGCGAAACCGTGATCGTTGTCGGCAATGCGGTCGGTTATGGCAGCTCGATCAGCCGTGGGGTACTGAGCGCGACCAAGCGCGACATTAAAATCGACAATACTGAATACAAAAACCTCGTCCAGACAGATGCGGCGATTAACCCCGGAAACAGCGGCGGACCGCTCATCGACATCTCCGGTCGGCTGGTCGGGATCAGCTCTGCGAAGATGGCGTTTACGCCGCAGGGTGTTCCGACACAAGGCCTCGGCTTTGCCATTCCAGCTGACGTGGTGCGGGACAGCGTTGTCCAGTTTAAAAACATCGCTGAGAAACAGCCCTCGGCAAAAAATCAGCCGGCGGCAGAAGAATCGCTCGCATCGCAGGCCGAGCGTTTGTTCGGCATGCAATTGCAGGATTTGACCTCGGATTTGACTGAAGCGCTCGGCTATGCGGCGAGCCGCGGGGTGCTGATCAGCGCGGTCGAGCCCGGCAGTCCGGCGGAGGAAGGGGGCATCGAACGCGGCCTCGTCATTTATCGAGTGGGCAAGTACGATGTGAATTCTGTTCAGCAGGTGGAAAACCTTCTCTCACGGGCGCGGAGCGGGACAAACGTCGACTTCGCCGTAGGAGTGGTGCGTGGAGACGGAAGCGGTCAGCGCGTTGAGACGGTCACCCTGGCCGCACGTTGATAAAAATTTGGCAACGCCGTGGCCTTTCAGTTGTCTGATGGAATAATTTAAAATGATTAAGGTCGAAAATCTCACCAAACGCTACGCCGGAACTACCGCGATCAAGGATTTGACCTTCGAAGTCGGGCAGGGCGAAATCATGGGATTCCTCGGGCCAAACGGCGCCGGCAAAACGACAACGATGCGCATTTTGGCAAGTTTCCTCCCGCCGACTTCCGGGCGTGCCAGCATCGCCGGGTTCGACATTTTCGAACAGTCCCTTCAAGCGCGCGCCCATTTAGGCTACATGCCTGAAAACGTGCCGCTCTATAACGACATGCGAGTAACTGAATATCTCGATTATCGCTCTGCGTTAAAGGGCGTCCCGCATCGACGGGTTGCGGAACGCGTGGGCGACGTCAAGGAGCTCTGCGGTTTGAAAGAGGTCGAGAAAAAAGTAATCGGTACACTCTCGAAAGGTTACCGGCAACGGGTCGGCCTGGCCGATGCCCTTTTACACGAACCAGATCTTCTTATTCTCGATGAACCGACGATTGGTCTCGACCCGAACCAAATCCGGCAGGTGCGCGAGCTGATCAAGAATCTGGGCAAGCAGCACACGATTTTGCTTTCTACTCACATTTTGCCGGAGGTGGAGATGACCTGCAGCCGCGTCATCATCATTCACAAGGGACAAATTGAAGCGTGCGATACGCCGGAAAATCTTCTTAACCAAATTCGGCAGGCTGGTGGCGTTGTTGTCGAAGCAAAGATAGGAAATGACAATGGCGCGGAAGAATTGAAGAAAATTTCAGGCGTGCGCGATGTCGCCACCGAAACTGATGGCGACTGGAAAATCTTTTCGCTGCGGGTGGAATCCGGGGTGGATGTGCGAGAAGAAGTTTTTCGGCTCGCTACCGTCCGCCGTTGGAGCTTGCGTCAATTAAGTCAGCGCCGCGCCACGCTTGAAGACGTGTTTGTGGAGCTTACCCATCCGGATCAAACGTGATCATGCAGAAAGCAAACGTTCAACATTCAACGCCCAACGTCCAACGCCCAATACAGAACCGCGCTCCTGCTCATGCTCATGCTCGTAATCGGAGCGGCGCGGGCACGCGATTAGTGGGAAATCCCGCTTCCTTTGCGCGGGTCCGGATGACGAAGGTGTGTGCGCTATGAGAAAGTTCTACACCCTTCTCTCCCGCGAGGTGCGCAGTTATTTCTACTCGCCCATCGCCTATGTTGTTCTCGTTTTTTTCCTGCTCGTAAGTGGGGTCGATTTTTATTTTCAGATTTCTTACATGAATCAGCGCCCGCTGGCTTATTCAGTGCAGGAAGCATTCTTTAATTCGGTTTTCTTTTGGTTCGCATTTGTCTTGATTTTCCCTCTCATCACCATGCGCCTCTTTGCGGAGGAATTTAAACTCGGCACGATTGAGCCGCTCATGACTGCGCCGGTCCGCGACTGGGAAGTAGTGCTCGCGAAATTTTCCGGCGCGCTTGTTTTCTACAGCGTTCTCTGGCTGCCAACAGTATTGTATTTCGTCATCTTCCAGTTAATCACGCACCAGCCCGCAGCCACCTCGGCCGGGGCCTACTGGGGTTCTTATTCGATGCTCTTGTTGCTCGGAATGTTTTACATCGCGATCGGTTGTCTCGCCTCAGTCCTGACGAACAATCAAATCGTAGCGGCGATTATTTCCTTCTGTGCGATTACGCTTCTGTTTTTCCTCGGCCTCATTCAGTTCATTCTCCTCGATGTCAGCTCCGCCACCCGGGATCTGCTCGGCTACTTCTCCGCCATTGAACACATGGGGACTTTCTCGCGCGGAATCGTCGACACGCGCCCAATTATTCTTTACCTGAGCATGACGATTCTCGTCCTGGCGCTCACTTATCAGGCGTTTCAGTCGCGCAAGTGGAGGTTGTGATGGTGGAGGAAACAAAACGAACGGGCCCGAAGAAAATCGGGCGACTCCAGATCGGCTTCAATGTTTTGGTCCAGGTCATTCTGGTCTTGTTTTTGATTGCAATGGTGAACTCCCTCGCTTTCCGCCATTACAAGCGATGGGACTTCTCGCGCGACCAGAAATATGCGCTTTCCGACAAGACGAAGCGGTTTCTGCAAACGATCAAAAGCAAAGTGCGGATCACCGTCTTTTTTTCGCCGAATACGCCAATTACCGGTGACGTCCAGAGTTTGCTGACGGAATATCAATACGCCGGCAAAGGAAAGATCGACGTCGAGAATATCGACCCGGAGCGGAACCTCTCGCGGGCGAAGGAGGTTCTGGAAAAGTACAAAGTCGTGAGTGACGAGAGCCTGCTCATCATCGATTACGAGGGGCGCAACAAGACCGTGAAAGCGTCGGAGATGGCCGAGATCGACCAAGCCGGCATGGCGTTTGGTGAAGGCCCACGCGTGACGGCCTTCAAAGGCGAGCAGGCCATTACCAGCGCGATGATGGATCTGGTCGAGGGTAAGAAAAACACAATCGGGTACGTGCTCGGACATAAGGAGCCGCCTCTGACCGGCGAAGGCCCCATCTCGATCTTGAAGACGTTTATTGAAAACGAAAACATCAAGTTCCAGGAACTCAATCTTTTCGAAGTGCCGGCGATTCCGGTCGAACTGAAGACCATCCTTATTATCGGTCCAAAATATGATTTCTCGGATCGCGAAATGAAACTGTTGCGCGATTTTTGGGACAAACAGGGCCGCATCCTGCTCTTACTCGATCCCGCCGCGAAAACGCCGAAGATCGATAACTTTTTGAATGAACTCGGCATAAAAATAAATGACGACCGGTTGATGGTCTTTCTCCGTACCGGTATTCAGGAAGTCGCGGTCACCCGCGATGTCCAAGCGCATTTTCTCGGCGAGAGCCCGATCACAAAGCGACTCGCGGATGTGCGCGCGCTGTTTTTGGGCGGCACCTCTTCGCTCACGCTCGACTCCCAACGCGTTGGTGCGGTCCATGTCCGCCTCGAACCTCTTCTCCAGGCCGAGAAGGGATATTTTGCCGAGAAAGATTACAATACCGATGACCAGGCGAAACTGCAGGCCGACGCGCAGAAAGGCGCTGCTGCCCCGTTGACCATAGCAGCCTCAATCGAAAAAGGTGGTAGCGCGGACGAACATGTGCAGATGAATTCCGCGCGCATGGTTGTGGTCAGCAATAGCACGTTTGTTCAGGACAACGTTCTCGCGCAGGGTCAGCAGGCGCTCGATTTTATTTCCGGAAGCATAAACTGGCTACTCAGTCGCGAACAGCTTATCGGTATCGCTCCGAAAGTACCCAAGACACTCACCTTCACCCTGGATGAAAACGCGTTGCGCGGCGTCCGTTGGATCATCCTTGTTCTGATCCCGCTGATTTTTGTTGTATTTGGGACGTTGGTTTGGTGGCAACGCCGCGTCTGACAATCGCCTCGGCATTCATGAAGTGGAAAACAACCCTGATTCTGCTGGTCATTACCGCAGGCCTTTTCGCCTACATGTATTTTGTCGAGCGAAAGGTACCCGGGACGCAGGAGGCAATACGCCAGGCCGGAAAGCTAGTTAATTTCGACCGGGATAAAATCGACGGCATCGCCATCCAAAACGGCGACGACAAGATCGAGATGCGACGCCACGACAACAAATGGCGTTTGGAAACGCCAATCAAAGATCAAGCCGATAATTCCGCCGTGGAAAACCTGCTGCTCGATCTGGAAAGCTGGCAAAAAGACGCAACCATTTCGGCAAAGGAAATCGAGGCGAATAAAACCAAGTTAAATGAGTTCGGCCTCAACAAAACCAAGCTGCGATTGAAACTGACCGGCCCGGGCGCGCCGGCAGAAATTTTGTTCGGCAAAGATGCCGCATTAGAAGGCAAGATGTATGTGCGGTTTGAAAATTCGAAGGCCAGTTTTCTCGCTTCGCAATCAGTTAAAAAAGACATCGAGAAGAAACCGGAGGATTTTCGCGACAAAAAATTGACCGATCTGATCATGGCGCAAGTCGTCCGGGTCGTGCTCAAAACGCCGGCTGGCGAGATGGAGCTCCAGAAAAAGGGTGACCAGTGGGAGATTAGCAAGCCGCTGCGCGCACGCGGGGACGATCAGAAAATTGGCGATCTGATAGCACAGGTGACCACGGCACGAATCGAACAATTTGTGGCTGACGACCGGGGTGACCTGCATCCCTATGGCCTGGCTGAGCCGCGGGGCGCGATCACCCTGTTCACGGAAAACGACAAGTCCGGTCGCCGCGGCGACGCCGATTCGTCCCGCGGCGCACAAGGCCAGATGTTGCAGATCGGCAGTCCCGCGACTGCGGGAGAGAAAAACAAAGACCAGGTTTACGTCCGCTTTTTGCCGCGTGGCTTCGTCTACACCCTGCCGAAAAAAATCGAAGAACTGCTCAATACCAAACCGGAGGATTTGCGTGATCGGCATTTGGTGCGGATCGATACCAAGATTCTCGACCGGCTCACGATCGATGCGCCTGGCAAAGGCAAAACACTGCTCGCTCGCAAAGGCGAGGATTGGACGATTGTAAACAAGAACAATGCCCCGGCGAATTCGGGTGAAGCCCGCCGTTTAATCGATGCGTTGCAAAATGAACAAGTGACAAGATTCGTCGAGAATGTCGCGTCTAATTTGCCAAAGTACGGACTGGATAAACCACAGTTGCAATTGACCTTCAGTTCATTCGCCTCCGAAAACACGGCCGAGACAAAGGCGGGCGAGCAACCACTCGCGACCCTGGCTTTTGGAAAAGTTGAAGGCAATGACGTTTACGCGCGCCTAACGGATGAGCCCTTCGTTGTCGCCGCACGTAAAACGCTGCTCGATCAGATTTTTACCGATCCGCTGCAGTGGCAGGAATTGTCGATCTTCAAATTCAAGCCCGAGCAGATTCACCGACTCACTATCGTTACGGAGAAAGAGTCATCGTTAGTGCGCGGTGCCAATAATCAGTGGACATGGGGCAAAGGGAGCGGCGCGATAAATCAAACCAATGTCCAATCGCTCCTGAGAACATTGTCGAGCTTGCGCGCTGTGCGTTGGGTCGGATCGGTCATGGCTCCACATGCTTTTGATAAACCGCAGGTCGTTGTCACATTTACCACCTCGCCCGACGACAAAGCCGCGCACAAATTGACCATCGGCGGGGCATCACCAGACGGGATGTGGTTCGCGAAAGTAGACGAGCGCGAAGGCACATTCCTTATCAGCAATCCTGATCTGAATGGGCTCAAATTGCCATTGCTACAGGCTCCGGCCGCCTCGCCGACGGCCAGCGCCTCGCCGAGTGCCCAAGCCGTAACTTCGCCGAGAGCGACACCTTAATGCTGTAGCGGCGGTCTATGGCCGTCGCAAACGACCGGCCCTACACGGACTATTTTTCGGCTGTGTATATTGTGACAATGCCAGCGGTAAGCGGTTCCGCGTGAGCGTCACCGAATCCGGCGATCTTCATTAGACCAAGCATGGCATCGCCGGAGGGGAAGTTTTCTATCGATTCGCCCAGATAATCGTAAGCGGTTTTCTTTCTCGTCAGCATTGATCCGATAATCGGCATGCACCGGTGCAAATAGAAACGATAAATCGCGCGCAGGATCCACAATCGGGGAAGCGAAAATTCCAGAATAAGGAGGTGACCACCTCGGCGCAAAACGCGGCCAATCTCGCGCAAGGCGGCATTCCAGTCTTCGATATTTCGCAAACCGAAGGCGATGGTCAGGCAATCGAATGATTGGTCGCTAAACGGTAACGCGAGCGCGTCTGCTACCACGGTTTTGCGCAACCCTTTGCGTTGCGCGATCGAGAGCATTTCGCTGGTAAAATCGGCTCCGATGATCTCTGCATCCGGCAATCCTTTCTGCATCGTCAAGGCGAGATCACCCGTGCCCGTGGCAAGATCGACGATGGTTTTCGGCTTCCAGCCTGCAACAATCTCTACCGCCCGCTGTCGCCAATAAAAATCGCGACCGCAACTCAAGATGTGGTTTGCCAGATCGTATCGCGCCGCGATCGCCCCAAACATGTCGCGAACAGCCGATGGGTCACGAGACGGCGCAGTTTGTCTAGACGAGCTCAATCCTCGGCGTTCGCTCACGCTCCATGCTTTTGCAAGCGGTCCTTGGGTGATCGTTAAAGGCCAACAGATCGCTTGCGTAGATTCGAATTGCGCGGCGGCATAAGAGCCGCTTGATTCATGTCGTGCGTCGCGTGAACACAGAACTTTTGAATGCGGGCCTGTACAGCGTTCCAGAGGCCGCAAGGCTCACGCGCGTGTCTGTCGGAAAGATCCGACGTTGGCTTCGCGGATATGATTTCAAAAGCGGCGCATCCGTTCGTCATTCTGATGCGGTTTGGCAGGGAGAGCTGCACCCAATTGAGAACAAACTCGCGTTGAGTTTTCGCGACTTGTTAGAACTACGTTTTGTGGATGCATTCATTCGCGCTGGAGTGAGCTGGCGCACGATGCGGAGGGCTCATGCGAAAGCTCAGACGAAGCTGAAGAGCACCCATCCGTTTTGCTCAAACCGCATCTTTACCGACGGCAGAAGCATTTTGCTCCGCCAGGGCGAAGAGGACCGCGACCAAGCGCTAATCAATCTTGCTACTGATCAGGCGGAGTTTTCACGAATCGTCGAACCTTTCCGAAAAGAACTCGAGTTTTCCGGCAGTGACGTAATCTGGTGGCCGCTCGGCAAGGAACGTCAGATCGTTATCGATCCCAAGCGTAATTTCGGTCAACCCAGTGCGGTACGTTCCGGCGTGCCAACGCGTGTTCTAGCACGTAGCGCTAAAACGAACGGATCGGTCAAAACGGTGAGCCATTGGTTCGAGGTGTCCGAGGGAGAAGTGCGGGACGCAATTGAGTTCGAAAAGCGTCTCGCTGCGTGAGATTCTTTTTCGATAACAATCTAGCGCCAAAGCTAGCGCGCGGCTTTCATCAGTTCGTGATCGGTGAACACGAAGTGGTCCACCTTCGTGACCGTTTCAATGAAGGAACGGCTGACGTGGAATGGATGCGGCAGTTGGCAAGCGAGACGGGCTGGATTATCCTTTCTGGAGACGTCGCGATCGGCCGGAATCCTCACGAAGTCGAGGCCTGGAAGGCTGCTGGACACACCATTTTCTTTCTGAAGGCCGGCTGGACGAACATTGAATTCTGGCAGCAGGTTCAGAAACTCGCGCGGTGCTTCCCCGAAATTATTGAGCGCGCTCGGAGATCCAACCCCGGCGACACCTTCATCGTTGCGGTTAACGGAAGAATTCTAAAGTGAGTGTCTATCTCGCCACGTTGGTGCCGGTGCCCTAACTCGACAAATGACGTGACAAATGCGGGCGGTCTTTCTTGCTTGTCCGCTGCTCAGCATCAGTTGCACCGGGCCCAGTATCAGATTCCCGGGCTTCAGTTGTCAGTTTTCAATCTTCCAGTTTCGAAACAGTGTCGATTAGTAGCTCTGACCCCACGTAGCCCCCAGGTAAAGACGCCCCGCGCCGTTTTTTCAAAACCGATCACCGACACGAGATCCTGGCAAAAATGCAACGTTTTGCAACGTTATCACGAGCTCGACGGAACAAGGTAGTCGGCTAGGTGTCTGGGTGGAAGCCGATTCGTTTTGTCGGCGCTGCTTTAGCTTTCGCGTCTTCGGCCACGAGTTGTTTAATTGCTTCGAACACGAGGGCGAATTGCTCGTCGTATTTGCGTTCCAGGGCTTCGATCTTTCGTGCTAGCTCGCGGTTGGAGTCCATCAAGCGGCGGAGTTGGACGAACGTGCGCATGATGGCGATATTCACGGCGACGGCGCGGCGCGAACGCAGGACACTGGAAAGCATCGCGACGCCCTGCTCGGTAAAAGCCATGGGCCTTGCGCCGCCGAGTTTGCCCCGTCGTGGTATCACATTTTGTGATACCAGGTCTTTCTCCTCATGTTCTGAGAGCTCGAACATGAAGTCGGCCGGGAAACGGTCGCGGTTACGGCGGACCGCTTGCTTCAGTGCGCGAGTTTCGACGCCGTAAAGCTCGGCCAGATGAAAATCGAGCAGGACCTTTTCACGCCGAATCCATAGCACGAGCGGTGCAATCTTTTCGACGGCTAGTGAGGCTTCAGACATCTGAGCGTTATGTTCAGTGAAGTTCGCGAAGTCCAGCTCCGAAAAGGCTTCGGGGTTGCTGGAATGCGAGATCAATTTGGCATTCGGTTTTTGCGGGAGCGGGAGCCGGTGTATCCGGCGTACTCGCGCAGTTTGATAACGCCTGGATAGGTCTGGTTCAGGATTTCTTTCATCCGCGGAGTGCGCATTACCTCCTGAAAGAACGGCTGCTCAATGGCGCCTGCCTTGATGATTCGTTCCAGGTGGCGAATTGCATCGTAGGCCGGCGCTTTGGCGATGGCTCGGCGAAAGCAGCTGACGCGGTAGGGATCGTTAGGGCGCCAACGCCAGACGGTCGTTGCGGACAGTCCGCTTTGGTCCATTAATTTGTCGAGGGACATCATTGGTTCAGGATCAGGTGGATTCATTCCGGCAGAGTAGAATTTCCGGCCACGCTTGCGGACAAGATTGTGCGCTGGTTCCGCTGTGATTCATACTGCGCGCATGGACATGAGAGTTGAACAGTTGCCGAGAGATTTTATCGCAGCGAGTCATGTGGCCCACGTGGCCATCGAGCTAGCGAACATGAGACAGAGCACGCCGGAACAAGAGCTGAATCGGGCGTGGCGGCTAATTGAAGTCGCGAGGGGAGTGGTTCGAGAACATGCCGCGTTTCGGTCGGTCAGCACGGAGCCGCCGAGGGTTGCCGAAAAACCGGAAGCAGAGTTTGTGTCGCTGCCTGGTCCCGGTAAGCGATGTCCGATTAGTGGTCTTTCGCGCTCGATGCTGTATCAGCTCGGGTCGCTCGGCAAAATCCGAATGATTTCCCTTCGCCGCGAAGGCAACCTGCGAGGGAAGCGGTTAATCTCCGTTGAATCACTGAGGCATTACCTCCGAACACTGGACGCGCAACAGAATCAGGCGGCACCGGCTTCCATTTAATTTTCTACCGGCATATCTCGGTAGATCGATGATGTCGAACAGAATGATCACGCTGTCGCCATCACATACTCCATTCCGCGTTGTCTACACCAAATCTCCGCGGATTTGCGCTTGCGTTGCACATCGTTGGAGTCAAGCCGACTCGGGTCTTTCACTTCTAGAATGGCCTTCCGTCCGTCATCATATTCGATAAAAAAGTCCGGCACGTAGCGACGCTGATGTTTTTGTCCATCAATCCAAGGGATAGTAATGCCGTGCCGCTTCATCCATTTTTTTACGAATGGATCGGCTTCGAGTTTCGCCATCATTCGACGTTCAAGGTCGCTGTGAAACTTCTCGAAGTTCCACGGGCTTTTCTTCGGATTGGCAAAGTCGCCGCGTATACTAATCGCCATATTCGATAATTCCCGCTACCAAGCCAGGCACGGCGCCTACGTTGGTTTTGATTTGCCTCAGCATCTTCCACGCGAAATCCACATCCGCACGATCGGCAAGGCCCAGCGAATTCCCTTTTAGAAATTTCTTCCGCACGTGTTGGATGAGAGCACCGTAGACTTTCTCCTTGAACCCGCCGGCGTAGCCCGCATCAACTGTCAGTCCCTCCGAGATGTCCAGCAATCCACCTTTTACAGCGTCACGGATAGCCTCATCCGTAACTACGGAATCGGTGCCGCTAGGCTCGGATGGGTCCGGAGCTGAGTGGATTGTTTTCCAGCCTTTTCCGCCTAGCTCCTGACCAGTCACACCTGCGATGCTCAGTTTGGTGATCTCCAAAACGGTCGGATCGTACACAATTCCATCCAAGGCTTCTCGCCACTTCTCAAGTGGCTGAGGCGGCGGGGCTACTTCGCCCACATCAAACTGTCCGTCGTCTGTTACGGTCGGGTCGGTAGGAGGCACATCGATGACCAAATCTGGATTTAGTAGTTCCTGCTTAGGAGGCGGAGGAGGCAAGTCCTCGGTCTCATCGAACAAGTCGTCGAGCATGACATTTTCACGCTTGCGTGCATTGAATATATCCCACAGCCACTGATGGCCGAGCTTTGGGTGATCTACCACGGCGCAAATCTGCGGCTCGCTTGGATCAATACCTTTTACGCGTACCCGGCGCAGGCCGCGCCCGATCACCTGTTGGCCGTAAACGATAGAACCAAACTTACGCAGCAAAAGAATCACCCCTACTTCCGGAACGTCCCAGCCTTCCCGGAGCATTAGTACGCTCACGACGGCTTTGTAAGGTTTCCCCGATTTCTGCCGCTTGCCGAGTTCTTGGGCCTTCTTGCGATCTGCTTCGTCGCTGTCCTCGGTGACGAGCAGAGTCGGCACCTTGAAATAACTGTTCAGCGTTTGCGCGGCCTTCTCCGCATCCGCCTTGCATACTGCGACCACGAACAAGATAGGCTGATAGCGTCCCTTCGCCCGGCGCTCTTGTTCTTCAAGTCGTTTTAGAGCGATCGCCATTTGCTGTCTCATCGGTTCATCGTCCGTAACCCACTGCGTCGCATTGAGTCCGAGCCGATCTACTTCTTCCCAATCGATCTCCTCTACCTTGCGCTTCTCGCCTGTCTGCGCGTCAGTATAAGTGAGCTGCACAGTCTTGATATCCGGCTGATAGACAACGGGGGTTTTGATAATTGCATCGGCGAGAGCGTCCGTGACGCCATACTCATAGATCATGGCGCTATCTGGCGTCTTGCCGTCGGCACGGTCCGGCGTCGCTGTTGTGTCCAGACGCAGAGTGGTCTTCTCCCGCATCTTAAGCAGTGTCGCCTCGTATTCTGGCGCTGGAGAGTTGTGAGCCTCGTCATTGAAGACTGCGAACTCCGGGCCATTCATCAAACCGGCAAGATTGCTCTGACCGCTTTTATTACTTTGATAAAACTGATGGATGTTACCGAGTACCACGCTCGCGCTAAAGAGGCTCGACCAGCCACTATCCTTTCCACTTCCTAGCGTAGTAAGGTCAAAATTTCCAAGTCCAGAGGATAGAGCAGTATCTGGGAGTAGGTCGCGGTCTCGAAAAACCTTTCCGCCTTCGAAGTCGTCTTCGAGTCGGTCACGCACGATCAGATTCGGGCAAAGCAAAACGAACTTCTGCACGCCGTGCGCAATCCGCAGCCACGCAACGAGCGCAGCAATCAATGCTGTCTTGCCACCTCCCGTCACTATGTTGAGTAGTAGTCCGTCTGCGCCAATTTCCGCCTTGCCGAGAATCTCATGCGCATACACTACACGGAGAAACCCCTCCCACTGATGCGGCCACAGCGTGCCCTCACGCGCGAGTTGGTCGTCGTCCTTCGAAGTCAGGAACTCGACGTAGCTGTAAGATTCCGACTTTAGACCGGGCAATCCATCGCGCCGCCAATCCCGGAATGCGTCTTCGTATTGGGCAAATTGGTTGAACATTTACTTAACGTCGATCTCTTCCGACCAGAGACCTTCCCCGCCCATGTCATCTTGCAGCTTGCACGCGATTTGAAACTTTCCGGAGCGCGGAAATTCATATTGCGCTCGTAACTGCGGTTCAGATTTTGCACCCCGCACGAATGAAAATCCCGGTGTGCTTGAGAAGCGTCTCGCATAGTCGAAATCCCATTGCACATTGATGATCTTCCCGCCCGAATTTAGTACTACCGACTCCGTTACATCAAACATGTACGTGCGCGCTGCGACTCGTTTGTGACCCACTTCCACACGCGGCGGTTGTACGAAAGTTAAGAAATTTTCGTAGTCTGCGTGGTCGGTCGAGAGTGCCGCGACATGTTCACGGAATCGCGGTGAGTCAATCCGCACCTGTTCCAGTCGAATGAAATTCAAGTCGGTCTGTTCAAGTCGACGGAGCCGCTCAGCCGCCTCGAGCGCGTCTGGACGGAAGGCCCATGCCAGCATCAGCCCATCGCGCAGGTTGTCCTGCTGGTAGCGAATCGTTTTGCGGATCGAATTCGCGTAGTCTTGCACCTGCTGCGCTGTCACCGCGCGCTTCGGATTTGGCTCTCCCACCCACACAGGTACGGCGCCCTTCATCCCGTGAATGCCCGGTTGCTGTTCCTCGACTGTTGCGCCGAAACACTTGAGGACGAAGCCGCGAAATTGCTCCGTCGGCATGTCCGCCAGCCGCCGTGCCTCATAGATGCCCCAGTGCTCAACGGTGAAATCCGACACACTGAAAAGCTTTCCGGATTTTTCTTCGACTTGGCGGGTCAAGCGGTCTGCCGTAACCGCAACGGCGACCCGTGATTGGTCACACGCAATCCAATTGCGATTGAGATTTTGAGCTACGGCGGCGGTTGTGCCACCTCCAACGAAGAAGTCGGCGACAAGATCGTTCTTGTTGGTCGAGGCTTCGATGATACGTGCCAACAACTTCTCCGGTTTTTGAGTTGGATAGCCGATATTGTTTGGGGAACCCTTTGGAAATCGACCGCACACCGCTAATTCCCACCAGTTGGGCGGAATCTTTCCTCGTTCATCCAATATCTCCTCAACCTGTTTGACGCTTCCGTCGTACAGTGTTCCCGATCCCTTTAGTCCACGTTTGTAATTAGCTCGCGTTTTTTCATCGTAGGGCACTCGCACGGCGTCGGCGTTAAACTTGTGCGACCCCTTGTTCCTTGCGTAAAAAAGAATGGTGTCAGATGCCCGCGGGAAATGCTTTGCCTTGCTGGTCGATGGTTTTGTGTAAAGCCAAAGGACTTCATTCACAAAGTTGTCGTAACCAAAGATCTTATCCATCTCCACCTTGATATAATGGCTCGCGTGCCAGTCGCAGTGAACATAGATGCTCCCGGTTTTCTTGAGCAGTCGCTTCATCTCGTAGAGCCGCGCGTTGAGCCAGATGAGATATCCGGGCATTCCGCCTTCCCAGATGTCTGAAAAGGATCGCAGTTCATTCTGGTCGCCGAAGATGACGTTATATTGTCGCCCAGAGAAAAAGGGCGGATCGATGTAGATTAGGTCAATGCTTCCGCTGGGTAGCTGGCGCATTACGTGCAGATTATCGCCCCAGAACAATCGATTCGGCTCCAGCACCGGATGTCCGAAGCTCACGCGCTCGACTACCTGAAACGGCAGATATACCGCCGGAAAGAGCTTGCGAAATCCCTTACGTCGATCCCAACCCAGAGGCTCCTTCTCCACCGGAACTGAACCGAATCGAATTGGCGGTCGCCAGAACGCTTCCTGTTCTGGAAGCGCGTCGCTCACTTCTTCGGCATCCGGATCCAGTGGTGGTGGCTGTTCGAAGTCGCCCACCACTGGACCGGCTTGTTGCTGCGTTAAATTTCTCTTTTCGGCCATAGGCAATCGCTAGAATACGGTCTTAATCATCGAAAGGATTTCAGGAGATGAGATTCCGCCCTTGGGTGAGTCTTCAGTAACGATTAGAGTTCCGCGCGGACCGCCACCCTCGGCGTTCGGTAAGATTCCATGAGCGCGGTACCAAGCCAGCTTCTCGTGCCAGCGCCGTCGATAAGCAGGATCTTGGAGCATTCCGCAATGTTCCCAATAATAAGTAAGGCCGGTGTCTTCGTCTTCGACGGTGAAGTCAGGATACCTTAGAGCGCCATCAATCGTAAGCGGGCGTTCATACGCGTATTTTATACCGGAATGGTGGAGATGATCCGCAATGATTAGCTCGGATTTTGAACGAACCAGCTCTCCGCGTTCGGTGAGGTGGATCAGCCGCTCCTCCAGAAAGACATCTTTCTTTTCCCCGACCGCGCGCGGACTTGGTGCCTTGAATAGATTTGTTAGGCGACGCGCGGCGCTCGAGAACTCCCAGCGACTGAGTTTTTGCAGTTCAATCGCCGGGCCTTCGTGGAGAACAATAATCTTCTCCTTCTGACGAGTCAGAGCCGTGTATAACAATTCACGGCTCAGCAAACGTGTATTTTGAGGAAGAACCATAAAGACCTTGCCGAATTCGCTGCCCTGCGCTTTGTGCACCGTGAGCGCGTAAGCGAGTTCCAAAGTCGCTTCGTTCTCGTCATCGAAGCTGGACGCGTAAAACGTGTATTTGACGTTTGGCTGCGTGGAAAACTCGACCTCCAGGTTCTTCGGAACCCACTTAACGTGCTTAGTTTTGAACTGGCCAACGACAATGCCTAGCTCACCGTTTGCCAGATAATTCACCGCTACGCCTTCCGGATCGTAAATCCGATTGTCCTTCGGCCGTTGGTTGCGGTTGTTGATGACTTTGTCGCCATAGACAATCTGCTGAGACCCGACGGGCTTCGGGAACTTGAGCTTGAACGGATGAACTCGCGCCTGTGTCAGCGTGTCTTTTTTGAAACGTCGATGGATGGTCCGATTGATTTCGTCGATGCCCCACGGGTTTTGGCGGACCGGGCTCAGGATTTGCCAGCGATCAGCACCGTGAAGATGTTGCTCGTCAGGTCCGAGGCGGCCTGCGTGAAAGTACATGTGTCCTTGGAATTCACCGCCGCCTAAGCTTTTCGCGAAGGCGGCTCGCTCTTCATCGCCAGTTGGAAAACCAAGCTCTTCTGCAAGAATGTTCGACGATAGTTCTTCAAGCTGGCTAGCTCCGGTCCATTGAACAAAGCGGATATTTGCGCTCGGACGGCGCGTGGTAAGAATCTCGAAGATCGCGTCATCGCCGGGACTGTTTGGTCGAGTAGCAAACCAAGAGGCTAACTGAAGATCTTCTCGATCAGTGGCCCCTTGTCGCCGTGGAATGGTCAACTCGACGTAGCCAGCTGCGACTCGCGGAAACTGAGACTCGATATCGTCCGGTTGAAGCTTACTAACGATATCGACAAATGGTCGTCCGGCGCCGATCGGCGGCAACTGGCCGGTATCTCCAACAAGAATGAGGCGATGGACGCCGCTAATCCCTTCGAGTAACGCCGCAAGCATTTCCTCCGTGAGCATGGAGGCCTCGTCTACAATCACTGTCCTGGAGCCTCCCTCGGGATCGATGTCTGGACAAAGTTGATATCGCCCCGTTCGACCGTCGTAACGGCCGGACTTCCACAAGAATTGCGCAAGTGTTGCGGCCCGGAAGTTTTCAGTCCCTGCCGCTCTAGCAATCGACTCCATGCGGACTCTCGCTTTGCCGGTCGGAGCAAGCAGAAGGATATGCCCTTCGGAAACCTCGGGATGTCCGCAAAGGATCGAGAGGAGAGTAGTCTTTCCTGTGCCGGCAGGCCCAATCAAAACGCTGAAACGGGAGCGCGCCAACTCTTTGAGCGCGGCAGCCTTTTCCTGTCGTGCTTTCTCTTCTGCCTCTCGATCCGCTCCTTTTGGAATTGCTCTTAGAAAAGCCGTGAGTCGCTCCTCCCAGTTTGCCTCGACCTCCAAAGGCTGCGCCTTTCCGCCAGTTCGCTTATTGATTACATCACGAATCTTTGAACCCACTTCAGCAAGACGTGCGAGCTGGTACGCGATGCGACCATCAGCCATTTTGACCATGCGGATTTCATCGGCAAAGAGCTCCTCTTCAGCGACGGCGAGCAGATCTTCGGTAACGGGGGATGAGGTACCGTCTTCCTTCGAACCGGGTCGCAGGCTGGAAATGATTGCATCGCGTGGGCGAAGGGTATCGCCAGCAGCACACGCTTGCTCGAGCTCAGCGATAACAAGCGCGCGCAGACGCCGCGCGTCGACAGCCGTAGTCACGGCAGTTGGCGGCGGCAGCGGATGTTTGTCGCGAATCGCCGGCACCGGAAATACGCCCCGATCTACACTGCTTAGCGAAATCCCGAAAAGTTGGAGGCGCGCTGATTCGTACAGCCGGTAGGGGTTCTCACGGAACTCAGAATCAGGAATCGCGATTTTCTCTTCCTCCCTCGACTGCGCGTCGTAGAAGATCGCCGATTGTTCGTCCGTAAGGTTGATCCGGGCCAGCAGCTTCAAGTATTCGCGCCTCTGAGGCGACAATTGCTTCCACGCCTTGCCCAGTGTGCGATCTATGTTGGGCACCAATTCGACTGGAAGGACCGAAGTCGGACTGGCGAACATGTGATCAACCAGCGGCCAAGGGTCGCCCATCTCTCCGGCCTTCGTCTGCACGGCGTGCGCGGCGAAATGGCCAAGATGGACTCCAAAGGAACATAAGACTCCTCCTAAACCGGGGAACGGTCCGCGTTTGCGCCAGAGTCGCCCCATTTCCGTGTCAATCCACGCGTCGAGTTTGCGCGTTTGAAAATCGGGTAACACGTCCGCGAATTTCCCGAGTCCTTCTCGCACGACGCCGAGAGCGGCAATTGCGCTGTCGTCGCTGACGTGCTCCGTGGCAAAAGAGAATTCTTCGAAGCGATCGGAGGGCGCATACACTGCGAATTGTTCTGGATCGATGCTGGCGTCATCCTTCGCGGCCTCTACAATCTCGCGATAAGGCAGCAGGAATCCGTCCATCCGGTCCTCCCTGATGGAGTGAGTCACCATTCGTTCCCACAGCATGGAACGAATCTTCCTGTCGGAAGATCCTGTGTATTCGTACTCCGCGAGAGGGCCGAGTTTTGTAACGCGCCCGACTCCTACAATCACGCGCCGGCTGATGTCTTCTACAAATGGAACCTGTTTGGCATAAAAGAAAACAAGTGATGTTTCCGGCCGAACGTAACCCCAAAACGTGTTTAGGACTTCAAGGTGATTCTCTTTGTCCTGCAGCCATCGAGTTTTGAACGGCAATTCTGGTTCTCGAGCTAGATCGACCCCGTCGAGCGGATGTTGATGTTTCAGGACGTCTTCGACCTCCGGCTTCATCATCCATCGAAATGGCAAAGCAGCGGCGGAGAAGGGCGGATAGTAGAGGCGCGTCGGCGCGAAATGTGCGTGAGTGTCGGGAGATGTTCTGACATACGGGTGCTCGTGAAAGCGCTCTAGAGCGAACGGTGCCATGAACGTCGCTCGTTCTTTTACGCAAGGAGGGAATTCGGTTTCTGATAAATCCTTTAGGGATCTGCCAGCGACGAGTTCCTCCCGATCGTCATCTTTTGCATCACTGATATTCTTGAGCCGGATGCACGCAGTGTTATTGCGCGGGTGATTACAGATAGTTCCCTTCCATTCGTTATCATGCCATGGGACGCGGATCGATATGTGGCGTACGGGAAAGGAGGATGGACGCATCGGGAACTTTCGACAACGTGGGCAGCCTGGGCGCGAGGCTAGCTGAAATGTCTGACAACTGAAAACACTGAAATGCGATCCCGCAAGTCAGAGCGCGCGAAACTAAAACGCGCGCTGTCTTGGACAGCGCGCGTTTTTTGGCTGCTCTGGGGAGGCCAGAGAGTTAGTGCGCGGGGGGAGCTGGCGGCCGAGCCGCCCAGATGTCAGAGGTCAGACGTCGGGGTAGTGGTACAGTTTCAGCCGCGGAAAAAATGACGGATAAGCCAAGCGGCGAGAAGGCCGCCAAATAGTGCCCACAGAATCAACATTGGCGAAGTCAACCCGCGTCGCATCGGTTATCACCGTAACAGACCAATCAATTCGTCCAAGCTCCAAACGTGATCGGCAACGCCAGCCTCCATTGCAGGGGTAACGCGCAAAGTCTGATGAATCCGGCAAAAGTTGTAGTGCATGTAATGAAGCGCGACCGCGTGTTCCAAGTTCTCAAGCTTCTTGCTAAACGCATTCGTTAGCCGCGTGAATCGGCGCATCGACATTCGCATCGTCAAATTCTGGCGCTCAACGTAACTGGTCGAAACGTGATTAAAATCAGGGCTCCCGGTGATGACGGTCCGGTTTGCGCCCATACAAATCGCAGGACTGTAACGAGTCTCCCGCGTGTCCTGGGGCGCGCCGTAAATTTTGACCAGCATAGCGTAATCGATTTCCTCGCCGAACGTCTCGCCGACTGCGATCAAATAGGCGCGATGGCCGTCGGTCGTCAGTTGAACTCGATTTGCCAAACGCTGTTTCAAATCACACATAAAATGGTAGCCGGAGGTGGCGTGACGCGGGCCAATAAACCAGCACGGTACGAGCTTGGAATCGGGATCAAGTGCAACCCACGTCCAAACATCGCCCGCGCCTTTTGCTCTCTGTTCCGCAGAGCAATTTCTTTCCTTGGCGTAAACGAAAGACCAAATTTCGTCACACTGGAGACGCTTGCACGAAAGATTACGAAACGTTTTGTCCTGATATTCCGAGCACGCGCGGCCAAGATCACAGAGAAGTTTCATCACTGTTGTCCGGTGAACGCCAGTCATTCGAGTAACTGCGCGAAGTGAATTGCCTTCAACCAAAGCGGCAACTACTCGATTTTTCTCCTCGGCATTTAATTTGTTCATGCTTGAACGGTAAAGCATAATGCTTGAGCGGTCAAGCGAAAAGTCGCAAAAATCGAGAGCTCTGGAATCGGCTTGCACGGCACCTGCTCGGTGTTACAATTCTTGTAAGAGTAGATGGACCATGGGGGAGTTGAACCCCCCGCCGGCTTGGTGGGAACCCTGCGGCGGCCTCCGGGACATGGCCCCATTTACTCCCTGAAACGTTCTGAGCGCCGAGGGAAGATGTTTGGCAAAGACTCCGCCCTCGGCGCTCCTTTTTACTCGCCGCTCCCTCCTTTCTCCAAGGCGCTCTTGGCGGCAAGAACTTGAGCAACTCCGCTAAAAAACGCACTGATTCGATCTGCCGACCAATCCGAAAACTCGGCCATATCAATGCGAACATCGACGTGAAAATTGATAATCCCTTGTGTCGCTTGGGCGAATGACGTTGCCAATGTCGGTGATCGGCCCGCACTTGATGGCTCGTTCTCCCGAGTTGGCTGCGCGTCCGTCGGCGCTGGCGCTGTGGTCGTCCCATCGCCGCCCACTAGTCGCACGGAGCCGTTCTCGCGTTTGACTAAATTCGCTGTCTCCAGGTAGTCGATCAAAGTTTTGAGTTGCGGTCGGTAATCTTTGCCGGCGTTAGCATGGCCTCCAAGTTCACTAATTGCTTCGTCCTCAGATAAAGCTCGAAATCGTAGCAGCGGGAAAAGCAGCTCTGCGAACCACGTTCTTTGCAACACTGGGGCAAGCTTTTGCGCTGCGGTCGCTGGGCTCCAGTCCCAAGCCCTAGAGAACGCTACAACAGAATCGGTGGGAACTAGGCCGAAGTCGGTGCGTGTGAGTAATCCAGAATCGACGAAAAACGCATTTGCTAGAGAGATCGTTGAGCTGGTCATTGTGCTGACCACCTTTGCAACTTCGTCATTTGTAACGGCTTTCAGCGAAGTGCCGCTGGCGGCGGCATAGCCGCGAAGAATGTTTAGCTGATTATCAAACGAGATACGCGCAGTGGGCAGTATTTGTGTCGGGCGAGACCGCTCGCCGTTATGCTACGACTTTTTTTGCCACCTTTTTGCTGCCGCTTTGCGTGCTATTTCCCGTCTGCGCTTAGGAGACAGGCTTTTCGCCCTAGCCTTGCCACCTTTTAATCCGACCAGCCGCCCCAACGCAACCGCCGCTGGATTCTTCGCTGGGACTGTCCCAGTTGTCTGCGAAACGATGGACGCTGCGATCTGATTTATGTCGCGTTTGGGCATTTCCCAACTATGCTTGAGCGGACAGGAATGCGCAAACTTTTTTGAATTTCAAACTGTACCACTACCGACGTCGGATGACAGGCATCCGGGGCGGGCCGCATTCCTAGCAGGGAAAAAGCTGTGCTCACGAGAGGACTCGAACCTCCACGGGTTGCCCCATACGGTCCTGAGCCGTACGCGTCTGCCAATTCCGCCACGCGAGCCAAAGGGGAGGTTTGATGTATGACGTTTGATGTTTGATTTGTCAAAGCCGTCGCGCGACGTGAACAACGATCTTCGGTAGCCGTGATCCGTGAACGGTGAACAGTGATCCGCAATCAGTCGGCTCAGCCTGGTTACCCGATCACAGATCACTGATCACTGATCACTGATCACGGGTCGGTGATCTTCACCCGTGTCTGCGTTTTTTTGCCCGCGTTTCAAGTTGCTGAGCCTTGCGGGCCTTGCCTAACGACCGCAGCAGATCGGCGTAATTGGCCGCAACAATTTCATAATCTTCGGGAGGCGTATCGGTCGCTTCTTCCCAGCTTTTGAGCGATGCGCGGTAAAGTTCCGCGGCCTTCGGATAATCGCCGCGAGAATGATAAACTACGGCCAGATTGCATTTGGATTGCGCGATGTCGGGGTGACCGGGGGGCAGCACTTTTTCCCGAATGGCGAGCGCACGGAGATGAGTTTTCTCTGCTTCGGTAAAGCGCCGTTCGTTCGTGTAGAAAACGGCCATATTATTAAGGACGGACGCGACGTCCGCATGCTCCGGACCCAATTGCTTCTCGTAGATCTGAAGCGCGTGCAAATAGTAAGGCTCGGCTGCCTTCTGACGTCCTGATTTCCGAAAGATGAGGGCAACGTTGTTCAACATGGTGCCTAACTCCGAATAGGGCAGATCATCCAGCTGCGCACCCGCGGCGATCGCTTTTTCGTAGTAGAGAATGGCTTCGTCCAACTGGCCCAGATTGTCGCACAAAAATGCGAGATGCCGGGCGGACCGGTAGAGAGCACGCTGGTCCGGCACCTTGGCTTTTTCCAAAATAGAGTGTGCTTTGAGGAGATAGGGCTTCGCCTTGGCACGGTCGCCAGTTTGATCGAGAAGCTGACCGAGCTTCTCATAGCTGAATGCGAGGGCACTCTCGCCGTCGTCGAACGTGCGCTTGGCCAGATCGAGAAGCGTTTCGGCAATGCGCACCGCCTCTGGCAGCCGGTTAGCCGCACGCAGCGTCTCAAGCTTGTCATTGAGGATGTTCCAAAGTTTTTCCTCGCCTTTCATATTGGAAACCGCGGATTACCCGCCTGCGCTACCGCTACGGCGCGGCAGGCGCGGATCATGCGGATATAATCGATAAGCCACAGATTTACACCAGCCTTCGTTTAAAACTACGGCGCGGCACGCAGATGAGAGACAGACAAGGAGAGCAAGCTCTATCTTAGCAAATCTGTGAGCATCTGTGTGTATCTGTGGCTGAATCAGGTTCTTTCTGCCTTCCGCCTGGTTGTTCGTGAATGAGTTGTCCCATCTGGGTCATCCGCGCTATCCGCGGTTAAATCTTCGATTCTGAATGAATTTCTTCACCAGCCTTCGCTGAGTTGACTGACGAGGTGGGTGGCCAGTTCCTCAGTCGCGAGGGGAAGCGCCTGCCGTTCATCCGTGATCACATCCGTCCCAACGAAAAAGCTGGTCGTACCGGAAACTTCACCTGGCGGGCCGATTGGCTTCCCGTCATGATCCACCAGCTTGTATTTCAGTCGCACGACCAAGTTGAACTCGCTCGTGGCCAAAACATTTCCCCGAACCGAACGAGCCGGCGAACGCGCGATGCGCGAGATTTCGCCTTTCAAAATCGCATCGGCGTTTTCGTTGCTCGCGATCTGAAAAGTGCCGTCTTGTTGAAATTGCTTGATCACAGTATCGGTTACCAACACTTCGATGCGCGGAATCAACGTGCTATTTTCAAACGTCGGAATGGCAATGGTGTGTACGTCCCGCAGATAATAGGGTTTAACCGGACCAATGTGATAGCCAAGGCAAGCGGTTAGGCAGAGACAAGCCACCGCCGCCAGAACAGAATTTTTCACGGCGCCGGAGGGGCCGCTGCACTTGGACTCGGCGCAGTATCAGATGGGGGCGAACCCTCAGGTGCAGAACCGGCCCCGGCGTTCGGGGGCTCCGGCGCTGTTGTAGTGGTGGGTGCGAGAGATGCCGGTGGCGGTAACGACAAATCAGTTTCCGGCGGAGGCAGCTGCCCATTGTTATTGCTTGAAGGAGCACGCCGCGCTGGTTCCTGCTTGGCCGTTTCCGCAGGCTTCTTCGGGCTCGGAGAGGGCACAGCCTCCATGACCGCGTCGCCTAACTTCGCACGCAGTTGATCGATACGCTTTTTTGCCTTCTCGCTTTCGACCGAACCCGGTTGCTCCCGAATCACCTCGTTATAATAAATGACCGCCGCGCGATACGCCTTTTGCTTATCGTAAAACTTCGCCACGTTAAATGCGCTGGTTGTCTGCTTGTTCTCCAGGAGTCCCAAATTAGCCCGCGCCTGGGCCGCCTTTTCACTGTTTGGATAACGAAAAAGGAAATCTTGAAACGCAAGCCGCGCGTTTTTTGTGGCAGCTAAATCTCTCGTCCCCTGCTTTGCGGCCACCAGCCAAATGTATCCGATCTGGTATTGCGCGTCCGCTGCCACCGGATCGTTCGGAAATTTGTCCACGACGGCCTGATACGCTTGCAGTGCGGCATCGTTCAGATGCTGCTTCTCTCGAGCCAGACCGATATTGAACTGGGCGCGGGCGGTGTCTTTCCCATATGGCGCTGTGCGAATGATCGCGGCAAAAATTTCCACTGCCCGATCCATCGAAGTCGCAAAAGGGATACCAAGAAGCTTCAGCTTTTTCCCGGCCAAATAGGCTTCACCAATTCGGAATTGACCTTCGATCGCCTGATCAAAATGAGGGCTGCTGGGATATCTTTCCACCAGCGTGCGAAACAGATCCGCCGCGCCGGAAAGGTCGTGCGCCCTTTCCGTCAATTCGGCGGCGTGATAAAGCGCACCGGATGCAAGCGCGTCTCTCGGATGCCGGCGCACCAACGTCTTGTAGGCCTTGATCGCACGTTTAAGGTTCCCGTTTTGCTCTGCGACCTGACCGATGTGATACAGCTCCTCGGCGTTGCCGCTCATCTCCTCCTCCCCCGGCGGGACATATTTCATTTTTTCGCCCGGCCTGTAAATGACCTCAGCTCCGCTCCAATCCGAAAAAAACAGCGCAGTCACCAGACAAACGAAAAACGCGAGACATCGCAATTTCATGGGGCTTCGCAGGGTATTGAAGTTCTCGCTTCCGTCAAGTTGGGCAGAGCCACCCAGAATAGTGGAGTGACGGAGTAATGGAGTGTTGGAGTATTGGAGTGTTGGATTACTCCTTTTCTCTCGCGTGCGATTTGGTTTACCTTTCTTTTCGATTGAAGCTCGCCGGTCAGCAAAAAATTCGTATCGGGACGTGTGCATGGAGCTTTGACGACTGGCGTGGAGCTTTTTATCCGTCGGAGTTGCCCCAATCGGCGTGGCTGGAGTTTTACGCCCACTATTTCAACGCAGTAGAGCTGGACTCCACTTTCTATAGCGCACCATCTGAAAACGCGCTTCGTCGCTGGACTGAGCTGACGCAATCAGCATTCCGCTTTACCTGTAAGTTGCCGCACGCAATTACTCACGTTTGCCGGCTGCGCGATTGCACCGCGGAGCTAAATTCGTTTCTGGCCGCGCTCGAGCCGCTCGCACCCAAGTTGCCGGTCATTCTCATACAACTTCCGCCCTCTTTTACCCCGAAAGATGGCAAACAGTCACTGCGCAAGTTTCTCACCCAGTTACCGCGCGATTTCCGCTTTGCCATCGAGTTTCGTCATGCCGGCTGGCACCGTCCTCAGATCATCGCTCTGCTCGAAAAGTATCGAGTTTGCTGGGTCTGGGCCGACACCAGTCCGTTGAATGAGCGGAATCTTGCTCCCTTCGAATTTGTGCCCCGGACCACCGATTTTCTTTATCTGCGATTGCTTGGTGATTACTCCACCAAATACGATCGCGACGGTCACCATGTGCACCGCTACGCGAGGCTGCTTTGGAAACGCGAAGCTGCCTTGGAGAGCTGGTCGCTCAAAATCGAGCGGCAGTTGCCGGAAGTGCGTAACGTCTGGGCATTCGTTGGCAACCACTTCGAAGGTTTTGCCCCGGAAACGGGTCAACGTCTGGCCCAGCGGCTCGGTTACGAATTATTGCTTCCTTCCGAAGCCGATAAAGGATTCTCCGAACAAGATCGCTCCCAGCTCGATCTGCTTTAACCACGAATAGACACGAATGAAGACGAATGTTTTTGTCGGGAACTCCTCATTATTCGTGTCGATTCGTGTCCATTAGTGGTGGGTTTTTGCCGCGAATCTCTGCCGCGCCAAAGTATTCCTCCAATTTTTCCGGAATGCGAACGGAACCGTCCGACTGCTGATAATTTTCAATCAACGCGGCAAACAACCGTGGCAGAGCCAGCCCCGACCCGTTCAAAGTGTGGCAGAACCTATTTTTCCCACCGGCATCTTTGTAACGCAGATTCATCCGACGCGTCTGAAAATCCTCAAAATTCGAGCAGCTTGAAACCTCCAAGTACCCCTTCTGGGCGGGCGACCAAACTTCGAGATCGTAGGTCTTGGCCGACCCGAATCCCAGATCGCCAGTGCAAAGTTCGATTACGCGATAGGGCAAGCCGAGGAGTTGCAGCACGCTTTCTGCATCGCTCGTCAGGCTCTCAAGTTCTCCATATGAATCTTCCACGCTCGTGATCTTTACCAGTTCAACTTTGTCGAACTGGTGAACACGGATGATTCCGCGTGTCTCGCGCCCGGCAGAACCTGCTTCCCGGCGAAAACAAGGCGTGTAGGCCACAAATTTCTTCGGCAGATCGACCGCAGGCAGGATCTCTTCGCGATGGAAATTTGTGACTGGCACTTCCGCGGTGGGCGCTAGAAAAAGTTCGCCATTTTCCAGTCCGTACATGTCGGTTTCGAATTTGGGCAATTGACTCGTCCCGATCATGCAATCGCGCCTGATAAGAAAGGGCGGGCTAATCTCGCGGTAGCTATGTTCGCGGGTGTGCAGATCAAGCATGAAATTGATCAGGGCCCGTTCGAGCTTGGCGCCCGCGCCGGTGAAGCAAATGAATCCGCTGCCGCTCAACTTGGCCGCGCGCTCCAGATCGAGGAGCTTTAACTCGACGCCGAGATCGATATGATCTCGTACTGGCTCCTGCAACTTCGGCTTTTCGCCCCAGCTGCGCACGACCACGTTTGCAGTCGGATCCTTGCCGACCGGTACGCTCTCGTGTGGTAAGTTTGGAGTTTGCAGCAGCAATTCCTGCTCGCGGAGTTCACTACCCTGAGCAAACAGCTCGCTTTCGAGCTCAGTGATTTGCTTCGCGATCGCATTGACTTGATCGACCAATTCTGTCGTTGCCTCACCTTTGCCAAGCCTTACGCCGATTTCCTTGCTAAGGCGATTTCGGTCAGCGTACAGCTTCTGTAATTGTGTCTGTCCTTGTCGGACGGTGACGTCGAGCTGAAGGATTTCGTCGATCAACTTTTCATCGCCACCGCCCCGTGTCGCCAGCCGCTCCCGCACGAAATCCGGCTTCTCGCGAATTAGACGAATATCGACCATGGCGGAAGATGAATGACGAATGGCGAATGTCTAATGCCGAAGGAATGACGAAGTCTGAATGACGAGTTCCAATGACGAATGAATGGCGAAGCACGAAGCACGAAAACCTGGTGTCCAAGCAACTATTCGGATTTCGTCATTCGGATTTCCTTCGTCATTCGTCATTCGTGCTTCGTCATTTCACCAAGCAACCAGCTCGTGACAATCACCCGTCTGCACGGATAGTTTCACCGTGGACAAGCTTCATCTCCTGGCCGTGGCGCTCGGTCTCGCCGCGCTCGCCGGCATCAATTTGTATCTCACCGTTTTCGTTAGCGGTCTCGCCATCCATTTCCATTGGATCACGCTGGCGCCCGATTATCAATCGCTTGGCGTCCTCGGAGAGCCCTGGATTATCACCGTTGCCGGTATTCTTTATTTCCTCGAGTTTTTCGCCGACAAAATTCCATGGGTCGATTCGATCTGGGACGCTGTCCACACTGTGATTCGCCCAATTGGAGGCGCCCTTCTGGCGATCCAGGTGCTTGGGCACCCAAGTCCAGGATTCACTGTCCTCGTCGCGCTTCTGGCTGGTGGCACCAGTCTCGTTAGTCATACTGCCAAAGCAGCAACGCGACTCGTCACCAATACATCGCCGGAACCATTTTCCAACATCGCCCTCAGCGTTGGTGAAGACCTCGCCGTCTTTGGCGGGCTCGCGCTCATTCACCATAATCCGATCGTTGCCTTGTCCGTCTTCGCGGTCGCGATTGCAACCTTTCTTTACTTTGCGTCAAGAATCCTGCGCGCGATGAAGACGAAAATATGGCTGGCTTGGAAGAAACTGAACGGTCCCGCGGATTTTAATCTCCCGCCGAAATTGCCGATCGTTTTGCCCTCGCGGCTGGTCGATGTCTTAAACCGTCAAAACATTCTCGGCGAGACGACGGCGTGGGCTGTACCTTGCATCAGCGGTCGCGGTCGCAGAATTCCGGCAAATCTCTTCGGCGCGCTCGCTGCCATGAACGAGGAACCACACAAACTCTTGTTTGTCGCCCGCAAAGGCGGGCGCCCGATCGTTCAAACCATCGAGCTTGACGGAATGACCGTGGCGCGAGAACCAAAATTCCTCTCCGAAAATCTGATCATTGCGCCCAGTTCTGGAAAAGGCGCGCGATATCTTTTCTTGTTCCCGCGCTCAAGTGCGGCTGAAGTCGAACAAATTGTCACCTATTTGCGCGAATGCCTGGAGCAAAGCCGACCAGCGAGCGTCGCGTCGTATCTTGCGCCAGCGGTCTCACACTAAGGTTTGTCATTCCGAGCGGAGTCGCTCGACATGACGGGCTGGTCACCGAGCGAACGCGCGAGAGTTGTAGCCGCCTCGCTATGTTGAGGCGCCTTGCGTGGTCCACGTCTCGGAACACGGCGACACAGCTCCGTGGCTACAGATGGAACCCTCCTCTCTCCGATGTTTGTTTAGCGCCAAAGGCGCAGCAACTTATATTCTAGCCTCGGGCAGCGCGCCCGAGGGATTCCATCCGCCACCAAACCCCAGCGCTGAAAGCGCAATTCATTCTGGCCTGGAGCGAATACCAACCGCCCGGGGGCAGTTTGGACATCGCCTTTCTTATTCGTCGCGTCTATTAATCGGAGCGATGCATGCGATCAAAAGTTACGCCGAAATGCGGGACGGCGCGCGGGTGCAGGAGTGTGCCTTGTTCGCCACGCCACGCACCCCAAACGAACTCGAACTGCAAGCCCGCTGGTTTGCTGGCGACTTTGGCAAAGAATTTGTCTCAACGGCTGGCGATAAAATTGATATCGTGCAGTTTGGCACGTGGAACCGGGAAACGGGTCCTGATTTTCGCGACGCGGCTATCCGCGTGAATAATACCAAGCTGCTTCGTGGCTGTATCGAGATCGATCTCGCCGATCGCAATTGGGAAACACACGGGCATGCCATCAATCCGGCATTTGATGAAACCGTGCTCCACGTTTTCGTCAACGGAAGTGAGCGCGAGTTCTTCACGCGCACCAAATCCAATCGAAACGTGCCACAGATCCGCATCGATCCGGCGACGTTGGCGGACGCGTTTCGAACAAATGTTGCACTGGCGAGGCCGGGTCGTTGTCAGGGACCTCTCAACAATCTACCGGAAGAACGAGTGCGAAGTGTGCTTGATTCTGCCGCCCAATTTCGCTTGCAGCGTAAAGCGACAAGTATTCGGGCTAAGATCGACAATCATGGCTGCGACGAAGCGCTCTTTCAGGAGATTGCGGGCGCGCTTGGTTACAAAGAGAACAAGCTGCCATTCACCTTAATCGCGCAACGGGTGCCGTTGAAGTATTTGCGCGAAAATATCGAAGATGTCGAAGCGATGCTCTTCGGTATCGCCGGTTTCCTGGAAACGCCGGACCTGGCCTTGTTTAAAAGTTCCACCCGAAACTATGTGCGCGACCTTTGGGACCGTTGGTGGCCACACCGTGATCCAATGCAACGATTGATTCTATCGGCCAGGGTCTGGAAAATCAGCGGGACGCGACCAGTCAATCATCCGCAACGGCGGCTGGCTGCCTTGTCGCTCTTGACTCGTGAGTGGCTGGGGTTTCGCCGTTCGCTAGGCAAAAAGAGCGTCAAGGCGGTCGGCGATTTTTTCGGCACACTGGCCCATCCGTTTTGGGAATTTCATTATACGCTCACGGCTGAACCATCACCAAAACCGATGGCATTGATCGGCGAATCACGCTTTGTCGACATTCTGGCCAACGTCATCTTTCCGTTCTGGCACGCTGAAGATGTTCGTCAGAACGAATCGGCCATGCGGCGAATCGATCTCTGGAGCGAATATGCCAGGGTGCCGGCGCGTTTATCAAACCGACGGCTCGAAACGGGCGCGACCCGTTTGTTCGGCCAGGATCCACGGCGTCTGCAATTTCTGAAAACGCTCGCGCATCAGCAGGGTTTGCTCCAGATCTACGAAGATTTTTGTCTTCGGGATAATTCTGATTGCGCGCAATGCCCGTTCCCGGAGCAGATGGCAAAGTGGAAGTGATGAGCTCAGCTCGCGAGCCTCACGGGACAATCAAGATCGTTTGGCGCGCTTGACTTTGAGTCTCACAACTATCAACTATCAACTTCTTCGACACGCGGGTGTAGTTCAATGGTAGAACGGCAGCTTCCCAAGCTGCACACGAGGGTTCGATTCCCTTCACCCGCTCAGTGCCTACGATAAAAAGGCGTTGAGCTATTTTCGCCCGCGCCGGACAAGCCAGGCGCACAAGGAAAGGCCAGTAACCACCAATACGTAAGTGGAGGGTTCGGGAACCGTTGGCCCGGAACCCGTTGTAACTATTCCGCTCAAGAGCACGTTGGCTTTGCCAGCGGTTACATCAATATAGCCGTTCTGGTCGTCGGCCGGCACCGTGACGGAATTATCCGTGTTGCTTACTGTCCCGATAAGTATCGCCCCCGCGAGCGTTCCCGGAGTATGGGTGAAAAAAACCTGGGCCGATTCACCTGATTGGACGCTGGTCAAAAGGACCAGCTGGAAATTTGAAGCCGGAGTCGTCGGCACGGTAAGCTGGATGAAATTACTGGTGGTGATCTCATGCTCACCCGTAGGGTCGCTGGTGGTGCCTAATCCAACTTCAGAGCTGCCTCCGACACTACCCGAATTTTTGGCATATAGATGCGTAGTCCCACCTGAGGTGAGGAAACCGCTGACGGTCAGGGAAAGACCTCCTTCGGTGAAGACGCTCGTGGGCCCCAAATCGACGTTGCTGCCATTTTCCTGGAAGGTAAACGAGACCGCCTCGGAGTGTACCGCTAACATCACACCAAGTGCAGATATGATTATTGCTGTGATTTTGTAACTCAAACGTCTCTAGACTTTTATCTATCGCATCAACCGTTTTGAATGACAAGAGAAATCGGACAAAACGGGCCCGAAGGTGGCGCAAGGAAGAGTGTGTAAAAGGAAAAGGAGGGTGTATCTCGATTTGTTTAACCACAAACAGAAAGGAGACACACCCTATGCGAGTTGCAAAAGAACTCGTGATCGAACCTGCCCAAAGTTGGGCTCGTCCGCAAGAAGTAA